>OLIH01000109.1_pt1 | contig 94911 bp, 94 predicted proteins | sample 1609721 | NCBI WGS metagenome assembly OLIH01 (sample SAMEA4350157, study PRJEB24818) | metagenome | biome: human; feature: gut; material: faeces | place: Denmark | collected 2013-09
TCTGTATTTATCCTATTAAAATAGGTTAGCATATAACTTAATTGTGTAATTATAACTCTCTGTATTTATTCAAAGCAAGCACTATTAATGCTTACTTAAAAGATACTATTAATGCTCAGAAGAATAGAACAGAAAGAGGGCAAAGCCCTCCTCCATTAGAATGTTGCCAACACTGGAGCACCACCTGTGCCTTCTTCATGCAACAGCCAGAATGAGCTACCATCAGGTGCTTCAACATTTGATATCATTGGATGTGCAGGAATACCCTTCACTGCAACTGCTCCTGTCTTTGCACCAAATGTGAAGAACAGCTTGTTGGTCTTAGGATTCTGTTTCACTTGGATTTTGTCTACATGTTGAGCTGCTTTAAACTGTTCAATTGTCAATGTCTCACGGAATTTTAACTTATTGTCCATAATACTTAATGTTAAATTGTTAATGAATAATTTGTTTAACCATAGGGGGTATGACCCCACTGGCTAAGTGATGGGGGAGGTGGGGTTGGTGTATATCCCACTCATGACTATGAATCAAAAAAAAAAATTAAAAAAAAAAATTAAATTATTTGGATAGTATCTATTATATACTTATCTTTGACCAAAAATTAAAAGTATGAAAGAGAAGAGCTATAATTTATTTGGGAGTACTTGGAGAATACAGTTTGCAGATGAAGTAGTTGGTGAAAATGATAGGTGGTTATTTGGAGAAACAGAGAGTCCTTCAAGGGTAATAACCATTAGCACAAAGAAGCCTGATGGTAGTAAACTTTCAAAGGATGAAATTGAACTTACTGTCCTACATGAGATAGTACATTCTATATTCCAAACTGGACAATATATGAGTTGTGATAATGATGAACCATTAGTAGAATGGACTGCAAGATGTTTAAAAGCCTTAAAAGAACAGCATATTATATAGTCAATAGTTAAACTTTCATAAATAATAGCCCCAGATTTGGATATGTCATTTATTTTTTGTATGTTTGCACCATAATAATGAGACTGCCTATTAGTAGGTACATTGGTTCAGCCAACATGGGAAAGTAAAGGATACCATTAGCAGGGCACAGGTAATGAACCCTTGAGATAAGTAAGAGAAGAACTAATAGTATATAAACGGGTGTATCTGCTGGTCTATAGGAGTAAGAATCTGGTTAATCCAGTCTAATGCAGTGAGAAATGTCTGTAGGGTCTCTTATTATATGAAACTAAAGTTTTACTCCTTATTTACTTTAGTTAGTTAAGAATAAAATAGGAGGGAGGGATAACTGTACCCAATTTTAAATGAAACAATATGAAGACAATTAAGAAGGTTAAGATTGAAACTATAAACATAGTTCAGTGTGATGGTGCTGTATGTGTGTCTATGAATCATAATGATGATAGGTATTATGCACAAGGAGTTAGTTCAAGAATGTTAGATGTAAAGAGATATAAGGTATGAAATGGTTAAGTAACTTCTTACTATGGTTGTGGCAATTCCCACAGAATTATATAGCATTTCTTATCTACGGATGCTTAGGATATTTGTGTCACTATAGTGGAAAGTACAATGGGAAGAATTTAATTATAACAGAGTACATTCTCTCAAACTTCTCTTTAGGGGATTATATATTTGCACTTCCTAATTCTACTGATAAGTCTTTGAAGCATGAATTAGGGCATTCATACCAGTCTCAGTTGTTAGGATGGTTGTATATTCCAGTGATAGCTATCCCCTCTATCTTACATAACTTGGTGCATTATATAGCCTATAAGTTAGGTAAGAAATGGAATTATTATAGTTTCTATACAGAGAAGTGGGCTGATATATTGGTTGAGAAAATAGGCTAACTCTTTATTGATTAACCTCTTCCACCTTATTATCTTAATTCACTTCTGGAGTATTTTCATATTATCTTGAAAATAATTAGTGAAAAATTTACATATATCAAATATTTGACTTATCTTTGCATCATGATTAGAAGATAAGAACATTGTTCCATAGTATAATGGTTATTACACCTGATTTTGGCTCAAGTAATGTAGGTTCAATTCCTGCTGGAACAACAATAAATGCCCTGTTGGTGTAATGGAAGCACAAGACTCTTCTAAAGTTTTAGATAAGGTTCGAGTCCTTAATGGGGTACTTTTGAAGGTGGATTTTTTTTTGTTTCATGATTTTTAAAGAGTGGACTATCTGGTCTGTGAAGATAGGATAGTCAAAATGGTGGGTTGGACAAATTGGTTAAGTCACTGCCCTTTCAAGGCAGTCATTAGGGGTTCAAATCCCCTACCCATTACAAAATTTAAGATATGTTTGAGAAAGCAATAAATTCAAATAGGAGAGGAAATATAGGAATGGGCTATGCTGTGGCTAAACTAACAGAGTTAGGATATAACATATCCATACCAATAACAGATTCTCAGGACTATGATTTAATAGCTGATTTAGAGGGAGTATTATTAAAGGTCCAAGTTAAAACTACTTCTTATAAAGATAAGAAGTCCGAGTATTATATGGTTGCTCTCAGGACTAAAACATACAATAAATTAAAGAGTTTTACAGATTCAGACTGTGATTTATTGTTTGTGCTTACTGAAAGTGGGCAAATGTATTTGATACCAAAGAATGAAATAAAGGTTAGAAATGGTCTAACTCTAACTACAGAGTTTGATAAATATAGTGTATGAAGTGTAATGGTTTTGCATACCTTCCTGTCAAGAAGGTGGATAGGGTTCAATTCCCTCATACACTGCAATAGGTAGTCAAAGCCCTATCTCAAAGAGTTGAGTAGGCAAATGGAGAGATAACTCAGTGGGACTGGGAACTGTCTTGAAAACAGATTGGTCATTTATTTGGCTGGGGGTCGGGACCTCATTTCTCCGCATTATGATACAAATATTAAGAAAAGAAGGATGGGTGTTAAATCCCAATGATAAGGTAGTGAATGCTATCTTGAAAAGATGTGAGGCTAATAATGGAGAATGTCCATGCCATAATACAGGTGAGGATAAGAAATGTCCTTGTTCTGATTATAGAGAGAATGATATTTGCCATTGTAGTTTATATCTTAAGATAGAGCAACTTATGCCAGATATAGACTTAAGTAAGTTACCTACTGGCATGGATTTGGAAGACTTTATAAGAGCTTGGCAATTATCTCAGAAATCACCTAAGATAGTGATTGAGAGTGTTCCTAAGTAATGGAGGATTAACCCTAATGGTAAGGGAACTGTTTGCTAAACAGTGAGTAGTCTGAAAGGATGTATAGGTTCAAATCCTATATCCTCCGTAATATATAGTAGTAGCCTAATTGGTGGGGCACTGCATTTGGGATGCAGAGGATGCAGGTTCAAGTCCTGTCTACTATACAAATGGGTCATGTAGTGTAAATGGATAACACACCACTTTTGCAAAGTGGAGTTGGGGTTCAAGTCCCACATGTATCCACTTGTTTCATGTTTTCATAATGTTTGTTTTTTTTTTACAGGTTTTGGGCACACCTTAAGTGCCCTACATTGCTCCTTAGTTCAGTGGTTTAGAATAGCACTTTTACACAGTGAAGGTCATTAGTTCGATTCTTAGTGGAGGTACATATTCCCCTATAGCAGACAGGTGTAGGCAATAGACTTTTAATCTATGAGGTGAGGTTCAATTCCTCATGGGGGAACAAATATAATGGGTACATAACATCAGCAGACTGTAAATCTGCCCTCCTTTATCAAATTGATGTAATGGACTTTGGAGTAGGGGAGTTCGAGTCTCTCTGTGCCCACTTTAATGGAGATTTGGCAGACATGGTGTATGCAGGGGACTGAAAATCCTCCAAAGAAAGTTCGAGTCTTTTGGTCTCCACAACTAATTTTATTTATATGAATACAGTAACACAAGAAGAAGTAAACAGGAATATGCAAGATGTTCTTGTTAGAACAGTAGAAGAGTTTGGAAAGCCTACTACTTATGTAACAGTTAGAATGGAGAATGGATTCACATTAAGAGAGTCTACTACATGTGTAGACCCATCTAATTATGATGAGAATATTGGTAAAGAAGTATGTTTAAAGAGAATTGAAGATAAGATTTGGTTCCTTTTAGGTTATACATTACAAAGTAAATTAGCTTCAAAATAGAAGCTAAATGCCCTCATGGTGAAATGGTTAAGACACGTCTGATTTAGGCTCAGAAGGCTGTAGGTTCGACTCCTACTGAGGGTACAAAAAAAAAATATGCAGATTTACTTGAATATATAAATTATAATACATATCTTTATAACATCAAATTAAAACAACATGATAGATACATTTGGAGATAATCTATTAGAAGGTTTTGAATATGAGTCTCCTTCACATGAAGGAAATCAATTTAAAGACTTTCTATGTGTACTTGAAGGATTCAAGACTAAGTTTAAGAATCTTCATTGGTCAGCATATAGTAATTCAATCCATGTAAGGGTTGATGAGCTTATTGATAAAATATCTGATTATCAAGACATTCTTGCAGAAGAAGTTCAAGGTATTCAGGGACAGTTTGAACCAAACTTCCTTAAAGGAACTAACTTTGATTTCACTTGTCCTCATGAAGCAATTGATAATCTGATAAGTAGAGCTGATACCTTCTACACTAAATTACCTCAGTCTTCTAACTTTGCTGGAGTTAGAAGTGAGTGTGAAGCCTTCATTACTAACCTTCATAAGTATAAGTACTTGTTTGAATTATGTAGAAAAGGTGCAATGGATTAAGATAGCCCCATAGTCCAATGGTCAAGAGACAGTAGGTTTAAGCCCTATCCAGTGAGGGTTCGACTCCCTCTGGGGTTACTATGCTTCTTTAATATAAAGGTTATTATGCTTCACTTGTAATGAAGTTATATAGGTTCGATTCCTATAAGAAGCTCAACAAGTTACTAAAAGCTGTCATTCATACAGTGAGAGAGTAACATCCTATGCTACTATGAATACCTTATGGTGTAGATGATAGGAGGTTCCAGCTAAGCTGAGACTGGAGGAGTTAGAGTACCAATAGCAAATCTCTAACAAATGCAGGTGTAGCACAATGGTTAGTGTGAGAGCCTTCCAAGCTCAGGATGAGAGTTCGATTCTCTTCACCTGCTCTATACATCGTGGGATAGTGTAATGGTAACATGCAAGGCTCATAACCTTGAGACAGTAATTGTTTATGGTAGTTCGACTCTACCTCCCGCAACTAATTAAAGTGAATAATATGGAAAAGGAGAAGACATTAATCACTTGTATTATAGGCTCTACAGTTAGAGAAGTAATCAAGCAAGCTCAAGAGCTTGAAATTAAAAGAGAAGATATAGTAAACATGTTTTCTTTAGGAGAACAGATTTACTTGGTATTTTATAAGTAAAAATGGCTGGCATTATGGAAGAGAAGAAGACAAAAGAACCTCAGTACAATGAACCTAAGATGATGTTACATCTTGCTATTTATAGTGCTGTTGGTAAATACAAGAGTATTGGGAGAGCTATCAGAAGGGGTCATGTAGTATCTTGGGGAGAAGAAGTCCCAAAGAGACCTTTCAATAATAGAAAGAGGACCTGTGGTAGGGAGTTACAGATTACTAAAGAGAAGATTTATGGAGAACTTAAGTACAGAAGTAAAGCCAGTTGAGCTTGAAACTCCCAAGGAAGAATATAATAATATACCAGTTGTATATTGTAAACATTGTCTATCATTAGCAATAAGAAACTCAGATGGCATAGATTACTGTGACAAATGTGGTGGAACTGAGACTGGTGAAGCACACATACATGAATGGGAGAAAATGTATGGGCAAAAGTATGGTGGAAATTATCTAACAGAAAAATAAAATGGAAGAGAAGAATAAAATGAAAGTTGTAAAGGGTGGCAAAGATACTCCAGAAGTGAGAAAACTAAGTTATGAAGAACTGGAAAATACTGCACATCAGTTGTCTGAACAAAGCAGACAGTTATATATGCAGAATCAGAAGTTAAGTCAGGCTTTACAAGAAGCTAATCTTGGTAACTTCTATGAAAGATTGAAGTGGCTATGGACAGTAATTACCTCTACTACACCTTATATCTCAGAAGAGTTCAAGCATAAGTGTGGTGCAGAATTTGAAATACTAATGACTCAACCTGAACAGGAACCTGAGGAAGAAGTAAAGGAAGGAGAATAAACTATGGCTAAGCAAGTGGATTCAATAGTTAGGATTCCTTGCAAGGTAGATGGTAAGTTCTTTAGATATTGGTTCGAGTTTCTTACACCTTTTCATAACTTGACTGAGAGAGAAATGGATGTCATTACTTCATTTGTGAAGCAAAGATATGAACTCAGCAAGGTCATTAAAGATAATGAGATACTTGATAAGGTTACTATGAGTGAAGATACTAAAAAGAAAGTAAGGGAAGAGTGTGATATATCTCTTCCTCACTTTCAGGTCATCATGGGTAAGTTAAGAAAGAATAAGGTCATCATTGATGGGAAGATAAACCCAAGATACATTCCATCAGTAGATGAAGAGAATGGTTCATTCAAGATGATGTTATTATTTGATTTCTCATGATATACTCAGAAGCAATAAAACAGGTATCCATAGAACTTGGATTACCACCACAAGTGGTGAAGGAAGCCTATGAGTCCTATTGGACTTTTATTAGGAATAACATCAAAGCCTTGCCTCTAAAGGAAGACCTAAGCAAAGAGGAGTTTGATAAGTTGAGAACCAATTTCAATATTCCATCAATAGGTAAACTTAGTTGTACTTATGATAGGATGATAGGAGTTAAGAAAAGATTTGAACATATAAGAAGATTAAGAGATGATTACAACAATCAAGAAAGTTAAACCCATGTTTAATAACATGGTAGTCACTTTAAATAAATATCCTACTGACCTAAAGACTACTGGTGGTATTATAGATAGTACCAGAGCTGGTTCAGTGAAAGAATATCAGACAGTAGTAGCTGTTGGACCAATGGTAAGAGGTATTGAAGTAGGAGATATAGTATATATCAATCCAAAAAGATATGCAGTAATGCAACATAAACCCGGCTCATTGCAAGATGGTGTTATTAAAGATAATCCTGTAGTAGGATATAAGTTTGACATCATGGAGATTGATGGAGTTGAGCACATGATGATTCAAGATGGAGATGTAAAATTTGTAGCAGAGATTGAGGAATTTGAAGAAAATCCAACTATTGTTACAGGACCACAACTTATAGTATAGATGAGTAAATTTGAGGAGCAAACCTTTAAAACTTGTAAAAGGTGTAATAGATTACTTCCTGTTGATAATTTTTATACAAATATAAGATATAATAGACTTAATAAGAAAGGAGAACCTATAAAGTATTACTACAGTTATTGCAAAGACTGTATGAAAATTACAAGTAGAGTAAACAAAGGTAAGAGAGTCTATAAATATAATATAGAAGCTAATGAGGCTATAAAATTATTAAAAGTTTGTGAAGTTTGTGGCTCTTCTGAAAACTTATGTATTGACCATAGGCATTCTGATAATCAGATTAGAGGGGTTCTATGTAGAGAGTGTAATTTAGCTTTAGGATTACTTAAAGATAATCCTAACAGAATAGAGAGTTTATTAAAATATTTAAACAAAAGCCTGTAGTTAATTCTATGGGCTTTTTTAGTTTTAAGCAGTATGAGATTATTCAAAAGAGATGGATATAATCTGGTTATATCTGATGAAGCCTATGCTTTAAAGGCATTCAGACAGATATGGAATAGAGATAAATCTCTCTCAAAAGAGAGAGCTATTACAGAGCTTGGATATTGTTACTTTATGGAGGACTCCAGAAGTGATTATAAGTATATAATAGATGAACAGGAGAGGAAAGAAGCTATTAAGCAGGGTGAAGGTATGAAGGATAACTGGGAACCTGATACTACTGTGAAAGAAGCTCAGGCACTATATGCAAGTTTTAAGACTACTTCTGAGTTATTACTGGATGATACAAGGATGCTTGTAGATAAGTATAGAATGAAGTTAAGGAGTATGGACTTAACTGAACTTGATATAAAAGAGACTAAGGAATTAGGTGCTATTATTAAACTTATACCATCAATGGTTAAGGACTTAGATGAAGCTGAAAGAGCTATTGCTAAGGAATTATCACAGAATGATAAGGTAAGAGGAGCACAAGAAAAAGCAATATATGAGGACTTATAGTTATGGAAATAAATGATATAGTAGAAGGTTTAAATAAGTATTATGAGACATTCCCTAATAGGAGAGTAGGACACTTTGTACTTAGAAAAGTAATAGAGAATAATGTAGCTGTTAAGTCTCAAAAGTTGTATAGAATACAGATTTATTTTGTAGGTAAAAAGGGTACTCATGTAGCTGTTGAAGCTAATATACATCATAGAGTTGTTACTGATGCAGAAGAGACTAAAGTCTTATCCCTCCTAACCACTTCTATTACTAAATCTCTTCTGGAGTATATTAATACACAAAACTTTAAGGAGTTATGCAATGATACTAATGAATAAATACCAGACTGAGCTTACTGAGGAACTAATGAATACCCTTCCTCAGGAGGTTCAGGAACAGTTACTTGAGACTCTTACTACAGTAGAATTTGTCAAGAGGCTTACATCTCCTAACAGACCTTATGCAAGGGACTTACCAAGAGATGAAAAGGGCAGGATTATAGTAGATATTACTAATCCACACATCATTGAGGATGCTGATTATTTTAGGCAACCAGCCCTACATTTCTTGAAGTATGGGTGCTATACATTCTTAAAACCTAATAGTAATCCTAACTCTGAGTTCAGGAGACACTGGGATGAAGAAAAGAGAAGATGCTATGAAGGTTATGTAAGAGAATCAGATGGAGAATGGGTTACAGGCTTTAACTATTGGTTTATGAATTACTGTCCTATGATGGTTAATAAGCTGATAGAAGGAAGAAAGAAGGCTATCAGAACTGAGGCTTTTCCTTTCTTCTTTGAGGGTATATACTGGAGATTCCATTACCTATGGCAAGCAAGAGAAGGTGGTAAACATGCTATTGAATTAGCAAAGAGAGGTTGTGCTAAGTCTTATAGCTTAGCAGCAATTATGAGCCATAATCTTATACTTGGAGAGAGTGAGGAATCCAATAGGAGAGTTATTACAGTACTTACAGCTTATCAGAAGGAATATCTGAAAGATGATAAGGATGGTACTCTATCTAAGTTCAAGCCTTCAATTAACTTTAGCTTTGCTAATACTCCTTTCCCACATCTTATGTTAAAGAACTCTCCTAATGAGATGTCTTGGCAAATGGGTTATAAGGATGAATATGGTGTAGAGAAAGGTTCTCTGAATCAAGTACTTGCTGTATCTGCAAAGGATGATAGTGAGAAGCTGAGAGGTAAGAGAGGTTGGATTCTATTTGAGGAAATGGGTTCTTTCAAAGGATTGCTTTCCCTTTATGATATTACCAGAAAGTCTGTAGAGGATGGTGACTATACTTTTGCTACTATGTACCTTGTAGGTACTGCTGCTGAGAGTGAGTCTGACTTTAGTTCAGCTAAGACTTTACTTTATAATCCAGATGGTTATAATATATTGTCTATAGATAATGTATTTGACAGACCAAAGCAAGGTAAACCTAAGTTTGGTTTCTTCTTTCCTTCATATATTAATAGAGCAGGATGCTATAATAAGGATGGTGTATCAGATGTAGTTAAGGCTCTTATAGAGATTCTTATTGCAAGGTACAAGGCTAAATACAGTGCTGACCCTAAATCAGTATTGAGAGTAATTGCTGAGGACCCTATTACACCAGCAGAAGCTATTATTAAGGTCAAGGCAGCCTACTTCCCTATTACTGCTCTTACAGAAAGATTAAGTCAATTAGACCAAGATGTACATGCTTATGATGATGTATATATTGGTAAGTTGGTACAGAATAGTAATGGAGTTGAGTTTACTCCAACCAGTGATGTACCTATCAGGAAGTTTGGTGTAGAGAATGATACTCTGGGTGCTATTGAAATATATGAAATGCCAGAGAAAGATAGAAATGGAAAGGTTCCCCACACAAGATATATTATTGGTCATGACCCTGTAGATAATGACCAAGCTGAATCTTCCTCTCTCTCTTCTACCTTTGTTCTTGACTTATGGACTGATAAGATTGTAGCTGAGTACACTGGTAGGCAATCATTTGCAGATGATAACTTTGAGATAGTAAGGTTACTGTGTCTGTTCTATAATGCAAAATGTCTGTATGAATCAAATAAGAAGGGTATATTTGCTTACTTTAGTAAGATGAATTGTACTCACTTACTGGCTGATACTCCAGAGTTCTTAAGAGACAAACAGTTGATTAAGTATAATTCATTTGGTTCTAATGCTAAGGGTGTTAATGCCTCAGCAGCTATTAATGCTTATGCTAATAATCTTATAAGAGACTGGCTGATGAAGCCTGTAACTATTATACAGAATGTTGATGGAGAGGATGTAGAAGTAACAGTTTATAACCTTAACTTCTTAAGAAACAGAGCATTAATTGAAGAGTTAATTGCATTTAACCCAGAGATAAATGTGGATAGAATTAGGGCATTAGGTATGGTTATGTTATATAGAGAGGAGAAGATGGTCCTATATCAAGGAAACCCTTCAAGAGACTCAGAAGAAGTACCAAAGGATTATTTAGGGAATGATAAGTTCTTTACTGAGAATTACAGGGTAGTACAAGCCCCTTTCCAGAAACCCAGTAAATTTAGTACAGAAGATACAATTAGATAAACAAATCACTTATGTGCTTGACTAAATGGACTTTTTTACTTACTTTTGTCACAAAATTAAATGATGGAAGACTATGGCAGATTTTTTAAACTTTCCCAGACAGATGCTTCCTTTCTCTAAGAAGACTAAGCAATGGAGAAAGGATTGTCTGTTGTGGGCTAATCAGAAGACATTCTTCAATTATAGCTTGGTTAGGAAGTCAGTAATCCATAAAAAGATAAACTATGACTTGCTTAATGGCAGGCTACACATGTCAGACTTAGAACTGGTACTTAATCCAGATGGTATAAAGGCAGCTTACATCCCTGATAGGTTACAACATTATCCTATCATGAATAGTAAGTTGAATGTACTTAGAGGTGAGGAAAGTAAGAGAGTATTTGACTTTAAGGTTGTAGTAACTAACCCAAATGCTATCTCAGAAATAGAGGATAATAAGAAGAATGAGCTATTACAAAGGCTTCAAGAAATGATAACTGACACCTCAATATCTGAGGATGAATACAATATCAAACTTGAGAAACTAAATGACTATTATACCTATGAATGGCAGGATATAAGAGAGGTAAGAGCAAATGAATTGCTTAACCATTATATCAAGGAATATGATATTCCTCTTATATTCAATAATGGTTTCATGGATGCAATGACATGTGGTGAGGAAATCTATCAATGTGATATTGTAGGTGGAGAACCAGTCATTGAGAGAGTGAACCCATTAAAGATTAGGATATTCAAGTCTGGGTACAGTAATAAGGTGGAAGATGCTGACATGATAATCCTTGAGGATTATTGGTCTCCGGGTAGAGTAATAGATACATATTATGATGTATTATCTCCAAAGGACATAAAGTATATTGAAACTATGCCTGATTACATAGGTCAGGGAGCTGTTGACCAGATGGATAATATTGATGAAAGATATGGATTTGTTAATCAGAATATGATTGGTGATGAAATAACTGTTAGAGATGGAACCTATTTCTTTGACCCAGCTAATCTATTTACAGAAGGTATTGCAAATTCACTCCTTCCTTATGACTTGGCAGGTAATCTTAGAGTGCTGAGATTATACTGGAAATCAAAGAGGAAGATACTTAAGGTTAAATCTTATGACCCTGAAACTGGTGAGGAAGAATGGAACTTCTACCCTGAGAATTATGTAGTAAATAAGGAAGCAGGAGAAGAAGTACAATCATTCTGGGTTAATGAAGCATGGGAAGGAACCATGATTGGCAATGAAATATTTGTCAATATGAGACCAAGATTGATTCAATATAACAGGTTGAATAATCCTTCAAGATGTCACTTTGGTATTGTAGGTTCAATCTATAATCTGAATGACAGCAGACCTTTCAGTTTAGTAGATATGATGAAGCCATATAACTATTTGTATGATGCTATTCATGATAGACTGAATAAGGCTATTGCTTCAAACTGGGGTTCTATCTTAGAGCTTGACTTATCTAAAGTTCCTAAAGGTTGGGATGTTGGTAAGTGGATGTACTATGCAAGGGTAAACCATATTGCAGTTATAGATAGTTTCAAGGAAGGTACTATAGGAGCCTCTACAGGTAAGTTGGCAGGTGCTCTTAATAATGCTGGAAAGGGAATGATTGAAACTAATATAGGTAACTATATTCAGCAACAGATTAACCTTCTTGAGTTTATTAAGATGGAAATGGCTGATGTTGCAGGTATATCTAAGCAAAGAGAAGGTCAAATATCCCAAAGAGAAACTGTAGGTGGAGTTGAGAGGGCTACTCTTCAATCAAGTCATATTACTGAGTGGTTATTTACTATCCATGATGATGTAAAGAAAAGAGCTTTAGAGTGCTTCTTAGAGACTGCAAAGGTAGCTTTAAAGGGAAGAAACAAGAAGTTCCAGTATATATTATCAGATACATCTACAAGAGTAATGGAGATTGATGGTGATGAGTTTGCTGAGGCTGATTATGGTTTAGTTGTAGATAATAGTAATGGAACTCAAGAGCTTCAACAGAAGTTAGATACTTTGGCTCAGGCTGCATTACAGACTCAAACTTTATCATTCTCTACTATCACTAAGCTCTATACATCTTCAAGTTTAGCTGAAAAGCAAAGACTAATTGAGAAAGATGAAAAACAGATTAGAGAAAGACAAGCACAGGCTCAAAAGGAACAACTTGAAGCTCAACAGCAAATAGCTGCTATGCAGCAACAACAGAAAGAGGCAGAACTTCTCCAGAAGGAAGAAGCTAATATAAGAGATAATCAGACTAAGATAATAGTAGCTCAGATACAATCAGAAGGAGGACCAGATGAAGAAGATGGAATTATGATTAATGATTATAGTCCAGAAGCTAAAACTAATCTTGCTGAGAAGATAAGAGAGTTTGATGAGAAACTTAAACTTGATAGGGACAAATTAAAGCTGGATAAAAAGAAAGCTGAAACTGATGCAAGTATAAAGAGACAAGCTCTAAGAAAAAGAAGTAGTACAACTAATAAATAAAAGATATGAAGACAATAAGAACTTTAGTAGTAAGTCCAAATGCTCCTGATACCAACTCAATATGGTTATATAAGGGCACAATGAAATACTTTAATAATGGAGTGTGGACCACTATAGGAGGAGATAATAATGGTGGAGGGGATAATCCTAACATACAAAGTAAAATACTTGATGTTAATATTACAGAAGACCAATTTACTCAGATATTAAATGGTCAGTCAGTAGCTATTAGACTTGAAGAAGCAGATTCAAGCTATGATGTTATAGCTGTTAGAGTAGGAAATTATAGTTATTTTCTTGGAAGAACAATACAAGCTAATGGCACTGCAAGATATGCAACTGAAACTATTACAGTAGAAGAAGGTTCTCCTGTTATGAACCAAGTACAAGCATTGGTAACTAAAGGTGTTATATCACTGTCTGCTAATTTCATAGGTTTAGCTCCTGAAATAGTTAAGCTTGAAATAGGAGACAGCAGTGAGATAAAAGCTTATAACTTGTCACAATTAAAGAGTGGGTTCTTCTTTACTCAACTTGATTATGGCTATGGAGTAGGTACTTGGCAGTCTTCCACTGGAGGTTTTGCTCATGTCACTACAGCTTATGGTAATGAGGTATTTTATACTATAGGTGCAGATGGTTCTATAGTCAAGGATGAGGACTATATTAAGCCTAATGAGCCTTACACAATTCAGTTAGAGTCAAGTCAGATAGGAACTCCTATAGATGATATTACTGCAAGTCATGTGTTAAAATGTGGTGAAATTATTATAGACGGTTCTACTGGACCTGTAACTTATACAAGAAGTGTAGATTCAACTCCTACTGCTATTTATTTTACAAGTAGTAAAAAGGATGACACATTGCAAGTACTGACATATACTGTAAGTACTAAGACATTTACATCATCTGTAGCTAATCAAGAATATACGTTACCTGCTGCAACTAAGACTACATTAGGAGGTGTAAAAGCAGGAACTAATATTGCAGATTTGAACACCTCAGCAGATTTGACTACTGTAATAGGAACAGTGAATGGGCTACTTGCTCAATTAAGAGCTGTTGGAGTATTAATTTCATAAAGACTAAGATTATGTTTTTTACACAAGAAGATTATAGAAAAATAGAAAAGTGGCTCCTTGCAAACAGTAGAAAAGATACTGAATTTGCAGGAGCTGCAACTCCTCTCAAGGGAAATGAAACTGTAGTTCTTGTACAGAATGGAAAGAATGTTAAGATATCAGTAAAGGATATTGTAGACCAATTCTTCTTGCTTGGTGTATCAGACTTTGTGAATATTACTGACAAGTATGGTGAGAGTTATATCTCACTATCTCAAGCTATAGAATTAATTCCTTATAAGAGTAGAAAGATTGGTCAGGTAGTTACTTTCTTGGATAATACTGGAAAATGGGCTATGTTCCAATTCCAAGGTCTAAGAAAGAATCAATGGAATACTCTATCTCTTTGGGTTGACCTGATAGACCTTATGAAAGGTATGACTGTTGTAGATAGTGAGGATATTGTAACTGAGACCCATAGTGCAAACAAAGTATCTCTTAAGTTTGCAGACAAAGTTTACAACACTGCTAACTATTCAGGTTTAGGTAGAATATATCTTAGAAAGAATGTTATAAGAGTAGAAGACCCTGTAACTGGTAATATAGATACTACGAACTATTTGCAACAGTCAATGATTAGTAAGGAGAATACTATCTATATTATACAATATGACTACAACTTGGATGGTCAAACTATAATAGTACCAAATAATAGTGTTATATTATTTGAAGGAGGTAGCATAAGTAATGGTGTCATTAATGGAGTTAATACCCTTATATGTGCTGGTAAAGTAAAGATATTTGAAAACATTAAAATAACAGGTACTTTTAAAAATAGAGAATCCAAAGTATCATGGTTTGGAGATCTTTTGAATCAAAGTATCATAGATTCTTTAGCTTTTATATCTCCAAATGTTAATTTAGATGGGATGACTTTTACAGTAAAGAGGCTTGACCTAACTACTGTAAATACTTTACAGTCAGGTACATTAATAGCAGATAATGAAAACACAAACCATACAGTTAATATCTTACATATTCATGACAATAGTAATGATATACTTATTAAGGATGTGGTATTTTTAGGTGGTGCAAACCAAAGACCTACAACCCCATATCCTTATGAGAATATGATAAGAATAGAAAAGTGTGGAAATGTCATTTTGCAGGGTTGTGAGATTACAGGTTATGCCCAGAGTCAAGGTGTAGAGCAGAATATAGAATGGGGTCTAAAGTATGCCTCTGCGATTAATATTAATAATTGCAAGGATGTTACTATTGATTCTTGTAGGTTCCATGACAATCATCATGAGCAATCTATATTCTATGACCCCTCACTTTCTTACTCACTAAAAGTACTTAATTGTAAGACTTACAGCAATAAAGATGCTTATGGTACATTTATTAATTATGGATTTAAAGATACTCTTTACCAAAATAATAATTGTACACAAGGAGTAGCATCATTTATTGCTACTCATGGAAATAATTGTATTATTACTGATAACTTTTTTGAAGACACTTCATACTTTGCAGTTTCTACAGAATGGACTGGGGGTAGTTATATGAATGATAATCAGATTGTAACAAACAATGTTGCAAAAAATTGTAGATATGGGGCTTTTAATGTCGGGGTATCTAATACAATTGTCTCAGGAAACCTCATAGATAGCTGTGGTGGAAGATATGGTTCTATATACTGTAAAGGAAAAACATATGGTTTGCATCCATACTATGTAGAATCTAAGGAGGCTTTACCCTATGATAATAGTGTATTTGAAGATTCATATAATATAACTATTGCTAACAACATTATAAAAAATGATTTGGGTACTAATGCCATTGCAATCAAATCTCAATCTGACTATGCTAATAAGGCTAATGTAATATCAAGTTTTGGAGTTATCCATAATGTTAATATTATAGGTAACACAATAGAAAGCACAGTAAGACCATTATATTTTGTAGATACTATTATACAGGGATTACAGATTAAGGATAATAAAGTAATAACAAAAAACAATATTTTATATCCTGTCTATGCCAGAGTAGAGTCACAAACTACTGATACTTCTCATTTAGATAATGTTGAATTTGTTGGTAACACTTTTGAGAATATGAAGGGAAACTATACAAGTTATCTTATGAGATTTGAGATTCCTTATGTAAATGGGTTTTTGTTTAATGAGAATATTATTAAGAATCTTACTACTGCTTCAGGTTTAATAATGGATAACAATCCTAATTCATTTAGGAATATAAAAGGTGTAGACAATAATGTTTATCCATATTGTGCTCCAATTATGTTTCCAGAGTCCTTTATATATCCGGGTAATGTCAAACCAAAGGAGAGAAAGACTATTAGGATGAATGAGTATAATCAGTTATCATGGGCTATAAATTGTGCAATAGGAGATTCTATACTATTTAATTCAGATGATAGTAATCAATATTGTCATGTGCTAACTAATGGTACTACAGGTTATCTACAAGCAACTGCTGCTACAACAGCAGGTTCTCCAATTGTAACTGTTACAGGGTATAACACAGCTTTAGCTGTAGGTAACTTAGTTAATATAGATGATGATGTACAACAAGCCTTAATACTTGAAGTTTCAATTGATAAAAGTGTAATTACTGCGAAACTTAACAAAAATGCTCTCACCACAGGCTCAAAGAGGATGAGATATTGTGAACCTGTAATTGTTAATTCTGAGGGTACTCTTATTTCAAAGGTAGTAATAGTCTAACTAAATAAGGTAGTACTTGGTGTATAAATCAAGTACTACTTTTACTTGTATATATGAGAACTTTTACTTATATTTGCAAACAATAAAACAATATAAAAATATGGCTTTAAATATAACAATAAATAAGGTAAATGCAGTGGTATCTTTTGCTGCTGGAGCTACAGTAGCAACTGCTGTTGCATCTGGAGGAACTATTCCTTATGTATATAGTTTGGCTACAGGTGGAGATAAATTTGCTATTAATAGTTCTACAGGAGTAGTTACTACTATTGCATCTATGGATATAAACAATATTACCTCCTTTAGTGTAACTGCCACAGATAGTACTACTGGAACTGCTCTTACTGGAACCTCAGATGTAACTTATCCTCCTATTCAAGCTGCAACTCAGAATAAGTTCAATAAAGCAAATATGATATATAAGATTACCAGAGATATAGACTTAGGTCATGGCATTCTTACTATACCAGCAAGATGTACACTTGACTTTCAAGGAGGGTCTTTTATTAATGGGGTAGTTAGATGTAACAATACTTCTATAAAAGCTAATGGTAATGTCAGAATGTTAAGTAACATTACTCTTGAGGGTAGTATAACAAATGATAAAATATACATGACTTGGTTTAATACAGGTCTGGGGAGTGATGACACCTTTGAGTTTAGAAGAGCTTTTAGAACAGCCTTATATAATAAGGGCATTACTATAACTATTGATGGTAATACTATTTATAAATTATCCAATGTAGTAGAGGTTTTCTCATATACAAAAGTAGAATTAACTAAAGGGGTTACTCTATTGAATACCTCTAACTTAGGATTTGAGTTTGGTAGTACTACTCAAGGGGTTTACAAATATGATGGTTATCATGATATTGTGTTCTATGGTGGTGGTACAATAGATTTGTCAGCAAATCATTCTGGATTAAATAGAGGAGTGAATAGTGCATTCAGAATGTATCATGCGAGAAATATCTTGATTGAGGGTATTACTATTATGAATAGTGGAAATCACCACATGATAGAAGTAGGAGGATGTCAGAATGTAACATTCAGAAATATGAAATTCATTGGCTTCTTTCATTTTGCTGATGTACCCACTTATAAAGGTGAGTGTATTCAAATAGAAATGGCAAGAAGTGGTAATGGTTCAGATATGCCTTACTTTGACAGAACATCTTGTGATAATATCACTGTAGAAGGTTGTTATTTTGGACCTCAAATTACTTTTGAAGCAGATGGCACTCAAACCCCTTATGGTTTAATAGCAAGGGGTATAGGATGTCATGATGAATTAAACACTACTTTAAATGATAGTTTTCACACTAACATCAATATAGTAGATAATACCTTTGACAGAGTATATCAAGCATGTGTATCTCCAAGAATAATGGATAAATGTCTTATTAAAGGTAATAGAGCACTTAATCTGCAAGGGTATTTTATATGTACATTTAACTCACATAGTCAAAGTTTTACTGGAAGTTATTACTTACCTTCACAGAATTTGGTAATTGATAGCAACTATATAGAACAGGAAGCTGGTCTTCAAACAGTACAATCACCTTCTTGTATGGGAAGTGACTACTTTAATATATATTCTTTAGTAGGTCTTGAAAATACAGTAAATGTGACTATTACTAACAATGTGTTTAAGAATGCACAGTTCTTTATGATAAGGTGTTATAACACCCAGAACACAAATATTAGTGGAAATACTTTTATTGATTGGGCTGGATTACTAAGGAAAAATGTAGATTATGCTATTGGGTTTTTAGATGAGCCTACAAGTATGATGTATCCAATTGGATTCAAGAATGTGAAGGTATTCAATAATATATTCACAAATGCAAATGCTACTAATAATCTACTTTCATTAGTTATGAATAGAACAGATGTTAGTGTGTTTGGTAATACCATTAAGATGGCTTCACAGCTTGCTACATCATTTAAGAATATGAATAATAGAATGGCATTCCCATTATACACAAACTCTACTTACACAGATGATACAAATGAAGAGGGAGTTATTGGTATAATTGCCTTATCTGATTATCCATATAACTATTCTGAGTTACAAGTGTTCTATACTATTCCGGGTTATACAGGAATATTTTATAGTACATATTTTAACCCAATAAGAAATGAATTTGATGGTACAAACTCAGATATAATGTGCTCTGTAATGGATACAAAATCTGATAATTCCTTAATGTTAAAGCAACTACATGCTACACTAAGTAATGATAACAAGAATATTGTTATTGATTATAATAGAATCATAACTCATGCCCTTCCTGCATCTGGGACTCCAACAGCTACAAGACAGATTGCAGCCACAGGAGCAATATCAGGGGTAGGATATATCAAGATAGTAAAGGTATTAGGTTTAGTTGCTAATAATGTAATAGCAAATTCATAATAATAAGATATGAAAAAAATACAACAACTGATTAAGAAGGAAAACCAAACAGGTAATTATCAGGATATTTTTCCTAAGACCTTTTTGGATGCTGTGGTAAATAGAGAAACAGGAGTATCTTTAGATGAGATACTCACTGGTTTCAATATGTACTTCTTAACTTACCTTGGTGGTAGTGGAATTACAAGGCTTCAAATACCAGATGAGTTAAGGAGACAAGGACTATTTATCACCTATGTCTTGTTTGACAAGACAACTGTCATAGAGTGGTATGGCTTTGATGATATAAGTGATGAGGCTTGGCAAAGTGATGCCAACTGGAGGAAAGGAAGCAATATGCTTGTTGGTGATATTTCTATTTCATCAGAAGGTAATTGGGTAGTTAATGGTGTAGATACAGGTGTTAAGGCTACTGGTGATAGAGGTATTACCCCTGTACTTAGAATCTATAATAACAAACTCCAAGTATCATACAATAAAGGAGGTAGTTATGTAGATATAAATGATACTCCTGTCTATACTCAGTTTAGAGTGAATAATAACCACCTTGAACAATCAGTAGACTTAGGTCAAACATGGACTGTAGTGTCAGACTCTATAGCTGCTTGGTTTAAGTGGGTTGTTACAGGAAATAACCTTGGTAAGATTCAAATATCAAGGGATAACCAACAGACTTGGCAAGACCTGAGTTCAGAATTTGTTAATAATTTATACATTAAAGGCTATGTAGCCACTGTAAGTGACTTACCTTCAAGTGCCACTCAAGGAGATATTTATGGTGTTGGTCCTACTTATGACCCAAGTGATACTGAACATACTAATCCTATCTATCAATTATATGTTAAAGACAGTACTGGGTGGGTTAATAATGGCAGGTTTACCTCTATCTCTGCTGGTGTAGTACAAGAGTTAGGTAACAGTGAGACTGCTGTAATGAGTCAAGCTGGAGTTACAAGTGCATTAAATTCAAACTTTAAAAGATTTAGAGGAGATACCTTAAATAGACCCATTCTTACTACAGATGATGCTGGTTATCCTTATTATGATACCACGATTGGTAAGTATATAGTATGGAATGGAGATTCATGGGTTAATTTAGATGGAACATCTTTAGGTTAATAGTTATATAAATAAATCACTTATATTATTGTATAGGTGATTTATTTTTAATATGTTTGCATAAAAATATAAGGGAAGAAGATATGAAGAAGTATATAATAATCCTTATTCTAATATTGGTTGGAGCTGTGGCTTATCTATCATATCAGAATAAACAGTTGACTACTAAGTATGAGACTTCCATTGAGAATATCAAAGCCTATGATGCTCAATTGAGTGGGCTAAAAGACAACAATAGGGTATTTAAACTAACAATAGACCAACTAAACTATTCTAATGACTCAATCATCAACAGGATGAAGGAGGTCCAGAAGGAATTAGGAATAAAGGATAAGAGATTACAGCAGCTTCAATATGAAGCCAGTCATGCACAAAGAACTGACACTATTACCCTAAAAGACACTCTATTTAGAGACCCTCAGTTAAGGCTGGATACTATAGTGGGAGATAAGTGGTTTAAAACTAATCTTCATTTAGAATTCCCAAGTACTATAACATTGAAACCTGAGATAGAGTTAGAGAGATATACATTCATAAATGGTAAAAGGGAGACTGTGAATCCACCAAAGAAATTCTTCTTATTCAGGTGGTTCCAGAAGAAACATACAGTAGTAGAAGTGAATGTAAGGGAAATGAATCCTTATGTTAAGAACAAAACTCAAAGATTTATACAAATAATTGAATAGTTATGATTGAAAGTGGAATACTTATTACAGCATTAATAGGCATTGTTACCACTTTTACTTCTGGATTTACTGCATGGTTCTTTGCAAGAAAGAAGTATAATAGTGAGGTAGATAATAATCTTATTAAAAACATGCAGGACTCATTAGAATTCTATAAGAAATTATCAGATGATAATAAGTCAAGACTGGATGAAGTCCTTAAGAGAAATGAAAATCTTGAGGAAGAAGTCAAGGAATTAAGGCAACAGGTGATGGGCTTAATGACAAGTATATGTACCGACCTATCTTGTCAGATAAGAAAGGGAAATTATGAGGATTTGATTAATAAAAATAAGAAATAATATGAAGAGAGTACTTAATCTTGGGAGTCTTTCAAGAATAGTTGAAGGAGACCCTAATGAAATAACAGATGATGAAATCCTTGTAATCAAGGACAAGATTATAGAGGGTAAGATAATTGATATTCAAAAGAGAGTTGATGGTAAATTAGTATCTCTTATTACTGAGAAATATACCTATACTATCAATCCTACTCCTGCTGATGCTGTAGTAGTTATCAATGGTTCAACTACTAAAAGTATTAGGGCAGCTAAAGGACATACAGTTACTTGGTCTGTATCAAAGACAGGTTATGTAACTCAGTCTGGTAGTGATGTAATCTCTGGTGATGTATTAAAGAATGTAACATTAGTAGCTAATCACACATGAAACTAACACTCAAAAGAACATTCAAAGGACCTCAATATACTATAGGTAAACTTTATGTAAATGGAGTTTATGAATGTGATACTCTTGAAGACACTGACAGAGGTCTTAATGAAACACAATCTCTTCTGGAGATACAGAGTAAGAAGGTCTATGGACAGACAGCAATTCCTTATGGAACTTACAAGATTGATATGAATACTGTAAGCCCCAAATTCAAGGATAGGTCATGGGCTAAATTCTGTGGAGGAAAGTTACCCAGACTTATAGATGTGAAAGGGTATGAGGGGGTACTAATCCATGTTGGTAATAAAGCTGAGGATACTTTAGGTTGTATCCTTGTGGGAGAGAATAAGATAAAGGGACAAGTTATCAATAGCACAGCTACCTTTCAGGAGTTATATTCAGTTATGCTGAAAGCAAAACTCCTTGGAGAGGAACTTAGTTTAACAATAGAATAGGAGAGATTATTATGGCAAAGACTTGCAAATCAGGTGGAAAGATGCCACCTAAAGGTGGAAAGAAACCTACAAAGAAGTAGAAATGGGAAGGGTGTAGTATTATTACTATACCCTTATCTTTTGGCAGTAAATAAGTAATTTATTTATAGAGTTGCAAGAGTCTCACTTACTATGTTGTAGAAGTCATAAACTCCTACTATCTTTGCATCAGTTTAATAACTAAAGGAGTAGAAATATGATAGGAGAATTAAGTGAAGACCTCATTATGACAGGGGATGAAATAGATGTAGAGAATCTATTTTCTGATGATGGGGGTGAAGAAGAAACACAGGTAACTCCACCTGCCCCAAAGGAGAAAGAAGAAAAAGAAATTGAAAAAACTACTGAGGAAGAAGAGATAAATCCTGATGATTTATTTGATAATCCAGAGAGCGTAGGTAGTGGAAAAGATAATCAAGAAGAAGAGGAAGATACCCAATCTGAAAAGGACAAAGGTACTTCTCCCAAAACTAACTTCTACTCTTCCATTGCCAGTGCCTTGAAAGAAGAAGGTATCTTCCCTGACCTTGATGATGATACATTAAATGGTATCAAGACTCCAGAAGATTTTGCAGAAGCAGTTGAAAAGACTGTTCAAGCAAGGTTAGATGAAAGACAAAAGAGAATTGATGCTGCATTACAAGCTGATGTAGAACCAGATGAAGTAAGAAGGTATGAACAAACCCTTGCTAATTTGGATGCAATCAAGGAGGAATATATAACTGATGAAACTGAAAAGGGTGAAAGATTGAGAAAGAACTTAATCTATCAGGACTTTAGGAACAGAGGTTATAGTGAAGCCAGAGCTAAGAGAGAGGTTGAGAAATCTTTCAATGCTGGCACAGATATTGAAGATGCAAAAGAGGCATTGGAAAGTAACAGAGAATACTTTAGCAATCAATATCAGGACTTAATCAAGGAAGCTCAAGAAGAGGCAAAAGAAGAACAAAGGAAAATTAAAGAAGAGGCTGCACAATTAAAGAAATCAATGCTTGAGGACAAGGAAGTATTTACAGGTATTACACTTGACAAGACTACAAGACAAAAAGCATTTGATAATATTACTAAGCCTGTCTTTAAAACAGAAGATGGAGAATATTTGACTGCCATTCAAAAATATGAAATGGATAATCCAGTTGAGTTTAGAAAGTATCTGTCTGTATTGTTCACTATGACTGATGGCTTCAAGAATATTGATGGTCTTGTGAAGGGCAAAGTAAAGAAAGAAGTCAAGCAAAGTCTTAGAGAATTAGAGCATAAGCTCAGCAGCACTGCCAGAAACTCAGCAGGTAATCCAAGATATGTTGGAGGAGTTGAGGAAGATACTGAGTCTTATATTGGAAAGGGCTGGGACCTTGATGTCTAAAAACATATTAACTAACAAAAATAATTAACAGATTATGGCTGGTAAATTAGGTAAATTTCAAATGTTAGGCTTCCAACACTGGAAGGGTCTGACAAGTGACAACCACCTTGGAGCTATCTTCCAACAAGCACCTCAGAAGGCTACAAACCTTATGGTGAAACTGTTGGCTTTCTATAGAGGAAAGAGCTTGGATACATTCCTTAATTCATTCCCTGTAAGAGAGTTTGAAGATGATAATGAATATTACTGGGATGCTATTGGTTCTTCAAGGAGAAACATTCCTCTTGTTGAGGCAAGAGATGAAAATGGTACTGTAGTTACTGCTGGTGCAGCTAATGTGGGAGTTGGTACATCTCCTTTCTATCTGGTATTCCCAGAAGACTGGTTTTCAGATGGTGAGGTTATTGTAGGTAACTTGAACCAAGTATATCCATTTAGAATCCTTGGTGATGCAAGAATGGAAGGTACTAATGCAGTGTACAAAGTAGAACTTATGGGTGGTAATACTCAAGGTGTTCCTGCTGAAAGACTGCAACAAGGAGAAAGATTCTCTATTGAATTTGCTCCTGTAGAAAAAGAACTTTCAAGAAAAGTTGGTGATGTTAGATTCACTTCTCCTGTAAGCATGAGAAATGAGTGGACTACAATTAGAATCCAACATAAGGTAGCTGGTAATAAGCTAAACAAGAAACTTGCTATAGGTATTCCTATGGTTAGAAATCTTGAAAGTGGAAAGCAAGTGAAGGACACTGCAAACATGTGGATGCACTATGTAGATTGGGAAGTAGAACTTCAATTTGATGAGTACAAGAACAATGCTATGGCATGGGGTACTTCAAACAGAAATCTGAATGGTGAATACATGAACTTTGGTAAATCAGGTAATGCTATTAAGACTGGTGCTGGTATCTTTGAACAAACAGAGGTTGCCAATACTATGTACTATAATACATTCAGCTTGAAGCTACTTGAAGATGCACTGTATGAACTATCAGCTTCTAAACTTGCAATGGATGATAGACTCTTTGTAATCAAGACTGGTGAAAGAGGTGCTATTCAGTTCCATAAGGAAGTATTGAAGACTGTATCTGGTTGGACTACATTTGTACTTGATAATAACTCTACAAGAGTTGTTGAGAAAGTTCAATCAAAACTTCACAGCAATGCACTTAGTGCTGGTTTCCAATTTGTTGAATATAAGGCTCCTAATGGTGTTAGAGTGAGATTGGATGTTGACCCATTCTATGATGACCCAGTAAGAAATAAGATTTTACATCCAAATGGTGGTGTAGCTTTCTCTTACAGATATGACATCTGGTATATTGGTACTATGGACCAACCTAATATCTTCAAGTGTAAGATTAAGGGTGATAATGAGTACAGAGGATACCAATGGGGTATTAGAAATCCTTTCACTGGACAAAAGGGTAATCCTTATATGTCATTTGATGAGGACTCTGCTGTAATTCACAGAATGGCTACTTTGGGTGTTTGTGTGCTTGACCCAACAAGAACTATGTCATTAATTCCTGCAATTCTGCAAGGATAAGCATAAAAATAAAAGGGGAGGGGGAAGGAACTCCTCTTCCCTTATTTTTTTTTTTAACATGGAAGAGATTTGGAAACCTATAGAGGGTTTTGATAATTATAAAGTAAGCACTTTAGGTAGAGTATATAGAATACAAGGATATGGATGTAAGAAGGAAAGATTTATAACCCCTAAATATGATAAGTATGGGTATATTCTTTATAAATTGTATAACAAAGGTTCTTATAAATTTAAACTTGCTCACAGGTTAGTAGCAGAGGCTTTTATACCTAACCCTGATAATCTACCAGAAGTGAACCATAAAGATTGTGTTAGACTTAATAATAGTGTAGATAATCTGGAATGGTGTACTACTGAATACAATCAAAATTTTAGAAAGGTAAATTCAACTAAACATAAAGATGTTAATGCTGTTCTTCAAATTAACTCTGATGGAGAAGTCCTTAACTCTTATAGAAACATAAGAGAGGCTTCCAACTATACAGATATAATACAAAATAGAATAAAATTATGTATAGATGGAAAGATACCACAGGCTGGAGGATATATTTGGAGATATAAATATTAAATGGAGAAGTAATATGGCAAAAGAAGTTAGTAATATGGTTTTGGATGATGAAGAGATTATGAAGGAAACACCAGTTATACCTGATGTGGATAACCTCTTTGAAGAACCAAAGACAAGAAAAACAAAGAAACAAGCAGTAATAGAGGACAATGATGAACCTATTAGCTGCCTAAGAAATGAAAGAGTTATAGTAAGGTTTGTTCCCAAGCAGACTGGTTTAGTTTCAAACCCTAAGCATATCCTATATGGAGGTATGGCAGAAGCAGCAGTAAGATGGTTTACTCTACCAAGATTGAGTTCTGGTATGTATGTAAATGCCCTCACTGATAAAGAGAAAGCCTATCTTGAAGAGATAATGGGTCTTGAATACAATGCTCTATCTATCTATAAGAAGGTAGATAACTTCTGGGATAATTATACAGTAAGATTAACTAAGCAAGATAATTTCTTGAACTTAGCTGACCCTGATGATTATATCAAATATAAAATCCTTTTAGCAAACAAGGACTATATTGCATCTTCTCTTCAAGAGCTGCAAGACAGACCTAAAATGACTTACCAGTTTGTAATTGTACAGGAAGGTGAGGAAGCTAAGACTGCTAAGAAGGAAATGAATGCTACAATGCAGTCATACATGAAGTTTGGTGAAATTCAAGATGATGCTGATAAGCTAAGAGTAATCATTGAGACTATTGATGGTAGACCTCTTGCTAAGACAACTAAGATTGAATTCTTACATGAGAAGATTAACAAGCTAATTCAAGCTGACCCAAAACTTTTCTTAAGAGTTTCAGAAGACCAGTATCTTGATACTAAAGTTCTGATTAAGAAGGCTATTGAAGAAGGTCTAATTAGTAACAGAGGTGGTATGTTATACCTGAAATCTGATGGTTCTCCTCTATGTGGAGATAATGAAGAACCTACTTTGAGTGTAGCTGCTAAGTTCTTAAGTGCTCCTAAGAGACAAGAATTGAAGTTCAGTCTGGAAGCAAAGCTAAAAGAATAAAGATATGAATGTTAATGAATTTTCTAATGAATTTGATGTACTCTATAACAACATAATGAGCAATGCTGCTCCGGGGTTAAATGAGTATGAAAAGTCTGTACTGCTTACTAAGGCTCAAGAAGAGATAGTTAAGAACTATTTTGAACCAGCAGGTAATAAGTATGGAAAAGGATTAGATGATTCACCAAAAAGACAAATAGATTTTTCAGAATTAATAAAGGTAGGGCAAGGAGTACTTAATACAAGTGCTCCTACTATCACCTTTGATGAGAGAGCTAAGGTATATGATTTACCTGCTGACTTATTCTTGGTTATAAATGAGGCTGTTGATACTAATGCAGGAACTAAACAGATAGTTCCAATCAGTTATTCTGATTATACAAGACTTATGTCAAGACCTTATAAGGAACCAGTTAAATATCAGGCATGGAGAATGATTACTGCTTCTATAAACAATATCTCTGTAGAACTAATAGTAAACAGTAATGAAACTATTACAGACTATAAGGTAAGGTATATAAGAAGACCTGCTCCAATTATCACTACTAATCTATCTTCTGAATATGGTGATGTCACAATAAATGGTGTAAGCACTATTTCAGAATGTGAGCTTAACCCAATTATTCATAGTGAGATATTACAGAGGGCAGTTGAATTGGCTAAGGCAGCTTACCAAGGAGATTTGCAAGCAAGTGTTGAATTAGGACAAAGAAGTGAATAATGACTAATAAAGAATTTTCTGATGGATTCAGTACTTTACTTAACTCATTTGGTATCACTCCTAATATAACCCTTGATGAATATGAGAAATCAACATTTCTCACTAATGCTCAGGAACAATTGATTATTGACATCTACTCTGGAAGGAATGTTATTTATGGTAAGTCCTTTGAACAGACAGAAGAAATAAGAAGATATTTGAGCAATTTGGTGGAGACCTATGAAACAAGTACTAAGGTTACAGGAAAGCTGGGATTATCACAAGACTCAGTATTCTTTGAGATACCACAAGATACTTGGTTCATTACTTATGAAGTGGCATTCCTCAAGGATAGTAGATTAGGTTGCTTGGATGGTATAGAAGCAAGTGTGGTTCCATTACCACAGGATGATTTATATAGAGCAAAGGATAATCCATTTAGAGGACCAAGTAAAGACAGGGTACTAAGACTTGATATAAAAAGTGACTTAGCTGAGTTAATCAGTAAGTATAATGTGGACAAATATTTAATGAGATATATCTCTCAACCCACTCCTATTATACTGGTAGATTTACCTGATGGACTAAGTATCAATGGTGTAAGTACTGAAAGTGAATGTGAACTAAATCCTGTAGTACACAGAGCAATACTTGAAAGGGCTGTACAGCTTGCCATAATAAGTAAAACTCAACTGACAGGAAATAAAGAATAAATATAAATGTTTAATTAAACTAAAAAAGATTATGGTAATTTCTATTAATCAAGTAAGACAGCTATATGTTGCAAAGGCTCTCAAAGATGATACAGCAGCTCTTGCAACTGCTGGTGATATTGTACCAAAGGCAGATACAGCTAAGACTACTCTGTATTTTCAGTCTATGTCTCCTGCTGGGATTGTAGCAAGTGATAAGATTGACCTTAAGCATGTATTGTATGCAAAGGCTACACCATCAGAAGCTCTGGCTCATAAGCTGGTTAGATACTCAGTTACTCTTGATGCAGATGTATCTGCAACTCCTGTAGCAGGTCAGAATTATATCTTGAGATTGGCTTTCAGACAATATATTGGTTTGTCAGAGGAAGACCAATACTTCAAGTATGGTGAAGTAATTGCAAGAAGTGGAATGACTGCATCAGATTTCTACAAGAAGATGGCTATTTCTTTGGCTAAGAACCTTGAGAATAAGACAGAATCTACTCCTCTTGTGAATATTTACCTTAATAGTGCAGAAGCAGATGGAACTGATGTTCCAGTAACAGCTACCACTAAGGAATCTGACCTTAATAAGGATGATTATGATAAGATAATCATTGAAGAAGCTGAACAACCTTGGGTTCTTGGTATGATGCCTCAGGCATTTATTCCTTTTACTCCTCAGTTCTTGACTATTACAGTTGATGGTGAAGATAGACTTTGGGGTGTTGCAACTGTAGTTACTCCTAAGAAGACTGTTCCTGATGGACATCTTATTGCAGACCTTGAATACTTCTGTATGGGTGCAAGAGGTGACATTTACAGAGGAATGGGTTATCCTAACATTATTAAGACTACTTACTTGGTAGACCCAAGTGCAGTTTATGATGTACTGGATATTCACTATTTCTATACAGGAAGCAATGAATCAGTTCAGAAGTCTGAAAAGACTATTACACTGGTTGCTGTAGATGATGGTATTCACACTGCAATGAATGCTCTAATTGGTGCTATCAATACTGCATCAGGGCTTACAATTGCTACTTTATCCTAAGTGATATAGCATTAGAAGGGGCATAGAATAACTATGCTCCTTTTTTTTTTATCAATTAAAAATATGAACTATGCTACATTTTAATGAATTAAGAATAACACAAGATAACAGATTCCTTATTATAGATGTATCTATAGATAATCAGGACTACTTTGATGATGTCCTATTAGATAGTATAGTCATTGATACCCAAGATACTTTTGTGATGAATGGACCAAGTGACAATCCTCTTTATGTGTATAATGTAGAGGATGCCAATGATTTAACCTATTCTCTTCCTGAGCAATGTAGTTGCAACCCAGTAAGAGTCAAGGAAGATGAATTATACTGTTTCACTTATGGTACACAACAGATGAAGAATGTAAGACTTGAATTAAGTATTCAAGACTTAAAGGTTTCTCCTTGCAGTACTATGTTCTTTGTGTATGTAAAGTCTAAAGGTACTCCATCAACTGATACTCCATGTGGATTTGATAAGGACCAAATATTAGGTACTGTAATTAATTTACAACCTATATACAAACAGACTCTCAAGTATCTAAAGGAAGTAGAATGTGATTGTAATATACCAAAGGGTTTCATTGATATGATACTTAAGTTAAAGGCAATTGAACTTTGTGTTAGAACAGGAAACTATCCACAGGCTGTTAAGTATTGGAAGAAGTTCTTCATAAAGAATCAATGCAAGTCTCCAACCTCTAATTGTGGATGCTATGGATAAAATGCTTGAAATATCTGAGGAAGCCATCACAAGATACTTTACTACTCTATCTCAATTTGGATATAAGAAGTACAGTGATGTAGATAAGATAATTGTCCTCTTCTTCATGGAAGAAATGTTGGCAGGAGAAATGTCTTATTATGTGACACAAGATGATTACAGGAATATAGTCAATGCACTATATTGTCTGGCAGGAAGTACTTGTATGATAGACTTTCCAATGTTTGAGAGCTATGATACTTTGGTTCATTCTAACAATAGAACATTTGTACCAAGAATAACAGAGGATAGTATATTAAGAAGTACTCAGGAAGATGAGTTTAGAGTAGAAGCATAATCTTTATACCCTGAATATAAAAATAGTAAAGCTCTTGTAGATGTAATTGTTTTAGATTATATTTGCAGGAGTTTTATTGTATAGATATGATTATAGGAATAATATATAAATATACTTCTCCCTCTGGAAAATCCTACATTGGACAAACCACTAATGAGCCTCTTAGAAGAAAGAACTGGTTTAATTCTAAATATCATTATGCTGGTAGAAAAATAGATAGAGCTAGAAAGAAGTATGGTAGAGATAAATTCAGTTATGAAATCTTGGTTAAGAATACTTATTCTTCAAGAGAGATAGCTATAGAAGACTTAAATAGACTGGAAATTTATTACATAGGATTGTATGATTCTTATAGGAATGGATATAATTCTACTATTGGAGGTGATGGAGTTGTAGGTTTAAAGTTGACCCTTGAACAAATTGAGAAAGTAAGAAAAGCTAATTTGGGGAGAACTATCCCTATAGAACAAAGAAGGAAAGCTTCTATAAAAATAAAAGCATTGTTAAATGAACCTGAGATGAAAAAGAGAATGTCCATTATTAGAAAAGGTAAGCCAAATCCTAAAGCAGTAAAAGCAATGAGTGAATCCAACTGTAAACCTATTTTACAATTAAATCTAAGTGGCAAATTTATAAGGGAGTTTGATAGTATTAAAAGTGCTATACAAAGTCTTGGGATTAAAGCTGCTACAAGTAACATATCTAATGTTTGTAAGGGTAAAAGAAATAGTGCTTACGGTTTTAAATGGAAATATAAGGAGGAATAAATATGACATGGAGAGAAATTATTTATATGTGTTCAGATGAATTAAAACTATCATCTGATGATAGTTTTTATACAAATGACCACTTAATATTCCTGTTAGTAAAATACAGGAGTTTTTTACTGAAACAGAGATATTCAGACATAAAGAAACAGATACCAGATAGTGACTATCAGAGTATATGTTTAGACCTTATTGAGGTTCCAGCCATTAGTGGAGAACCTTGTGAAGGTAACTCCTATTTAAGAAGTAAGAATAAGGTTCCTACTACTATGGTGATAGGTAATCCAAGAGTATATCCTATGGACTTCTATCAAGGTGAGATTACTTATATAAGTAGAGATAGAATGAGATATGTAGGTTATAATAAGTTCCTGAGAAATATAATCTATTGTTCAAAAGCTCCTGATGGCTATCTGTACTTCAAGTCATGGAATCCTCAATTCCTGCATCTTGAAAAGGTAAGTTTCAATGCAATCTTTGAGGATGCTAAAGAAGCATCAGAAATGGCTTGTCCAGAAGAGGATGGTGCAATATGTAAGTTAGAGGATAAGGAGTTCCCAATAGAAGATGCTTTAGTTCCTCCACTTGTAGAGTTAGTAGTAAAAGAATTAAGGGGTCCTGAGTATAGTCCTAAGGATGAGGATAATAATGCTCATGATGATTTAGATGATTTGAATAAGAGATAATGGAGACACTGGGAGAATTTAAAAGGAGGATAAAGAAGGTCAACCAACCAAGAGAGTACAAAGTAAGAAACTCACTTGGTGTATATGATGGATATAAGTATTACAGAAAGAATAAACCAGATAGCAAGGAATATGTTCTTACTGAGTCACAATACTTTGCTATCATAAGGAAGATAAACTTACTTTTGGTTGATGAATTATTACTTGGTAATGATGTCAGACTTCCTAAATCAATGGGTACTATTGAGGTAAGAAAGTTTGATAGAGGAGCTAAAATAGGTAAGGATGGAAAGATTCATATTAACCTTCCTATAGACTGGGATAAGACACTTGAACTTTGGTATAAAGATGAGGAGGCTTGTAGAGATAAGATATTAGTCAAGATGGAAGAAAAAGAAAGTTTCCAGATTTACTATAATAAGGAATCAGCCACATACAATAATAAGTCCTATTATGAACTTATACCTAATAGGGACTTAAAGATAGGAATTAAACAAAATATAAAGAAAGGGGTAATCAAAGATGCTCCTTACTTAGAAAGGAAATTAAAATATGGTTAAAACTTGGATAGTATATAAACATGTTTCTCCTTCTAATAAAGTTTATGTAGGTATTACCTCACAATCCAATATTAAAAGAAGGTGGTTCAGAGGAAGTGGTTATAATAGATGCCCTATCTTTATGAAAGCTATACTTAAATATGGGTGGGATAATATAAAACATCAAGTCCTGTTTACAAATCTTACAGAAGCAAGAGCTAAAAACTTGGAGAAAGATTTAATAAGACATTATAAAAACTTAGGAGTCTCTTATAATATTACTGATGGAGGTGATGGGACCTTAGGTAAATCTTGTCCAGAAGAATTAAGAAGAAGGTTGAGTGAAGAAAGAAGAGGTGTTATTCCTTGGAAGGCTATAAAAGAAGCTGCTAAAGTTAATAAAGGTAAGAAAAAGGGACCAAGAGATAGAAGGATAATTGAGAAGGTTAGGGCTACAAGATTGCTAAATGGGAAGAAGTGCACCAAAGAGCAAATTCAAGCTAATATAGAGAGAAACTTGGTAAGAAGTAACCCTGTATTACAATTTGATTTGCAAGGTAACTTTATCAAAGAATATAGGTCTGTTAAATTTGCAGCAGAGTCAATGGGAGGTAGTAGAGGCTCTTTACTTAATTGCTTAAATCCTTTAAGAACTGAGAGTAAAACTTTTAAAGGATATATTTGGAAATATAAAAATCAATAGTATGGTAAACAATATAAATTTTGTAAATATTAGGATTATATTAGATAGATTGCTTAGGAATCCATTATTAACTGATTTGAATTTAGAAACAGCTATTCAATATACACTGGACTTTATTAGTGCAATGGGACTTCCTAATGTCTATGTTGATAAGATAGAAACAATAGATATTAAGGAGTACAGAGGTGAGTTGCCTTGTGATTTAATCTCTATTAATCAGGTCAGATTACATAAGAATGGAATGGCACTTAGGGCAATGACTGATAATTTCAATGCCTATCCTACTCATGACCATGAAGAAAGAGATTGGTGGGAGAGAGGAGAGCCTTCTTTCAAGACACAAGGGAGAGTAATATTTACTTCAATCAAACATGAGAAGGTGGATATTAGTTATAAGGCTATTATGTTGGATGATGAAGGTCTTCCCTTAATTCCAGATAACTCCATCTTCCTTAAAGCACTGGAACTATATATCAAGAAAGAATGGTTTACTATCCTTTTTGATATGGGTAAGATAAGTCCTGCTGTATTAAATAATACTCAACAGTCCTATGCCTTTGTTGCTGGACAGTGCAATAATGAGTTCTTAATACCATCAGTTAGTGAGATGGAGGCAATTACAAATTCTTGGAACCAGTTAATTCCAAGAACTAATGAATTTAGATATGGATTCAAAAATCTTGGAAATAAAGAATACATCAGAAGTCACTAAGTGGACTATTTATAGACATGTTTCTCCTTCTGGTAAGATTTATGTAGGTATTACCTCTAAAGAGATTAACAGAAGATGGAGATATGGTACTGGGTACTCTAATTGTATTCTATTTCAAAATGCTATAGATAAATATGGATGGGATAATATAAAACACCAAGTTCTGTTTACAAACCTTACAGAAGATAGAGCTAAGAATTTAGAGAAAGATTTAATAAGACATTATAAAAACTTAGGAGTCTCTTATAATATTACTGATGGAGGTGATGGGACCTTAGGTAAATCTTGTCCAGAAGAATTAAGAAGAAGGTTGAGTGAAGAAAGAAGAGGTGTTATTCCTTGGAAGGCTATAAAAGAAGCTGCTAAAGTTAATAAAGGTAAGAAAAAGGGACCAAGAGATAGAAGGATAATTGAGAAGGTTAGGGCTACAAGATTGCTAAATGGGAAGAAGTGCACCAAAGAGCAAATTCAAGCTAATATAGAGAGAAACTTGGTAAGAAGTAACCCTGTATTACAATTTGATTTGCAAGGTAACTTTATCAAAGAATATAGGTCTGTTAAATTTGCAGCAGAGTCAATGGGAGGTAGTAGAGGCTCTTTACTTAATTGCTTAAATCCTTTAAGAACTGAGAGTAAAACTTTTAAAGGATATATTTGGAAATATAAAAATCAATAGTATGGTAAACAATATAAATTTTGTAAATATTAGGATTATATTAGATAGATTGCTTAGGAATCCATTATTAACTGATTTGAATTTAGAAACAGCTATTCAATATACACTGGACTTTATTAGTGCAATGGGACTTCCTAATGTCTATGTTGATAAGATAGAAACAATAGATATTAAGGAGTACAGAGGTGAGTTGCCTTGTGATTTAATCTCTATTAATCAGGTCAGATTACATAAGAATGGAATGGCACTTAGGGCAATGACTGATAATTTCAATGCCTATCCTACTCATGACCATGAAGAAAGAGATTGGTGGGAGAGAGGAGAGCCTTCTTTCAAGACACAAGGGAGAGTAATATTTACTTCAATCAAACATGAGAAGGTGGATATTAGTTATAAGGCTATTATGTTGGATGATGAAGGTCTTCCCTTAATTCCAGATAACTCCATCTTCCTTAAAGCACTGGAACTATATATCAAGAAAGAATGGTTTACTATCCTTTTTGATATGGGTAAGATAAGTCCTGCTGTATTAAATAATACTCAACAGTCCTATGCCTTTGTTGCTGGACAGTGCAATAATGAGTTCTTAATACCATCAGTTAGTGAGATGGAGGCAATTACAAATTCTTGGAACCAGTTAATTCCAAGAACTAATGAATTTAGATATGGATTCAAAAATCTTGGAAATAAAGAATACATCAGAAGTCACTAAGTGGACTATTTATAGACATGTTTCTCCTTCTGGTAAGATTTATGTAGGTATTACCTCTAAAGAGATTAACAGAAGATGGAGATATGGTACTGGGTACTCTAATTGTATTCTATTTCAAAATGCTATAGATAAATATGGATGGGATAATATAAAACACCAAGTTCTGTTTACAAACCTTACAGAAGATAGAGCTAAGAATTTAGAGAAAGATTTAATAAGACATTATAAAAACTTAGGAGTCTCTTATAATATTACTGATGGAGGTGATGGGACCTTAGGTTGTAGTTGGACTCCTACTGTATATACAAGAACTATATGGTCAACTCAAAGGAAAGATAGAAAGCTCTCAGAAGAACATAAGAAGAAGATTTCTGATACTATGAAAGGAAGACCTATGAGTAAAGATGTATATATTAAAGGAGTAACTATAGTAAAAACCCTTTTAGCTAAACCAGTTATCCAACTCAGTTTAAGTGGGGAATTTATAAGAGAGTTTCCTTCTATAAAAGAAGCTGCAAGAAGTCTTAATATAAAATCTGATAGAGACATTATTAGATGTTGTAAGGGAGAAAGAAAATCAAGAGCTGGTTATAAATGGAAATATAAAGATGAATAAATATGGCACTAAAGAAAGAACAACACTTTTTTAAGGGGATGCAAAGAGATTTATCAGTCTCTAAGTTCAATCCAGAGTATGCCTTTGATGCTCAGAACATTAGAATAACTGCAAGAGATAATAACACTCTCTTGACAGTTACTAATGAAAGAGGTAATAAGGAGATGCCATTACAATCTCCTTCTGGAGACCCTGTAACTATTGATGGAGTATTACTTGGGCAGAATGTTCTTAATAACTATGTGACCCTCTTTACAAAAGGTACAAATGATAATATCTACAGACTTGAGAATAAGGGTACTTATTTTGAGGCTCTACTTCTATTCTCAGGTAATCTGAATTTCAGTACAGACTATCCAATTGAGAATATTGGTGTATATGAAAATGATAATATTCAGAAGGTATATTGGATTGATGGATTGAATCAATCAAGGGTTATTAATATTGTGGCTACAGATGATGTAAAGGCTAAATGGGATAATAATTCATTCAACTTTGTGCAGGACTTAGGTCTTAAAGAAACTGTCACAGTTACAAGGAATGACCTTGCAAGTGGTTCATTTTCATCAGGGGTAATTCAATATGCTTTCACTTATTATAATAAGTATGGACAGGAGAGTAATATCTTTTATACCTCTCCCCTTGAGTATATATCCTTTGCAAGTAGAGGAGCCTCTCCAGAAGAGAAAGTGAGTAATAGCTTTACACTAACTATTGAGAATGCAGACACAAGGTTTGACTATGTGAGAGTTTATTCTATTCATAGAGCAAGTATAGATGCTACTCCTAATGTACTTAATGTAGTAGATATTCCTATTAATCCTGTTACAAGAGCTACAACTACTCTTACTTATGTAGATAATGGTACTACTGGAACAAGTGTAGACCCTACTGAGTTATTATATGTAGGAGGTGAGGATGTAGTTTTTGGAACTATGACTCAGAAGGATAATACTCTATTCTTAGGTAATGCCAATATACAGAGAAAGTTAGTAGGTACTGACATTATAAATAAAGTAAAAGGAGGTAATATAAGTTTCAGTTCCAAGTATGTAGGTAACTATGTACAGACATCTGGTTTCTATCCATACAAGAATAGCTTGTATCTTGGTTCTAAGATTAAGAGTTTTAAATATCTTGAGTGGTATAGATTTGGTGTAGAGTTTCAACATAAGAGTGGTAAATGGTCAGAACCAGTATGGGTAAATGATAGTTACAACTCTCAATATAAACCTTCTCTTACAAGTGGTTCATTAAGTTTAATACAGGCTCAGTACTCACTTCCTGCTGATGTAATTCAGTTAGCAATAAACCAAGGATTTACAAGAGTAAGAGGAGTAGTGGTATATCCTACACTTACAGATAGGGAAGTAATTGCTCAGGGTATCTTATGTCCTACTGTATATAATGTGGGTGATAGATTCAGTAACTCTCCATTTGCACAGGCTTCATGGTTCTCAAGACCTAATCTTGCATTTGATATTGACCATAACCAAAATAACTGGACTGGTCTTACTTCCAGTTGGTCAGATTATGCAAATTCTAAGGCAGCAGTAATAAGGAACAGTAATACAAATCTTACTGTAAACCCCGGAACTCCACAAGAAAAGACTGTTCTTATTGATATAGTTAATAAGGGTGCATGGGCTGAATTCAGACATAATAGACCTATTCCTAATAACTGGGAAAGAGGTGCAGAAATACAGTGTTTGGCTAATGTACCATCTAATCCTTATGTATCTCAATCAGGTTCAGACTTGAACTCTTGGTCAGCTAATCATGCTGAGTATTTCTTTATTGACCAGTCTATTCTTACACTCCATTCACCAGATATAGAGTTTGATGAGGGAGTTCAGAACTTAGATTCATCAGGTCTTAAGATGAGAATAGTAGGTGTAGTACCTATGACAGGTAATGCCTCAGATATAGATATTCAGACTTCAACTCCTGCCAATGATACAGATAAGATGGGATTCTACAAGGAATTTATAGGAGTAGAGAATAATTCTTATCATGGTTTAAAGAACTTAGTTTCTGGAGCATATTGGTTTGATAAAATGACTGATATGGAAAAAGTGGATGATGACCATGGATATACAGAAGCCTTTATGGTTTATGCTTGGCATAGAAATGGCTCTTTGAATAACCAAGGTCCTGTTACTGAGGGAACAAGAACTGCAATGCTTGATAAGAAAAAGATTTCAAATATGAAATTCTCTTCTTTCTCTTACTTCTTGAATTCTCCTTGGCTTGCTTATATAGAGAATGATAATAATCATACTGGTATTACTAGTGTAAGTATATTCAACTCTAATGAACAATCATTAGTAAGAATACCTTCTCCTGCAAACTCAGGCTTAGGAGACTTGAATTACTATGGTAATATTGATAAAGTATTGGCAGCTACAAGAGTAGATGATTCATATACAGTTACTATGAAGTTTCAAGATGGAGATAAAACTGAAACTCTAAATAGAAAGGATGGTTATCCTATAGTTGTAACTGGTGTAAATATTGCTGCAACTTATGCTCACCAGTTATTTGTGGGAGGTTCATTCCCTATACAGTTTGTTAAGAGAAGTGATGGTGCTCAACTTACAAAGGTTCCTAATGGAACTGATGCTGTAAAAATTAAGTATAAATCAACTCCACATGCTGTATTTGCACTTAACTGGACTAAAGATGGTAAGCAGGTAGTACTCCCTACTAATAGAGAAACTGATTATGAAACTGCATGGTCTGTAAATCCTGTAGTTCCTAATGCTAATGATACTCACTTCTTTTGGAATCCATCAGCTAAGAGAATTACAGATACTACTTCTACCATAAAGGATGATGTGTATCAGGATGTTATTAGTAATTACACAAGTAACTTCTATGACAATAACTATAGTTATCTATTCCTTGCTGAGTTATACAATGACAATGTTCAGAATAGATTTGGTGGTCAGACAGAAGAAGCATTTGAGAATAACCATTGGTTGCCAGCAGGAGAGCCTTATAGCTTATTAAAGGATGATGGAACTCCTGTAAACTATCTTAATATCAGTTATACAGAAGGAGACACTTTCTTCCAGAGATATGATTGTATGAAGGTTTATCCTTCAACTCTTGAAGACCAGAATAGTGTCAATGAAATAGTATCTTTCATGTGTGAGACAAGGGTTAATATAGAGGGTAGATATGATAAGAATAGAGGTCAGATTAGTAATTTAGCTATGACTCCCACTAACTTTAATATGATGAACCCTGTATATAATCAAGCTAATAACTTCTTTAACTATAGGGCAATCAACCATAGTAAGTTCAATCTTAATTATTTCCCTAATACTATAACATGGACTAAGGAGAAACAATTAGGAAGTATTATTGATACTTGGACTAATATTACTATGGCATCTACCTTAGACCTTGATGGTGATAAGGGGGAAGTAGTTTCATTGAATACCTTTAAGAATGAAATCTTTGCTTTCCAAAGAATGGGATTAAGTAATATCCTATTTAACAATAGAGTACAGATACCAACTTCTGATGGTATGCCAATTGAGATTACTAATGGATTGAAGGTAAGTGGTAAGAGGTACATAAGCAATACTATAGGCTGTGCTAATAAATGGTCTATTGCAGAATCTCCTTCTGGACTATACTTTATAGATAATGAGACTAATTCATTATATCTATTTAATGGAGAAATAGTTAGTCTATCTGATAAGTTAGGGTTTAGACAGTGGATTAGTGCTCATAATGTTCATGTGAACTGGGAACCAGTTGGTTATAATAACTATAGGTCATTCTATGACAAGAATAATAATGATGTATACTTTACTTATAAAGACCATTGTCTGTGTTATTCAGAGTTGATTAACCAGTTTACATCCTTTATGAGCTATGAAGGAGTTCCTGCTATGTTCAATGTAAGTAGTGAGTTCTATGCCTTCAAGAATGGTAAGATGTGGGAACAGTTTGCTGGAGACTATAATATGTTCTTTGGTGAATATAAACCATTCAGTATTACCTTTGTGGCTAATGCTGAGGAACCAAATGATAAGACATTCAATACAGTAGAGTTTAGAGCTGATAGCTGGGATGGTGATAACCTAATGAGTAATAAAACCTTTGATACTCTTGATGTATGGAATGAATATCAGCATGGTACTACTCCTCTCACTAATCTACTTGGACATCCTTCTCCATTAAAGAAGAAATTCAGGATATGGAGAGCTAATATACCAAGAGCAATAGTAAATAACAGGGATAGGATAAGGAATACTTGGGCTTATATTAAGTTAGGAATGAACACTCCTAATACATATAGAACAGAGTTCCATGATGCTATTATTCACTATTTTTCATAATTAATAGGAGTCCATAAACATTTTAGTTTGTGGACTCTTTCTTTTTTAATTAAAGGCTTTGTTTATTCAATAACTTTATATACATTTGCAACAAAATTAATTATACTATGGCTAAGAAAAAAATTAAGAGAAGAGGCAAGATGCCTCCTAATATATTTGATACTGGAGGTCAAAGCTGGGGACAGCAATCCTCAGAACAATTCTCAAATGCCTTTAAAGGGGAGAATCTTGGCAATTCAATAGGAAGTATTGGAGGTGCTGTTGGTGGGGTAGTCCAAGCAGGAGTATCTAATGCACAGATAGCAGACACCAGTGGAATTGAGGCTCAGAATAAAGCTCAAAAGAATATGGTAGTAGGTGCTTCATCCAATGATGATTTGATGAGTGAATGGGGTTCATGGAATAAAGTGAAAGATGATTATTCATGGAAAGATGTCAGAGGTGGAAGTACTGGTCAAAGAGTTACTAATACTATTGGAGCTGCTGGTCAAGGGGCTGCTGCTGGAGCATCTGTAGGTGGTCCTATTGGAGCTATTGTAGGTGGTGTAGTAGGTCTTGGTAGTGCTATTGGTGGATGGCTTGGTGGTAATAGAAAAGCCAAGAGAAAAGCTAAAAGACTTAATAAAGCTGCTAAAGAAGCTAATGAGAGAGCACTAACTTCTTTTGAAACAAGAGCTGAGAACATAGATACACAAAATGACTTTAATATGTTAGCAAACTTCTCTGCTTATGGTGGTCCACTTGAATTTGGTAGTGGTGCAATAGGCTATGAGTTTGATAATAGATACTTAAATAATCAAGAGATGAGTGCAATTGCTAAACAGAGATTGACCTCTCTTCCTAACTCATTCCAAGCATTACCTGAGATGAATACATATAATGCTTTTGCAGAAGGTGGGGGCTTATCCAGAGAGAAAAACTATGGCTCTAAGAAAAAGCCTTATCCATCTGTTTCTTCTGGAGACTTTGCAGGACCTCACAGAAGTTACCCAATACCAACTAAAGCTGATGCAAGAGATGCACTCAGATTAGCTGGATTACATGGTAATGAGAGTGTAAGAAGAAAGGTTCTTGCTAAATATCCATCATTAAAGGCTTTTGGTGGAAGTCTGTTTGACAGTGTGGTAGGTAACAATTTCAATCAATCCTTTACACAAGGAATACAGGGAATGTTCCAACAAGAACCTGAACAAACTGTTCAAGCAGCTAATATAGCTAAAGATGGTGGTGGTATTCATATCAAGAAGAAAAACAGAGGCAAGTTTACTGAATACTGTGGAGGTAAAGTAACAGAAGCATGTATTAGAAGAGGAAAGAATAGCTCTAATCCTACTACAAGAAAGAGAGCTACTTTTGCACAGAATGCAAGGAATTGGAATGCTTTTGGAGGATGGTTGAATACACAAGGTGGAGACTTTACTAATGGAGTTACATTTATTGATGAAGGAGGTTCTCATGAAGAAAATCCTTATCAAGGAATCCAAATAGGAGTTGACCCAGAAGGTGCTCCTAACTTAGTTGAGCAAGGTGAAGTAGTTTATGATGATTATGTATTCTCTGATAGAATGGAAATACCTGATGATATAAGAAAGGAATACAAGTTAAGAGGTAAAACCTTTGCTAAGGCTGCTAAATCTGCACAAAGAGAAAGTGAAGAAAGACCTAATGACCCTCTAAGTACTAAAGGATTACAAGCTGCTATGGAAAGAATAGCTGCTGCCCAAGAGGAAGCAAGGGAAAGAAAGGAAGCCCATAGAGAAGGAAATGAATACCCAAGTATGTTTGCTTATGGTGGTGATACAAACCCTTATGGTTTAGCTTTGGAAGACCCAATGAGTGTTGAGGAACTTGAAGCTCTTATGGCTCAATCAGGAGAAACTGGTGAAATAGCTCCAGAAGGTAATAATGATAAGAGGCAGACTTGGACAAGATATGCACCAATTATAGGCTCTGGTTTAGCAAGTCTATCAGATTTATTCAGTAAACCAGACTATGGTAGTGCTGATATGATAGGTGGAATAGACTTAGGTGCTGAGGCAGTAGGATATGCTCCTATTGGAAACTATCTGTCTTATAGACCTTTAGACAGGGACTTCTATATCAACAAGATGAATCAACAGGCTGCTGCTACAAGAAGGGGATTAATGAATACCTCAGGTGGTAACAGACTTAATGCTCAGGCTGGAATACTTGCTGCTGATTATAACTATGGTCAAAACATGGGTAATTTAGCAAGACAAGCAGAAGAATATAATCAACAGTTAAGAGAAAGGGTTGAGGCATTCAATAGAGGTACTAATATGTTTAATACTGAGACTGGACTTAAGGCTTCAATGTTTAATGCAGAGTCAAGAAATGCAGCTAAGAGAGCAAGATTAGGGCAGGCTACAACTGCTGCTCAGATGAGACAGGCTATTAAAGACCAAGATGCTGCAAGAAGAAGTGCTAATATAACTAATTTCTTACAAGGATTAGGTGATATGGGATGGGAAAATGAACAAGCTAACTGGCTTGATACATTAGCTAAATCAGGTGTTCTTAAGATGAATACCAGAGGAGAATACACTGGAGGAACTAAGAAAGCTAAAGGTGGTAAAGTAAGAACTAAAAAGAAGAAAGGATTGACTTATGGCTAATTTTAGTTTTGTAAGTGGTGCTAAGTTCAGACCATTCTCTTATCAGGAAATGCTTCAACCACTTCAAGCATATACTCAAGAATACAATACTATTCAAGAGGGTATGGGTGAATTAGGGACTAAAGCAGATGTCTTTGAGAGAATGGCTAATGAACAGACAGACCCACAGGCTTATGCAATATACAAACAATATTCTAATGACTTGGCTGCACAAGCTGAGTCATTAGCTAAACAAGGTCTTACTCCTGCAAGTAGGCAAGGATTGATTGATATGAAAAGAAGATACTCTTCTGAGATTATACCTATAGAACAGGCTTATAAGAGAAGACAAGAGTTAGTAGATGAACAAAGGAAATTACAGGCTCAGGATAGTACACTACTATTTGATAGACCTGCTTCTACACTTTCCTTAGATGAACTTATAGCTAATCCAGCCTTATCACCACAATCCTATTCTGGAGCACTATTATCCAAACAGGTAGGTACTGCTGCACAGAATTTAGCTAAGGAAGTAAGAGAAAACCCAAGAAAGTGGAGAACAATCTTAGGTAATCAATATTATGAAACCATCATGCAGAAGGGATTCAGACCTGAGGAAATTATGCAGGCTGTACAGAATAATCCTGAGGCTTCTCCTATACTTCAAGGTATTGTGGAAGATGCAGTAGGAAGTTCTGGTATCAGAAGCTGGGGTGATGAGAATATTCTCAATAGAGCTTATGATTATGCAAGACAAGGCTTGTGGAATGCAGTAGGTGAAACTCAATATCAAACCCTTTCTAATAAGGCTTATGACTATGCAATGCAGGAAAGGTTAGCTGCTGCAAGGAAAGGTAAGACAGAAGGAACTCCCTCTGCTGTATTTAGGTCAGTACCTAAAACTAAAGTAGATGGGGACAAGAAGACTACTGAACTTAATAATGACCTACAGTTCATACAACAGTTAAGAGCTAATCCTTCTATGATTAATGAAGAAGTTGAGAGAATTAATCCGGGTTATCCAACTCAGTATGGTGTGAATGTTGGTGGTGGAATATATAAGGTTAAACCTCATGCAGAAAGACTTCAACAGATAATCAAGAAGTATGATATGAAGGATGGTAATATGGACCAACTTGAACAGAAGTTACAAGCTGATATTAGAAGCAGTGCTGTAAGAGACTTTATATATAAACCTAATATAACTCAGAGTGACTTAATTTCTCAAGTTATAAAGGAGAATGCAAGAACCTTAGGTGCAGCTACAGAATCAACTGGTCTTTATGAACTTGATGATAATAGGAAGGGAGACCCTATTAAGTTAAAGAATATCTCAGATTACTTCACTGGTGACAATGATATAAGTTATGACCCAGAGGTTGGACTTATAATCAATGCTACTAAGGATGGTAAGACTAAATCAGCAGTTATTGACCCTGAGTTAATTGATGATGCAGACAGGAATGTTGCTAATATCATGCACAACATTAATACATATCTTGAATATGGTTATGACCAACAAGCTCAAGCAGAAATCAATAATATGATGAATTATATCTATGGTAAGTTTAATACACTTGCCAAGAGGCAAAATAATACAGATTCTAAATTAGAGTAGAAGAATATGGCAAATAATCAACAAATCCAAGACCCATCTACACAAGGAGTAGGTGGGCTAAGGGGAATTAAAAGTATAGATGCACTAAAGCAAGAAGGACTTATAAGAAGTACTCCACAAATTAATAGTGTGGAGGACTTCAAACAAGTCTCTAATAGTGCCCTACAAAGAGCTGTACCTCAAGAGGTAGGTTTTGTTGGAGTAAATGATAGTATGTTTGATGATAACATCACTTCTATGACCCAACTTGATAACTTAGCTAATACAAGAGGTGAAATGCAACCTTGGTATGCCCAAATAGGTGCTGGGTTAGCTAAGGGAGCTGTTCTTGCAGGTACTACCTTTGCTGATGGTATCATTGGTACTATAGTAGGTTTAGGTAATGCAGCAGCTACAGGAACATTCTCAGGCTTTTGGGATAATCCCTTCTCAAATGCAATGCAGCAAGTGAATGAATGGTCAGAATCAGCTCTACCTAATTACTATACTGATGCAGAGCAGAATGACCCTTGGTATGAGAATATATTCTCAGCTAACTTTATTGGAGATAAGTTCCTTAAGAACTTAGGTTTTGCTGTTGGTGCTGCCTACTCTGGTAAGATTAGTGCTGGTGCAACCTCAAGATTACTTGGTCTTAATAAAGCAAGGCAAGCATTCAAAGGTGCAGTTACAGCCTCAGGTGAAGCTCTTAATCCTAATGCAGCTTTACAGGCTTACAGAGAAGGAGATTTATTCCTTGATGGGGTAAGGCTTACTGATGAATTGGCAAGGGATGCTAAGAAACTTAAGATGGCTGAGCCTACTCTTAAACTTACTGGTGCTTTCTCAGGTGCATTAGGTGAAGCAAGAATTGAGGCTATACAGAATAGTAAAGACTGGTTTGAGCTTCATAAACAACAACTTGATGATGCACAAGCTAAAGTAGCAGCACAAGAGCAAGAAGCTATGCTTAGAGAGTTTCCTCAATTTGCACAATATCAGATTTCCCCTGATGGAAATACTTTTGAGCAAGTTCTCACTCCAGAAGGACAAGCTATGTTACAGGCAAGAGTAGATGCTAAGTTTGATTACAAAGGGGGGCTACAGAAACTATCAGAAGATAGGGCTAAGATGGGTAATATAGACTTTGCTCTAAATATTCCACTACTTACTGTATCAGATGCTTGGCAGTTTGGTAAGTTCTATGCAGGTGGGTATAATACAGCTAAGAGAGGTAGTCAGATACTAAGGACAGTTGCAGAAGATGGTACTGTAAGTTATAGTGCAGCTAAACCTTCTGTACTTAGAAATGCTTTGAAGATTGCAAGTAAGGGTGTTGCAGAAGGTCCTTATGAAGAAATGGGACAGGCTGTTGCAGGTAAAGTTGCAGGATATAAATATGCTTCTGAACTTAATGACTTCTATGGAGCCAAGATAGACCCAGATGCAGAAAGTGAAACTATTGACTGGCTACAAGCTACTGCAAAAGCTATTCAACAAACTTATGGCACTGTTGAAGGATGGGAAGAAGGCTTCATTGGTGGTTTAACTGGTTTAGTTGGTATTCCGGGCTTTAGAAGTGCAAAGAATAGTGAAGGTGGTTTCCAATCTCCAGTATATCTTCAAGGAGGTATTAAGGAAGATGTTCAAGAGATAAGAGAAAGAAGTGAGAAAGATGATGCTATTGTAACCCAACTAAATAATAGGGTACAGTCACCTGAGTTCCTTAATTACTATCAATCAGCTATCAGACATAATGCTTACCAAAAACAAATGGATGAAGCTGCTGATAACAATGATAACTTTGAGTTTAAGAATGCTGAACATAACCAGCTTATTAGTGATGTTATCATGTTTGACAAGGCAGGAAGAATCAATGACCTATATGATATAATTGAGGAAGCTGGTAATATAAGAGAAGAAGATGTTGAACAAATAAGACAACTTACTACTAATCAGGAAACTGGTACATCAGTATATGATAATATGACTGATGCAGAAGTAATTGAACAGATTCAAAAGCAAACTCAGGAAACTAAGGAAGCTGTAGATAATTACAGAAAGATTAGTCAGGACTTACAAATTAAGATTGGGGATTACTTTGATGAGGATGGTCTTGAAGAAATGACTTATTACTTCTCAAATATTGATAATCTTGAGAATAGATTTAAGAATGTATTTGAAGAGGTACAGGAATCTTTAAGAACTGTAGCTGCTGATGTTGAAAGGGATATATATTTAGATGTTCCAGAATCAACAAAGGAAGCAGGAAGAAAAGATGCAGAAGCAATAAGGATGCTTACTAATTTAAGTCCATCCCAATTAACAGCAATTCTTAATGATGAAGAAAATTCTCAATTTGTTGATGCTTTAGATAAAGCTTCAAAGAGTATTTCTGAAAGATTCCCCATATTGAGTTCTAAGGGTGTAACTCAAGAACTTGATGATTTACAAAGAATGATTGAGAGAAGGAATGACTTCATTGATAAGTATGATACTTACCTTAGAAATCCTCAAGCTCTTGCACAAAAACAAGAGAGACAAAGAGAGAATATTATAAAGGAGAATGAAAGACAGGAAATAGCTAAGACTAAGGATGCAGCATTAGCTGCCACTAACCTTAATGAATTTAGAGAAGCATTGAATAATGAGCCTGATTCATCTAAAAGACAACAGATTCTTGATGAACTTGAGAATGAAGGTAATAAGATGGCTAAGGACTATAAGGAAGTTCAAATGTATAATAGTGAAGTAAGCAGGGCAATAGATAGGCAACCTATCTCTCCTGAGGCTAAAGCTAATGCACAAGAACTACTTAGAACTCAACATGAAAATGCTAATAACCTTGAGGAAATGGCTAATCCTAACTCAGTATTCATTAATAATCCAGAGAGTCTGTATGATGAAAATCTACCAGATGGTTTGAATATGATGAATTTTGCTGAGGCTCAATATGGTCTTCTATCTGCAATGAGTGAGGTTAATAATGACCAAAGATTCAAAGCAAGGTTCCCTTCTGAATATCTAAAACCAGTTGAAAGGACAAATGGTACAAGAGGTACTACTGAGAGAGAAACTACTGGAGATAGTGGTACACCAACAGTTCCACCAGTTAATGCTGGACCAGTTGATACTTATGAACCTCCTGTGGGTAATATTACTCCTCAAATGGTAGCTGAGGAAAATAAGAAAGCCAATGAAAATGCTCCTACTCCTCAATCATTGGATAAGGATGCAAAGGGTAAGAGGCAGTATTATAGACCTACTATCCCTGAATTACATATCAATGCAAGTAAGGATGGAGATTTCAGACCTTTCAATATAGTAGTTGCAGAGAAAGAGAACTTGAACTTTGATGAACTTTATAACTATCTTAGAGATAATAGAGCTTTCAGTTATGTAAATGAAGGTAATCTAAAGGCAGGTGATGAACTTGGCTTCATGATTGACCCTGAATTTAATGACCATACAATCTTTATTGTAGATAAGAGGAATAACCAAATAGTAGGTTCATTAGATGAAAGTCAGTATGTAGTAGATAGATATGAAGGGTTATCAGGTCTTATTGAAAGAGTAAAAGAAGAGTTCAATCAGACTGGAAAGGATAAGAAGTTTATAGCTACTCCTACTACAAGAGTATCTCAGATAATGGTTGGTAGAATACCTTATGGTACAGAAGAAAGAAACATGGGAGAAATACCTAATGTGAATGCTTCATCTATCTTTGGTATTGTAAAGAATGGTGTCCTATCTACTAATGGTAGAATCAGTGATGATTTAATTACCAAGCCAATGGATATGAGCCAAAAGGAAGGTAGGATGTATATCCTTATTCCTAATGCTGCTGGTAAATATAGTCCTGCTGCTGTAAGGGTTAAGCACTTCAATGAAAGTGAATATAACCCAGAAGATGTTACTGTTAATTCCACTCCTTTATACAAGAATATAAAGAAGAGTATTGATGCTTTAGCTAATGCCTTTACAGAGGAAGATGTTAATAATGCAGTAAAAGATTTGGCAAGAAGTCTATATATTGGTGATGTTCATATTGACTATGTACAAGGTAAGAATGGTAATGGTATCAGGTTTACTAAGGTTCAGAGAGATGCAAATAAGAATGAAATCTATGATGAAATAGATGGTAAGAGAGTCAGAAGAGAAGATGCAAGAACTGTATTCTTAACTGAAAGATGGGACCCTAATGTTCTCTATGAATTAGGTGGAGAGGGTGTTAAAACCCAGCCTGATACAAGAGATTCACAAGAAGTAGCCAGTGAAATACAAAACATTTTAATGGCATTCAATCTTCCATTACAGGTGAATTTAGGTATGCTTAATAAGGGGGGCTACAATAACATGTTACTCTCTTCTGGAGTAATGACATCCAATATAATAGATGCCAGTGTAAAAAGTAACTGGTTTACAACAGATTACTTTGATATACAAGGTAACTTACAGCAAGCTCTAAACCCTGCATCAGTTAAGGCTGAGGAAGGTAGAAAGATACAAACTCCTGTAGGAGGTACAGAGGGAGCTATTGCAGGAACTACAGTTTCATTTGATAATACTACATACCATGTAGATTTGACTTCAAATACTGTAAGGGATAATAATGGTAGAACTCTTAACTCTTTCCCAGAGTCTATTCTTGATATGGCTTATATACAAGAAAACTATGGGGATGCTCAGAATGGCTCCATGATGATGGGGGGTATCACCCTTCTTCCTAATGGTAAGGTTCTGAACAGAAATACAGGTCAGTATGTAACTGGTGCTGCATCAGATAAATTCAAACAGAAATTAGCTGATAGAAAGAAGACTGTAGCTGACTCTAAGAAAGTTATAGACCAGATTGCAGAGAACCAGTCTAAGGTTGATAAGACAAGAACTGATGGTGAGTTCTATTATATACTTGAGGATGATGGTGAATACCATGAATATAAGAGGGTACATTCAGTATTAGGAAGTAATTGGATTGAGTCTCCTAAACAGACTAAAGCTCTACAGGATTTAAGAGTTAATCTCTCAAAGAATGCAGATAATATAACACAGTTCAATAACTATCTTAAGAACTTAAGTAACCATTATGGTGTAGACCTTACAGCATTTGAGGGTAAGATAGATGCAAGAAGTAGAGATACTATCGTGAATATAGTGAGAGATAAGATGTCTGGAACTAATTCACAAAGAGTATTAGAAGCAGGTACTTCTGTAGATAGTGTAATCAGAAACTTCTTCATATCAAATGAGATGCCAGTTAAACCAAGTAATATGTCTGAACAGGCATTTAATGATTTGGTTACTTCTCTTACTGAAATTAAGAGTAATATTGAAGCAAGGGGTGAAACATTCCTTACTAATAATATAGTATTTTTCAATAAGTATGAGAATGGAAACAGGGTAGCTGGTGAGGTTGATATTCTCTCTGTGGATGCTAATGGAAACTTCAAGATATATGATGTTAAGACAAGTAGATATAGCTTCTATGACTTTGTTGATAGGAATGGTAGAAAGGTTAATTATTTCAAGAATAAATCTAATACCCAAACAATGAGTCAGGAGCAGTATTATACTAAACAATTGAGTGCTTACAAGAACTTATTTGAGTCTCAATATCATACTCCTATCACTACTTTAGCTATATTACCTTTTGTACTTAAGTACAACAAGGATAATGTTAGTAGAGTAACTAAGGAGAAGGGTATTCTTCTTAACTATGATTCATCTGTGAATGTTCCTTTAGTTGGTAGTATAGCCACTCCAGAAGTGAATAATACTAATAGTAGCTTACCTATATTCAACAGTACATGGGAAACAAGAGAGCCTATAAACAATGTTCTACCAGACTATAGTATGTCAGATAGTAAAGTAGGTTACTTCTTGAGAGATGGAAAGTTACATACAGGTTATCTAAGTCCTATTGGAAAGGTGAATGGAGTTGAGGTATATATGACTAAGGTTCCTAATATTACTAAAGGGTTTGGAAATCAACCTGCACATGTTGCATCTAATGATTTCTATGCAGTATTTCCTAATGGTAATACTATTGCTTTAGTAAAGAATGCTATACTGTCATATAGTGAGACTGAGGCTAAGAACAATATAAAGAAGATACTGGAAGGTAATCCTCAGAGAGTTGTAGATATGTCTCAGGAAAGTACTATACTCTATACTCCTTCTACTGAACCAGTTAAGATTGAGAAGCCTATTATTCCTGCTACTATTAATCAGGGAGAATCTAATGGTGCTCAAGCTACAGTAGCTAAAGAACAGGCTATTAATCAGATTGATGAAGAGTTTGATGTAGAATTTGAATTAAGACAAGTGGATAAACTTGATAGACCTATATGGGATAAAGATAAGGAGTTAGCTTGGTTAAATAAGGTTCTACCTCAATTAAGTGAGAGTGAGAGAGTAGTAGTTACTAATGGTCTTATCAGAGTAGCCAAGACTGGTGCATTAGCATGGGGTCAATTTAGTGATGGTATTATTACTTTAAGTAATATAGCTGCTGAGGGAACTACATATCATGAAGCATTTCATGCAGTATTCCATTTACTCACAGAGCCTACACTTAGGGATGAACTACTTCAAGAAGCCAAGAGAACTTATGGAGACTTAAGTAACTCACAGCTTGAAGAAGCTATGGCAGAAGGTTTCAGAGAATATGTGATGTCTCAAGACACTCAATCATTAGGTACTAAGATAATCAATTTCTTCAAGGAATTGTTTGCTAAAGTAACTAATTGGAACAGTCTAAGACCTTCTCTTACTGAATATTACAGAAATATTAATGAGGGGCATTACTCTAACATAACCTATAAAGTACCATCTCTTCAAGAGATGAGAAATCAGGAGGGGGTACAATCCTCAATGGATTTCAGTAGTATTGAGACTGAAACAAGGGAAGCACTTGAAAAGAAAGGATGGACAGAAGAAATGTGGAACTCTATCTCACAAGAGGAAAGAGAGCAAGCTATCAGATGTTCATAGCTTCAAACATGAGGTTTAAATTTTTTATTAAGGTGTAAATAAAAAGGGGAGGTAGAATAATCTACTTCCCCTTTCTTCTTTTAAGCCTATTGCTTAAAGAATGGTATTTGGTCTTCAATAAAGATACCTCTTAGAACTGTATTATACATAGGAGCAAGAGGAGATTTAAGTAAGCTCTGTTGAGCTTTAGACTTATCTTTATAAGGTCCAGACTTAAGTATTGCATCCTCTCCATTGAATGTTTCATAGTTCATTGGGTTCATCAGATTGATTAGATTAAGAGTCTTTTCTACTGTATTTACACCAGCAGCAGGAGACTTTAATATCCTCAATCCTTCACCAACCATCTCTGGAGTAGGAGTAAGAGCACCTAATTCAGTGTATAACCTTCTCAACTGATACTCAATCATCTTAACTAACCAAGGTTTGTCCCTATCATCACTCCATTCTATCAATCCAATAGCTGCTGCTACTGCAAGGAAGTGTGCTACCTCAGTTAATGCCCTCTTGACATTTGCCTGTTCTGTGGGAGTCATTTCATTCCACTTACTTGCAATATCAAACTGAGCTTTCCTAAGGTCTTGGAATAGGGCATTCATAAACCTGCCAGTAGTAAGATAATAACCTTCTGTCCATGCCTCAAGGTCATAGTTATATGTAGCTGATTTGAATCTTCTGTTCAATGATGGTTTAATCCATTTCCTGAACATCATACCCAATCTACCAATAGCCAATCTTTGTACTGCACTTCTATCAGCTTTATTATAAATACCGTGCATTCTTTGATTAATAGCTGCACTCTTTCTACTGAACTTGATTATATCTTCTTGAGTAAAAGCTGAGCCATCAGCCTTAGTATAACCCTGTTTTAACTGTAATTTAGCACCTAACTTCTTATTACTACTATCTAATGGTACAACCTCAAAAGCATCCCATAGACTTACTAACTTACCATTAGGAGCCTTCATTTTATAAGCATCAGCCAGAGCTAAAGATGTTCTATTCTGCATCCAGTGTTCACCTGCATTATTCATAAAGAATAGAGCAGATGTACCAAACATTCTACTGAACCAAGTCTTCCTGTCAAAGTTGACTTCTCTTGTATCCTGTTCATATTCCTGCATTACATTGAATAGTTCATCCCATAAAGCTAACTTATTGGTCTTTACTCTATCACCTAACTGAGCTAAGAATGATGGTAATTCCTTACCATAGGTTCTATCAGCTTTTAGAGTATTCTTTTCATTGAAGAACTCTCCTGAGAAAGACTCAATTCTCATCATCACTTTACCAGTAGCTATATTTGAAACACCTGAAAGGACATTCAATGCCAAGTTATTCATAGAAGTCATCCTATTAATAAAGTTAGCTACCTTTCCCTTGTCAATATTAGTCTTACCAAATGTTCCTTCATCTGCCATATATCTTCCATATACCTGCATTTCAAAGAAGTCATTCAATCTTTCCATAAACCTTGACTTGTCTCCTGTCTTGGTTAATTTACTTTCAACCTTTCTACCTACTGCCTTAAACTTCTCAACCATAGGTTTACCACCTTCTGTTTGAGTGACTTGTCTTTCTCTAAGCATATCTCTACCAACCTCAAGAACATCAATGACCTTATTCATTTCATCAAAGTCATTAGCCATTGCTGCATAGGCAGTCATAGTGCCTACTATATCAGTAGATAAGTCATTAGCACTTTCTCCCTTCTTGAGCTTTGTAAAGTAGATAGGTAACATTTGTACCTCTCTATCCTCAAAGTCTTTTACAGTTGCTTTGTCTCCAAAGTCTGTATCATCAGTTCTCCTAATGAAATTATCCTTGATACTTTCCCAAACTTGTTGAGCACCAGACTTAACACTTTCAGAGCTTTTAACCCTTTCAACTAAGTCTTTCCTAATTTTTACAGCACTGTTCAGCTTTGTATATTTATCAGGAAGTAGTGTATCAAGTTTAGCCTTAATATCCATTACAGTAGTATAATATTCTCTCTGGGCTTTATTAAGCCTTCTGAACTCCATACTTTCATAAATGGATTTCTTAGGTTGTCTAACTCCATCTACAGTTTCCATGTTGGAATTGAACCAATTCTGCCTCTCTTCATTATATTTATCAGCATTCTCCCCTACAGGGTTTCTGCCATACTTTTCATTAAGACTTTGGAACATAGTTCTCATTCTCTCCCTGAATAGAGCATGATTTATCTCACTGATATAATTACCACTCAGATTACCTTTACTATCTCTCTCAAACATCCACTCAGTATCTTTCACACCAGCCTGTTCAAGTTTAATAGTGGCAGCTTGTAGTTCCTTCTGAATATCAATAGTCTTCAATCTGGCTTGTTCCTTGCTCTTCTTAACAGCTTGGTCCATAATCTTCAACATATAATCAGATGAATCAGCCATACTATCCAGCCATCTGTCAAAGAAAGAAATATCCTCATCAGCCACTTTAACCAACTCCTCTGCATTTAGAGTCTTTCCTTTGTACTTTCCAAATGGAACCACAAGATTATCTCCTACAAAAGGTTTGATGAAATCAACAAATAAAGGCATAGAGATTGTATTGTAGTCCACTGCAAGGTCATTAAGCATTGTAGTGACATTATCTAATGCAACTCTTACTCTTTGACCATATCTATTGTCTGTGGACTTCTCTTCCTCTCTAAGAGCCTCTCTTACTGAATCAGCTATCCTCTTATAACTGTACATATAGTTCCTGATGTCCCTCAGTACTCTAGCCCTTTCATTAAGATTGGTTGCAGGAGTACTCCTCAATACCTCAAGTCTACTACTCACTTTCCTTAGTTCTTCAAGTGCATTATCAAGGAACATATAGATACCTTCAATCTCACTATTATCAGCTAATTCAAGCTCTAACCTGTCTATTAATAACCTTTGATTGGCACTAAATTGACTGTTAGGATTTCTCTTTTCATAAATCTTGAGCCTCTTCAATTCATTGTCTATAATCTTCTGTAACAAAGCCTTATCCCTATCTACCCTTTCAGTAGTAGAATAGAAAGCCTCAGAAGTAGCTATATTCTCAACATTAATAGCTTCATCCATCTGTCCAGTGAGAATACCACCAGCCAACTTACTAAAGCTGCTCTCTGCCTCAAGCATTGCTTTTTGGAACTGTGAAGCTCCTAATCCTCTAAAGAAATTTTTTACAGCATTGATAAACCTCTCCAGAAGGGATTTATAAGATGAGGAAGTAATGGGTTCAGACTGTAATAAGTGTTTAGCAAGTAATTTACCAGCAGCTTCTCTGGCTAACTTTGATTCATCACCTTTATACAGACTATCATAAGTGTTATAATCATCACCTAATATCTCACCTACCAAACTATTGTTAGCCAAGTGATTAACCAGTCTATTTATAAGGGGATTATCACCCATTGCCTCAATAGCAAAGTGAGCAAACTCCTCTGGTAATGCTCTCTCACCTTTAATACCATCAGCAAGTCTAATTAATTCAATTATACCTGTTGCAGCATCTCTGGCTTGACTAAAGTCTGTTACTCCTGCCACTCCTCTTCTCTGTTCCAAGTCTGTAAGAGCACCTATCCCAATGCCATTAGCAGCTAATATCTCTCTCAATCTATTATTAAGAGTATAATTATACTGCATATTGTTAGCTTCAAGACTATTCATCTTGTTTCTTACTCTGACAAAAGGACTGATATAAACCCTATTACTTTCATTGTCCCATACCTTCTCAACAGATGCAACATAGTCTTCTCTAAACTCTGATTGAGTATTGAATTGAATAGCCCTCTGGACTAACATTCTATAGTTTTCATCATTGTTCAGATATAACTTAGTTCTACCTGTCTTATGATAATGTCCAATCTCTTCATTAAGATTCTTTAGAATCTTCTGCTCATCAATAATACTTCTTAGATTAGTTTTCTTCAAGAGACTGCTTAGAGTAGGTTCACCATTTTCATCCATCTGCAACCTTGGATTCCAATTAGTAATAAAGTCACTACTCTTTGTAATGAGGTATATTCTTGTTGCCTCCTGTCTATTAGGGGCATAAGCCAGCAGGTCTTTAAATAACCTGCTGCTTACTACCTCATTTTTACTGTTCCTCACTTGAGGAATTATTGCACATTTCCTAGCCATATCTATAATTCATATAATGTATTTGCACCACAGATTTTATCATTGTTTGCATCCTCATACTCAGTATTAGGACTAATAGAATTAATATCATCTGCTTTCCCTTCATTCACTTCAAGTGGAGCACCATACACCTGACTGAAAGCCTCACTTGCAATATCTTGAGTCAGACTTGAGAAATCATAGTTAAAATATTCTGGCATAGAGTCATAATCAATATCAGCTTCCTGATAGGCTGTTATATCCTGATTTACATTAGGAGTATAATCCCTGTCATTCTTATCAATTACTGACTTCATTTCAGTAACATCCTTACCATATTCATACTCAATGAAACTGTTCTTGAATCCAAGTGGGTCTATTTTTTCATACACAGCTACATTAGGTTGTACATTATCAGCTTGTGTAAGCCTGTAATATATTGTACCTCCCTTATATCTTCTTGCTATGTAATTAAAGAAGTCATAGGTTGTTTCCTCTCCTATCCCCTCTCTCTTCCTTATTATCTTCTTATCACCACTGTTAGATTCAGTATCAATGGTTATTTTAACCATATCCAAAGCATCACCTTGTTCATCAGTGAAAGAAGTAGAAGCCTCTGTAGGAACCTCAGGAACCAACTGTCTGTTATCCAAGTGATTGTAGATATACTGGTCAATAAACTGACTGTAATCATCCTCACTTTCCAACAATCCTCTCAGAGTGTCAATATACTCTGGAACAGATTGTCTGATAGCAGTTGGTGCTAAATGAATGAAAGTAGAAGGTCCAAATGCAAACCCATTTCTGTAATAACTGTATCTGAATAGATTAAGAGCTAAAGCCTGAGCTTCTGGTCCCATATATAATAATGATTGCCAGTCCCTCATATATCTTTCTCTCAGAGTAGGACTTAACTGACCAACATTCTTAAATACTACTGTATCTACAGGATTGTTTTGGTTAGCCCTTATTACTCTTAATCTCTTAACAAACTCAAGTTCAGCTATTTCAGGATGTTCACTCAATGTTCTGTTGAAATAATCAGGGAAATTATTGATGAAATCCCTTCTCTTATCACTGGATGTTGTAACCTTATCATCTGCTCTGAGGTTAGCTTCTTGCCCAAAGAATGATGTCTTGGACATAATATAAGCTAACAAATCATTGTAGATGTTATTGAGTGTCTTTGCATTTAACTTGCCTGTCTTAGTGTGTTGTCTTAAGCCTCTCAATCCCTTTTTACCATCAATTACTTCCCTGAATGAAGAAGTGAACTGAGGGAAATATCTACTAAACATTTCTTGTGTTTGGTCAATACCAAGGCTAAAGAATGCTTGTAAATAGGGTAATGGGGAACTTAATAACCTCTCTCTTATCTGGTCAATATCCATACCTTTCATACTGAAAGGCATGATAACATCTGCACCAGTTAAAGGAGAATTTTCATTTAACACTACATTAGTCAGGAAGTCATCAACCTTCTGTATTTTAATCTGTGTATCTGCAATAGTAGGACCTGCTGCACCACCTTGAGTATCTGCTCTTGTAGCTTGAACCAACTGTCCTAAAGCATCTGCTGTGCTCATTATTCTCTTAAATAAATAACCAGCAGCCACTTGCTTCTTATAGAACTCAACCTTTCTGTAATCAGATGTTTGTGTCCTATCACTTAATTCCTCTACTTCCTTCTGGAGAATGATATTGTCTGCCAATTCATCTGCCATGAACTTATTAGATTTATAGTTGTCATAGGTTACATCTTCCATCATTGCAGCCCTTTTCTTGTAGTTCTCAATGACTTCATCAATGATTGTGTCCTTTCCTTTGCCTTCTCTACTCTCTCTGAAATAGGTATTAGTAATATCCATTACAATTGGTTGTGACATAATCAAACCAATCTCAATAGGATTATAACCAAGCCTACTTAAAAGCATTGAGGCATCAGCAGTGAATGTATTCTGATTCAATGAAGCAAGCACAGGGTCTTTCACATTATCCACAGATGCAGCAAGGAAACCTGCATTATTCCTTGAGATATACTCCTTATTGTCATTCATCAGACCATGAAGAGAAGTCAGTCTCTTACCATTAAGTAAGAAAGAGCCATTCTCAGTGTCAAGACCTAATTCAGTATGTTGCATCAAAGCATGGTTTGCATTATGGTTGGCATAAATACTAATCAATGCTGCACCAGTCATATTCTGCTGATGAAGTTGAACTTGAGTTCTTGGGTTAAGAGGGTCAAGTTTCTTCTTGAACTTCTCTGCCAATTTGTCAAGTTGTTCCAAATCCATACTACTTAACTTGTTAAGAGTACTTTGATTCTCAGGAATATTCAGTTCCTTCCTCAGTTCAGATTCTCTACTTGATTGAAGGATATTAATCATTCTTGCAGACTTCTTCTGATAATCAAAACCACCGGGGTTAAGCATCTTTGAAGCAGTGTCAGCATTAGTCAGAACACCCCACATCATATCAATCAATAGATTGTTTCTGGCTTCAAGACTGTTCTCTTGTGGAGACTTTCTAAAGTCATATTCAATCTTCTCAATCTTATCCTCAGAAGATATTCTATACTTCTCTCTGTTAGCTTTATATGTCTTCCAGAGATTGTATTCCTGACTATCCTTAGGAGCTTTCCTACCATCATCTATGGCTCTGTTTACACTCTGTCTATACTCCTTCACCATTTCAGGAGATACAGCTTTTCCTTGTGTCAATTGAGCAACTAAATCATAAACAAACTGTCTTCTATTATACTTAGGAGTTATCTTAAACTCAGGTAACATGATATACAATTTATCCACATCAAAGTCAGAACCACTTAGGGTAGTAATCTCTGCTGGGAGCATAATTGCAGAACCATTCTGCTGAGGTAAGAAACCTTTAATATAAAGAGGAGCCATTGAATATTTGTCCTCAGTTGGAACTCTATAACCAATCAACCTTCTCAAGCTGTCTGGTAACTTATTTATATCCAGTTCATGAGAACCTGCCTTCATAAGAGGTTCATAGAACTTCCTACTATATGCTGGCATATAAACTTCGAGATATTTAATTCTCTTGTTCTCTCCTTCACCTTCAAAAACAATCTTCAATTCATCAGTAAGACCATAGTCAGATACCTGAATAAGTGCTCCTCCTCTAATCTTCTGTTTAGTAATCCTACTCTTGATAATACTATTCAGCAATGTCTGTACCCTCTGGGATTGTACAGGGTCAAATAATGGAATATTGAATTGTCCTTTCTCATTAAGAGTACAGGCTCTAATCATGTCAATTCCATACCTCTGATTACCTCTCAATTCCTCAAGAAGAATCTTCTCAACCTGTCTGGCATCCTTGAAGATTTCATTCACATCAGCAAAAGCCTGAATGATGTTCTCAGTGTTAATAGCATTGTACATATCTAACCATTCCTGCTTAGACATTTCCCTACCATTCACATCAATCTTAACATCTGGGCTAATATCTGCTGTAATCAGCTTTCTAATCTGAGTACCAACTAACTGAACTGCATCAATAGCATGTTCTGGAGTTGCAGTCTGAATACCATAATCTTCATAGCTTACTTTATGAACCACATTAGGGTTCTCAACACCATTCTGAGTAGTGGCATTCTTAAGTACAGACTTCACATCTTCCTTAGTATTGACACTATTCAAATCAATTACACCTTGTTTTCCAACCTTAGTAGTTGATTCAAATTGAACTACATCAATTCCATTCTCTTCCATGAACTCATTGATAGCTACAAGTTTACCTGATTTACCAAGTGGACCTGAAACTAATTGGTGCATAGCCATAAGAAGGAACTCTGAGTTCTTATGTTGAACTGGTGTCTTAATACCTGTATGACCTTGAACTCCACTCATATTATTCACCTGAGTGTACACATAAGGTTTCTTAGTCTGCCAGATAATATTGAAATCAGCCATATCCCACTTACCATTTTGGAAGTTATCAAAAGCTCTCTGCATATCATCTGTCCACTGACCAGACATATCAAGTATAGCTCTGTAAGAACTTAGTGACCTGTAAGCCTGAGCATCTGCCACATTTACCTCTCTGAACTTATTTAGGATTAAATCCCTGTCTCTCTTTGACATCTCACCTTTCTTGACTCTTTCATCAAGTACAGTTGCAATATCATCAAGTGCAGAAGATACAATCTCATCATCCTTTAGATAGATAGTTCTCTCTTCTTTTCTACCATACTTAGAGTTGGTATTAAGTCTGAGGGCAGGAGCATGAACTTCCTTATATCTCTTTTGGAAGTCCTCTATATTCTTATAGAAAGCAAGGTCAGTTGTAGTGAGTTCAATGATTTGTGATGTAGCAAACTTACTATTCCAGAAGTATTCCCTCAACTTAGCTTTGGCATTATTTCTAATAACCAAGTTCCTGTTGATACTATCTACTTCCTTAGCAGTAATCTCACCTCTCACCATCTTCTCTCTCAATAAGTCCTTAATACTTTCAAAAAGAGTGGTTGCCCTTCTATCATCCACTGGATTATTATTGTTGTAATCCCTTAAAAGAATATCCATCTCTGTAGTCCACATTCCTTCAAGAGCCTTCTTTGCATTATTCAAAGAAGTTGCTGTATTTCTATTATAAGAACTTTGACCAGCATTTACCCCAATTACTCCAAGATATTTGTACTTACCATTAGGCAGTTCTTCAAGTAAACCAGCTTTAGCCCATTCTCTGTAAGTCTGTTCAAACTCATTGTCAAGAGCTTCTCTTACTGACTCTCTGATGAACTCTCTTAATTCAGCACCAGTTCCTTCATTCTGGATTCTCTGGAACCTATCAAGGAAAGTCTCACCATTGTCATATCTTACATCATTCAGAGCTGTGAGGAACTTAAATTCAGCACCACCAATACTCTTAATAGTACCATCTTTCTTCCTTACTATATCATAGTTTGCAATAGGAGCAATATTTGGATTACCCTTTTGATATTCAACATCCCTTTGGTTTACAAGAGCTATTCTATCTACCTCTTGATTGACCAAATCAACCATCCTATCAAGGATAATATCATCATACTTCATATACTCACCATCTTCTCCAATGATGCTATGATTGTCATACTTCCTGAATCTAATGAACTCAGCAGAAGGACTATCTGAAAGAATTGGCACATGGTAATTAGCCCATTGAATATCAGATTTACTGTTATCTGGGTCTCCAAAGTATTCTGTCAGTAATACTAAGGTGTAATCCAAATCATCCCAGTTCTGATATGCAACCTTATCTGAGTTAAGTAGAATCTTATGGCTCAATCCTCTTCTCATTTCAGGGTTATTTACCAGTTGCTCAATCCAGTCATTTCTCCATCTACCATCTTTATAGAACCATTCATATTGTCCAAACTCATTTTCAACAAACTCTTTGAACCTTGCTTCATTACCCATAACATTCTTAAGCTGCTTAATCAACTTACCAAGATAGTTAGGAGTAACATGGCTATAGTATGACTTATCATTTTCCCTCACACTACTTTCAATGGCATCTTCTGTTACTTCTGCAAGCATCATAGCTATGCTGTTGTAAGCAGAACCAAAGGTATTTATCAAATCCCCTCTCTTTTCAGTTCCATCTTCAAGAGTCTCAGATTTAACCTCACCTTTCTTTACACCACTGAATATGATGTTTAATTGAGGAAGAAGCAACATAATTGGGTCTGTTGCAATACCACCTTCATATTGCTTTATATTGGTCAGAGCATCTAATAATACACCTTGATTAGCATTGATACCAATCATATTAAGGAGTTTATTCAATGTCTTCCATATCTTTTCATCTTGTAGAAGTTCCAACCTTTGTTCTGTACTAAGATTGGTAAACCTGTTATTGAGAGCCTCAGTCCATTTAAGACCATTCTCTGCATTCTCAAGATTCAAGTCTCCATTCTTATCATAGATACTATCATCATCAAGCAGATTACCATTCTCATAGTTATCCCTCCATTCATCAAGCAGATAATAGACACCCTCAGGCTTATTGATAGCAATAGTTTCCATCTTGAAAGTACCATCAGCCTGTAGTTTCTTCTTCTGAATCCAGTAAGGCATAAAGTCCTTTCTGAAATCCTGATAGAACTGACTGAATAGTTTAGGCTCAGCCTGTAGCTTCTTGACTATTTGCTTAGTCCAAGGCTTGGTATTACCCAGAGTCTCCAGAAGTGGTAACATATCATCAGATGTAATCATATCTCTGAGCTTGTCTATAAGGGTTGCATGAACATAGTCTGCATCAAGAAATCTTAGATTTCCTAAATCATCCTTATCATACTTTCCTCTATAGTCAAGTTGGGGTATCTCTCTGATTACCTTTCTAACCTCCTGACTTAGAGATTCATGGGAACTTACTTCCCTATAATTAGTCATCCATCCATCCTTGAAAGCCTCATTCTTTACAAAATCATCAGCTTGTGTATCTACTGCACTATCTCCCTCTGGAGTATCATTATTAAGGTTGGCATCTTTAGGGGCAATATAATTAGGGTCAATCCTAATCCCCTCAGTAGCTATTAGTATAGTACTTGCTTCCTCAGCCAAAGGTTTGAAGTTGTCTACTACCTTCTGATAAGCATTGGTTTTATATAATGCTTTCTTCTTTGCAGCTTCATACTTCTGTTCATCACTATATCTCTCAGAACCCTTCATACTATTGATTGTATTCAGTTCTGATTGTATCCTATTCTCCTCAGAGTCAAGTATATAGTTATTGAAATAATCCCTTACTCTACTAAATAAGCCAGCAGGTGTATATAACTTGATTATCTTGAACCTATCAAGAGTTCCTAACTCTTCTTTCAATTCATTGACAGCAAGTACATCACCTTCTTTTTCAGCATCAGCAATTCTCTTATTAAGAGTATCATTGTGTTCTTGCAGTGCTGTATCTATTTCATTGCTAAAGAATCTTGCAATCAGACTAACCCTGTCTCTTCTTGTTCTTGGGTCAAAGTCCAAATCTACTTTAGCTTGTTCTTCCACAGTGGAAATTCTTGGAGCTTCAAATGAAGGTGAAAGTGCTATATCAAGCATCTCTATAGCTTCTTGTGAAGAGGTCTCATTAAGAATTTCAGCCAAAGCTCTTGCTTGACTTACTCTTGTGTTAGCAAACTGGTCAGTAAGAATCTTTCCTTTTGAGGAAATCTTTAGTTCCTCTATAAGGACTGGGTTTTGTTCTGCCCATATCTTCCACAAGGGAAGATAGCCTTCTTTATAAGAGAAATCCTCCCTTTCTTGGGAAGTAGTTAGAGCAGGATTAAATAATCTTGAATCTTTAGAAGGAGCAGCCCCCTTCCTACTCTTTTTAATAACAGTTTGATATACATCCTCAATAGTTCTGCCTCCAACATCTACACCATCAACTATAGTACCATCAGCAAATTTAGCTACTAATGCACTGAATCTTTTATCTCCTTTGGTGGAGACTTCATAAGAATTAGTTGCAGTTCTTGCCCATCTTAAATAGGAGCCTTTCCTTAGTTCTACCCTAAAGTTATTTAGTTCAGAAGCAGTAGGATAAGTGTCCCAGTCCTTATTATTCTTGTCTTGCCATAGCTCAACAAGTCCCTTGACTGATTCTATAGTTTCACCCTGTAATTTAGCAGCCAATTCTTCTATTGCAGAATTAGTTGTGATACATCTTTTACTCATCTTGTTATAGATTTATAATTAAATTTATGTGCAAATATAAAGGTTGTTTTCTTAATATGCAAGTTATTAAGGGTTTTCTTTTTGAGAGGTAAACCAAACTCTTTAAAAATAAGAAAGGAGGTATTTAACCTCCTAATAATTTTTGTTCTATTGCATCTGCAATCATCCTTAATTCAGATACAGTAGCATCATTCTTTATTCTATTAGCTCTAAGAGAAATGACCCAAATATTACCTTTGATATAGCCTTTATTAGGGTCAATTCTATCAAGGGAGTAAGAGTTGTCTTCTTTCCTATTACTATGAAAGCTCATTTCAATACCTAAGATAGGGCATCTTTCAGGAACTATAACATCTTCCAATTCAATATTAAACTCTATGTTTCTTTGCTTAGCCCTTGCCTGAGCAGATTTATATAAATAGCTTTGAATGTTGGAAGCCTTATTAGCTCTTATAACTTCTCTATAATAGTTCTGATAATACATCTTACATCTCTCTTTGTTAGCTTCTCTCATTTCTGGGTCTTGAAGTCTATTTCTGACACATTCTTTACACCAACTTCTCCTACCATGTGGAGAGGTTTTACTAATAGAATAGTCTCCAAAAGGTAGCATTCTACCACATTTGGGGCATCTTTTATACTGTATGCCATCAATAATCTGTATCTCTAATCTTCTCATATATCTTGTAGCTTAATTACTTTACCACAAAATTAGATAAAATAATTAAGACTACAAAATATATAATAGATTTATTGGTCTTATGTAATAAAATTACTTTTCTACAACATATTTTACTCCATTATACACCAATTGAGATATTGTATTAATATTAACCAGTCTTTCACCAGTTTCTTTTGGACCTCTTACAACATCCATATCCATACATTTGTACTTACCATCCCTTGATACAAACTGCATCTTGTAGCCTCTTAGTACCCTATCTTCACCTTCAATGAAGTCTTTAATAGGGTTATTCTGAATGTGTTCCAGAGCTTCTTTATAAGCCACAGCCATTGACTTCTTGGCTTTCTTAGCCTTGTCAATAATAGCTACAGCTTCTTCTCTTTGAGCTTCCCTTTCAGCTTCATATTGCTTCTTGGTCTTATTCTTATCCTGCTTTTGGAACACAACAGTGAATACCTCAGAAGATTTGATTCCCTCAAAGATTGTCCTTATACCCGGAGTACCATCTTTCTTATCTTCCTTAGTAACTTTTACTTCCTTGTCATACTGGTCAGAAGTATTAAGTAGGTCTTGAACATAACCATAACCTAATGTTACTGACTTTCCACTCTCTGTATGTTTGAACTTGATTGTATCTTTACCAATCTCCTCAACAATGTAATGTGATTCTTCTGAGAATACATCACCTACTGCTATCTCTTTAATATTGATTTTCATTTGTCTTGATTTTAATCTGTTACTTCTTTTGAATAAGCAGTATATACTGCATTTAATTCTACATCATCCTTTACAGAATCCATAGTAGCCATATACATAGCTTTTGTCCTTGTTCCACCTCTACTTAATGCAGCAGCTTCAATCACTTGAGAAGTTTTACCACTATTATTGAAGGGAACACTTATACCATTTGTCATGGCAGAAAGCTCTTTATACCACTCAACATACATAGGGTCAATAGTCATGGTATCAAATTTGATACCTAATTTACTTGCCTTCTTAGCTTCTTCTCTCCAGTCAATTTGGGCATTACTTACAATGCTTCTATAACTGTAACCTACCTTGTGAGGTGCTGCATCAGCAATCAATAATACTGCCTTAGTAGAACCTTCTCTCCATGCAGTTTCCTCAGTGATTTTCTTAATGACCAGTTCATAGAACTCATCACCATCCCCACCACTTGTATTCTGAGCCTCATTAATAAACTGGATGATTTTATTCTCATCATTAGTTAAATCCAATACTTGGTAAGCCTTACCATATAAAGTAGGGGCTTTCATATCACAATAGTCACCAAATGCTACTATACCAATCCTTAAATCAGGATTAGAACTAAATAGTTTGGGAACTAACTCCTTCACATGGGTCTTTACTGCATTAATATAAGCTGACATAGAGCCAGTTGTATCAAATGCAATTACCATGTCAAGCATACCATCAGTAGTAGATGGCTCTACTATTTTAGGTAGCTCTTTTGTCTTAATTAAATTTGTTCTCATTAAATGAACTTTTCGAGATTTGACATAAATTCTTGTGTCTCTTTTTGAGTAGTAGATACATCTTCAATTTTTACCTCATAAGATGCTATTAACATCTTATAGTTATCAATCTCATTTTGCATCTCTGTATTCAACTTTGAAGCATCTTCATGTGCTTTCTTAAACATTGATTTTACTCCAGTCAGCCTTTCCTTAAATGAAGGCTTCGCAATAACTGCTTGTTTCTTACTTCCAAATGCCATTGTTTTTTTTTTTAGTTAATAATCAGTATTTCTATACTTCTCCAAATCTTCTTGATATTTAGCTGTCTTTGAATAGCCACAGGGCTTCATGAACTCAGGACAAAAGCCTCTATATATACACTCAGGCACACACTTGTCTACAAGTATTGGGTCAACTTCTTTTATAGCTTCTAATACTTGTTTCCATGCTTCCCTTGTTTCTACAGATGCACAACTACATAATCTCTTCCTTGAGATATTAATGATAGCTTGTGCATTAGCTGTCATATCCATGTCATTTAAAGCACCTTGAGGCAATTCATCCCTTGGTATTCCAAGGTCTCTTCTATCCCCCCTTTGGCTATGTACAAACTTCTCACATCCTTCATGGTGTCTTACTAAGTGTACAGTAACCCATTGCTTTATTTCTTCCCATGACCAATCATATTCTACCAATCTGATAGGACTGTGTTCAGCCAGCAGCATCTTTGCTTCCCATGAAGCAGAAGGCTCTTTATCAAGAAAAGCCTTTCCAATAGTCCTTCTTGCAGCATTTAAAGCTCTCTTCCAAGAAGTAACTTGAACTAATCTTACAATCTTACTCATCCAATATTACAATTTCATCAAAATCAACTTTCTTAGGAAAGTCCTGTCTTCTCACCTTCTCTTCAAGGGCTTCCTTAATCTGTTCCTCCTCTGCATCTGGAGGTAATTCAACCTCATCATAATATGATATGGTTACACTCACAAACCTCTTATGTTTTACATCAAGGGGTGCATTCCAAGGTGCTCTGGGGTCTTCATCAGCCCCTAATGGTGCATTACTCATTCTCTTTTCCTTTTTAAGTTTCTTAATATTTATCTCTAAATTATTCTCTTTGATTAATCTTCTTGCAATAACACTTTCAAGTTTTAATGGGATGCTAATATGCCTGCCTTTTTCATTAAGGTAGATAGCATGGTCTCCACTTTGTCTATTATAATAAAAACCATTGGCTACTACCATCCTAACAAACTCTCTATGTGTAAATTGCTTCATCACCAAAGTTCTTTAATTCTCCTAAAGTCCTCACCTTGAGGCAGTGGACAATTCTCCAGCCACTCTATTTCCTTGACATTCCATAGTGACAAATCAATATGCTCAGGAAGGAGAAGTTTCATATCAGCAAAGAGATTAAGTCTAAGAGATTTCCCTTTAATGAAATCAGATTTAGTTTCTTTAACCTCTTGCATCATATTGTTCAGTTCCACAAACTTATCAATATCACTCTGACTGTGAGGAGTCAAGACTATACCATCTGCATAAGCTAATATAGTCCTTACTCTATCCCAAGCAGCTATTGAAGTGTACACATATACCTTTGGAATGTCTGTATAAACCTCACTAATAACTCGAATAGACCTTATTAATTCAGCCACTTTATTAGTATGAATCAAAGGTTCTCCTCCAGTAATCATTATCTCCTCATAGTTCCATCTATCCACTACTGGTAAAGATGAAAAATCCCATGAGTTATTACAACACATGGGACATTTGTTAGGACATTTAGTTGTTACTAATAACCTAAGTTTCTTATTCATGATGCTACATCTTTATAAGTTACTACTTGCTCAGCCATAAGACCATTGCAAGGAGGTACAATAACCTGTTCAATTCTTGTTACTTTATATAGATATGAACTCCCATTGTATATACCATTACTCTTCAAGAGCATTTCTGCCTGTTGAGGATTGATAGCCTTACACATTGCACATCCCTTACCTATTCCAGTAACTTCATATTCCATAACCCAGAGTTGCATTGCTCCATCAGGAGCACAACCTACATCTACCCTATCCCTATTAGGGACTATATTGTTTGGGGCACAATAAATTCCTTGTTGTCCTGCCATACTATTTATTATATCTATACATACTTTTTACTTTATCTGCTCTACCCATACTTCCATCATAGATAACATAAGTTTCATAGATTGAAGCATCAGGTCTAACCTTCTTTAAGGCAACTGAAATACCAGCTCTTGTTCTTCCTAAATAATAGGAGTCATCAATGAATATCCAGTTCTTACAAAGCAACTTATCCTTGAATATAGCTGCCTCATTACCCAATCTGATACCACCATTAGTGACAATTACTTCTCTAAAGTTTTCAGTCAATCTGTCACCATACATTGTCATAATGGCATTACCAAACCCTCCACTAACAATTAATCCAGTGTCACCAAGATTTAGTTTCTTTCCTGCATCATTCATAAAGAATGAGAGGAAGTCTTCAAGTATGCTTCTATCCCCTTTAATCATAAGGTCAAGAGCATTGAAGAACTCCTCTCCTTCCTTGTGTTGTTTTAGAATGACACCTATCTTTTCATTCAATGTCATAATATACCCTTTGCATGAAGATAATATCTAACTATATCCCAATCCACATAAGGTTTATCAGAAATATAACTATGTTTCAAGGGAACTCCCAAAGCTGCATCATCAATATAGATGTGAGCATAAGGTTTAGGTGATGAAGTCCAATCTTTTTGAGTTGGGTTTTCATTTACACCAAACAAAGGAATATCATGTTTCTTAAACCAGTCTATTGCATCCTGCAACCCATCACTGGGTAATTTAGCTGGCTTAGTCTTGCCATAACCAAATTCCTCTGTTTCTTCTGCTCCATCCAACTGATGGCTTCTCATAGTGAACAATATAATCTTGTGACCTTTATCAGTCAATTCTTTCAAGACTTCTGCTGCTCCTATCTCCTTTCCTACTCTTGGGAACTCATGTGTAACACAAGTTCCATCAAAGTCCACTGCTATAATCATCCTTCAATTATTGTTTTATACCTTTCATAAGTCTTTCTTATTACTTCTTCACCAATAGGATTTTCTCTCTTAGAGTCTCTCTCAATACATATTTCAGGAGGTATAAAGAAATCTTTACATTCTATTGAATAAGGTTTTACATATCCAAGGGTACTATCAACCAAGTCCTTATAGTACTCTATTTCTTTTGGATCAAGATTCATGTTATCAATAACAATATCATACCCAAATTCCATAGCACTTACCATGAAATCTTTCTTTATATCAGATACAAGATTTTCTCTACTTGGAACCCAATATTTACCAAGCATATTTCTGATGTCATCATTGCTGAATCTTACTCTATGCTCTGGGTCTTCAAGTACCCACTGTTTAGCCCAAGTAGTCTTACCACTCCCTTGTATTCCTCTACACAAAATTAACTTTGGCATATATCACACTTCTTTTGATTATCCACCCACATTATTGTCATAATGGCATAATTAGCCATATCAAGTAGTGTATCTCTGATAGATTCATCTTGTACCATAGCTTTCTTTTGAACCAGAGACTCAATTCTATTCATCTTATCTCCAATCCTTACTACTGATGCTACAAGACCAAACTTATCAAGAGATTTATCAAAGGAATTACCATAGTCATGATTCTTCCTAACATAGGTTTCAATCATTCCTTTAACTATATCCTTGAATTGGTGAGCTGATGTATTAGATAGAGTCTTATCATTCTCTCCCAATACCTCAAGATTAACCCTTATTGCATCCAATCCTTTACAGATTTCTTCGGGAGTAATCTTCTTATACTGCACCTCATTGGCTAATGTAGCTAAATCTCCTATTGTCTGTTGTATTACTTCTCTTTTTCCCATTCTTCTAATGTTTCAAACTGTTTAAGGAAATCTTGCCTTTCCCTAATAAAAACTTCTCCTGTCTTAAGACTGATATAAGCTATGGCTTTAAACCACTTCCTGCTTGTAATGTCCTTCATTTGACATATATAAACAGGTCTATATTGCCCTCCAGTCTTTTTATGGACATAAATTCTTTTCTTATCTACCTTATTCTGGTGTTTGATAAGAAATCCTACTCCTATAAAACCAAGGAGTAGGATTAATCCAAGTATAATTTGTCCTGTCATATTAATGAATCCAATGGTCTGCTGCATCCCCCTCAGCAGGAAGTTCTACTTTCCTACAGAAGAATGCTCCAGCCTTTTTCATACAATTTTTCAAAACCTCTGTCATTTCATCAGCTATCTCTTCTGGAACCTCTATATTCCATTCATCATGTGCTGGAATACATAACTTTACCTTGAATAACAAATCATGCTCTACAAGATATTCCCATAAGAAGATAGATGCAGTCTTGAACATAGTAGCACCACATCCTTGACAAGGATAATTGATTGCTTGTTTTTCAGATGCAGACTTCCTCTTGAAGAAGTGTCTTACAGGATGTACATACACATCAGCTATATTTACATAAGCCTCTCTGATAGTATCTTTTCCTGCTTTCTTGGTTGTATAATGATATACTCCCACCATAGAATTAAAGTTGTCTCCTCTGGCAAATCTTTGATATAACTCATTCTTCACTTGTTTAGGAAGCAACTTATTCTCTTTACCTTTATAAAGTTTATAGGTAGCCCAATACTCTTGATTGAACCTTGCTTTTATACCCATTAATATGTCATAATCATAGATATAAGCCTTTCTTCCACTTGAAAAGTCAGTAATGATATATCCATGCTCCATGACAAACTTTCTCTGTCTGTCTTGATACACTTTCATACCTTTAAAACCTTTCATGTAGTTATTATAAATCTTGTTGGCTTCTACAAGAGGAATACCCTTATTACCATGAATAGTGTTAGCATCACCACCATAATTAATGGCAAATTCAACACCCTTAGCTTCACTTCTCCAATGTTTGAACTTATACTTTACTTCTTCTATAGGACAATTTCCTATTATCTCAGGATAAGACATCTTGGCTACCAGAGAATGAATATCACCACAACCATTATTGAACAAATCAATCATAGCTGGGTCATTGGTTACATCTGCAATAATTCTTGATTCTTGCCCATTATAGTCACAAGAAATCCATTTCATTCCTTTTCCTGCAACAAAGCAAGCTCTTGTCTCACTATCAGATGGAAAGTTCTGAAAGTTAAGATACTCAATATTGTTTGATTTATCCTTACCTCCTGAACTTAATCTTCCTGTATCTGTTCCTAACTGATTAAAGTTAGTATGTAACCTTCCACTCTTTTCATTTATCTGGTTAATTACATTCTGACCATAAGTAGAAGTAACCTTCTTTGCTGCCTTATATTGTAGATACAAATATGCAATGGTAGATTTATCTTGCTGAGGTTCAATTACTTTTGCCTCAATACTATCCTTCCATTCACCAGTATCCTTATCTTTAGCTAACAAATCAAAACCTAATGATTTGAATAATGGAATTACCTGTTTAGGACTATCCCAATTAATCAAACATTGAATCTTGTTTTGAAAGCCAAGAAATAGGTCTCCTTGAAGGTCTTCCTTTATGTACTTGGTACTTAACCTTGCATCAATAGGAACTTTCCATGCTTCACAATAACCCCTCTTTTGCCCTTTAATGTCTGCTTCTGGGCATCTCTCACCCTTCATCTTTTTCCTTGCTTTCTCAAGGTCATCAGGGTCATCCCATCCTTCTATCTGCAAGTAATGATAAGCATAATTCTCTCCTTTAGCTGAGTTAATAACCCAATCACTAAGTGCATCCTCAAATACTTTGACAGTGAAATTATCAAGAAGCATTTTTCTTTCCCACTTACTTCTGTATAATAACACACCACAATATTCAGTATATGCAACCCAAGGAACAGACTTATTCTCATACACAAGAGCTGTAACTAATCCTCTCTTCTGGAGTTCTTTTTCCTGTGCATCCATTATCTTCTCCAGATATTTCACATCATTTGCACCATACTCAATAACATCTTCTGAAAGACCAGCCCACATCACTTTACCCCGAACAGTTTTATCCAGCTCAACACCAAGATAATTTTGACCTGCTGCTTTTAAAGCCATAGAATGAATACCAGCAGGAAAGCCCATATACATAAGTTTCTCTGCCAAGAAACCATCATAAACCTGTTTTACAACCACTCTTTGATGGAATAAAAACTTCAAGTCAAACTTGATATTCCAACCAATAAATAGTCTATCAGATTCAAGATAGTCCTTAAAGAAACTTAGGCTTACAGTAGTTATATCAATTACTACTTGAAACTCATAACACCCCAACTGGAGCATTATGAGTTCTTTTGTATAAGGGTCAAACCCTCTGGTTTCAGTATCTAAGCCAACCTTTCTCAAAGGCTTGAGCATGTGCAATGCAGCTTGTGGAGATATTATCTCATACTTGTCAGATTCAGGCAGTATTTGTTGAGTTACTACATAAATCATATATTCACTATTGCATCAATTAACTCTTGCTCTTCTTCTGGTGTGACTTCAAAGGTAATAGCATAACCTTGTCCCATTACATGGTCTATAGATTTAACTACTGCCTCAGCTTCTTCAAGATATTCTCCCTCAACTATCATTGGACCACCTGATGGGTCTATGAACTTTTTCTTCTTATCTGTCAAACCACTCCTCATAGTATATGTGGAAGTCTTTAACATATAAGTATGTGACTCACTGCCATCTGGCTTAACTAATCTCCTAAGATAGTTGTGTTCCTCTCCTCTTGATTTTAACTCTATTAAGTCTTTCATACCATTGAATATGCTACTAATTCATCAAAATTCAGTACATACCTATACTTCTGAAAGAAAGTATTTCCAATAATACCATGTAAGTTAATACCAAACTCCTGTTTAATATTACCAAATGCTTGACTTAAGTCTACTACTTGGAAATCATCCTCATAGCTCTGACTTCTATATCCTACATTCATTCTTACATACTTAGATTCTTGGATAGTACCCTCTATTCCAAAATGACCTCCACTCTCTCCAGTCTCTTCATAAGATAATCCTTCCAGAGCTGCTTCATTAATTGAAGAATAAGATGCACCAGTATCAAGAAGAAAATTCAGTTTCCTGCCATTATTCATAAATGTGACAATTGGCAGTTCAACCAAATCCATAGACTCTCTAAATGAAATCTTTCCTACTTTAGGGTCTATTTTCCTTCTATTCATTATTAGATTAACAACTCCAGCAACAATGGCTACACAAGCCAATGTTACTATCATTACTACAATTTTCCATACAAACTCCATGTTTCATGTTTTTTTTTTTAGTGATTATTTGCCAGTTGACCCTATTCCACCTCTTCCTTCATTTCCAAGAAAATCTACAGGCTCCAGAAGTGGTTTAGATGATAATAGCCATTTTAATTTCTGCCATACAGTAGCAAACTGAGATAATTTAACCTCAAATTGGCATACTCTTGTGCCTTTAGGGATAGTTACAGCCTTGAAAGCATATAATGGTGCTCTCCATTCATCTGTATCACCATTATAAATAGTGTCAATGAACCCAAGACCATTAGCAATAGTAACTCCCAACTTACTTGGAGCACTACTTCTACTATAAACTTTAGCTACTATCCCTTTAGGAAGTTCAGTTGCAATACCTAACCTTGCAACATAAACCTCTCCTTTCTTCAAAGTCACATCTTCTGCCAGACATAGGTCAAAACAATCTGACTTATCCTCTCCTGTCCTTACAGGAAAACAACCTTTTGTTATTTCTTTTACTTTTACTTTTATTTTCATAATGATTTTAATAATTCTTCTTTAGTTATAAATACATCATCCTCTTTAAATCTTTCCAAACCATTACCAGTTGATATATTAGCAGAATAAGAAATATGTTCCCCCGTATATTTATCCAAAGAATAATGAACCCCCATAATTATTATGGGAACTACCTTGTTATTATACATAACAAAGGCAGAATCTCCCATACTAAACTTAGTTTTAATCTTCATATCATAAGCATTTTGAATACCCACAATCTTTACAGTGAATACAACCACCTTCTCTTACTAATGTTCCACCACAATCAGGACATACCTCACCTTTGATTTCTTCATTAGGGATATACTTACTAAGTACTCTACACATAGCTGAACTGAATGAAGTGATATTGTCATTAACCTTCTTTGCAGTCTTGACAATATACTTAATATCTACCCCATGTCTTAGTAACATAGATGAATACAAAGTAGCTGCATTCTCTTCAACATTTTCATTAGCTAACTCAAGATTGTCTATATGAAAGACATCTGATGTAAAGCTATAGTGCATCTTACTTACTTTAGTTATAACACCTTTATGAGGTTTAAAACTAATAGGATTCCTTGGTCTGAATGCAAAGACTTCATAAGGTTTAGACTCTAACATACCCACCAAGATAATGAACTGTTCACCCTTTGCTTTAATCAAATAAGCATCAGCTTCAAGTTCTTTAGGTCTCTTGGGAGCTTGTCTCCCCTCAATGGTCTTAGGTTTCTCAACCTGAGTTAATACACCTTCCCTACATCCATCTCTATAAATAGTGATACCTTTCAATCCTTGTTTCCATGCCTCAATATAGATGTCAGCAATCTCCTCTTCTGTAGTTTCTTTAGCCAGATTAACTGTACTACTGATACTGTGAGTGATATATTTCTGAACTACTCCCTGTAATTTAACTCTCTGTCTCCAATCAATCTCTGGTGCTGTAGAACCATAATAAGGACTTTCTTTCCAGACTTCCTTCCATACTCCCAAGCTCCATTCATTGACTTCTGACTCAGAATAGTTCATAGTTTCTATTGCCCATCTCTTCAAGTTAGGATGAACTACTGTAAACAAAGTATATTTCTCACCAACCTTATCTACATAATCTACCCTGTCACTTTCAGACATACACTTTCTCTTTCTCTGATAGAAGGGCATGAATACAGGCTCAATACCACTACTTGTGCCAGCCATGATACTTACAGTTCCAGTAGGAGCTACTGTTGACCAACTTATGTTTCTTCTACCAGACTGAGCCATCTTAAGCCAAGTTTTAAGATAGTTACTTCTTATAAACTTTAGCCAATCTGAATTAGATTCTGCTTCTACAACAGAATCCCAAGCAGGAAATGCACCTCTCTCAATAGCCATATCAATATTACTATCAAGCTGACCTTTGAACATAACTTTCATTAGCTGTTTAACCTGACTAATACCTTCATCAGAATCATATTTCAAGCCTAACATAGCTATTGCATCAGCAAGTCCAGTAAAACCTAAACCAGCTCTTCTTCCTTGAATTGCAGTCTCCTTGATTCTACTCCATAACTTGAACTCAGTATCATCAGTATCATTCTTCACTGTGTTAATAATTCTGTCAACAGCTTCAATCTCCAAATCAACCAAATCATCAGCCAATCTCATAGCCTCATAAGAGTGCATATAGAGTAACTCTTCATCAATGTGAGCCTTATCTGTAAATGGGTCTACAATATAACTTGCCAAGTTGATATGAATCAATCTACAGCTATCAAATGGACCCATTGGTATCTCTCCACATGGATTAGTTCCAACCATTTTGAAGTCAGGATATACACCATCAGGAGAATAGTTGTGCATTGCTCCTTCAAACATAATCCCCGGTTCAGCAGTATTCCAAGCACAGTGCATAAGAGTATTCCATAACTCTCTTGCTTTAATTAGCTTAATGAATCTTCCCTTTCCTATTGAATATAGTTTGTTATACTCTCTCTTACCATCAAAGAACTCATTATACTGAATACACACAGTATTACCAAACTCATCTGTCTCTTTGTAAGAAAGGTCAGATTCATCTACTGGAAATCTAAGAATGTAATCCTTATCTTCCATTACTGCTTGCATGAATTCATCAGTAACCTTCACTGATATATTAGCTCCAGTAACTTTAGCTAAGTCTTGTTTCTTGGTTATAAACTCCTCAATATCAGGATGATTAATGCTCATACTCAACATAAGAGCACCTCTTCTTCCATTCTGAGCCACTTCATTGGTTATATCTGAACATACATCCATGAAAGATGCTGCACCTGTTGAAGACCTTGCTGCATTATTAACCTTAGCTCCTCTTGGTCTAAGCTGAGATAAGTCATAACCAACTCCACCTCTTCTCTTCATAAGTTGAGCCTGTTGGCTTCTTGTCTTCATTATCTCTGCATAACTGTCCTTTGGACTGCCTATTACAAAGCAATTACTAAGACTTACTAATGCTCCAGTTCCACAACCAGACATAACTGAACCTCCGGGTATAATATACTTGAAGTCTTTGAATAACTGATAGATAGCTTCTTCATCAAGATTAGGTCTTTGGTATCCATAATTGGACAATTTCATTCTATTTGACCCTTTCCAATGATAATCACTTTCTACTCTTGCAAATTCCTTAGCTAATCTTCTGTGTGTATCATCAGGAGTTTGCTCTCCCTCTGCTGCATACTTATTTCTCCAAGTTGAGGCTGCCAGTTCATCCCCTTTAAAATATTCTAACTCTGTCATGCTGGTACTAAATTCTTTATTTCCATAATACAATCATTTGCCATCACTTCCTTACTATATTTCAAGTTAGGATTAGTAAGATAATAATTTAGGTCTGTAAGAATCTTCCTCCAATCCCTATATATCTTACCAGTTTCATCCTTTAAATCTACCATACCAAAGTTCCCATAGAATTCCCACACAATAGGAGCAATTGTCCTTCTGTTGATAACAATGAATTGATAATGTTGAATCTTGAACTCACTGAAATAGGGGTCTCTCTTGATACACTCTTGAAGAATGTATGTATATAGCTTAGCTTGAATATCATATCTCCAGTGAGCAAAGGAGTCTTGAAAGTTTTCCTCAGGATACCCAGTAGTCTTTAAGTCTATTGGATAGATAATCTTATTATGGTGGTCCACAATAAGTTCATCAAACATACATCTCACTGGTATTCCATTCCATTCAGCCTTGAACTTCAATTGAAACACCTTCTCAATATCATCTCTCCAAGGGTCTATATAAAAGAAGTCCTTGGTTATTGAGTTGGTTCTTAATTCATCAACACACAGAGACACATCATTATAATCCTTTTGGGATAATATGGTCTTGTCTCCTGCCAGTGTAAGTAGTGAATAATATTCATTGCAACTCTCTTTTACCTTCTTTATTCTGGTAGCTTTATAAGAGTCTCCTGCATAATATCCATTGGCTACAGCCACACTACTAATCACTTCATCATCAATAGTATCTACCCTTCTGTGTGTATCTCCATACTTGGAGAATAATACTTTGGTAATACTTATCAGGTTATCTGATAGATTAGGAAATTCACATACAATGAATCTTTCAGCAAAGGCTTGTTCTCCATCAGTAAGCATACAATCCACTGCACTACCAAATAGTAATGCTGGTGTATCTACCTTATCAAAGAGAGAACTGAGATTTCTCCATCCTTCCCTTTCAAATCTTGATAATGTAGAGTAACTGATTGCAGGGTCTTTCCTGTACTCTTCCTCTGTTACATTCCAAGATAGTTCTTTAATACTCTTCATCATAGTATTCCTCCTCTATGTCTTCTTCCCATTCATTACTGGGAACTTCAAGCTGGGTTAAATATACATCCACCTCAGCCTTTAAATTACTTAACTCTGTCAAGTCTACATCAAGGTACTCCTGTTTAGGATTTTCACTCTTGATATTCTTCCTTGTCTTGAATATTGCTGAATCCACTAAGTCCTTGAGTGATTCAAAATCTCTGCTCTGAATAAACTGTTCACCTAAAGTTATATCACTCTTGGGTAAACTGTTGAGCAATTTCCTCATCCTTTCTATGGCTTTCATCTTTAATAATTTGAATAAATTCTAAGAGTTGTTTCTTAGTAAAGACCTCAAAGATAAGATAATTTTCTTTATCTGGCAAGTTCTCTATATGCCATCTAAATAACTTGAACTTATAAGGGAACACATCATTTGTTTGCCCCTTTACTTCAATAATTATCTTTAAGCCTTGATACTCCATGTAGAAATCTGGGGTATAAGTAATATTAATTAGCTTCTTAAGGTTTAGTATTGTAGCCTTAGCTTTATTACGGGTGTAAAAAGGTACAGTAGGTCTAAATCCTTCCCAGATTGTATAAGTATGGGTTTCATATTCAGGCTCAAACCCATGTTGAAGCAAGGTCCTATAGACCATTGCCTCAATCTTAGATTTAAACTTTATGTTACCATACACTTCTGGAGTAGCATTCCTAATCCTTCTGTTTTCCACCTCTCTTAAATAATTGTTTCATAGGTTCTTTCAAGATATGCTTAGCTGCAAGAGCATCATCCAATGTCCTGAATGCAGCAAAATTCTTGAAGTTCTTGATTTTATTCAAATCTTTGACCTTTGATATTTCTCCATTGAGACAACTAATGACATAAATCTCCTCACTGTTCTTAATATGGTTATCATACTTTTCATCAAGTACAATAGCTACCTCTCTTAACATAATTGAAAATACAGCAGCAGGATAGATTGTATATAGATTACCAAGGTACTTCCTTAGATTATCCACATTCCAATGAATCCTTCCAGCAAGATGTTCCAAATAGAGGTTGGGGTCTACATGAGTTCCTTCATCTTCTACTTCTTTGATTACACCTTCTTCAATAAGGAATGGAATACTTTCCTCACAGATAACTACAGTGTAAAATAGCATGAAACCATAAGCACTGTTCATTCTAAAGGCAAGTGTTTTGCCCATTTCCACTTCCTTACCAGTCTCCACAAAAATAAGTTTCTTCATACTTTTTTTTTTTTTTTGTAAATTAATACTCTGAGAACCACACAATTGTCTCTCCATATTTTTCTTTAGTTAATTTGCTTACTTCTTGAAATACAGTAGATGGCATCCTTTCCTCTTGTCTTGCATAGTATGCAGGATGCTTCTCTTCCAGTATTATATTGGTATTCTTATTGATATAAGGCTTAAGTGTTTTAGCCTGTTCACCAAATAGGACATATATAATGCCTGTCTGCCACTCTGATAGATTCTTTAGTAACTTGGTCATGAAAGGTCTCCACATCATTGTATGGCTACCTACTTTATTCATTTCACAAGTCAATGCAGAATTAATCATCAGTACTCCCTGTTTAGCCCAACTCTCTAAAGTGGGGTCAAAGATAATACTATTATGTGGAACTTCAAAATTAATGCAAGCCTCTTTAACTATTTCAAGAGAAGGGGACAACTTAGTCCCCTCCTTATTCCCAAACAGGATACCAGTAGCCACATCCTTTTGAGGATATGGGTCTTGTCCTATCATTACAACTTTAAGGTTGTTGTAAGGGCATAGATTAAAAGCCTTAAATATATCAGGATATGCGGGACAAAGTAAGTCTCTTTTAATTAAACTTACCTGCCCTACTACCTTATTTAATTCTTTTGTATCTATAACCCTTACTCATCCACCAAAATATTCCTCAAATGTCATACTATATAAGTCATTTGTACAACCTCATCAAGATGCTCCAGAAGGTAATCATTCATAGCCTCATTGCTGAATGTAGAAGGAGTTGGCTTTTTAGGTTTTACTATGAACCTATTAGTCACATCAGCTACTATTATCTCAGGTAATGGTGAAGTTACTTGAACAACAAAGCCATTTGAATTCCTTATAGAAACATTAATCTCCTGAGCAGTAGCTCCAATATTACTTGTATCTATCCTAATACCTTCCTGTACAAATGCAGGAATAACTGTCTTAATGATACCTTTCTCAACTATACCATTACTAACAAAGACCTTTGGATTGACATAGATTCTACCAGTTTTGTAGTGTAGAATTCTATCCTCCATAACTCCGTGAAGTGTATATAGTATTAATAAGTTATAATCTTTGTCAAGGATATAACCATTACCACCATAATACACCTCACCAGTGTTAGTTGTTATCTTCATAAGCCTATCTCTTCTATCATTCATCTGGAATGTCTTGAAGATTGCATTTGCAGTCCTTCTTGGTTGGGGATAACTATTTTCAAATAAAGTAACAGCCACTTCCTTCAAACTATTAGGATAATTGAAGTTATCCAATAATCCATCCTCAACTTTGTTCTTACACATTAATGGAACATCAATTTCTGGTCCACTAATATCTACTTTTAAGAATAGATTGAACACATTATTGTTTTCAAATGCAAGATGAGGTCTAATATAGTCTGGGAATTGAATAGTACCTCTATTCAGAAATATATTATGAAGTTGCCTGTTTAATTGTACACTTATTGCCATTACATTTCTACTTTAAAGTACATTGTATCAGCAGAATATTGAGTCATAAAAGGCACATCCCTATCTATAATAGGATTACATTCATTAGCCACGAAGTTTACAAACAGATTGACCATCACTGATGCAATCATATTTGCCATAAAGGTTGTTTGTTTGTAGCTACAGATAGTTTCATCTGCCACTGCATCACTGAATAACCATTTACTTCTATACTCTCTCATAGCTCTTAAATCATTGCCTTGAATGGCAAACACTTGAAATTCCTCTGCTGCCAACCTACCATCAATAAACAACATTTTACCTCTCTCTTCCTCAGGTTTGGACATTAGTCTATCTTCCCAAGCATCAAAGAATAGTTTCCTTGCTTCCATGTTATCAAAACCACAAATCATAATATCTGTAGCTTCACTTTCAGCAGTGAACCTTTCTTGATATGCAACAGCATTATAATAGTTTGCATACTGTTGCATCATATTGTGAAGAGCATAAACTTTTCCCTGTCCCAAGTTATGATTACCATATAATTGACCAGACATATTAGCCTGTTCAACTATATCTGGGTCATATAAATATAATCCAGCAGGTTTCAGTCTTGCAAGTAGGAAACCAACATAACTTCCAATACCTCCTACACCAGCTAAGGTAATGGTTTTAGATTGAATGGCACTATACCATATAGCTCCACTGAATCTACTTGTAGCTTCATCTACAAGCAAACTACCTGAATTAGGTGGAATTACTACTTCCTCAGCAGCTAATGCTGTCTCAAGTAATGCTTCTCCTTGTTCATCAATCTCTACTGGAGCATCCTCAGTATTCTGAGCATCATGTAACAGATTAGACCCATCCAATGTTACTACAAGAGTTACAGGAAGCATGGGAGTTTCCATGCTCACTGCACCAATAGTCACTAAATAAGCACCACTTGCATGTTGTTCTTCATGAATAATTTCCCATTCACCACTTTGCAATAGAGCAATTGCTGAATTTAACTCAGAAGCAGGACTATACATTAAGCTCTCTTCTGGAGTCTCTGAATGAACAGTTTCCAAATGTTCATCAACCATTTGGTTTATAGCACTTTCTAATACTTCATCTTCCATAATCAATAAATATAATCATCCATTAATTTGATGTAAACACTCAACCAAGGATTCTTTGGTAGTTTATTCAATTCTTCCTTTACATCATAAGCCAGCAATGCAGCCATAGTAGAATCATCATTATTAATTGCAGCCATGACATCACCATCATAGGTATAATTAATAAGAAAATCTACATAATTTGATGCAAAGTATTCAAAGTCCTTGACATTACCAAATCTCCTTCTATAGAGACTTTCCATAGAGTTAGCCCACTTCTTAACATCAACTGCACTCTCATTTGAGATAATAACACTTGATGTAACAAGTTGCCTTACAATTGATTGAACTATATCAGTATCAACTGTTATTTGCCCATAAGGAATTTCAGAGTTCTCTTCCTCAGGCTGGTCAAAAGGAAGCTCACCTTGTTTAGCAGGTAATTGTTTCTTATCCTCTTTATACCAGTCTCTATCCCTTCCATAGTACTTGTCTTCATCCATAGGAAATGTACTCCCCACCTCCTTAGTTGGGGCAATGTTCTTTCCATAGTTACCATATTGAGGATAACCCTTATATACAGGAGTTACAACTTTCTTCTTAGACTCTTTGATTTCCTTGATTCTTTCCATCATTTCAGTCTCAAAGTCATTAGTTGCATTCTCAAATACTATATCCAAATTGAACCATTCAAGTTTCTCTTCTTCAATATCAAAGGTCTCTACTCCCTCTCTTACTTCACCATTCCAAGTAGGATAAGTGTATTTCTCAGATACAGTCTGTACACATTTGTACTTCCTTGTAACACCAGCAGTATATTTACCTGCATTATTCACAATTAAGGATACAAAGTGAGCCATATCATTACCTTCTGCACTTAGAGTAGCTGTATCAGTACCACTAAAGAATGTAGCCATATTATTATGGCTATGGATTAATCCTTGATATATTCCCTCTTCCAATAATTCAGGATGGTCTACCATATATGTAGCCATATCAGGAGATACATTGAACTCAGTATATGTACTTGTACCAATGTCCATTTGGAACAAATCTACACATCTAATAGTTAGGGACTTATCTTCAAAAGCTCCCTCAACTTTATAGAACAGGACACCTGACCATTCTACATCCCAGATATTCTTGCATAAAAATCTTATCTTTTTCTCAACCTCTACTGGAATGACAATCTTAAATGTATCTTGTCTGTGGACTAACTCCAGTACTGGTTTCACTTCTTTCTTCTCTTCCATATCCATAATTTAATATTCTTAATATACTGCATACTATAGCTTCAATATACTGTAAATTCAGTATCCTTGTTCTATTTAGAGATTCCTCCTCTGAGGATAACACTCCATCAATAGTCAAGGTAATTTCCCTACCTTTGAATGTACAGATTTTCTTTCCTACATATCTCTGATAGCCATCACTACTACCCCTTCTAACTGCTCTTGATATATAGATTTTACCATTGGTTATAATACATTCCTTAATAACACCTATATCAACAAGGTCATGATAACTAAGGTCAAAAGTATGCTTGTTATACTCAGTATTATACCAGCTAATAAACTCATTACTGATAAGAACCACCGTATCAATGAAGGACATTCCTATCCCATAACTCCCATTACTATAGTTGAATCTAATCTTCTTAGTCTCCAGAAGGTATTTAATGAATAGCTTGAATTGTTCTCTTCCAAATATACTACTGTAATGAACTACTCCTCTAAGAGATTGCATAGAGAATTTATCTTTAGCATCTTCCATCTCTGGTGCAGAAATATTCTCAAGCCTATGGTATGGGACTCCATCAATAGATTCTACTCTTACATATCTATCAAGCTCCAGACACAATAACTGCCAAATGGCTTCATCATATCCTATAGCAAGTGTAGAAAGGGTTGAATTAATAGGACCTCTACCAGTACAGGGTGTTTGAAAGTTTTCAAAGTTACTTCTTGGAATGGAATATACATGACTGTGCATATATCCATGTTTGAATTGATTCAGAGGATAATTAGACCTGTTCACTCCAAAATACCCCTTACCTTTTCCCTGCCAATTGAAAGAAACTTTAAGCCATAACTCCTTAATATCCACATACTTATCAAATTCATTTGTAATCCTTACTGTAGGAAAATAAATAAGAATGAATAAGTTATTGAATACCATATTTCCAAGTTTCTCCCTCATAATAGGTAGGAAGTACTGAGCTAATACTGCATCAGTTGTCACTGAGTAAGACCATGCTTCTTCATTATCCCAGAAAGTTCTCACAAGTAATTGGTCTTCCCCAGACATATTTCTGTATGCAGTGGAATTGATAACTTCTTCTCGTGTTATAAAGCTATCTATCATTCTTGTACTGAGATTCCCATAGAACTCATCTTTAGATGGGAAACCCTGCATATCTACTCTCCCTTCACCAAAGAAGTCTTGAAAGAACTGTAGGATTTGATTTGGTCTTTCCATGATACTATCATATAGTTCATGGACTTGTTTCTTTATTTCTTCGGTCATTGCATGATAAAAAAAAAAATGAGGGGGAAGGCTTATTCAGCCTCCTCCCTCACTGGTTTCTACTTAGTGAACAAAGTCAAACATCTTGTTGATTTCTGACCTTGACATCTTTTCAGGTGCTTTGTAAGTTGTACCTTTCAGTACAGCCATAGCCCTGTCATAAGTGCCTTCTTCAATGACATCACTGCCATAGAGGTCTTCCAACAGAACTTCCAATGCACCTGCAACATTACCCTCAGAAGTTGCAGTCACCTTAGGTTTTACTTCTTCCTCTTTGGTTTCTTTTACTTCTTTTGCAGCTTTCTCTTTCACAACTTCTTTCTTCTCCTCTTTTACAGGAGAACCTTCACCCAACAGGTCAATCAAGTCCTGAGTTTTACACATGGTGAAGTTCTTTCCAAATCTCTTCACACACTCACCCTGCAAGCCTCTTGCCTTGATTGCATTGTAGGCTTCTGCCCTTGACATTGCACCAGACTTGATTTTCTTCTCAGGTGCAGTCAGCAGGAATGTCAAATCATTTACTACCTGTCCTTTGTAAGGAATGTTGGTAGGAAGGATAGAAGCATCATCTTTCAATTCTGCTCTCAAATGACCTTCAAAGAATGTCATTCCTTCATATTCAATACCTGCTTCTCTCATTTCTCTTTTCAACTCACCCAGTGTAGTTGCAGCAGATGCCTGAATAACTTTTTGAGACTGAGTTTTGTTGTTGATGATGGTTACTTTTCTAAATTCCATGATTTTTTTTTTTTAGTGATAAAACATTACCTATTAAATAGGCTTAAAATTATTTCTCTGAATTGTTCTTTGTCTCCTATTGTTTTATAGAGGTCTGAGACATCTTTTCCTCCTTCAAAATGTGGCAATACTATGTTAGTGAACCCAGTAGATGCTGATAGTTTCTCTCCATCTATGAGACCAGCTTTATCATTATCCAATAAGATAAATACCTCCTTGTATCTTCTTTTGAGTTCATTAACAGCAGTGTCACTGATACCATAACCCTCTCCTTGAATGGCTATAGCTGGTATCCCAGTGTTTGCCCATAGACATAAAGCATCTTTCATTGAGGAACAGATACATATCTTATCCCCAAATTCAGGTACTTTAGTCCATAAGCTAATTACTGACCTATCATGCCTGTTGGACCACTTATATCCTTTCTGATTGAATGGTTGATATATCTTTAAAGTGACTCTTCCTTCCTTATATTCTACATAAGCATAAGCATATTTATCTGCTGGGAAGACCATTCTGTTCTCTCCTTTTATGATTATTTTATAGGATATAGGATAAATGTCAGCATATTTCAACCACTCTAAAGTGATACCAAATGAAGCCCAATACTCAAGGTCATATTCTCTCCATTCCCTTGTCTTACATTGTAAATCAAGGTTAGAAGTATATTCCTTAGTAGTGACAATCTTAGGTTTACCTAATGCACTATAGCCATTAGTCTTAGTAATCTTGGGTAAGTCCTCCCAAATATGTGCAAGCACATCATTGTAATTCTCCCCCCAATACTTACCTAATAAATCAAATGTTCCTCCTCTATCTTTTGTAGCTAAGTCTGTCCAATGTATCTTCTGACCATCTATGCTATAAAAACCAAAGGATGGATGGTTATCAGGTCTTAATGGACTTGATATAATTGTTGGTATCTTATCTACTCCAAAGTAATAGTGGAGTATGTCCAGTTCAGACACATTCTTTAGAATCTCTTCTGGAGTTACTGATATAGAGCCTATCTTTATCATACCTTATATTTCCAAATAAAACTTTTATAAGATTTTCTTTCACCTGCACAAACTCTTGATATGTACCTACTATTACATCCAAATATTCTTCCTGCTTCTGCTGCACTTATATATTCAGCAACTTTGTTCCCCTCTAAATCATACTGTTCTACTATCTTTGACAGGGAACAGTTTTCAATTCTATTTCTTAAAGAAATAGGATTATTTTGATTTTCAGAGTATGTTACCCACCTTAAATTGTTCACAAAATTATTAGTTTTGTCCGAATCTATATGGTCAACACAACAAAGGTTTTCAGGATTTTGGATGAAGTAGGATGCAACAAGTCTGTGTACATAAAATATCTTATGTGAAGTCCCATTATATAAATCTACAAGTAGGTAGCCATGTTTATTTCTTGAAGTAGATAAATATTTTCCACTTAATATATTCATGACTCTTCCCCTATTACTTATACAATATTTAGGAAATCCAGATATAATTCTATATAGTTCTCTATTATCAGTATCCATAGTTCTAAATCTTTATGTTATTAACCCCAAGGAGTTGCTGTAGGAGCTGTTGCTGCTCCTAATGGGTCATTGTCAGGTGCAGTAAATGAAGTAGCTTCTACTACATTTTCATGCAAAGGTTGAGTAGAAAACTCAGTGCCCGGAGCACCACCATTACTTTGGAAATCAGCAATGGCAGCATCAATCTTACTGTAATCTGTCACAGCATTCTTAGCAAACTTTCTTGTAAATACAGCCTGATACTGTCTTGTACCATTCTCATTATCTACAGTTCTGATACCTACTGCACCCTTAACTGTGTATGCAGCAGCGAGAGTAACAAGCTCTTTAAGCTCTTTTACATCACCCTTGAATAGAGCTGCCATATCAAGAGAAACCTCACTGTCAGAGGGGTCTTCCTTCATAATCCACTTACCATCTTTATAGTTGGCAGGATTAGGAATATTCAACCACTGAATAAGGAAGTCAACCAAGAATTCCTCACCTTGCCATGCAGGTCTGTAATCTGCACTAATATTGGCTGGTCCAGAAGTGTATTGTGGGATAGACTTGGACTGTAACTCCTCTTTTGTAGCCCATGCAGTTCTACCAAACTTATCAATAATCTGGCATTTACCACTTGTCTGACCAATCTTATAATCCTTAGTCAGCATAAAGCTAATAGGAATAAGCAATTCAATGCCATTGTTCAGTTTAGCCTCAGGAGCAGTCTTTGCATAGAATACTACTCTTACTTGGTCTTTCCCTTCTTCTGTTTTACCTACATACTCAGGGTCATTCTCAATCTCTCTACCTGTGAGAGCTTCCAATTCTGCTTTAGTAGGATTTACAGCTACAATATTGAATGCAGCCATACCTTTGTACATCTTAAAAGAACCTTCAACTGACTCTTTACCTACTTTAACAGCCATGAAACTTTTGTTTAAATTCTTCATCTTAAATTACTGATTTTACGTGATTAATCTTTGAAAGGCATTTCATCTGCTACTTCTCCAAATGGATTTGCAGTACCTATGTTCTCAGGGGCTTCTGTAACTTCTTCTGCCAATTTAACTGCCTCAGATGCAGGTACTTCTACCTCTCCTACAGCCTCTTCTGAAACTTCTCCTTCTGGAGCTGCTTCTGTTGCTTCTGCTACTGCCATGATACCAGCAAGAACTTCCTCAGAAGTAAAACCACCAGTCATAGTCTTGATAGGAGCTTCAAAGCCTTCAATGGCTTCATTGATTACACCCAGTTCTTCCTGTGCTTTCTCAATCTTCTCTACCAATTTGTCCCTTTTGGTTCTCAAACTCTTAGTGTTCTGAGCTGTTCTCTTTACAATTGCAAGCTCAAATCTTGATAATTCTCTATTCATAATGTTTAATTTATTAAAATTATTTGTCTTTGTCCCATATTATTGGGTTTACTTTGTAATTTATTTATGGTGTACTTCTTCTCATAATACTCTAATGCTTCCATTAAATATGGCTGGAGCATACCTATTCCCATAATAGTCTGTATAAAAGTTACAGACAATTTAGGGTCTTTACCATGCTCAGTGCAATAATCTAATAGAAGATTGGCAGCATCTTCTCCAGTCAGTCCACCAAAGGCTACAAGCCTACTAATCCTAACTACTTCATCCCTATCCATAATATTCCTGTGCTTTCTCAACTACAAGACCCAAGTCATTGGGAATATATAGAGGAAACATGCCAACAGGACTCTTTGCAGGATATACTCCATCATCATTGGTAACAAATTCTCTGATGGATTTCTTCTCTTTGGAATCAAAGGAAGATTTACCATAAAGAACCACTTCAAACTTACCCTCAGGAGTAATATATGAATCAACCATGTTACCAGTACTCTTATATTTATAAGAGATACTATCACCATTCTTGTCTTTATATTCCTCATAATGAGCAAGACAAATCATGTTCTTATTTTCTGGCACAAGATTGATTGCATCAAAGATTAACCCCATTCCATAACCAATCTGTTTAGGAGTGTCCCAACCACCTTTCATTGCATTCTTCATATAGAAATCCTGACTGATATAATTCATATCATCCAGTACTATATTGGTGAATGGGGATTGAGGACTGGCTAACATCTCAATGATTTGAGCAACTTCTTTCGCATCATTGGTTATAATCCTGTTACCTTTACCAATCTCCTTAAGAGTAGTAACTTGATACTTACTTCCACCCCCTCTAAAAGGCAAGGGCTTATTCACACAACTTATCAAATAAGTCACTTTAGGGTCTAACCCTTTCAATCCAAGCTCTGGTATCTCTCCAATAGAGGTTGATTTACCAAAGCCTGACTTAGCTAAAATCAATGCTTTCATTCTTCTTATTTAAAAATTTAGTCTGCAAAGGTAATTGATTTAATCAACCTATGCAAATTCATCTTCCACTTTCTTACTCTGGCTTTTCTTATAGAGACATTCATGAAAGTATAGTTAGTCCTCCTTCTTACAACTGTCTCAATATACTCAAGACATCTCTCCAGTTCAGGCTTATTATTGGGTAGTGGAAGCTCAGTAAATGTACTCACTGCTCCATCAAAGAACAATGGACATATTTGACCTCCTGCTCCATTATCTCTATCCTCAATAACCTGCATAAACCTTATATTGTTTTTGAATTTGGTCACATCATAACCTTCATATTCCCTTAGACCATACTTAAATGGACTATACAAACCAAGCACCAGATTTGCATCTCTGGTAGTAGTCTTACAATCTGCAAGACCATCTGATGAAGGCATCATCTTATTCAACTTCTGATTCTCAATTCCTTCCTGAGCTTGAGCTTGATGCTGGATTGCAGTGATATTGAAATCAAACTGGTCTCTCTGAGTGATGAAATATTTACTCATCTTCTCAATAGTTTGCATTTTATTCATACCACTTTCTGACATCAGATTTGAATAGTTGTCCAAGATAACTTCTACATATTCATCCTTATCATCTGGTTCATAATAGTCTATGACATCTCTTTCCTCCTCAAGTCCAGCTTCATTCTTCATGATAACCTTCTTGAAGTGGAACTTTCCTCTACTCAAAGCAAAATTCCTACAATACTTGTTGATTCCTGTGGGATTTCTCTCAGAGTCAATATAGATTACAGTCTCCTTAAACTTCTGAATGTATGTTACATACCTCTCAGATGCAAGTAAGTCTAATATCTCTTGAGGAACTGGTCTATCAGCAGAAGTACTCTTCAAGTCAGTTGGACTTATTCTTATTTTATCAAGCCTGTATAACAGGTGACATAAGAACTCATAGAACTTTTCTTCCTTACCCATTTCAAGGGTAAAATAGAGTATCTTCAACCTTAGTTGGTCAGGGTGCTCAATTGCATAGAAGAAGGGTTCATAAACAAGCATATAGTCAGCAAGTTTTGATTTGCCAACCTTTTGATTTGCAGTAATAATGTTGTACCTTCTCTTCTCTATCCCGGGGAGCCACACTCTTAATCTTGGGAAAGACAATGGAATACAATTTATCTTGCCATCCAGTATCCTCTGCCTTCGGAGTATTAACTTCTCCAGTGCCCTATCAAATGAATCCTTCTCTTCCATAACTATTCAATGTATCTCCATATAAAACCATAAGCTCTTTTCATTTTTCCATTACAACAGGCTCCAATATTAGTATTCTTATACCCTAAAGTTCTTTCAACCTCCATTGTACTTTCCCATCTCTTAATTTCTTCTCCACCCAAAGATAGTTGAAGTACCTGTTTAGAGTTCCAAGTAGTCTTTCTACCTTTTAAGGCATAGGACCTTCTTTCATTACCAGTTCCATGTTGCATATTTTGAGATTGGTTACACCACTCAAGATTCTCAACCCTATTATCTGTTTTATCCTCATTTTTATGGTTTATCTGAGGCAAATTATCTGGGTTGGGTATGAAGGCTTCTGCAACTAATCTATGCACATGAAATGCTTTTCCACTATCCAGTCTAACCTGTAAATAACCTTTAGTAGTCTTGTATGGTTTGAGGTTTCTATTGCTTTTTAAAGAGAAAATCTCTCCTGACTCAGAAATAAGATAATCTGGGTATCCTGTAATAACTTTAAAATTCATAACTATTAGTTTAATGTAGATGTCCAATCAACACTCATTTCATTGGTTTGGTCTGCATTCTCAATGTAATTAGCCAGCTCTGAGATAGGTACTTTAGTACCATCCTTTACCTCTTCTTTCCAAATGAAATATTGAAGCAATCTCATGAACTTATACTCTCCATTGAAGCCAGAAACATAGGCTTGAGTTGCATTAATGATTTGTTCATCAGTGTAATCATTCCCATACTTCTTAAAGAAAGTCTGTAACTTCCTCTTAATGTCAGTTTTATTCCCTCTCCAATACTGATTGTTAAAGTTCTTTCCTTCTGGATAAATGGATTGAAGTTGAGGTACTAATGCTTCAATTCTTTGATTGAAGTCATCAGTCCCCACAGATTTATCAGAGTCAAGAATGATATTATTGACTACATTATTCCCTGTAGAAGTTACAAATAATCCCACAGGAAGATGTGTTTCCCTATCATAACTTGTACTAACAAGTCCTTTTTTCTTCAACTCACTTTCAGCAGCATTGAAATCTACATTGTTTTGAATAGCTATCATAAGTAAGACCTCTCCAAGAGAAACCCCACTCTTCTTAATAACCTTGTCATTCAATGAGATTGTCATAGTACTACCCAATCAGCAATTCAACATGAGCTTCCTCAACCTTCACAGTTTGTTCACAAGCCTCTACAGACTCATTCACCAGTGCAGCACAGTTCAAGAAATATTTCTCAATTTCTTTGTAAACCTTTGCAGCAGTAGCAAATGCTTTACCTTTTGCTCTGGATTCTGCAATCCTCTTACCTGCTTCTTCATCAAAGGTATCTTCTTCATTGCACCTTGCAATAGCTCTTACTTTGAATGTACCATTGCTTGCTACAAGTGGAAGATTATCCCACATATTAGGATAAATATCCTCCCATGCAGGGTGCTTACACAATTGCATATCACACTCCAGAACACAAACTACTACCTTCTTCTCAGGATTTACAATGTAACTTGCTTTAGTAATTTTAACTCTGTTTCTCATACTTTTATTTTACTTAAATTTGTTTTTACAACCAACTCTGGATTATAGTCCTCAAGCATCTTTTCAACCAACTCCTCTTCCCTTGTACCACTAAAGTAAGGGATGATAATAATGGGGTCTTTGTGCCTGAGTATTCTACCCAATCTTTGTTTAATGATAATATCACTGCTGTTTAGATTAGCATATAAACCAACTCTGCAATCTACAAGGTTCATGCCTTCATTCAACATATTACATGCTGTAATGTGGTCCAACTTCTTGTGATTAAACATATCAAGTACCATAGAGGATTCCTTGTTCTTACTGTTAATACAGTTTTCCCCTAATATTTCTGTCTGCTCAATAGAGCTACAGAATGTAAGTACCCTCTCTGATTTCAGCTTCTCAAGAAGAGATAGGATAATAGGGTTCTTTAATTGTGAAAGGAATTTGAGCCTTTGACCTGCAAGGAATAACCATTTTGTCTTTACTCCTTCATTTCTTGTTCTCATATATTGCCTCTTCCAGAACTCTATCTTGCTTCCTAACTCCATCACATACTGATATTCAGTACACTTAATATGCACCTGAATAGATTTATCCCTTAAGTAAGACCATCTATCTTTATATAGACATTCTTTGATAATCTTAGCTTTGGGATGTTCAATCATAGTATGTACAGCATGTGTATTATCAAGTTCAAGAGGGATAAGGAACACTCTTGGGTCAGGAAGGATTTCATTGTCTATAGCCTCCTTCATCTTCACTATATAACATTGAAAATCAGGAAACAACTGACTTAGTTCCCACTTCATATCTCTGGTTACTGTAGCTGAAAGCATAATAGAATGATGTATTTTCATTGTAGATACAAATTCTCTACATCTTTCTGACATGTGTTGCACTTCATCAAATATAACACAATCCCACTCTTCTTCTACATGTTTATTCAATCCTACATAAGTACTGAAATACACTCTTTCAAGCCAAGATTCAAGTCCCCACTTAATAAACTCCTCTTTCCAGTTATTTATCAAGACTAATCTTGGTATTACTATAAGTATGCTACTGGGGTTATCCCTTAAAGCCAAATCAATGCCTATCTTAGATTTACCAAAGGAAGTAGGTAACTCACAGAGTATAGAATTACTCCTTATATTCATTATCTCTTCCTGAGCCTGTTCTCTATCCATATCTCTTTACTATATTCTTTAGTTTTTCTACATATTGCGGGTCTTCCGCATAACCTATTTTAATCAAAAATTGATAGTAATCATCCGGGGGTTTGTATCTATATTGTATGTAATTGAGATAGGCAACCACACTCTCACTCCAGTGGTCAAACTTGTAATAATCACCTTTGTAACTATTGTAGAGTCCAAATAAGTTATTGTACTCTTTGCAGACCTTAGACCTGAAATGACCTGTCTCAAGAATAGCCTGAGCATATACAATGTTCTTATGTTTAACATTATAATACTCTAAAGCCTCCATAAGATAATCATCAGGAGCCTCTGATAGTAAGAACTCTGGTTGTTCCAATCTCAACACATCCACCTTTACAGGTTCCCTGTGCTCTTCTTGATAGTCTATATAGTATAACCCATATAGACCACCAATCAGTAAGAGCATAAGGATATTATATACTCTTTGTTTCATAAATATTTGTTATACTTTAATATTCAAGAAGTTTATAATTGCTAAAACAGCCCTCCCTACATAGGTCTTTCCTTGAAGTCTAAAGGTATATTTAACAAGACATTGTTCAGGAGTAGTATTATATAGTATAACATACCATACAACAAAGCCTATAAATGCTATAATGTTGAAGAAAGGAATTAGCTCAACAAGCAAAAGAACACAAAGAATCCATAGAGGGATTTCTATGTCATGTTCTTCTGAAACCTTCATGCCATTATACATTATGACATGAGTATCTTTCATAATCCCCACCATAATAATAGTGAGGATTATTCCTATAATTACCCAAATCATGACTACTTCTTATCAAAGGACTTAGTTATGTCCATCAACATCTTAAGACCCACAGCATCCATAGCATTATTTCCAGAACCATTTCCTCCAAACATTACAGATGGAACCCATTGTACCTTAGAATTAGCAAGTGCTTGAGCTACTCCCACAGCAGTCTTATAATCCCATTCAGCTTTTTCTGCTGGAGTTAAACCTGCTGCAACCAATGCTCTATTAGCTGCTGCCTTAGCTTCACCTTCTGCCTGAACTTTAAGAGCAACTTGTTTAGCTTTCTTAGCTTCAAGTTCTGCTACCTCAAACTCCTGTTGTGCTTTGGTTACAGCCACAGCTTTCTCTTTCTCCTGTTCCCATTTAGCTTTCTCAGCAGTTGCTTTACCATCTTCTGTAATCTGAATAGTCCTTTGAACTGCTTCAAGTGATTTAGTCTTAGAAGTGATAATTGCTAAGTTAGCTTGCTTTTGTGCATCAATTTGTGACTGAGTTGCAGCATCATATTTAATATCTATGATACTAACCAAACCACAAGTTACACCATATTGTGAGAAAGGTGAGTTCTCTTGTCTTTTATAACCACCCGGAGAATTACCATCAGCTATAATCTCAGACTGTGCTCTTACTTCCTCTTCACCAGTGATGTCATTAATAACCTTAGTCTTCAATACTCTGGTCTTATATACACCATTATTCAACTGGTCTGTAATATAGGCAATAAGGTCAGTCCTTGTCTCTGATACTGATTCCAATGAAGACATAAGAGGACCACAAGAAGTTACAACTTTATACAATGTAGGTTTAACCAAGTTAGCTATCAATGCTTCCTCAGAACCAAAGTCTGTCTGTATCTTCTCCATATTCTTGGCATCATTAGGCATTACTACCCTGAATGAACCAACAATGAAACCTCTACCTTTGTCATTGAATGTAAGTGCTGCTGCTGGATTACTTCCTGCTGCTACATAACCATCTTCATTCTTCTCAAGACCAGTGAACTCTATCTGTGAAGTCTTTGAATAACTTCTTACAGTACCAAGCCCCTGCCATTGCAATCCACCATCAGTCCAGACTACATAATTACCTGTTACAGGCATCTGACATACATAGTTCTTTGACTTGTCTGCATCTTCCCATAAAGCCCCTGCCATTGCAATCATGAGAACTGCAACAACAGCAATAATAATACCAAGGATTTTCCCCTTGTTAATTGGTTTTTGATTTGCCATCTTTTTTCTTTTTAATGTTAGTTTTTCTTTTTACTTGTTTCTTCTCTTCCTGAGACACCATCCAATAGTAGAATGGAATACACAGAAGTGAGAATTTGATTTCTCTGTTTGTTATTTTCCACTTGCCAAACAATTGTCCTATCACCATTACATAGTATATAACAGCAAGAACAACAAATGCAGCAAGTAATACTCTTGCATAAATCATGATTTTCTTTTTTTTTTTTAGTTATTCTTACTCCATCATCCATGATAAGTACTTGAGAGGATAGCCTATAGGTGCATGAGTTCCTTCAAATGAATTAAGTTTCCCTCTTGGGAATTTGATTCTGTATTTATACTTCCTCCAATATCTGGCACAATGCCCCCACTTTTTCTTAGTTAAAACTCTCCCTTTACTCATATTTCCAATAGTTTTATGTAAGTTCTTCCACCATCCTTATTATACCACAGCAATAGTATGTACTTGTCATAGCTCGTGATTAAATCAAAATAAGGGTAGTATCTAACAAAAGTTCTTATTAGTAAGATAATACCAAACAATCCTACTATAATTGATACAAATAACATACTACCTACACTATAAATGATTTAATTATCAAGTACAGCATAGGTGAAACTTACTCCACCAAGCTCTTCTACAATCCTTTTGAGATGTGCTTCAAGCCTCTGTTTCTTAGTAAGTCTCTCCCAATCTCTTGCTTTAACAAAGTAAGGAGCTTCTTTTCCTGTCATGTAGTCATAAGCATCCATACTGAGATTGAGTGATTGACTTGCAGGCTTATTCTTTCTGGTCTTCACAGTAATGGTTTGAACATCTTTCTTACCATCACTCTTCTTATCTTCTACTCTCATATTGAAAGTGTCATAACCTGTGCCTTCTTTTTCTTTCTCAAGAGCTTTAGCCTGCTCTTGGCTCAGCATCACACTACCTTGTAATGTGACACTGAGACTCACTTTGATTTCATTATTCATCTGAATCTTC
>OLIH01000111.1_pt1 | contig 94470 bp, 97 predicted proteins | sample 1609721 | NCBI WGS metagenome assembly OLIH01 (sample SAMEA4350157, study PRJEB24818) | metagenome | biome: human; feature: gut; material: faeces | place: Denmark | collected 2013-09
TGAAGAAGTTTGTTGTTGAGACAGCAGACGCTGAGATCGCAGCAGCAGACAGCGACCTGAAGTATGAGGTTGGTACAATGATCGAGATCCCGAGAGCTGCTCTTACAGCTGACGAGATCGCAAAAGAGGCTGACTTCTTCTGCTTCGGTACAAACGACCTTACACAGATGACATACGGATTCTCCCGTGATGACGCTGGTAAGTTCCTGAACGCTTACTATGATGCTAAGATCTTTGAGAACGATCCGTTCGCAAAACTGGATCAGACAGGCGTTGGCAAGCTGATGAAGATGGCGATCGAACTCGGCAAGCCGGTTAACCCGAACCTGCACGTAGGTATCTGCGGCGAGCACGGCGGAGACCCGAGCTCTGTAGAGTTCTGCAACAGCATCGGACTTGACTATGTATCCTGCTCACCGTTCCGTGTACCGGTTGCAAGACTGGCAGCAGCTCAGGCAGCGATCGCTCAGAAGAACGCTTAATCGTAAACAGAATACGGTAGTTTTACAATCCCGTCTCTTTAGTGGAGGCGGGATTTTTCTGCATTTTTACTGCGTTTTTGTTACGGTTCCGTAACTGGTTTGTCAAGAATATGTAAAGAAATTTAAATGAACGCAAAGTATATTGAACCGCCTTTTTTTAAAATGTAGAATATTCGAGGACTTGATTCCAATGTTTTACGGTTAAAAGGAGGTTTAAGTTGCTATGGCAATGAAAAAGGTTAATCGCAGAGTAAAAGCCGGAATTGCAGCTGTAGTGTTTGCCCTTGGCGGAAGCACCCTGCCCGGTTATGTCTGTACGAATGCTCCTGCAACTGTTCAGGCAGAAGAAGGAACAGAAGCAGAGAGTACGTCCCAGCAGGTAGTCAATCTTAATACAAGCTGGAAATATCTTGACAATAACACAGATCCGGCAGCAGGGCTCGGTTCACTGACAGCCTGGACAGCGGCAGGGTTTGACGACAGCTCCTGGAAAGAGGCGGCAGGCAGCTTCGGCGCGAAGAGAGGAGAGCTTACCTCGTTTGACGGATACACTCCCACAGTGCTCCTTCAGCAGTACATCGAGGGAACTACGACGGATGTCCCGACTTTCTTCTTCAGAACGAAATTCAACCTGACAAATGTAAGAGAGATCACTTCCATTACAGGCTCCCTCTGCCATGACGATGCTGTGGCAGTCTATCTGAACGGACACCTGATCAAATCACAGTATCTGAATTCAGAGGGACAGGAAAGCAACCTGTACTATTCGGGAGTTTCTCAGGGAGCGCCGGAAAAACTGGATCTGAATCTGACAGCTGAGCAGGTCGCAGAGTACGCAGTAGAAGGGGAAAACGTTCTGTCCGTGGAATTACATAATGACAGAGCCTCAAGCTCCGATATTTATTTCGAGTTTACAGACCTGACAGTGAATTACAATGAGGCAGCTGCTCCGGTTGAGCAGAAATCAGTATTCCTCACACTGGGAAGCGACGAGAGCAGCCGCGGGCTGACATGGTATGCAAATACAGAGGAAGCCGGACAGGTACAGTATGCGAAGGCTGCCGATATGGTGAACGGCGAGTTTCCGGCAGAGTACGCAGCAGTTGACGCGACAGTGATCCCGGCAAATGATGAAGGCTTCTATTCCAATCAGGCGGTGCTTTCCAATCTGGAAGAGAGCACAGAGTATGTATACCGCGTCGTGAACGGAGATACCGTCAGCGATGTATATAATTTCTCAACAGGAAGCTATGACTCATCCTTCAGCTTTGCCTTTGTGGGAGACCCGCAGATCGGAGCAGGAACTACACCGGAGGACATTGAGGGATGGAACGAGACGCTGGATACGGTCCAGAACGATATGGACGTCGACTTCCTCTTCTCTGCAGGGGACCAGGTAAATACTGCCAGCAATGAAACACAGTATGCCGGGTATCTGAATGACGCGTTTACATCTCTGGCAAGCATGACAACGATCGGCAATCATGACAGCGGAAGCGCAGCGTACAGCCAGCACTTTAACCTGCCGAATGAGAGTGCGGAGCTTGGCGTGTCAAACGCAGGTTCAGATTACTGGTTCGTGTACAACAATACGCTGTTCATGGATATCAACTCCAATGATCTTTCAACTGCAGAGCATAGACAATTTATGGAAGAGGCGATCAATCAGAATCCGGATGTGAGATGGAAAACAGTGATCTTCCATCACTCCGTATATTCGACAGCAAGCCATACAGATGACGGAGACATCATCCAGAGAAGATCTGATCTTCCGCCGGTATTCGATGAGCTTGGAATCGACGTTGTGCTGATGGGACATGACCATGTATACACAAGGACCTACATGATGAACGGAACCACACCAGATACAGCTGGCGGCGTGCAGAGCGAGGTGACGGATCCGGACGGAGTCCTGTATCTGACAGCGAACTCAGCCAGCGGAAGTAAGTACTATGACATCAAGGCTCCGGAAGCTGCATTCTCGGCAGTGATGGATCAGTCCTACAGAAGAACAGTAACGGAAGTGGATATCACAGATAATTCTTATACGCTGACAACCTATTATGCAGACGATATGTCAGTGCTGGATAAGTTTACGATCAATAAAACTCCGGAAGTGAACACGGTTGAACAGAAATCAGTGTTCCTCACACTGGGAAGCGATGAGAGCAGCCGCGGACTGACCTGGTATGCTGATACAGAGGAAGCCGGACAGGTACAGTATGCGAAGGCTGCCGACATGGTGAACGGCGAGTTCCCGGCAGAGTATACAACAGTTGACGCATCAGCGATCCCGACGAATGATGAAGGGTTCTACTCCAATCAGGCGGTGCTTTCCAGCCTGGAAGAGAACACAGAGTATGTATACCGCGTGGTGAACGGAGATACAGTCAGCAGGACATACAGCTTTGAGACAGGCGACTTTGATTCTTCCTTCAGCTTTGCCTTTGTGGGAGATCCGCAGATCGGAGCAGGAACTACACCGGAGGACATCGAGGGATGGAACGAGACGCTGGATACGATCCAGAACGATATGGACGTTGACTTCCTTTTCTCAGCGGGAGACCAGGTCAATGTGAACAACAACGAAGAGCAGTATACAGGATATATCAATGACGCGTTCTCATCTCTGGCAAGCGTGACGACGATCGGTAACCATGACAGTGGAAATGCGGCGTACAACGAGCATTTCAATCTGCCGAATGAGAGCGCGGGTCTGGGAGCGACAGCAGCGGGTACGGACTACTGGTTTGTATATAACAATACGCTGTTCATGGATATTAACTCCAATGACCTCTCAACTGCAGAGCATAAGGAGTTCATGGAAGCTGCGATCGCTGCGAACCCGGGAGTAAAATGGAAAACAGTGATCTTCCATCACTCCGTATATTCAACAGCAAGCCATACAGATGACAGCGACATCATCCAGAGAAGATCTGAGCTTCCGCCGGTACTGGACGAGCTCGGAATCGACGTTGTGCTGATGGGACATGACCATGTATACACAAGAACTTACATGATGAACGGAACCACACCGGATACAGCTGGCGGCGTGCAGAGCGAGGTGACAGATCCGGAAGGAGTCCTGTATCTGACAGCGAACTCAGCCAGCGGAAGTAAGTACTATGACATCAAGGCTCCTGAGGCGCCGTTCGCGGCAGTGATGGATCAGTCCTACAGAAGAACTGTCACAGAAATTGATGTTACGGATACTTCCTACACGATGACCACATATTATGCAGACGACATGTCAGTGTTGGATAAGTTCACGATCAATAAGACGTCTGATGTAGATACTTCTGCACTGGATGCCCTGGTCGATGAAGCACAGGGGCTGAACCAGGCAGATTATCCGGCAGATCTCTGGGCAGAGTTCGAGGCAGCATACAATGCGGCTGTTAACTTTGAGGCAAACATGGATACAACACAGGCAGACGTGGATGCAGTCTATGCTGATCTGAAGGCGGCTATGGATAAGCTTGCGGCAAGCCTTCCGGGCGAAGATGACGGAAATAAGGATGATCCGGACAACGATGGAAACCAGGGCAATGCCGGAGATACAGGCAATAACGGAAACCAGGGCAATGCCGGAGATACAGGCAGCAACGGCAATTCGGGCAGCAGCGCAGACAAAGGCGGCTCGAAAGGAAATACTCCGAGGACAGGAGATACAGTGACAGCAGTGCCGGCTGTGATCATGCTCGGCGCGGCGGGATGCGCTGTGATCCTCCTTCTCAGAAGAAGAAAAGCAAACTAATATAAAGTCAGGAATAGGAAAATGTGGAACAGGATTAAAGAAAACAGTATTGTTCTCTTCATCATACTGGCAACAGTCATTGCGGCTGTGCTGCTCCAGAGATTTAGTTTTCAGTCCTATTCCAGATATGCGTCAGACACCCTCCACTATGAAAAAGCAGTCGTAGTGGAGGTTTCTGATGAGAGTCTGGAATATGACGAGGGACTGGAGATCTATCTGGGGACTCAGGAGCTTAAGGTGGAAATGCTGGACGGTGAAGAGGAAGGCAGCATAATTGATGTGACCAATTATCTGACACAGACACATAATGTATATGCGGAAGAGGGGACAAAGCTGATCATCAATGCAGACAGACCGGACAATATCGATCCGTACTATACTGTCTATAATTATGACAGGACCCTGCCGATGGCGGGATGCTTTATCGTCCTTGCAGCAGCGATCATCTGTATCGGCAGGGGAAAAGGAGTGAAGGCCATTGCAGGACTGGCGTACTCGCTGTTCATGATCATTTATCTTGTGCTTCCGGCAGTTTTTTCAGGATATTCTCCCATATGGATGAGCATCCTCTGCGGGATTCTTTCTACAGCGGTCACGCTGCTTCTGCTGAACGGACAGAGTGAGAAAACATGGGCAGCTATCCTGTCCACAACAGTCGGCGTCATCTGTTCGCTGCTGCTCTTCCTGATCATGTCCCATCTGGTGCATATCGATGGATTCAGCAGTTCAGAAGCGGAAGGGCTTGTACTGATCAATCAGGAAACCGGGCTCAAGATCAAGGACGTGCTTTTTGCAGGCGTGCTGATCTCATCTCTGGGAGCGATCATGGATACGGGAATGTCGATCGTGTCGGCATTGTATGAAGTCTATACGCACAATCCGGGGCTCGGGACAAAAGAATTGTTCCTCTCGGGAATCGAGATGGGAAAGGATATGATTGGTACGATGACAAACACGCTGATCCTGGCATTTACAGGAAGCGCTTTTATCACGCTGCTCGTGTTTCTGTCTTATCAGGTGCAGGCAGATCAGCTGTTCAACTCTAACTATCTCACGATTGAGATCGCACAGGGAATCTGCGGGACATTCGGCATTGTCCTTACAGTGCCGGTGGCTTCTGCGGTAACGGCTGCCTTCCTCGCAAGAAAAAAGAATGCATAATAAAATCCCGTCTCTGATACCGGAGGCGGGATTTTCTGCAGTATTCAGTTTCGTTCGGAAGAATGTTTTCCGTCGATCAGTTCTTCATATGACACATCAAACACTTCGCAGAGAGCCTTTAGCTCAATATCCGTTACATACCGTTTGTTCGTCTCGATCCGGGTAATCACGTTTTTATCCATATCATACCCTGCAAGCTGTAGTTTGTATGCCAGAATCCGCTGAGAATAGTTGTGTCGTTTCCGCAGTTCGACCAGATTTGCGCTGATCAGATTTTTCTGTCCGGTTTTCGTCTGAGGTTTTGGCATAGTTACCTGTCCTTTCCGTGAACACACTGTCTCATTTTTTGCACCACCTTTATTGATTTTATATATGCCGGAATGTATAATCGGTTGTAAAAGTGAGACAAAAAGGAGCAAAAATGGTAAAAAGCAACAAAGTGAAAACAAGAGCGGTTCTGACCGCCGGAGTAACTGCGCTGCTGTTTGTCCTCGCCCTGTATCTGATTGGAAGAGGACGAGGGTGGAGTGTGGAGGACTGCGGGATCCCGGATGCGGTCAGCAGTATCAGCGACGGCGAAAAATGCTGTCTCACTGTTGTGGCAAACAGCGGAGAAATCCCAGATGAGGAAGCATTTGCCCGGAAAGTGATACGGATGTGCACGGAGAATTCATTTCGGTCTCTCCGCTTTTCTACGGATATCGGGGGATGGCCGGAAGAGATGGAGATCGACGTCTATCTGAGAAAGAAGGATGTGGGGGAGGAGCCGCCGGTCTTCAGGATCAGGGCGGAATCGGAGCACGGGAAAAGCCCGGATGATACGGAAAATCAGCCGGAACGCTATCGGATATTTATAGAGTGAGGCAGCTCCGCCGCTGCATCTTCACCTGTTTTTTTTCGAGAAGAATCACATTTTCTTTGCGTTTTTTTCATAGTTCCTTCACAATTTGAGCCTATCTTTTGAACTGTAAAAAGGAAATGGGACCGGGAAGGTTTCAGAAAAAGGAAAGAGGCAGAGAATTATGAGTGAACAATTCAATGAAAATATAGAAAGGGACTTTACAGATGAACAGCAGGAAAAGACAAAGAAGGTGCGGGAGAAAAAGCCGATGACCACAGGAAAGAAATGGGCGACGGTTGTTGCAATGGCTCTTGTATTCGGACTGATCGCGGGAGGCACCATGTTCGGCGTCAACGCGGCGGGAAACTATCTGGCGGGAAACGACAGTGCGTCGAATCAGGTCGGACAGACCCAGACCACCAGCAGTGATTCGAACTCATCTTCTTCTGACGGAAGCGGGCAGGGTACTGTCGCAGAGGTCGCAAAAAATGCGATGCCCTCTGTTGTGACGATTTCCACAATGTCGGTGGAAGAAATGAGGAATTTCTTCGGCGGGACACAGCAGTATGAAGTGCAGGGCGCAGGCACAGGAGTGATCGTAGGAGAGAATGACACAGAGCTTCTGATCGCCACGAACAATCATGTGGTAGAAGGGGCTGCCAGCCTGTCAGTAGGATTTATTGACGAGGAGAGTGTAGAAGCTGAAGTAAAGGGAACGGACGTCAACAATGATCTTGCCGTTGTATCAGTAAAGCTGTCTGATATCCCGGCGGATACGATGAATCAGATCAAGATCGCGACGGTCGGTGATTCTGATCAGCTTCAGCTGGGTGACCAGGTCGTTGCCATTGGCAATGCTCTCGGATACGGACAGTCAGTGACGAGCGGTTATGTGAGCGCACTTAACAGGGATCTGACACTGACGGATCAGAGCGGCACCACGATCAATTCCACCGGACTGATCCAGACAGACGCGGCGATCAATGAAGGAAACAGCGGCGGCGCGCTCCTGAATATGAAGGGAGAACTGATCGGCATTAACGAGGCGAAGAGTTCTTCCACATCAACGGGAGCCACAGTGGACAACATCGGTTTTGCGATTCCGATCGACAAGGCGGAGGAGAGCCTGCAGCAGCTCATGAACCTGAAGACAAGAGAAAAAGTAGATGCAAGCCAGGCGTCTTACCTGGGGATCAGAGGCGAAGATGTGTCCGCTGAGGCGTCGGAGCTGTATGGAATTCCCACAGGAGCAGTAATAACAGAGATTGTAGAAAACGGACCGGCTGATCAGGCAGGCGTGAAGAAGGGAGATATCCTGATAGAACTGGACGGACGCAGCATCAGCAGTATGGCACAGCTTCAGGACGTGCTCCAATATTACGCGGCAGGGGAGACCGTGGATCTTGTTGTACAGCGCTCTGACAATGGTGAGTACCAGGCACAGACCCTGAGCATAACCCTCGGGTCGGCGGATGACGCACAGAATCAGTGAGAAGACTGCCGCTGCAGGTAATGGAAAGGTTAATTCATGTTAAACCCGGGTTAAGAAAGCGCTGAGACTCTGTCCCTGTGTTATAATTCCTCCTGGATTTATGATCCATACATTTTGATTGGAGGAAGATAAGGATGAAGTGGAAAAAAGCAGCAATGCTGATTCTGACAGCAGCTCTGGTCTGTCAGCCGATGAGCGTGTTCGCGGACGCGGCTCCGGACGGGATGACAGATGCCAGCCAGACAGAGGCAGCGCAGAACGGCGCATGGGAAGCCTGGTCTGAAGAATGGGAAACGATAAAGGATGACTGGACACAGGTTTCTATGTCGCCGGGATCTGACGAGACACAGATGAACTTTGCATGGTACAGCAAAGAAGGTGAGCCGGCGGGATTTGTCTATGGGACAAACAGTGATTTAAGCGGCGGACAGAGTGCTGAGATCACCCAGACTGCAGCGCAGACGGGATATGTAAGCAATAAGGTTACGCTGGAGGGACTTCAGCCGGGAACAACTTATTACTATCAGGTAGAAGGAAAAGAGATCGAGTCTTTCACAACTGACGATGATACAAGCTCATTCAGCTTTGTGTTCGTAGGTGACCCGCAGATCGGTTCTTCCAATGAGGAGAAGGCAAAGACTCCGGAGGATATCCAGAAGCCTACCTTCCTGACAGCACAGTCAGAGGCGGTGCGCAACGATACGTTCAACTGGAATTATACGCTGGAGAGAGCTTATGCAAAGACAGGTAATACAGCAAGCTTTATCCTCTCTTCAGGAGACCAGATCCAGACGAACGCAGAGAAGGTCGAGGACGGCACAGTCAGCGAGATGGAGTATGCCGGATATTTAAGCCCGGATATCATGAAGAGCGTTCCGGTAGCGACCACGGTAGGAAACCATGACGCAGACAATGCGAACTATACCTATCATTTTAACACGGCAAACTTAAGCGGCCTCGGCGATAACGGCTACGTGGGCGGCGATTACTATTTTACATACGGCGATGCGCTGTTCATCATCCTGAACACACAGGATACGAACGTGAGCGAGCACAAACAGTTCATTGAGCAGACAGTAGCTGCAAACCCGGACTGCAAGTGGAGGATCGTGACTCTGCACCAGGATATCTACGGTTCCGCAGAGCATTCAAATGAGCCGGAGATCACAAATCTGCGCTACAGTCTTGTACCGATCTTTGAGGAGAATGACGTGGATATCGTCCTGACAGGACATGACCATGCATATTCCAGAACGAAGATGCTCAAGGGCGGACAGAGCACGACAGGATTCGAATATACAGACGATGAGTTCGACGAGCAGCTCGACAAAGATCTTGACGTGGGCGACAGCACCGAGACGAGATATGAGGCTCCGGCAAATATCCAGGATGATACAACAGACCCGGCAGAGCAGAGATATCTTGAGTATCTGCATTCTGTGATGGACGACGAGGCAGTTCTGGAGCTTACAGACGGACAGGATGTGGCGATCAATTCAGAAGGTATCATGTATCTTACCGCAGGTTCTTCATCAGGAAGTAAATACTACGACCTGGTTCCGAGACAGCAGACTTACATTGCCAGTAGATGGCAGCAGGATGTGCCGACCTATTCTGTGATCAATGTGACAGAGACAACACTGACTTTGAACACATACCGCACAGATACGGATGAAGCCATCGATACCCAGTTCATGCTCGTGAAATCTGCAGATCACAGCCAGCTCGCTGACCTGATCTCACAGGCAGAGGCGCTCTCCGCAGACGATTACACAGCAGACAGCTACGGCGTAATGCAGCAGGCTCTGGAGGCGGCAAAGGCTGTAAACGACGATGCGGAAGCGACGACAGAAGAACTGACGAACGCATATACAGCTCTCAAGAGCGCTATGGATGCACTGGAAGAGAAACAGGTTCAAACTCCGGCGGGCGACGACCAGAACGGAACAGCAGATCCGGATCAGAACGGAAATACGCAGGTAAATACTTCCGCGGCAGGCGTAAATGCGAAGCCGTCAACAGTAAAACCTGTGAAGACAGGAGATTATACAAATGTTATGATCCCGGCTGCAGCGCTTGTGCTTGCAGCGGCATTAGGCGGAACAATGATCTATATCAGGAGAAAGAGAAGCTGAAATGCAGTGGATCAAAAAGCATAAAAGACATATCATTATCCTTCTGATCACAGCGGTATTTGCGATTTTCCTGTACCGCTATAATCAGATTGAGCGGATCGGCCTGTACGACACAGAAGGAAAGACATTCGAGAAGGCGAGAGTGGTAGAGATCCTTCAGGATAATGAGACAGAGTCGGGCAATCAGATCGGTAATCAGGTTGTCTCTCTGGAGCTTTTAAGCGGAGATTATAGAGGAAATACAGTGGAAGCAGTGAGCTCTTCGAGCTATCTCTACGGAGCTCACTGTGAACCAGGAATGAGAGTCATTGCCGAGGTAAACGAGAGTGATGACTCTCTCTATGTTACGGTCTACAGTTATGACCGCACCTGGATGCTGTATGCGATCGTACTTCTGTTCCTGATCACCCTCTGCGTGATCGGCGGGAAGCAGGGCTTTCATTCCGCCGTTGCCCTTGTCTTTACCTTTGTATGTATCGTATTCCTTTTCCTTCCCATGATCTACCGGGGGATCTCTCCGATATTTGCAGCCATTGTCGTGGCTGTACTGACTACATTTGTCACCATGTATCTGATCGGAGGCATCTCCAGCAAGAGCGTCACTTCCATGATCGGAACGGTGGCGGGAGTGGGAATATCCGGCATCCTTGCAGTGCTGTTCGGAAGGCTGACACAGATTTCTGGCTACAATGTGGCAGAGATCGAGCAGCTTGAATATGTGGGACAGATGACTGATGTGAAGATCGGGGAGCTGCTCTATGCCGGCATCCTCATCTCGACGCTGGGCGCAGTGATGGATGTGGCGATGTCAGTTGCCTCTACAATCAACGAGATCCATTACCGGAATCCGGACCTGAGCAGGAAAGAGCTCTTTACATCAGGGATCCGGGTAGGAAAAGACATGATGGGAACCATGTCCAATACGCTGATCCTGGCATTTACAGGAAGTTCGATCAATACGCTTGTATTTATGTACGTCTATAACTATACGGCGGTGCAGATCACCAATATGTATTCTATCGGGATCGAAGTGATTCAGGGAATTGCCTCCACAATGGGCGTGATCCTCACGGTGCCGCTCGTATCAGCCATCTGCGCATGGCATCTGAAGCTGAAAAAGCGGGGAGAAATGGCAGTCAGGCTGAGCGAAGAGATTGGACAGGCGCAGAGCTCTGAACAGAAAGACAATAAGGCGCAGGAGGAAGGCATGGCATAAGCTTACACAGCGTACCAGAGTGACTGGCCGTTGTCTTTGAGCCACTTCTGTGCCTTGCGGTAATCGGGCAGCACGGATTCGACGATGGCGTAGAATGCCTTCGAGTGGTTCATCTCCCGCCGGTGGGCGAGCTCATGGACGACAACGTAGTCCAGCACTTCCTCCGGGGCAAGGATCAGCCTCCAGTTGAAGTTCAGATTCCCCTTACTGCTGCAGCTTCCCCAGCGGGTCTTCTGCTCCCGGATAGAAATGCGGCCGTAGGAGACACCCATAATGCGGGCGTAGTATTCGACCTTGCGGGTGAAAATATCACGGGCGATCTTGATATAACGCGTGCGGTCCGCGGTTGATAGCGGAGGGTGTGCGGAAGCCTGGCGTTTTTCCAGATTAGCCTGCGCCTGTTCCAGATGCTTCAGCACCCAGTCCTCCTTCCCGCGCACGAAGGCTTCGATAAAGGAGCGGGGACATCTGTACGGCGCGCGCACCACTACCTTCCCCTCAGATGTGACCTGGATCGCAACGGTCTTGCGGCGGCTGTATATGATCTCGTACTCAAAAGATTTTTTCATAGGTTCACCTCGGTCTTGTCAGTGTAATCAGTGTATCAGGAGACGGGGAGGGAGCGCAAGAGAAAAGAAGGATGTTACAGCCTGCGCGGCCGGCTGCTCCTTCTTTTTTTCTATTTCAGCCTGTGTTATAATAAAGCAAATATAACCAAAGGAGACTGTAAAATGTGAAGTTTTGTGGTCTCTTTTATATTCCTGAAAAGTATGCATGCGGCAGAGAGGAAAAACGTTATGGCGAGAGAAAGATTAAATCAGAAAAATTTTTATATACGGCTGTCTGAGGCGCTGAACAGTGCTGACGGCGATATCTGGGCGGAGACGGTGCTGAGAGGGGAGCATGCGGGAGAGAAATATCTGATCTGTAAGGCTGAGGGAGAGAGCGCTCCAGGCGGCGCGGAGGAGACAGCTGTCCCGGCGGGAGACAAAGGAAACAGCCAGGTTTTCCGAGAGAGGATCGGACGGATGCCGCGGCTCATCATCTGCGGCGGAGGACATGTGTCTATGCCGATCATACGCATGGGGAAGATGCTCGGATTTATGGTGACAGTTCTGGAGGACCGGCCGAAGTTTGCAGACAATGCGAGGGCAGCGGGAGCTGATACGGTGATCTGCGAGCCGTTCGAGAAAGGGCTTGCGGGAATCAGAGGGGATTCAGATTCCTGGTTCGTCATCGTGACGAGAGGGCATCGATATGATACGCTGTGCCTTGAAAATATCCTCGGGAAGACACACGCATACGCAGGCATGATGGGCAGCAGGAGACGTGTGGCGATCGTGAAGGACCAGCTTGCGGCGAGAGGAATAAGCAGGGAACTGCTGGACAGCGTACACACCCCGATCGGGCTGAAGATCGGAGCAGAGACACCGGAGGAGATCGCAGTGTCGATCATGGCGGAGATCATCCAGGTGAAGCACAGCAGAGAGAAGTGCGGCGGCTATCCGAGCGGGCTCCTGTCTGCGATCCTTGCAGATGACGGCAGACAGAAGGTGCTGGCGACGATCATCTCCCGGAAAGGCTCGGCGCCAAGAGGAACCGGGACGAAGATGCTGATCTTTGAAGACGGGGAAACTGTCGATACGATCGGCGGCGGATGCGTGGAGAGTGAGATCATTCAGAAGGCCCTCCTTATGATGCGCGCCGGCGGCCCGGACTTTCAGATCTGTGAGGCGGATCTGACAATGGACGCGGCGGAGGACGAGGGTATGGTATGCGGCGGAGTCGTGGAAGTGATGCTGGAGCGTATGGCATGACATCAAGAAAAATACGGCTGAAAGATCTGACTGGAATTTCCGTTTGGGAATGCATTTTACACAAGGAAACAAAAGACAGAGAAACGAACAGATCTAACATTTGCCTTGCCATTTCTCCGGACAGAGGGTACAATGAATACCATGGGAAGGAGAGCGCCGAAAATGCGGACCTTTCCCTTCCATATACGGACGGAGGAATGATAGAATGAAATTGGTGAACAGTAAGAAAGATGTTTTGACGATACCAAATGTGCTGAGTCTGTTCCGTTTTATACTTGCAGGAGTGTTTCTTTGGATGTACTATGCGGCGGAGATAGAGAACAAGAGATACTGGCTGACAGGCGTGCTGCTCCTCTCGGCAGTGACGGATTTCCTTGACGGGAAGATCGCGAGAAGATGGAACATGGTCAGCGAGATCGGGAAGATACTCGATCCCATTGCGGACAAGCTGACACAGTGTGTGCTGATCATCTGCCTGCTCTCAGAGTATCCGCTGCTTCGGGCAGTGTTTGCACTGTTCCTTGTAAAGGAGATCCTTGTGGCGGCAGCCGGATATAAGGTCCTGGCGAAGACGGAGCACAATGACGGCGCTATGTGGTACGGCAAGGTGAATACCGCAGTCTTCTATGCGGTGATGGTCATCCTGATCTTTATACCCGGGATCCCGTATTCTGTGGCAAATGTCCTGATCGCAGTGAGCGGCGGCTTCATGCTGCTGGCATTTGTCATGTACATCAGGAAATTCAGCAGGATCCTGAGAGGAAAAGATGAGAAGAATGCATGACAGCAGTCAAAAAGTGAATAAATATTCCTGAATGGACAGGGGATGCCGAAAAAGCGGCGTCCCCTGTTTTGACATACAGGAATGAACGCCTGGGTCCTGTGGACAGGATGCTTTAAGAATAGAGTGAATCCCAGTGAATGTGTGAAAAAACGATGAAATACACTACATTTGGTGGTTGTGTGATATATTTCTATGTGTCAAGCCTTGATATTCTTATTCCGGGGTGGTAACATTTTAGATGTTACAGCCTGTTTGAGCGGCGGGATGCGCAGGAGATCCTGCGGATTTCGGGAAACGGGCCGGACTGTATCGGGAAAGAAGATGCGGTCGAGATCTTAAAAGTGAAAAGAGGGACAAGGAAATGAAAGTAGAAGAATGGCTGGGCGAGGATAATCAGCTCGGGACAGACATATGGATGAAGAAATACTGCAATGACGAGGAGAGCTTCGATGAGTGGATCGCGCGTATCAGCGGAGGAAACGAAGAGATCGCCGAATATATCCGGCAGAAGAAATTTTTGTTCGGGGGCAGGATCCTCTCGAACAGGGGACTGGATCAGCAGGGGCGGAAGGTGACTTACTCCAACTGCTATGTGATCGATCCGCCGGAGGACAATATCGAGAGTATCTTTGACTGTGCAAAGAAGCTGGCGCGCACTTACAGCTACGGCGGCGGGTGCGGTGTGGATATCTCAAAGCTGAGTCCGCGGGGCGCGAAGATCAATAATGCGGCAAAGGAGACGAGCGGTTCGGTCTCTTTTATGGAGCTCTATTCCCTGGTGACGGCTCTGATCGGACAGAACGGGAGACGGGGCGCGCTGATGATCTCTATTGACTGTTCTCATCCGGATGTGGAAGAGTTCATCGATCTGAAGACAGATCTTGAAAAGGTGACGAAGGCGAATATTTCCGTGCGGCTCCATGAGGATTTCATGGAGGCGGTCAAGAAAAATGAGGAATATCTGCTCCACTATCAGAGGGAGGCGACGGGCGAGGTCATTGAGCAAAGTGTGAATGCACGCGAGCTCTTTAAGCGGATTGCGGAGACGAACTGGGATTACGCAGAGCCGGGGGCATTGTTCTGGGACAGGATCGAGGGATGGAACCTCCTGACAAATACAGAAGAATTTTCCTATGCGGGAGTGAATCCCTGCGCGGAGGAGCCTCTGCCCGCGGGCGGAAGCTGTCTGCTCGGAAGCATCAACCTTTCTGAGTTCGTACAGAATCCGTTTACCGGCCATGCGGAGTTCGATTTTGAAGGGCTGAAACGCTGTGTGGAGGTGTCCGTGCGCGCGCTGAATGAAGTGCTGGAGGAAGGGCTTCCCCTTCATCCGCTCCAGGAGCAGCGGGAGAGCGTGGCAAAGTGGAGACAGATCGGGCTTGGCATCATGGGACTGGCAGACTGCCTGATCAAGCTGGGACTGACCTACGGGGAAGAGGACGCTGTGGAGATGTGCGACAACATCGGATTTGCCATGGCAGATTCTGCTATCGCGGCATCGGCGATGCTGGCAAAGGAAAAAGGAACATTTGATGCCTGCAATACAGAGGAAATTATCTCCACTCCTTATTTCGCTGCCAATACAACGGAGAAGACAAGAGAACTGGTCCGCAAATACGGGCTGAGGAACTCCCAGCTCCTCACAATAGCGCCGACGGGAACTCTTTCCACCATGCTGGGCATCTCCGGGGGGATCGAGCCTGTCTACGCGAATTACTATGAGCGAAAGACAGAGTCTCTTCACGGAACAGATGTATATTATAAAGTCTATACAAAGATCGTGGAAAGCTATATGAAGCAGCACGGGCTGAAGAGCGACGCGGAGCTGCCGGACTATTTTGTGACTGCCATGACTCTGGATTACCGTCAGAGGATCGACATGCAGTCTGTATGGCAGACACATATCGATGCTTCCATCAGTTCGACTGTGAATGTGCCGAACCGATTTACGGTGGAAGAGACAGAGAGCCTGTATATGTATGCGTATGAAAAAGGACTCAAGGGCATTACCATTTTCCGCGACGGATGCAAGAGGATCGGAATCCTGAACACGAGCGAGAAGAAGGAGGCGAAGAAGCTCTCGGCGGGCGAGGGGCTGAAGCGCGGCGAGATCCTTCTCGTGACCGACGATGTGGTAGGGAAGAAGAGAAAGCTGACCACGGGATGCGGAAGCCTGCACTGTATCGCGCTGTTTGACCCGCACACGGGAGCACTGCTTGAGACATATCTGAGCAAGGGCTCTACCGGAGGCTGCAACAACTTCATGGTCGGACTGTCGCGTATGATCTCGATCAGCGCAAGGGGAGGCATTGATATCGAGACGATCGTAGACCAGCTTAATTCCAGTGGATCCTGTCCGTCCTATACGGCGAGAAGAGTGTCAAGGAAAGATACGAGCAAGGGAGCGTGCTGTCCGATGGCGGTCGGAAACGCCCTGATGGATATGTATAATGAGATGCAGGCGGAGCTTGCGGAAAAAGGCGGAGACGACAGAACGAAATCTGTCGGCAGGACGGAGAAGGCGCCGAAGCCGAAGGCAGTGACCGCTGAGGCGGAGACGGACAGGATGTACTGCCCTGAGTGCGGCGAACCGCTGGTGTTTGAGGAGGGCTGCAATATCTGTAAATGCTGCGGATGGAGCAAATGCCACTAATCTCTTCCTTTTGGGATATTTTTAAAATGGGAGCGCATAGAGTGAAAGCGGGTGTTATGAAAAAGTAATAAAGGGGGATGAGATCAGGAGAGGTATTCGGTCAATGAATGGAAGGATAAACATACAGAAGAGGGGAAACATGGTCCTTGTTGCAGCACTGTTTTTCATGCTGGTGATCACGGAAGCGGCAAAGGGTGAGCTGCCCGCGCAGAAAGCAGCAGAGGAAAGCGCAAGGAGTGGTGCGGATATGGCGGCAGATGCCGGAGCTGCCGACCGGATGCGAGATTACGGCGCTGACTATGGTGCTTAATTACTATGGATTCGCAGTTGATAAGACAGTGATGGCGGCAGAGTACCTTCCTACGGCAGGGATGGGACTTTATTACGGCGCAGATGGCAGACTGTACGGGACAGATCTGAACGAGTATTTTATAGGCGATCCTTTTACCGAGGATGGTGTGATCTGTGGGACAGGAGCGATCGTGACGGCGGCGGACATCTATCTGGAGGCTGCCGGGAGCAGCCTGCGGGCGGAGGATCTCACCGGGACTGATCCGGAAGAGCTGTACCGCCTGGTGAGCGAGGATCAGCCGGTGGTCGTGTGGGTGACGATATCCATGGCGGACCGGGGAGAGACAGAAGGATGGTATACAGAGGACGGCGAGTATGTGGACTGGAGCCACAATGACCATGGAGCAGTGCTGATCGGATATTCCGGTACAACTGTGACCATCGCGGATCCGATCTCCGGGCAGATCGAGTATGACAGACAGCAGTTCGAGGAAGTGTTTGCGGACAGAGGGAATCGGTGTGTGGTGATCGGATAAGGGCTTCTGTACGGCGGATATAAATTTTGTTCTGAAAAACAGCAAAGGTATCCTGAAGTGACATGGCACAAACCTCAGGATACCTTTTTTTCTATTTTAGGAGTTATAGTAAGTTGTCGTTATAAATCTGCCGCAGGCCGCAAGGGCTTAAAAGCGGCATAGATAGCTTACAGATGGATCCGTGTACCGGTCTTTCCGAGGATTCCGTCCTTTGCCTTCTCGAGCAGGGTGATGAGCGCCTGCCTGCCAGGCTTGGACTCTGCGAAATCAACAGCGGCCTGTACCTTCGGAAGCATAGATCCGGGGGCAAAGTGTCCCTCGGCGATATACTGTTTCGCCTCATCCACTGTGATGTCGTCCAGCCATTTCTCGTCCGGCCTGCCGTAATTGATAGCAGCCTTTTCCACTGCGGTCAGGATGATCAGGAAATCTGCATCCAGTTCTTTTGCCAGCAGGCAGCTCGCGAAGTCCTTGTCAATGACCGCGCTGGCGCCTTTCAAGTGATTTCCCTGGCGTGTGACCGGGATACCGCCGCCGCCGCATGCGATGACGAGATCGCCGGAGTCGACCATCGTGCGGATTGTTCCGATCTCAATGATCTCCTGCGGCTTCGGGGAAGCGACCACACGGCGGTAGCCGCGTCCTGCATCCTCTTTCATAATGTAATCATACTTCTCAGCCATCATGTCAGCCTGTTCCTTTGTCATGAACCGGCCGATGGGCTTGGAAGGATGGGAGAACGCCGGGTCGTCTGCATCCACGCGGACCTGGGTGATCATGGTCGCTACAGGGATATCTGTAATGTCTCTGTTGAGGAGCTCTTCCCTGAGCGCATTCTGCAGGTCGTAGCCGATGTATGCCTGGCTCATTGCCACACAGACAGACAGCGGCGTGTTGGGCTGCTGGGGATCCTCATGTGTAAGGGCGATCATGGCATTGTTCACCATGCCGACCTGGGGGCCGTTGCCATGTGCGACGACGACCTCGCAGCCCTCCTGGATCAGGTCAACGATCGCGCGGGAGGTGATCTTTACGGCTTTCATCTGTTCCGGCAGGGTATTGCCGAGGGCGTTTCCGCCCAGGGCAATAACGATACGTTTTTTCTTTTCCATAACCTGCCTCCTGTGATCAGTCCTCTTTTACAGAAGCGATCGTCTCCACCTCGCAGAGAACTCCCTTTGGAAGCGCTTTGACTGCAACGCAGGAGCGCGCCGGATTTCCTGTGAAGTATTTTGCGTACACTTCGTTAAACGCTGCGAAATCGGCCATATCTGCAAGGAAGCAGGTTGTCTTTACGACATCTGTGAAGGATGCGCCCTGGCTCTCCAGGAGAGCGCCCACGTTCTTCATGACCTGTTCAGCCTGCTCTGTAATGTCAGACCCTACAACCTCACCTGTCTCAGGGGAGAGCGGGATCTGTCCTGAGAAGAATGCGATCCCGTTCAGGACGATGCCCTGTGAGTACGGTCCGATTGCTGCCGGTGCGTTTTTTGTTTCAACATATTTTAACATTGTTCTGTTACCTCCTGATGATCTTTGCTCTGTATTGATCTACTCGAATACTCTCGGTGTTGCTTTCTCTTCCAGTTTCTTGAGGATATCAGCCGGATCAGCGAACTTCGCGAGGAAGATCATCGCTGCGATGATATACGGCTTGTAGCTTGCTTCTTTGTAGAGCGGGTCTCTGTAGCGGTCGAATACGCTTGCGTCAACCTCGCCTTCCTCACAGCTCACGCCTGTGATGTCGGCCGGCAGACAGTGCATGTAGAGCGCCTTGCCGTCTTTTGTTGTCTTCATCAGTTCCTCTGTGCACGCCCAGTCTTTGTGCTGTGCGTTCTGAGCGAGGAGCTCTTTCTCCAGCTCTTTGATTCCCTCGAAGTCGCCGTTTCCGTACAGCTCTGTACGTTTCTCCATTGCGGCGAACGGAGCCCAGCTCTTCGGATATACGATATCAGCATCCTTGAATGCCTCTGCCATATTGTTTGTCTTTGTGAATGAACCGCCGGATTTTTTCGCATTCTCGGCAGCAACAGCCTCAACCTCCGGGAATACCTCGTATCCTTCCGGGTGAGCAAGCACGACGTCCATTCCGAAACGTGTCATCAGTCCGATGATTCCCTGTGGAACAGAGAGCGGTTTGCCGTAGGAAGGAGAGTAAGCCCATGACATTGCGATCTTCTTTCCTTTCAGATTCTCGACTCCGCCGAACTCATGGATGATGTGGAGCATGTCCGCCATCGCCTGGGTCGGGTGGTCGATGTCACACTGCAGGTTTACAAGCGTCGGCTTCTGCTCGAGGATGCCGTCCTTGTTTCCCTGTGTCACGGCGTCTACGACTTCATGCATGTAAGCGTTTCCTTTGCCGATGTACATGTCGTCGCGGATTCCGATGACGTCAGCCATGAAGGAGATCATGTTTGCTGTCTCGCGGACTGTCTCGCCGTGCGCTACCTGGGATTTGCCCTCATCCAGATCCTGGACCTCAAGGCCGAGCATATTGCAGGCAGAAGCGAAGGAGAAGCGGGTGCGCGTGGAGTTGTCGCGGAACAGAGAGATTCCGAGACCGCTCTCGAATACTTTTGTGGAAATGTTGTTCTCGCGCATGTAGCGGAGTGCATCCGCGATCGTGAAGACCGCCTCGATCTCGTCGTCTGTCTTCTCCCATGTCAGGAAGAAGTCGCCGTTGTACATATCCTTAAAGTTCAGTGCGTTCAGCTTATCGATGTAATCCTGTAAAGTTTTCATTTTGTTTATCCTCCTAAAATCCAAATCTAAAAGTTTTGCATGATGAACGGATGGAAATCCGTTTCTGTGTCTTTAAAATCAGAATTTATTCGCAGTAGCAGTTCGGCAGCGCTGCATATACAGCCGCGCATGTCACCAGGTCCTGTTTCCATGTCTTCTCGTTCGGCGCGTGAGCCTGCGCCTCAGCACCCGGTCCGAATCCGATGCAGGGGATCCCGTTTCTTCCCATGATGGACACGCCGTTTGTGGAGAAGGTCCACTTGTCTGTCAGCGGACGGCTCTGACGCATCTCAAGTGTCTCCTCAGCGCCGATCCTCTTGTCGCCGTAAAGTGAGGTGTAAGCCTTCTCAAGCGCCTTCGTAACCTTGTGATCCTTCGGGATCGCCCAGGTCGGGAAGTAACACTCGATCTCGTAAACACATCCTGTGTAGGACGGGCGGTCGTAGTTGTACATGGAAACTACCACATCGTCGCCGTATTTCTGTACGCTCGGAAGCGCGCGGATCTCGTCGAGGCAGCTCTCCCATGTCTCGCCGAATGTCATGCGGCGGTCAAGGGATACCGCGCAGGAGTCTGCAACCGCGCAGCGGCTCGGTGATGTGTAGAAGATCTGTGATACGGTCACTGTGCCGCGGCCGAGGAAGCGTGCCTCCTCCCAGTCCGGGTTGTACTTCGGGTTCAGCATCTTGACAAGACCTTTGATCTCTGTCTCGTCAGCGTCGTCGTTTTCGTTGAGGGCGCGTACATCCTGGAGGATGTCAGCCATCTTGTAGATCGCGTTGTCGCCGCGCTCTGGAGCGGAGCCGTGGCAGGATACGCCTTTGACGTCGATGCGGATCTCCATGCGTCCTCTCTGTCCGCGGTAGATGCCGCCGTCTGTGGGCTCTGTAGAAACAACAAATTCCGGACGGATCTTATCCTCATTGATGATGTACTGCCAGCAGAGGCCGTCGCAGTCTTCTTCCTGGACGGTTCCGACTACCATGATCCTGCATCCTTCCGGGATCAGGTCGAGATCCTTCATGATCCTTGCGCCGTAGACTGCAGATACGAGGCCGCCGCACTGGTCGGACACACCGCGTCCTCCGATCTCGGTTTCATTTTCGTATCCCTCGTACGGATCGAAAGTCCAGTTGTCGATATTTCCGATTCCTACGGTGTCGATATGTGCATCGTAGGCGATGATCCTGTCGCCTGTTCCCATGTAGCCGATCACATTTCCCTGAGGATCGATCACGACTTCGTCAAAATCGAGCTTCTTCATCTCTGCGGCGATGGTGTCAATGTGAGCCTTCTCATCGCAGCTCTCGCCCGGATTCTTTACGATGGCGCGCAGGAATGCGGTCATGTCTTTTTCATAGTTCTGTGCAGCTTCTTTGATCTGATTCAGGTCCATAGTTATTCATTCTCCTTTTCTTGAAAATCTTATGTGCATAGTTTCCTCAGGCGCCGGGACGCGGATCCGGGCTGCCTGAACAGATAAGGTTGAACAGTTTCGTATTTATAAGGAAATGGCAGGTTATCTGTCATTTCCGCCCCAGACGATGGATTCGTATCTCTCGGGATCTGTGTCTCCCTCGGTGGAGAAGAGGAGGACTCTTGAGTTCTCGTCAAGTCCGAGATGCTCCCGTAAGGGCTTATACTCATCCATTGTCATGATGCACGCAAGTGTTCCGAACGGTGCAGCGCCGGACTCGCCGGATGTCACCGGCTGGTCTCCTTTGACGGGGGCGGCCAGCATGCGCATTCCCCTTGCTGCAACCCAGTCGGGCGATGCGATAAATGTATCTACGTGATTTTTCAGGATATCCCAGGAGATCGTGTTCGGCTCGCCGCATGCGAGTCCTGCCATGATCGTCACCATATCGCCGTCAACGATGCGGATCTCGCCGTCTCCCGCGCAGGCTCCCTTGTACAGGCAGGCCGCAGCTTCGGCTTCGACTACGATCACCTTCGGAGGATTCTCCGGATAGCGGTTGGCGAAATATCCCTGGACGGCTCCTGCGAGAGATCCGACGCCGGCCTGGATGAAGACGTGTGTCGGGCGCTCACAGTCATATTCATGGAGCTGCTCGTCTGCCTCCATGGCCATCGTCCCATAGCCCTGCATGATCCAGGAAGGAATCTCCTCGTATCCGTCCCATGCGGTATCCTGTACCATGACGCCGTTCTCCGTCTTTTCAGCCATGGCGTTTGCCATGCGCACGCATTCGTCATAGTTGTATTCCTCGATGGTCGCCTCAGCGCCCTCGGCCAGGATGTTGTTCAGTCTTGTCTGGGTGCTTCCCTTCGGCATGAGAACGACGGCTTTCTGCCCCAGCTTGTTGGCGGCCCAGGCAACGCCGCGGCCGTGGTTGCCGTCTGTGGCGGTGAAGAAGGTCGCCTGTCCGAACTCTTTTTTCAGCTCTTCGGAAGTGAGCACATTATAAGGAAGCTCTGAGACATCCTTCCCTGTCTGCTTTGCTATGTAGCGGGCCATGGCGAATGAACCGCCAAGTACTTTAAATGCGTTGAGCCCGAAGCGGTAGGATTCGTCCTTGACATAGACTTCCTTCAGCCCGAGACGCGCCGCCATGTGATCAAGCTTTGCCAGCGGCGTTACGCTGTACTGGGGAAAGCTTTCATGGAAAGTACGCGCTTTCCTGACCTCATCAAGTCCCATGACCTTGAGATTGGAATCTGCTGTTTTCGGCATTGTGTTCACTGCCCATTTGATTTTTTCCATTGCGGAACCTCCTTATTTTATTATCCTTTATCCATGTAACTGTATAATGTAAACTTTGATATCCCGAGAAGGGAAGAGACCTTATCGCCGGATTTTGTGATGAGAAATGCCCCGGCATTGTTCAGGTACTGTACCACAGCGATCTTGTCGTCTTTGTTCATCAACGCGACCGGTTTTCCGACCTTGGCAATAGCCTGCTCAATGAGAAGATCAAGCAGCTCTGTCACATTGTGTGTGATTCTCTGAGGAGTATCGGCTTCATCTGGCCCGGAATCCGCCTCCGTTTTTGTCCGAAGAAGCCCGTGGATCAGATTCTCCGCTGCGAGCAGGGAGGTGATATCAAAATTCATTGAAAAGATATAGGCGATCCTGCCTTCGTCATTGCGGATATACAGAGTGCTTGATTTCAGGATCCTGCCGTCGTCTGTCTTTGTGAGATAGGCCAGCTTATCGCTGATCCTGGCCGGGTCTGACCGGAGTGTCTCAAGTACGATGCCCGAGGGGCCGTCGCCGGTATGCCGGTTGGAAACATGCCCGTTTTCAATGTAGACAATGGATTTGTCCAGATCTTTTTTCGTCAGATCATGGATGACGACCTCACAGGAATTTCCAAATTGAACAGCAAGGCCGTGCGCAAGCTGCTTTAGAAAATTCAGTTTTTGATCCATTGCTCCACCTGCCCTTTCTATGCCCCGTATCACCGGGGAAAACGTGTGTCTTCTGTGCGTCTCTAAGTCCATCATAGCATAAAAAAAAGATGAGTCAATAGTTTTTCTAAAAATTTTTTAGGTAAACTAAAAATTATTTAGAATGCGGTTGCATTTATACAATATTAATGGTATTCTATAGTCAGTGACAGGACTTAGTGTGCGAATTGCACAGTTTTTTGCGGGAGCATGCTGAGAACGATGTGTGAAAAATAAATAAAAAGGAGAATTTAACATGCTTGTTTTAGGTAATGGAAGAGTTATCACAAGAGACGACGCATGTCCGCTGATCGAGAACGGGGCAGTGGCGGTCGACGGGACCACGATCTGCAAGGTGGGCGGCAGCGAAGAGATCAGAAAAGCATATCCTGAAGCAGAGTTTATCGATGCAAAAGGCGGTCTGATCATGCCGGCATTTATCAATGTGCATGAGCATATTTACAGCTCATTTGCAAGAGGGCTTTCGATCAAAGGGTATGACCCGAAGGGATTTCTCGATATCCTGGACGGGATGTGGTGGACGATCGACAGGAACCTGACGCTCCAGGATACATACCTGAGCGCTATGGCGACCTACATTGACAGTATCAAGAACGGTGTGACGACAGTGTTTGACCACCATGCCAGCTTCGGCTCCATCAGAGGATCGCTTTTTGAGATCGAGAGGGCGGCGAAGGAGGCCGGCGTACGGTCCTGCCTCTGTTACGAGATCTCGGACCGTGACGGTGCGGACAAGGCCAGAGAGTCTGTTATGGAGAATGCGGAGTTTATCCGGCATGCTCTGAAGGACGACACAGGCATGATCGCCGGTATGATGGGCATGCACGCGCAGTTCACTATATCGGATGAGACGTTTGCACTGGCGGCGGAGAATAAGCCGGACGGTGTCGGATATCACATCCATGTAGCGGAAGGCATTGAGGATCTTCATCACTGCCTGAAGCATTACGGAAAGAGGATCGTGGACCGCCTGATGGATCACGGGATCCTGGGAGAGAAGACGCTCCTGGGACACTGCATCTATATCAACCCTCATGAGATGGACCTGATCAAAGAGACGGATACGATGGTCGTGCATAATCCGGAGTCCAATATGGGCAATGCATGCGGATGTCCTCCTACGATGGAGCTGGTGCACAGGGGAATCCTGACAGGGCTCGGAACCGACGGATACACCCACGATGTGATGGAGTCCTTCAAGGTGGCGAATGTCCTGCATAAGCATCACCTCTGTGATCCGAATGCAGCCTGGTCAGAAGTGCCGGAGATGCTTTTCAAGAACAATGCAAAGATTGCCGGAAGATATTTTCCGCAGGAGCTCGGCGTGCTCAGGGAAGGTGCCGCGGGAGACGTGATCATTGTAGATTACGATCCGCTGACACCGATGAATCCAGGCAATATAAACGGGCATCTTGTGTTTGGGGTGAGCGGGCATGATGTAGTGACTACGGTTGCGAACGGAAAAGTGCTCATGAAGGACAGGCAGCTCACGCAGATCGACGAGGCGAAGGTCATGGCAGACTGCAGGCAGGCAGCGGCAGAGCTGGCCGCACGGATCAACAGCCGGTAAGGCGGTGCAGGCCGCACGGCGGAGAGTACGGTGCGGCGGGAAACAAGACAAACAGGCTTGAAGAGAAAGGAATGAAAAAATGAACGGCAAAAAGGCAGCGAAAGATAATTCAGAACTTTTTAAATGGAACGGCAATCCGTCGATTGGGCAGATACTGCCACTGGCAGCCCAGCATGTACTGGCGGCAGTGGTCGGATGTGTTACTCCGGCGATCCTTGTGGCAAATGCGGCGAACAATGCGGGCGGAAACGTAGATATGGGACTCCTGATCCAGGTTTCCCTTGTATTTGCAGCACTCTCAACGCTTCTTCAGTTATATGCGAACAAGATCAGGCTCGGATCGGGACTTCCGGTCATTATCGGCGTCAGCTTCGCTTATGTGCCGACGATGACGGCTATCGCAGCGCAGGCGAAGGATGTGGATACGATCTTCGGCGCCATGATCATCGGCGGCGTCGTGGCGATCGTCGTCGGACTTACGATACGGCAGATCAGGAAGGTGTTCCCTCCGCTTGTCATCGGCACGGTGATCCTGGCGATCGGTCTTTCGCTTTACAGTACAGCTGTCAACTATATGGCGGGAAATTCTTCTAATACCTATGAAGTGATCGTGGAGCAGCAGGGCAAGACAGAGGCGCTCGTATACGGCTCCTGGCAGAACTGGCTGGTAGCCTTCATCACACTGCTCATCGTTGTGCTCCTGAACCACTACGGGAAAGGACTTTTTAAACTGGCATCCATCCTGATCGGCCTGATCTGCGGCTATATCATTGCGCTGTGCTTCGGAATGGTAGATTTTTCAGCCCTGTCAAGCGCAGGGTGGTTTGAGATCCCGAGACCGCTGGCATTCGGCATGCGGTTTGATATTTCTGCGATCCTGCCGCTGGCGATCCTGTTTCTTGTCAATTCGATCCAGGCGATGGGAGATTTTTCGGCGACGACAAGCGGCGGCATGGACAGGCTTCCGACGGACGATGAGCTGAACGGCGGTATCATCGGATACGGTGTGAGCAATATCGTGGGCGCGTTCTTCGGATGTCCTCCGACGGCGACATACAGCCAGAACGTAGGTATCGTAGGTTCCACAAAGGTTGTTTCGAGAAAAGTGTTTTCCGCGGCGGCAGTGATCCTGCTGATCGCCGGACTGATCCCGAAGTTTTCCGCACTGCTGAGGACGATCCCGCAGTGTGTGCTCGGCGGAGCGGTCGCTTCTGTATTCGCGTCGATCGCGATGACAGGCATTAAGCTGCTCGTGACAGAGAAACTGACATACCGCAACACAACAGTTGCAGGACTGTCGATCGCGATCGGAATGGGCGTGTCCTTAAGCGACGGATGCCTGAACCAGATGTCAGCCAGCATTCACGATGCGCTGAACCTGAGCATGAGCCTTGAGAGCTTCCAGTCCATTATCAATAATACATTTGCGTCTTCCCCGGTCGTCCTGGCAACGATCTTCGCAGTGATCCTGAACCTGATCCTGCCGAAGGATAAGCCGGACGCACAGTAGGATCCGGGAATGACGGATAAGGAGGAAAGATCATGAGTGATATTATGCGGCCCATGGCCTTTGAACAGCTTCTTAATTGGATACTGACAGAGAAGAAGCAGAACGGAACAGTATTCGGTACACATCATCCTTACTTTGCGGATGAAAAAAATAACAGAACGATCTTCGGGCGTCCTCTTGAGACGCCTGTGGGCCCGGCGGCCGGACCCCACACGCAGCTGGCGCAGAACATTGCGGCGGCATATTATACAGGAAGCCGCTTCTTTGAACTGAAGACAGTGCAGATCATGGATGGAGCGGAACTGTCAGCCTGCGTCAACAAGCCGTGCATCAAGGCAGACGACGAGTGCTACAACTGCGAGTGGTCTACAGAGCTGTATGTTCCCCAGGCGATGGAGGAGTACATCAAGGCATGGTTCCTGTGCAAGGTGATGGCGAAAGAGTTCGGACTCGGGAGCATGGATGGCTTCCAGTTCAATATCAGTGTGGGATATGACCTTGCGGGCATACAGTCCGAGAAGATCGACAGTTTCCTGAATACGATGAAGCATGCGCAGGACTCTGAGATATTCAGATCCTGTAAGGAATATCTGCTGGGGCATCAGGATATATTTGAGCGTGTGACCGCGGAAGATATCGAGAGTATTTCCGGTGAGATCTGCAATTCTGTGACGATCTCCACACTGCACGGATGCCCGCCGCAGGAGATCGAGAAGATCGCAATGTATCTGATCACAGAGAAGGGATTCCATACATTTATCAAATGCAATCCGACTCTCCTCGGATATGAGTATGCGAGAAAGACCATGGACGACATGGGATATGATTATGTGGCATTCGGAGATTTCCATTTCAAGGATGACCTGCAGTATGAGGACGCGGTCCCGATGCTGACGAGGCTGATGAAGGTCTGCGAGGAGAGAAATCTGGAATTTGGCGTAAAGATCACGAATACGTTCCCGGTTGATGTGATGCAGAACGAGCTTCCGAGCAAAGAGATGTACATGTCAGGAAAGTCTCTTTATCCGCTGTCTATCTCCCTGGCGGCGAAGCTGACGGAGGAGTTCGGAGGAAAGCTCAGGATCTCCTACTCGGGCGGAGCAGATTTCCATAATATAAAAGAGATCGTGGATGCAGGGATCTGGCCGGTGACGGTGGCGACGACCCTGCTGAAGCCGGGCGGATATGACAGGATGACGCAGATCGCGCAGCTTCTGGAAGAAGAAAATGCGGTGTTCACAGGCGTCAGCGTGGAGGGGGCGAAAAAGCTCGCGGACGATGCGAAGACGAGTCCTTACCATGTGAAGGCGGTGAAGCCGCTTCCGTCCAGAAAGATGAAGAAGCGGGTGCCGCTGCTCGACTGCTTCACGGCACCGTGCCAGGAAGGCTGCCCGATCCACCAGGATATCACAGCATACCTGCAGCTTGTGAAGGAAGAAAAATACGAGGAGGCCCTCCAGGTCATCACAGAGAAGAATCCGCTGCCGTTTATCACGGGAACGATCTGCTCACATGCATGTATGGGAAAATGTACCCGTAACTTCTATGAGGAACCGGTCTATATCCGCGGCATGAAGCTGATCGCGGCAGAAAACGGTTATGATGCGCTCATGGAGAAGCTGGAGACTCCGGCTGTCACAAGAGCAGGAAAGGCAGCCGTGATCGGAGGCGGACCTGCGGGAATGGCTGCGGCGTATTTCCTGAGAAGGGCAGGCATGGAGGTCACTCTGTTCGAGAAGAACGACGCCCTGGGCGGCGTGGTGCGCCATGTGATCCCTGAATTTCGTATTCCAGGCAGTGCGATCGATAAGGACGCTGCGCTCCTTGAGAAGATGGGCGTCAACATCTGCCTGAACTCGGAGATCAGCGAGATCGATATGCTGAAAAATGCAGATTATACAGCCATCGTCGTGGCAGCAGGCGCGTCTGAGCCCGGTGTGCTGAGGCTGGAGAAGGGCGATGCAGTGAATGCGCTTAAGTTCCTGGCTGACTTCAAGGCCAAGGACGGCGATCTTGATATCGGAAAGAACGTTGTGATCATCGGCGGCGGAAATACGGCGATGGATACAGCGAGGGCTGCAAAGCGGACAAAAGGCGTGGAGCATGCCTACCTTGTATACAGGAGAACGAAGCGCTATATGCCGGCAGATGAGGAAGAGCTTGTCATGGCGGTAGAGGACGGCGTGGAGTTCATGGAGCTTCTGGCTCCGGTGAAGCTGGAAGACGGAAAGCTTCTCTGCAAAGTGATGAAGCTGGGAGACTACGACGCATCGGGAAGACGAGGCGTTGTAGAGACCGGGGAAGAGAAAGAGATCCCGGCAGATACGGTCATCGCGGCAGTGGGCGAGCGCGTCCCGACCGCGTTCTACAAGGCGAACGGAATTGCTGTAAATGACAGAGGACGCGCAATTGTAAACGAAGAGACATTGGAGACGAACCTTCCGGGCGTTTATGTCGTCGGAGACGGCCTGGGCGGACCGGCTACTGTGGTAGAGGGCATCCGGGACGGGCTGAAGGCGGCTGAGGCGATCATCGGCAGCGCTCTCGTGAAAGATCATGAAGCACATACGGACGAGGAAGCCGTATATGAAAAACGGGGGATACTGGCGGACAAGCAGGCTGGAAAGGAAGAGAGCGGACGGTGCCTCGGATGTTCCGGAATCTGTGAGAACTGTACAGAGGTCTGTCCGAACCGGGCGAATATCGCGATCCGCGTTCCCGGAATGGAGAAGCACCAGATCATCCATGTGGACTATATGTGCAATGAGTGCGGAAACTGCAGGAGCTTCTGTCCGTACGACAGCGCGCCGTATCTCGATAAGTTTACTCTCTTTGCGGATGAGAAAGACATGGAGGACAGCAGCAATCAGGGATTCGCGGTGCTCGACAGAGAAGCGGTGAAATGTAAGGTGCGTTTCTTCGGGGAGACGTCCGTGTGGACGAAAGGTGAGGAGACGAGGATACCGGATGCACTCCAGAAGCTTATGGAGACGGTGTGCATGGAATATTCCTATCTGTTAAGACCGTAAGAGTGAATGGACCGGCCCGGGCTGCGGATCAGCTGCGGCGCGGCGCCGGACAGAGCAAAAAGTTTGGCATAAATTCAGAGCAGAAAGAAGGGGTCAGTGATGAAACGGTTATTTAAAGGCGGAACAGTAGTCAGCGGAGAGAGGATGCAGGAGCTGGATCTCCTTGTGAAGGGGGAGAAGATCCTGGCAGTGGGAAAGGATCTGTCATTCCGGGATGCGGAGATCGTAGATGTTAAAGGGAAATATCTCTTCCCGGGATTTATCGACGCTCATACGCATATGGCTCTCGATGTGAGCAATACGACTACGGCAGACGGATTTTACACGGGAACGAAGGCGGAGCTGGCCGGAGGAACGACCTGTATCATCGACTTTGCCACACAGTATGCCGGAGAGTCCCTGGCACAGGCGCTGGAGAACTGGCACAGGAAGGCGGACGGAGAATCGTCCTGCGACTATGCGTTTCACCTGGCGCTCTCCGAATGGAATGATGAGATCAGCAGAGAACTGGAAAAAGTGGTGAGAGAGGAAGTCTCTTCTTTTAAGCTCTATATGACCTATGATAACAGGGTGGACGACGAGACGATGTATGAGGTGCTCGCGCGTCTGAAAGAGCTGGGAGGAATCGCAGGCGTGCACTGTGAGAACCACGGTATCATCAGCGCACGTCTGAAGGAGCTTGAGAAGAAAAAAGGAGGCAGAAAGGATGTCTCTGATTATCCGTGGACCCGCCCGAAAGAGGCGGAGGCGGAGGCTGTGTCAAGGCTTCTCAAGATCGCAAAATGTGTGGATACGCCGGTGATCGTCGTGCACTTGAGTACAGCGGCCGGATACCGGGAGATCCTGCGCGCGAGAGAAGCGGGACAGACGGTTTACGTGGAGACATGCCCGCAGTACCTTCTCATGGACGAGAGCAGGTACTCTCTTCCGACGGAAGAGGCGAGACGCTATATGATCGCACCTCCGCTGCGTAAGAAAAAGAACCAGGAGATCCTGTGGGAAGCGCTGAAAGAAGGCAGGATCCAGACAATCTGTACAGATCACTGCAGCTTTACGAAGGAACAGAAGGAGGCAGGGGCTGAAGATTTTGCAAAGACGCCCTGCGGCATGCCGGGAGCAGAGGAGCGGCCGGCGCTGATCTGGCAGTTCGGCGTCAATGAGGGAAGGATCACACCGGAGCAGATGTGTGCATATCTGTCAGAAAATCCGGCGAAGCTTTACAATCTGTATCCGTGGAAGGGGAGGCTGATCCCCGGGGCTGATGCGGATATCGTCGTGTGGAATCCGGAGACAGAGTGGACGATGACTGCAGAAGACCAGCAGTCTGCATGTGATTACTGCCCGATGGAGGGCACAAAGATCCGGGGCAGGGCCGAGCAGGTTTATTTGCGAGGCGAGCTCGCTGCCGAAAACGGAAAGGTGCTTGTAGAGAAGAAAGGCTGCTATGTCAAGCATGGCGCCGGAGAATAGAAATACTATGCTGTACAGCTATAGAGACAACAGATTATGTGAAGAGACTGCGCTGCTCAAGGCCGCGGGGCTGGACGAAATTCCCTCCCCGGTCGTCGCGGCGGCAGGCGCAGGCGGGAAGACAAGTACGATCCGCCGTCTTGCACAGGAGTATGTCCGGAGCGGGCAGCAGGTGATCGTTATGACGACTACCCGCATGATGGCGGAGGAGAGACCATGGTTCCTTCTGGAACCGGAGGAAGAGAGGATGAGGGAACTGCTTGCAGAGTACGGGCAGGTGTGGGCGGGACAGCCGGCGCCGGGCGGGAAGATGCAGGGAGTTCCCTGTGAGTTTTTGGATAAAATATGGAAGATGGGACTGCCCGTCCTCATCGAAGCGGACGGGGCAAGGAAGCTGCCGCTGAAAGTGCCGGGAGAACAGGAGCCTGTGATCCTGCCGGAGACGACCCATGTGCTCTCGGTGTACGGGCTGGATGCAGTCGGACAGAGGCTTGAAGACGTCTGCTTCAGACCGGAGCGGGCGGCAGAGCTGTTGGATAAGAATATTACGGAACGGGTCACGGCGGAGGATATCGCATTTCTTGCGGCATCGGACCAGGCGGGAAGAAAGGGATGCCCGGCTGAAGCTGTGTACACGGTTGTTTTAAATAAAGCGGATGACAGAAAGAGGAGAGAGTGCGCGCTTGAGATATGCGGGATGCTCCGGGAGAAAGAGATCGGGAATGTGATCGTGTCCTGCTATGAGGAAAGGATCAGGTGAGCGCTGCTTTCCGGGACCGGGAGGAAGACAGACAAGATGAATATTTTGATAAGAGGAGCGGGAGACCTTGCAACAGGGATCGCATCGAGGCTATACGGAGCAGGTCATCAGATCCTGATGACAGAGATCGAAGTCCCGCTTACCGTGCGGAGGACAGTGGCTCTCTCGAGGGCAGTGTATGAAGGGAGCGCGCGGATCGAAGAGATGGAAGGATTCCTCGCGGAAGACAGGAAGTCGGCACTGGCGGTGATGGAGCGCGGAGATATTGCGGTGATGACGGATCCCGAGATGGAGTGCAGGAAATGGTTTCAGCCGGATGTGATCGTGGATGCGATCCTTGCAAAGAAGAATCTGGGGACAGAGATCACGGACGCACCTTTTGTGGTCGGCGTCGGCCCGGGATTTACGGCAGGGCAGGACTGCAACTGTGTGGTGGAGACAAAGCGGGGACATACGCTGGGCAATATCATATGGCACGGGAGCGCGATCCCGAATACCGGGGTCCCCGGCAATGTGGGCGGTTATACCATTGAGAGGCTGATCCGCGCGGGTGCGGACGGCAGGATCGAGCCGAAGGTGCAGATCGGGGACTATGTGGAGAAAGGACAGATCGTCGCTCTCACGGGAGGCGTCCCGGTATATGCGCAGATGTCAGGGATCGTCCGGGGGATGCTCCAGGAAGGCGTGCGCGTATGGAAGAACCTGAAGATCGGCGATATCGACGCCAGGACAGAGGTTTCCCACTGTTATACCGTCTCCGATAAGGCGAGAGCGATCGGGGGCGGAGTACTCGAGGCAGTGACCGGATTCGAGCGGATGAAAGACAGATACGCGATCGTGATCCTGGCGGCAGGGGCGGGAACTCGTTTCGGCGGGAATAAGCTGAGCGCCCTTGTCAGGAACCGGCCGCTCTATGAGCATACGCTGGAGCGCGTGCAGGCGTTCGGCTCTTTCCCGGCGTTTATCGTCACGGGATCTGAAGAGATCGCAGCAGCGGCGGAGAAGATGGGGATCACGCCGGTATGGAATCGTGAACCGGAGCGGGGGATTTCCCGTTCGCTCATTCTCGGGCTGAAGAATGCGCTTGACCGCCGGCCGGAGCTGAACGGAGTCCTGTTTTCGGTGTGTGACCAGCCGGGGCTCAAGACATCCACACTTCAGTGCATTTTTAATACCGGGATGCGCCATCCCGGGAGCATCGTCTGCGCGGGGAACGGAAGACGGACAGGGAATCCGGTCCTGTGGGACAGGAAATATTTTCAGGAGCTTTTAAATCTTACCGGGGACGAGGGCGGAAGACAGGTGATGAGACGGCATGAGGAAAGTCTTAGGATCGTTCAGGCAGATCCGGAAGAATTGAAGGATATCGACAGGAAGGAGGATCTGTCGATATAACAGATCAATACAGGCGTGTGCAGACAGTGTAAACGGCAGAGTCAGTCCCGGCGTGCACGCCGAAGGGGAATGTGCGGGCATTCCTCCACTAAATGGCAAGGAGAGGAAGATTATGGGCCAGAAGCGTAAGAAAAGAGTGGCTGTTGTACAGTGCGCGGGCGGCTGCCGTGCGGAAGCAGATGTTCCGCGGAAGGAGAGGACAGGGGACTGCAGAGAGATGGCAGAAAGCAGTCTGGAAGGAATGTGTAAATGGGGGTGCCTCGGGCAGGGAAGCTGCGCGGCGGCCTGCAGGCTGGGAGCCATCAGTATAAACAGCGCCGGAGCGGCGGAAGTAGACTGGGAGAAGTGCGTGGGATGCGGGCTGTGCGTGAAAGCCTGTCCGCGGAATCTGATCAGGCTCACAGCGCCTGAATTTCATATTTACCCTGCATGTGTCAATGAGGATCCCGGTGCGCAGATGAGGAAATACTGCAGCACAGGCTGTATCGCATGTGGGATCTGTGTAAAAAACTGTCCTGTAAATGCAGTCAGGATAGAAGACAGTCATGCGGTGATCGATGAAGAGAAATGTATCGCGTGCGGCATGTGCGCGGTGAAGTGCCCGAGGGGCGTGATCATAGACTATGACGGAATCTTTACGGTCCGGGAGGGGCAGGTGGAACGATGAAAGGGAAGTATTGTTTTACAGTAAACGGAATCATGAGGAGCACAGATGAGGAGAAGCCGCTGCTCCGGTATCTGCGGGATGATCTGCATCTGCATTCTGTCAAGGACGGCTGCAGCGAGGGCGCATGCGGCACATGTACGATCATCGTGGACGGCAAAGCAGTAAAGTCCTGCGTGCTGACGACGAAGCTGGCCGTGGGCAGGAATATCATTACAACAGAAGGACTGAGCGAGGAAGAGAAGGAAGCCTTCGTGTATGCCTTCGGGTCCAAAGGTTCCGTGCAGTGCGGATTCTGCATTCCGGGTATGGTGATGGCGGGAAAGGCGCTCATCGACCGGGTGCCTGATCCGACAGAGGAAGAGATCAAGACAGCGCTGAAAGGAAATATCTGCCGCTGTACAGGATACAAGAAGATCATCGAGGGGATCCAGCTTGCGGCGGCGATCCTGCGCGGTGATGAGAAGATCGAAGAGTCACTGGAAAAGGGCGATGCATACGGAGTCGGAAAGCATGCTTTTCGGCTGGATGTCCGGGAAAAGGTGCTGGGATACGGCGAATATCCGGACGACGTAGAAATGGAGGGCATGGTATATGCATCGGCCGTCCGCTCAAAATATCCGCGGGCGAGAGTGCTGGACATCCATTATGAGAAAGCGCTGGCACTCCCCGGTGTGCTGGATGTTCTGACAGCGGAGGATGTCCCAAACAATAAGGTCGGCCATCTCCAGCAGGACTGGGATGTGATGATCGCCAAGGGCAGCGTCACGCGCTGTGTCGGCGACGCGATCTGTCTGGTCGTGGCAGAGTCGAGAGAAATCCTCGAAAAAGCAAAGAAGCTGGTGAAGATCGATTACGAAGAGCTGAAGCCTGTCACATCAGTACAGGAAGCGATGGCTGAGGATGCGCCGAAGGTTCACTCAAAAGGCAACCTGTGCCAGAGCCGTCATGTGACCCGCGGGGATGCGAAGACAGCTCTTGCAAATTCAAAATATGTGGTGACACAGAAGTATACGACTCCGTTCACAGAACATGCTTTCCTCGAGCCGGAGTGCGCGGTGGCGTTTCCGTACAAGGACGGGGTGAAGGTCCTTTCTACGGATCAGGGAGTCTATGACACGAGAAAGGAGATCTCTATCATGTTCGGATGGGATCCGGAGCGTGTCGTAGTGGAGAACAAGCTTGTCGGAGGCGGTTTCGGCGGAAAGGAGGACGTCTCTACCCAGCACATCGCAGCTCTGGCGGCGATGAAGGTGAATCGTCCGGTGAAAGTCGTATTTTCCCGCCAGGAGTCGATCAATTTCCATCCCAAGCGCCATGCAATGGAGGGCACTTTTACGCTTGGCTGTGATGAGAACGGCATCTTCACGGGACTCGACTGTGAGATTTATTTTGACACGGGGGCGTATGCTTCTCTGTGCGGTCCGGTGCTGGAGCGTGCCTGCACCCATTCGGTCGGACCGTACTGCTACCAGAATACGGATATCAGAGGATACGGATACTATACGAACAATCCTCCGGCGGGAGCGTTTCGCGGATTTGGTGTCTGCCAGAGCGAGTTCGCGCTGGAGTCGAATATCAATCTCCTTGCGGAGAAGGTAGGCATCTCCCCCTGGGAGATCCGCTACAGAAATGCCATCGAGCCGGGAAAGGTCCTTCCAAACGGGCAGATCGCAGACTGCTCGACAGCTCTGAAGGAAACCCTCCTCGCAGTGAAGGACGCCTATGAGAGCAATCCGGGCAGAGCAGGGATCGCCTGCGCTATGAAAAATGCCGGCGTGGGCGTGGGGCTTCCGGATAAAGGAAGGGCGAAGCTGATCGTACATGACGGAAAGGTGGAGCTGTACAGCGCGGCTTCCGATATCGGGCAGGGATGCGCCACCGTGTTTGTCCAGATGGTGGCGGAGACGACCGGACTGGGAAAAGAACAGATCAGGAATATGGGAGCAAACTCAGAAGTGGCGCCGGATTCCGGTACTACGTCGGGATCGCGTCAGACGCTGATCACGGGCGAGGCAGTCCGGATGGCGGCGGCCGATCTGAACGAGGAGCTCAAAAAAGCTGGCGGAGATCTCCGGCAGCTGGAGGGGAGGGAGTTCTTCGCGGAGTTTTTCGACCCGACGGATAAGCTGGGCGCGGATGTCCCGTTCCCGAAGAGCCATGTCGCATATGGCTTTGCCACCCATGTAGTCATCCTGGATGACGACGGCAGGGTGAAAGAGGTCTATGCAGCCCATGATTCGGGTAAGGTGGTGAACCCGATCTCCATCCAGGGCCAGATCGAGGGTGGTGTGCTGATGGGGCTTGGCTATGCCCTCACGGAAGACTTCCCCCTGAAGGACGCTGTGCCTCAGGCGAAATATGGCACGCTGGGACTGATGCGGGCGCCGCAGATCCCGGACATCCATGCGATCTATGTGGAGAAGGAGGAACTGCTCCCGTTCGCATATGGCGCCAAAGGGATCGGGGAGATCGCGACCATACCTACCGCGCCGGCGGCGCAGGGAGCGTACTACGCGATGGACCATGTTCTCCGAACAAAGCTGCCGATGGAGGATACATATTATTCGAAAAAGCAGAAGGCGGTCAGATAACGTCAGACAGAAAGGATTAGACAGAAAGCGGTGACAGGACTTATGAGGATTGGAGCGGTGATCGCCGCCGCGGGAGCGCCGGGCGGTTTTCGTTCATATGATGAACTGGAACATACCGACGGGAGCAGTATGATCAGAAGGATGATCTACAGCTTCCGCCGCGCAGGCGTGGAAGACATCGCGGTGGTGACCGGCTATAAGGCAGAAGAGACAGAAAAGCGGCTCGCAAAGCTGGGCGTCGTTTTTCTGCGGACAGAGAATTATGAGACAGAGCAGATGCTGGACTTTGCGGCGAGAGGATTCAGCTATCTTGCGGGGAACTGTGGCAGGATCTTCTTCTGCCCGTCAGATGTGCCGCTCTTTACGGAGTGTACGCTGAAGATGATGATGGAACAGGACGCCCCGGTAGTCATTCCGGTCTATGAAGGGCGCAAGGGGCATCCTGTCCTTATTGATTCCCGGCTGACGGAGGAAATCAACTCTTATCGCGGAGAGCGGGGGCTCAAAGGAGCGATCGACGCGTCGGGAGCAGAGACTGTCTTCGTGGAAGTGAGCGACGGAGGCGTGGTCATCCGGGCGCGGAAGGAAGACCGCTTTGAGGAGATGGCAGAGAAGGAATGCCCTCCGTCCGTCTATCCGAGGGTAAAGGTCCAGCTTGTGAAGAATGAGCCGTTCTTCGGTCCGGGGATGATGGTCATCTTAAAGCAGATCGAGATACTCGGGAGCGTGCGTGAGGCGTGCGAGAAGGCGGGGATGTCCTACAGCAAAGGGTGGTCTCTGATCCGCACGGCAGAGCGGGAGCTGGGCTGCACGATCGTGGAGCGGAGTCCGGGCGGAAAAACGGGAGGCACTGCGCGGGTCAGTGAGAAGGGCCGCTGTCTTATGGAAAAATATGAGAGGCTGGACCGCGAGATCGCCGAGGCTGCAGAGAAAAAATACAGAGAGATCTTCGAGAGTGATCAGAGATGAAGGGAAACACTTTTCCGACCGGACGTTTTGCCTGTCGGGGAGGTGTTTTGTGTTTCTCCTGAACAAAACCGATTGTTTTTTAAAAAACAATCGGTTATACTATTACCATGATCTTACATATAGGAGGAACAGTATTTATGAGAAAAAGGATTTTGGCGGCACTGCTGGCAGGCGTTATGGTATTCTCGCTGGCGGCATGTTCATCAGGCGGAAGCAGCAGCCAGACTGCGGACAACGGAGACTCGCAGGAGGCGGAAGAGACGGAGATCCAGGTGTTTATCGCTGCCAGTCTCAACACAGTGATGACAGAGCTTGCAGAGATGTATAATGAGGAGCACCCGGAGGTGAAGATCACATACAATCCGGACAGCTCAGGGACGCTCCTGACACAGATCCAGGAAGGCTATGAGTGCGACATCTTCTTCTCTGCGGCGCAGGAGCAGATGGATGACCTGGAAGCGGACGGACTTGTGGCAGAGGGGACGAGAGCAAATGTTGTGAACAACCAGGTCGTGGTCGTTACGCTGAAGGACAGCGGGACGAGCGTGACAGGCCTTGAGAATATCGGAGATGCGGAGAGCATCGCGCTGACGGGCGGAAGCGTACCGGTCGGCAGATATACAAGACAGGCGCTCATCAATCTGGGAATGCTCCCGGAGACAGACGACCCGGCATCCATCACGACGGAGCAGGTCTCTGAGGCGCTGGGCGGCGTTGAGATCAGCGAGCAGGATAATGTGAGCAAGGTGCTCACCGCAGTAGTGGAGGGCGCCTGCGAAGTGGGAACAACATATTATTCGGATACATATGGATATGAGGAGGACCTTGACATTCTCCAGACTGTAAGCTACGATCTGACTGGAAACGTGATCTATCCGATCGCGCGTGTCGTGAACGAGGAAGCGGATGAGGCACAGTCTGCGGCAGCGGACGATTTCCTCGCATTCATACTGTCGGACGAGGCGAAAGAAGTATTTGAGTCCTATTATTTCGATACAGCTGTGGAATAGACATATGGAAGAGATGATGCAGATTATTCGAGAACTTGACTGGAGTCCGCTGTTCATATCCCTGAAGACCGGAGTGGTGGCGACGATCATATCCTTTTTTCTGGGGATTTTTGCGGCGCGGAAGGTGGTGAAGGCCTCCCCTGGGAAGAAGGCTGTTATAGACGGGATCCTGACGCTCCCTATGGTGCTGCCGCCTACAGTGGCAGGCTTCTTTCTGCTTCTTTTATTCAGCAGGAGGCGCCCTCTCGGAGAATTTCTGTTTGACGAGTTTGGATTTAAGGTAGTCCAGACATGGCTGGGGTGTGTGATCGCGGCGACTGTGATCGCCTTTCCGCTCATGTACCGTAATGCCAGGGCGGCGATGGAGCAGATCGATGCCAATCTGGTCTATGCTGCGCGGACCCTTGGGATGTCTGATATAAAAATCTTTTGGAAGGTCGTCGTGCCGACAGCGGGACCGGGCATTGCGTCGGGGACGATCCTGACCTTTGCAAGAGCGCTGGGAGAGTACGGAGCAACCTCTATGCTGGCGGGAAATATCTCCGGGAAGACGGGGACAATCTCACAGAAGATCGCCATGGTCATCCAGGACGGCGATTATCTGACTGCGGGGATCTGGGTCGCGATCGTAATGGTCATCGCATTTCTGGTCATTTTCCTGATGAACCTGATCTCAGGAAAGAAGATGAAGAATGTCGGGAGGTGGTAGGCGATGTCGATATCTGTTGAGATCCATAAGAAGCTGGATACGTTCGATCTCGACGTCAGCTTCTACAGCACATCCAGGCGCATCGGCATACTCGGCGCCTCAGGATGCGGGAAGAGCATGACGCTCAAGAGCATCGCCGGGATCGAGACTCCGGATGACGGGAAGATCACAGTGGAGGGGCGCACTCTCTTCGATAAGAAGGAGAAGGTGAACTTGAAGCCGCAGAAGCGGAATGTGGGGTATCTGTTCCAGAATTATGCGCTGTTTCCAACGATGACGGTGGAGAAGAACATTGCCGCCGGGCTGAAGGGAAGCAGGCAGGAGAACGCAGCGCGCGTGCGGCAGATGGTGGAAAAGTTTCAGCTAGGAGGGCTGGAAAAGAGGCTTCCCGGACAGCTCTCCGGCGGGCAGCAGCAGAGGGTGGCACTGGCGCGCATCATGGCGTATGAGCCGGATGTGATCCTGCTGGACGAGCCGTTCTCGGCGCTGGACATGTACCTGAAGGATCAGCTTCAGAGAGAGCTGATCGAGATGCTGGAGGACTATGAAGGAACTGTTATCCTCGTCTCCCATAACCGGGATGAGGTCTACCGGTTCAGCGAGGAGCTTCTCATCATCGATCAGGGGCGGATCACTGTGTCGGGAAAGACAGAGCAGATCTTCCGGGATCCGCAGACAAAGGAAGCTGCTCGTCTGACCGGGTGCAAGAACTTTTCGCGGGCGGTGCGGATCGATGCTCATACGCTGCGGGCGGCGGACTGGGGGATCACACTACACATCAGCCGTGAGATCCCGGAGGATACAGCATATATCGGATACCGGGCCCATGATTTCATCCCAGTGTGGGGGGAGAGGGGCAGGAACATGATCCGCTTCAGTCTTGAGAGCAGCGCGGCGCTGCCGTTTGAGAAGAATTATTATATAAAACCGGAGAACGGGGAGGAGCTTGAGAATGCGGAACCTGTCAGGGCGGCCGGGGATGGTGACAGCCCGGCCGAGGAAGTGATCTGCTGGTTCGTCCAGAGGGAGAAGCTCTCTCTTTTGGATGAGAAGGGACTGCCGGATTATCTTGCTTTTGATGAGGATGCGATCCTGTTTTTGCGATAAAATGAGAACGGGATCAGACGGTTATATTTTTGTGTCAAAACTCAGTAAAATATATTTACAGGACGAAGATTCTGTTATATAATGTGCACTCGTGAAGTGAAGAGCAAAGGATATGCTGCTGGAAGGCGTATCCTTTTTTTCACGCATTGATCAATGAGAAGAGGGGTGCTTTGAGATGAAGGCAAGACAGAACGACATGACATCGGGAAGCCCGATGAAGATCATCCTCTGGTTTACGCTTCCGATCTTTATCGGAAATGTATTTCAGCAGTTTTATAATATGGCGGACGCGGTCATTGTAGGAAAGTTCGTAGGAAACAATGCGCTGGCGGCTGTGGGGAGCACGGGGACGATCATGTTCCTGATCAATGGATTCGTGATCGGGATGACGGCGGGCTTCACCGTGCTGACGGCACAGAAGTTCGGAGCGGGAGATGAGAAGGGAATCCGCAGGAGCGTGACAGGGGCGGCGTGGCTGTCGCTGATCGTGGGGATCATCCTTACAGCGGCGTTTATGGTGTTCATGAAGCCGCTCCTGACATTGATGAACACGCCGCCAGATATTTTTGACGATGCCTATGCGTACATCATGATCATCAGCGGCGGGATCCTCGCACAGATGCTTTACAATCTTCTGGCAAGCATCCTGCGGGCACTGGGAGACAGCAGAGTGCCGCTGTATTTCCTGATCCTGTCGGCTTTTCTCAATATTGTGCTGGACCTTGTATTTGTCATTGTATTTCAGATGGGCGCGGCAGGGGCTGCCGTGGCGACGATCATCTCTCAGGGAGTGTCGGGGCTTCTCTGCCTTGTCTATATCGGGAAGAAGGTGCAGATACTGCGGATGACGAAGGAGGACTGGCGTCCGAACAGGATGCTCCTGTATGCGCAGCTTAAGGTAGGGATCCCGATGGCGCTCCAGTATTCGATCACAGCCATCGGAACGATGATGGTCCAGTCTTCTTTGAACATCCTGGGATCCACGCTGGTGGCGGCGTACACCGCAGCTGCCAAGATCGAGCAGGTCGTAACACAGGCATACATCGCCATGGGAACGACGATGGCAACCTACGGCGCGCAGAATATGGGCGCAGGCGATGTGCCGAGGATCCGTCAGGGATTTAAAGCATGTACGATCGTGGGGATCATTTACTCGGTCGCTGCAGCCGCGTTTGTCATGACGGCGGGCAAGTATATGACGTATCTGTTCGTGTCAGAGGATGTGCAGATCATTATGGATTCTGTGGATATCTATCTGAAATGTGTCGGGATCTTCTTTATCCCGCTGGCGGTGGTGAATATATACAGAAATGGGATACAGGGTCTTGGATACGGCTTACTGCCGATGATGGCAGGGGTAGCGGAGCTGATCGGAAGAGGCGTGGTCGCTGTCATTGCAGCCAGCCAGAGAAGCTACCTGGGAGTCTGCCTTGCAAGCCCGGCAGCATGGGTCCTGGCAGGCGGCCTGCTGATCGCAATGTACTATTATATCATGAATCATGACATCAAAAAAATATTCCGCGGCAGTGCCGGGAATATGAAGTGACAGTTCAGCTCTGCGGCTTTGCGAATGGCCGGGTGAAACTGTTATAATATAAACGATGTACAGTAATTCAAATCTCTATTAGGCGAAGTCCAATGGCCGTGCATACAGGCTGTATGTACAGCCATCGTCTTCTTTGTTGATAACTATACAATACCAGAGAAATGTGAATCGCCTGTGACAAGATTCAGAAGAATTTTTGAAGATTATTAAATAAGAATGAAATACTCTGAAATAGCTGAAAACACATCATATCAGGGAAATCCGATGCATACTATGACGCACTGTTCACAGTATGCATCGTTTCTTTTGAGGCGTTGATCCAGCGCGGCTTCTCCGCCTCGAACCGCTCGAAAAGCCAGGCGATCGCCTGATCCATCCCCTCGTCAGACAGGGGGAAGGTGGCACTTTCCTTTTCTTCAGCCGGAGTGTCCTCGAAGCACCACGGCTCAGGATAGACATAGACAGTGAATGTGGTGCTGCTCTTTCCGTCGTCTCCGCGGAAGAAATATCTCATTCCGTGGTGGCTGCCGGAAAATGGTTCTTTTTTCAGTCCCCCGAAGGGGATCAGTTTCTTGTCGATCATAGCAGTATCCTTTCTTCTATCAGATGGTTCTTCGTGACAAGACCGGGCAAAACCTGTGTGCGGGGTCCGGCCGATACGAAAAAGAGCCAGTATGCAGGATCACTCTGCATACTGACTCTATTATAGTGGAAAAAGGCGGGGCATGCCAGCCTATTTTGCAGATCTCTTCTGCCCGCGATGTTACAGGGCTTTTTATTCTGTGAGAAGGTCCCTCGGGACGTCTAGGTGTTACTGCGCGGCCCTTTCGGCAAAGTCGGTCGTCACCAGATCCTCGTAGGGAGCCCGCTCTGTCAGCTCTCCGGCGCTCTCCAGGATATCCTGGAGCAGCTCGAAGCTGCTTTCCTCAAATATCAAGTCGCTTTTCCAAGTATCCTGATCGTAATACCGTGTCACGATCGCAGTGATCGTCTCCAGATCAGTCTCGGGGAACTGAGGCTCGATGACTGCGGCTATTTCTTCCGGAGAGTGCGCCTGCACATAGTCCATTCCCTTCTGCAGGGCATCTGTGACGCCCTGGATGATCTCAGGATTTTCTTCGATAAAGCTCTTTTTTGCACTGTATGCCGTGTAGGGGACATATCCGCTGTCTTCGCCGAGAGATGCCACAACATAGCCTTTTCCCTCTGATTCCAGAGTGGTGGCGCCGGGCTCGAACTCGACGGTGAAGTCTCCCTGCCCTTCGGCAAACGCGGCCGCCGTCGAGCCGAAGTCAATATTCTGATCGATCTGAAGGTCGGTCTCCGGATCGATCCCGTTCTGTTTCAAGATATATTCAAATACCATTTCCGGCATTCCGCCCTTGCGCCCGCCGAGCACAAGGCGCCCTTTTAGATCCTCCCAGGTGAAATCGGGCATCTCTTCTCTTGCCACCAGGAAATTTCCCGCCCGCTGTGTGAGCTGCGCAAAATTTACCACATAGTCAGTGGCGCCTTCGTTGTAGGTATAGATGGACGCCTCAGAGCCCATGAAACCGATGTCGGCTTCGCCGGAGATCACGGCGGTCATCGTCTTATCTGCACCAAATCCACAGACGAGATCCAGATCGATCCCTTCCTCTGCAAAATATCCCTCTTCCACAGCAACATACATTGGGGCGTAGAAGATAGAGTGTGCGACTTCGTTCAACGTGACTTTTGTAAGCTCTTTCTCTTCTGCATGATCGGTGTTCGCCGGTGCGGAACTGCTGCTGTCCTGAGAACAGCATGACAGGAGCGCCAATGTGAAAGCAGCAGTGAGAAAACATGCGAGTAAACGCTTTTTCATAAATCTCTCCCTTATGTTTGAAAGTGGTCACTAATACTATATGACCGGCGGAAGAGAAGAGTGATACAGTCTGCACGAAGCGGATAGGGGAAGATTCCTTACCCCTATCCGATCCACGCGATACCGCGGGCAGCTCACGGCAAAGCCGTTCGCTGTCCGTTGCCCGGCAAATGACCGCTCATGCAAGCATGGCGTCCGTCTGCCGGGCGTATCACACAAAAAAACGGATACCGGCGCTGATGTCCGGTATCCGCTGGGATCCAATCTTATTTGATATACTGCCGGAAGTAAAGAAGCTTTCCGGACAGGATTTTAGTTGTCATGCTCGTCCTCAAAGGCGTCCTCATAATCGTCGTCATCGTAGTCGTTCCCGCCTCTGGACAGGATCGCCAGGATCAGTGAGAGTACTGCAAGCACTGCACATGCGATCGCTGCGATGAAGAGCTCCATGCTGTCTCCTCTTCTGAGGAAGGCAAATACGCCAGTGCCGATATAGAAGATCATCGGCAGCAGGAATGCGAATACTGTCGATTTGTTCTGCATGATAAGGTACAGCAGAGCAGAAACGAGCAGGCAGAGCGCAAGGATGATATATGTCATTCCGGCGGAAGCATTATCACCGGTACTGCTGAGTCCGGTCACGAATCCTCTGTAAATGAAGAAGCCGAAGCCGAGGAGTGAAATGATTCCGAGGAAGATGCGTCCCGGACGGAATCTTGCCTCGTCCTCATAATCGTAATCGTCATCATCGTAGTCATCAACCTCCGGTTCCGGAACCTTGGGCGCAGCCTTCGCCTCAGCGGTTTGTCTGGCGGATTCGGATTTTACGGATTCGTTCTCATCGGTGTCTATGTCATCGATAACTGCTTTTTTCTTCTTCAACGGTTTGTGTTCCGGATCTGTCGCAAGCATATCCTCATACCCTCTGCGGGCTGCCTTTTCTCTCTTAACGCGGACATTCTCCGGAGGGATGTTGCCATACTGCTGAGCCTCGCCCTCAGCGGGAGCTTCCCTGCGCACGACACGTTTCTTCACCGGCTTCTTTGCAGGAGTATCGCTGTCCTCTGCTGTGCTCTTCGGAGCTCCGTCTGCCGGCTTTGGCCTCCTCCTGACTGTGCCGTCCGCCGGTCTCTTTCCTGAGGCAGCCTCCCCGGCAGATCTCTTTCTCGGAGCTGCTCCGTCTGCTGCAGCTCTCTTCTTTGCAGCAGCTTCCTCAGATGGTTTCTTCTTTGGTGCAGCGTCTTCTGCAGTTCTCTGCGGTGCCTTTTTCGCGGAATCCTCGCTCTGCCCTGCAGCTGCTTTTTTCGCCGCCATCTTCTTGGCGCGCTGTTTATCAAGATTCCACTGCTTTCTGCAGTCGCGGCAGACCGCATATTCGTTAAAGATCGGCTCACCGTTTTCGTCGGTGCCAATCTGCTTCTTCTGTAATTCGACATCTTTTCCACATATTGGACACTTCATAATTATGTACTCCTCTCTTTGTCAATGACAAAACCTATAACACGACTATTATAGCATCTTGAAACCACAAGGACAATGAAAAATTGAAACATTAAGCCGAAAACTGTCGAAGCGCCTCGTTTATGGATTCCGTCCCTTCTGAAGGGCAGGAGGGACGGGCGGCCGGAGAAAAAACGGTTCAGCTGTCGGAGCCATTCTCATTCTCTTTTTGTGCCAACGCACGGGGACGGAACTGATAGATGTCGTTGTATGCTTCAAGCTCGCCTTCATTTTCCGGCAGAGATGGGATCAGCCCTGTAAAGTCCGTGGAGGACGCTGCATTGGAGAGATAATCATATCCGTCAATGATCTCCCGGTTTGTTTTCTTTTTCAAATTACTCACCTCGCAGACCAGTATCTCCTGCTTTGTAAAATTGTATTCGGTGGAAAATGTGGTAAAATAAGCAGTAGATAGAAAAGTTATGATATAGGAGGAGATTTATAGAATGAAAATTTTAGCAGATACACACTCTCATACACTTGCCAGCGGGCATGCGTACAGCACGATCACGGAGATGGCAGAGGCGGCGGCTGCAAAAGGGCTGGAAGTGCTCGCACTTACAGAACACGCGCCGAAGATGCCGGGGACTTGCGGAATGTTTTACTTCCAGAACCTGGATGTGGTCCCGCGGATGCAGAAAGGGGTCAGGCTGCTGATGGGCGCGGAGGTGAATATCATGGATCCGGACGGAACGATCGATATTCCCGAGGATACATGCCGGGATCTTGATATCGTAGTGGCCAGCATCCATCCACCATGCTATGGGCTGGGGCACACGGCGGAAGAAAATACGCGGGCCTATGTGGAGGTGATGAAGAAGCCGTATATCCATATTATCGGACATCCGGATGACGGGCGGTTCCCGATGGACTATGAGGTGCTGGTCAGGACGGCGAAGGAGACCGGTACGCTCCTGGAGGTGAACAATTCGTCTCTCCGTCCTCAGAGCAGCAGGAAGGGAACGCGGGAAAATATGCTCACCATGCTGGAGCTGTGCCGTCAGTATGAGGTGCCGGTCACGACAGGAAGTGACGCGCATGTAAATGTGGATGCGGGAAACTTCGTCAATGTGAGGGAAGTGATCGAATACTGCGGCTTCCCTGAGGAGCTGATCGCGACGACAAATCTGGAGATGCTGAAAAAATTTATCCCGTCTCTTGGAAATGCAGTGTAGACAGTTACGAATACTTAACCAAATTATTATAAAACTGTGGACTTTATGAATTTAGTGTGCTAAAATGAAACGGTGGCTTAGAGAATACTGAGCTGCCGTTTTTTATCTTGGAAGGAGTCTGAACGATCATGAGTAAAAAAATCAGAACTGAGGCTGTGGATTATCTCTTTCGCGCAATACTCAGCTTGGAAAATAAAGAAGAGTGCTATACATTTTTTGAAGATATCTGTACGATCAATGAGCTTCTCTCACTGTCGCAGCGGTTCGAGGTGGCAAGGATGCTGAGAGAGCAGAAGACATATCTTGAGATTGCCGAGAAGACGGGGGCATCTACCGCGACGATCAGCCGTGTAAATCGTTCGCTGAACTACGGAAACGACGGGTATGATATGGTGTTTGAGAGGATCAATAAAGAATAGGCGGTCTCATGTCCGTCCGATATAAAAGATGCTGAAAGAGCAGGTCCGTGCCGCGGCGCGGAGACCTGCTCTTTCAGCATTAATTTTTCTTATTTTCCGTATTATTCTCAGCCAGATCGTCTATGATCTTCTCGATCATCATCTTCTTCAGATAAACGTCAAAGCTCAGGTTGCAGATGAAAGCGAAGAGCTTCAGCTTATCGCTGTCCTCCCCTTCGGGAACATCGGAAAAGGCCGACATTGATTTCTCATATGCTTCACGGACTGACTCCTGAAGAGGCTCGATCCGGCTTTTCTCCATTTCGCAGACCTCTCTGTATACCGCGGACAGATCCAGCGGACCTTCCCCGGAGAAATATTTCTCCGTCAGCGGCGAGAGGACAGTCTCGATATCCTTGATGGAAAGGATACTCTTGAAGTAATAGATAAATATCAGGATCAGGACATGCTCCCTGGAATATTTCTTTTTCACAGGCGGCGGAAGAAGATTGTTCTTCGTGTAATTGTTGATCATTGTCTTGGTCAGGATCTTGTCGTCGCTGTAGCGCTTCGTCGAATCGAGCTGCTTATCCATGAAAGTGGTGACCTGATCCATGTACAGGTCGATATTCGGAATATCTCCCGGTTTGATATAATCGATGCGGGAGAGGCTTTCCAAGATGCTGTTTAGTATATCATTCGTATCTATTGTCATATTATCACCTCAGTGTACTTATTATATAGTATCGAAAACTATATGACAAGTCTTTCCCTTAATGATTCTTGAAATAGTCCTTTACAAGTTTTACCACCGTGCCCGACAGCAGGAAGAGGGCGATCAGGTTCGGGATGGACATCAGCCCGTTGAATGTCTCCGCCACGCTCCAGAGCAGGCCGAGATCGGCAGTTGCTCCGATGACCGCTACGAGGGAGTAGACGACCATGAAGGGCTTGTTGATCCATGTACCGAACAGAAATTCAATACACCGTGTCCCGTAGAGTCCCCAGCCGAGAATGGTAGAAAACGCAAAGCAGCAGAGGGCGACCGCGGTAAATATGGATACCCAGTTACCATAGGTGGCGATGAAGCCGTTGATCGTGAGCTCGGCGCCTGCGTCTGTTCCGTAGCTGACGGGGACTCCGCTGCACAGGATGACAAGGGCTGTCATGGTGCAGATCACGATCGTGTCGGCAAATACCTCGAAGATGCCGAAAAATCCCTGTTTTACCGGATGGTCTGTATCGGCGGTCGCATGGGCGATGGAGCCGGTACCGAGTCCCGCTTCATTGGAGAAGATTCCTCTGGCAACGCCTTTCTGCATGCTCAGGAAAAAGCTGCCCACGACTCCGCCTGTCACGGAGGCCGGGGAGAAGGCGCCTTCGAAGATGGAAGCGAACACGCCGGGCACCCGGTCAATGTTCAGGAAGATCACGCCCAGCGCAAGGATGATGTAGAGCAGCGCCATGAACGGCACGAGCATCTCTGCGACTCTTCCGATCCGCTTGATCCCGCCTAAGAGGATCAGAGCTACAAGGACAGCGATGATGATACCGATGATCAGGCTTGAGACGGAGACCGATGAGGCGTCGATCACATAGCAGCTGAGCAGAGCGGTGTTGACTGCAGAGGTGATCGTGTTCACCTGTGTTGCATTTCCGGTGCCGAATACGGTCAGTACGCCGAGCAGGGCGAACAGGACCGCCATCCAGCGCCATTTCGGTCCCAGGCCGTTTTTGATGTAATACATCGGTCCTCCGGTCCAGTCTCCGTGCTTGTTCTTCTCACGGAAATGGACTGCAAGGGTCACCTCGGAGAATTTGGTGCACATTCCCAGCAGGGCTGAGATCCACATCCAGAAGACCGCTCCGGGACCTCCGATCGCGATCGCGCCCGCAACTCCGGCGATATTTCCAGTGCCTACGGTGGCGGCAAGGGCGGTGCAGACTGCCTGGAATGGAGTGATGGATCCGTCGGCGGCCTCTTTTTTGTGGAAAATACGTCCGAGCGTTACTTTAAAGGTATAACCAAATTTTCTGAACTGGATGAAGCCGGTACGGATACTTAACAGAAGCCCCACCCCGATGATGCAGACCATGGCGGGGATCCCCCATACGAAGCTGTTGACGGCACTGTTGATTTTTTCAAATGTTTCCAACATAAGAATCTGATTCCTTTCAAAACGATAAACTATATCAGGCGTCTGACTCTGATGCGCAGACGCCAGCCTTTCTATCTTACCATAAAAGGCGGAAAAATGACAAAAAAATTGAGGAAGCCAGGTTGACAATCGGGAAGGGGTATCTGATAATGTTAGTTACCGGCATCGGACAGATGTTCGATGGAGAGAAAAACAATCGGAGAACAGGAGAAATCTATGAGTATTTATGATACATTGAATGAACCACAGAGGGAGGCGGTCCTGCATACGGACGGTCCGCTCCTGATCCTGGCGGGCGCCGGATCGGGAAAGACCAGGGTGCTGACTCACCGCATCGCGTACCTGATCGATGAGAGGGGCGTAAAACCGTGGAACATCCTCGCCATTACATTTACGAATAAGGCGGCGGAGGAGATGCGGCAGAGGGTTGACTCCCTGGTGAGCTTCGGGGCGGAGAGCATCTGGGTGAGCACCTTTCACTCTGCCTGTGTCAGGATCTTAAGGCGGTTCATCGACAGGCTCGGGTATGACAACCGTTTTACCATCTATGATACGGACGATCAGAAGACCCTGATGAAGGAGGTCTGCCGGAAGGCGGATATTGATACAAAAGTATATAAGGAAAGAGCGCTTCTCTCGGCGGTTTCGTCGGCGAAGAATGAGATGATCCTTCCGGAAGAGTTTGAACTGAACGCGGGAGGGGATTTTGCCAAACAGAAGATCGCGAAGGTATATCGGGAGTACGAGGCGCAGCTCAAGGCGAACAACGCGCTGGATTTTGACGACCTTCTTGTAAAGACCGTGCAGCTTCTGGAGACGCAGCCTGATGTGCTGGAGTACTATCAGGAGCGGTTCCGATACATCATGGTAGATGAGTATCAGGATACGAATACAGTTCAGTTCCGGCTCGTCAGGCTGCTTGCAGGAAAATACAGAAATCTGTGCGTGGTCGGAGACGATGATCAGTCGATCTACAAGTTCCGAGGGGCGAATATCCGCAATATCCTCGACTTTGAGCATGAATTTCCGGATGCCCATGTGGTCAGGCTGGAGCAGAACTATCGGTCTACCGGAAACATCCTGAATGCGGCGAACGGCGTGATCAGGAATAACAGGAGCCGGAAGGATAAGACGCTCTGGACGGACAACGGAGACGGAGAGAAGATCCAGCTGCGGCAGTTCGACACTGCGTTCGATGAAGCAGAATATATTGCGGAAGATATCAAAAGGGAAGTGAGAGAGGGAGCGTCCTACAATGACAGCGCGGTCCTTTACCGGACGAACGCGCAGTCGAGGCTTCTGGAGGAAAAGTTCATCGCCATGAACATCCCCTATAAGATCGTGGGCGGTATCAATTTCTATGCCCGCAGAGAGATCAAGGACCTTCTCGCATACTTAAAGACTGTGGATAACGGGCAGGATGATCTTGCTGTGCGCCGTATCATCAATGTGCCGAAGCGCGGGATCGGGCTTACGACGATCAATCGGATCCAGGAGTCTGCGGATGAGCGCGGGATCGGATTTTACGAAGCGCTGCTCGCGCCGGAGCTGATCCCCGGTGTGGGGAGGAGCGCGGCGAAGCTGGATTCCTTTGCAGCGCTGATCGAGTATTTCAAAGGACAGACTGAGAAAGAGAGCATCACGGATCTTCTCCGCGAGATCATAGAGAAGACGGGCTATGCTGAGAGCCTGGAGGCCGAGGATAAGGTAGAGGCTGAGGCAAGGCTCGAGAATATCGACGAGCTGGTCAACAAGGCCGCGGCTTATGAGGAGGAGTGCCAGGACCGCGATGAAGAAGCGACACTGAGCGGATTTCTCGAAGAGGTGGCGCTTGTGGCCGACATCGACAGCCTGGACGAGGATCAGGACTATGTAGTCCTCATGACGCTCCACAGCGCGAAGGGGCTGGAGTTCCCACATGTGTATCTGGCGGGGATGGAGGACGGTCTGTTTCCAAGCTATATGACGATCACATCGGACGACAATGAAGATCTGGAGGAAGAACGCAGGCTCTGCTATGTGGGCATCACCCGCGCGGAAGAGAAGCTGACTCTGACCTGCGCGAGGAGGCGGATGGTGCGCGGCGAGACACAGTTTAACAAGATGTCGCGTTTTATAAAGGAGATTCCCCTGGAGCTGATCGACACGGGAAATAAAAAGATCGAGGAAGGAACGCAGATACCGGTACAGAATACATATTCCCATGCGAAACAGGCGTTTCGGGCACAGCCCTTCTCGGCACAGTTCGCCTCTTCGGCTTCGGGAAGGACAGCGGGAAAACAGCCGTTTTCTGCTCTGCAGAAGGGCAGCCAGCTCCTGTCCGGCAAAGGCGGCGGCCTCTCCTACGGAGTGGGCGACCGTGTCCGCCATATGAAGTTCGGCGAAGGCACGGTGCGCGAGATCAAGGAAGGCGGCAGAGATTATGAGGTGACGGTCGAGTTCGACAGTGCCGGAGTACGGAAGATGTTTGCAATGTTTGCGAAACTGGTGAAGATTTCCTGAGGTCAGGGCTGTGGAACAAACAGCGCATCTTTCTCAGGATTTTGGAATAAATTAGTAGTAATCTGAAAATGATAGTGGTATAATAACAGAAAGTAATCGCCGCCTTGGGGCGGGGAAAGGACGTGTAGATATGAACAAAAAAATAGAAGACATGATCGCGGAATCAAAATTAACAGAACTGCTGCACAGAAATGAAGCGGAAAAACAGAAAAACACAGTGATCTGGGTGCTGGCGATCATCGGAGCAGTTGCAGCGGTTGCGGCGATCGCATATGCGGTATACCGTTTCTTTACACCGGATTATCTGGAAGACTTCGAGGACGATTTTGATGATGATTTCGATGATTATTTCAACGAGGATGATCAGGTTTAAAAGGTGACCGGGTTAAGGTTCGGAAAATGATGAAACAGAATACAGGCAGGATGTGGTAGATGGACTGCACCCTGCCTGTTTTGCTGTGATGAAGCAGAGCAGATGTGGAGGAAGAGATGAAGAAAGGTCAGATTTTTGAAGGAACGATAGAGAGGGTGGATTTCCCGAATAAAGGGATCGTGTTTCTGCCGGAGGAGGACAGGTATGTCACGGTAAAGAATGGAATGCCGGGGCAGCGGGTGCGTTTTCTTATCAATAAATTCAAACGGGGGAATGCGGAGGGGAGACTCCTTGAAGTACTGGAGCAGTCTCCGCTTGAGACGAGAGAGCCGGTCTGCAGCATCTTTCCCGCCTGCGGCGGCTGTATGTATCAGACCATGCCATATGAAGAACAGATGAGGATGAAGGAGGGGCAGATCAGGCGGCTCATGGATGAAGCGGTGCAGGGCAGCTATGTCTTCGAGGGTGTGAAGGCAAGCCCGAAGGAATTTGGATACAGGAATAAGATGGAGTTCTCCTTCGGCGATGAATATAAGGACGGTCCCCTTTCTCTCGGGCTCCATAAAAAGGGGAGCACTTATGATATCCTGACAGCCTCGGACTGTAAGCTGGTCCATGAGGATATGAATAAGATCCTTGTCTGTGTGCTGGAATATTTTCGCCAGAGGAACGTCAGCTATTATAAAAAGATGCAGCATACGGGGTATCTGCGCCATCTTCTCCTGCGGAGAGGGGACACAACCGGAGAAATCCTTGTGAATCTGGTGACGACTACGCAGGAAGAGCATGACCTGCAGCCGCTGGTGGACGAGCTGCTCGCGTTGGAGCTGGAGGGGCGCATCGTCGGTATCCTCCATATCCTGAACGACTCTCTCGCCGACGTGGTGAAGAGCGATGAGACACATGTTCTCTACGGACAGGATTTCTTCTACGAGAAGCTTCTCGGCCTGGAGTTCAAGATCACTCCGTTCTCCTTCTTTCAGCCGAATACGAGGGGCGCGGAGGTGCTGTATGAGACCGTGCGGGAGTATATCGGAGATATCCGCGACATGACTGTCTTTGATCTCTTCAGCGGAACCGGGACGATCAGCCAGGTGCTGGCTCCGGTGGCGAAGGAAGTTGTTGGAGTGGAGATCGTTGAGGAAGCGGTCGAGGCGGCAAAGGAAAATGCCGCAAGAAACGGGATTTCCAACTGTAAATTCATAGCAGGCGATGTATTTCAAGTGCTGGATCAGATAGAAGAGAAGCCGGACGTGATCGTGCTGGATCCTCCCAGAGACGGGATCCACCCGAAGGCGCTGCCGAAGATCCTGGAGTACGGCGTGGAGCGGATCGTGTATATCTCGTGCAAGATGACGAGCCTGGCGAGGGATCTGGAGATGATGCAGCTTGCGGGGTATCGGGTGGAGAAAATGACGGCGGTGGATCAGTTTTGTGAGACGGTGCATGTTGAAACAGTTGCTCTGCTGACGAAAAAAGCCCAGTAAATCAAAGGTTTCTGCCGATTTGGAGCGAAAATAGGTGTGTGTTTCTGTTTCCGTAGAATGGGTATAGGGAAATTGATTTACCCAGGGGGATAGACCTGGGAGAACAGGTGTTATACGTTTTGGCGAAAGGATATATTTTCACAAAACCAGAAAAAAGAATGGCATTGCATTTTCTTTAATTAACTGGAAGTGCAATGCCGTTTTGTTATAAATAAAGTTTTTATCAAAATGGATAATTACATTTTATAGTGATCTATGGTGTTAAGACTCTAAAGTTGGATATCCCCCTAGTGCCTGAAACCCGCATAAACTGGGCATTTGTGCCACTACATATCGCTATAATTTACATTCTAAAACTGTGCTTAGACGAGAAAATTATTCCTCGTTGTCGTTTCCCTTGTTCAAGGGGGTATTTCAAAAAATGTATAAATTGGCAAAATAAGAAATCATTCAGCGTAAGTCAATCTTATCGCAAAAGTCTAAAAAATCAGCAAAAGGAGAAGTAGTCTATGGCATATAAAAAATATAGAGAAATGAAGGTTTATGAAGCAAGTGGATACCAGTATAAGCGGACACCGAGTATTGTTCTTAAAGGGCAACGGCTGTCGGAGTTGGGATTTGACATCGGAGAGCAGATTGAAGTGAAGTGTGAGGATGGACGCCTGATCATAACAAAGGCAAATGAATACATAGTTGAGAATGAATTTGTATGATATAATAGTAAGGGTGATTGCTATGGATAATTTGACCAAAGAGCAAAGGCATAAGAATATGGTAAATATAAAAGGGAAAAATACATCTATTGAGGTATGCCTATGCAAAGCGTTGTGGAATAAAGGTATTCGGTATAGAAAAAATTATAATAAGTTGCCGGGAAAACCAGATATTGCCATTACAAAATACAAAATTGCAGTATTTTGTGATAGCGAATTTTTTCATGGAAAAGACTGGGAGGTATTGAAACCTAGACTGGAGGCGGGAAATAATGCAGAATACTGGGTCCCCAAAATATCAAGAAACCGTGAGCGCGATAAAGAAGTTAATAAGGCGTTGTTGTTTTTGGGCTGGACGGTGATTAGATTTTGGGGAAAGGAGATAAAAAAGAATACGGATGAGTGCGTAAAAGTTATAGAGGAGGCTATATTTGATATAAAGATGGAATCTGATTTCGAGTGACAGGGCTATTGTAAAACAGATACATACTTGATATAATTTAAAAGCGAATATGTTTTATTGAGCGTCTATGTGTAAAACATGGGCGCCTGTGCTTTATAATTAAGAATTGGAGGACATATTATGGCTATAGATTATACACATAAAGATAATTTAGGGTTATATGTAAGTGATAATATTGAAGCAATAAATACTAAAATATCGGATTTCAAAAAAACTAATGCCACGCAGGCTGTCTATGATGATATTGACATCAAAGATTATTTGAAAAACAAATTAGCAGAGGAACTTCCAGCAGTAAAGAATGCTATGCTTGCCAAATTTGCGGGATATGGATTTCAAAAAAACAAGATTGTAGATGTGGCTAATGAGTTTGTTTTTTATAAGAAAGATATTGAAAATATTTTTGTATCATTAGTTTTTGAGGAACTTCAAAGCGATTATGGTGATGCAATGTGTAATGGAGTTACATCGGGCATACTGGATAATAGTACATTATCCGATGAAAAAAAGCGATTTTTAAAGAAAGATTTATCTGAAGTTGTTCGCAAGTCTACATATATGATTACTAAAAACGGGTTTCAGGTAAATCTGAACAATATAAATTCGGGAGTGATGACTGCTAATGCAGGAGATTCAGCTCAATTTTTGTTTGTGTCGAGAGCTATTCTGGCAGGATATAATTGCTCGAATGTAGATGTAAGGTCTAGTAGATATGACGCGGTTATTGATTATAAGGGGATGATTTTTAAAGTACAGGTAAAAGGTATCAGTGGAAGCACAGTTAGCTTTAAGGATCGTGATAGAGGCGGAAGAGGTATAGATACTCATAATGATAGAAATATTGGTAAAAGGATAACATCTGCGGATTGTGATATATATGTAGCTGTGGATAAACAAATAGGCTTATGTTATATTATTCCGATGGTGGATATTGATCAATGGGATGATGATGCAATAAAGTCTGTGAATGTGAAGCAACTTGAACAATATTTAGAAAATTGGAATGAGATAGAACGGTTGTATGAAATGAGAAGCTGAAAAATCTGTATGATGTGCTTTACCATACAATAATTGCAGAGAACTGAAAATAAAGAGCGGTAAGCCGAAAAATAAAGATTGCGGCGCGCCGCTTTTTTTGGTATAATCAACATCGAAATACAAACACAAAGGAGACATCACAATGCTTAAATGTGCATCTTTTTTTGCCGGAGTCGGTGGAATTGATTTAGGCTTTAAACAAGCTGGATTTGAGACAATCTATGCGGATGAATTTGACGAATACGCTGCAGATACTTTTGAATGCAATTATAAAATAAAGGTGGATAGAAGAGATATTCATAATGTACCAGCTGATGAAATACCTGATTTTGATATTTTATTAGCTGGTTTTCCATGTCAGGCATTTTCAATCGCAGGATATAGACAAGGATTTGATGATGAAAAAGGACGGGGAGCACTTTTCTTTGAACTTATCCGTATTATGAAAGTGAAGAAACCAAGAGTTGCTTTTTTTGAAAATGTTAAAAATTTAGTAGGACATGATAACGGAAACACTTTTAGGGTAATATGTTCTGAGTTAGATAAGTTAGGATATAAATACATTTCGCAGGTAATGAATGCATGTGAGTATGGAAATGTACCGCAGAACAGAGAAAGAATATATATTGTCGCTTTTAGAGATAAAGAAGATTATGCTAATTTTAGCATGCCATTATCAATACCGTTAAAAAAGACAATTCGAGATGTTATAGATTTTGATGCAGTACAGGATGAAAAATACTATTACTCTGATAAAAATTGTAAATTTTATGATCTGCTGAAGACGGATATGAAAAATAAAGATACCATTTATCAGTGGAGAAGAGTATATGTACGTGAAAATAAGAGCAATCTTGTTCCTACCTTGACTGCCAATATGGGAACAGGAGGACATAACGTCCCGTTAATATTATCTAATGATGGAAGAATAAGAAAATTGACTCCGAGAGAGTGCTTTAATGTTCAGGGCTATCCAAAGAATTTTAAATTGCCAGAACAAAGCAATACACGGTTGTATAAGCAAGCGGGTAATAGCGTTGTGGTCCCGGTTATTAATAGAATTGCTGAAAAAATAAATGAGGCTATACAGGAAACAGATAATAACAAATAGAAAGCTAAGGAAGTGATTATGTGGAAAAATGTTATTTTAGTATAAAAACGAGAGATGCGGAAACTGTACCAAAGATTTTGGCTAAAGAAAGTGGTATTGTATTTGATGGAATAAATATTTTACAAGATGCACTTGTATTGGGATCTCCCGTATTTATTGTATTGGGAGGGGATCGTCCTAAATGGGATACAGGATTAATTGGTATAGGTGTTGTATCAGGTACACCATTTGACAAAGGATATGATGAAAAGAACAAAAACAATTTTAAAGTGAAAATTGATATGAAAGTTCTTCTTCATAGAACTATCAAAAGAGAAGATTTGATTCCATATAGGGACACCTATGGCATTATTGCAATTGGACCAGTACTCAAGGGAGAGCCGAATCAGGCTTTGACAACTGTGTCAGAAAAACAAGCGATTGCTTTAATGAGGGCTATGGCAGAGCTGAGTCCAGATGTAAAAACAGACATGGAATCATTGGCAGGAGAAGAGGTCAGTAATAAAATTTTTGGTGTTACTAATAAAATGGTTGAAATACCATTTGTTTATGGGCAGACAGAAGAGAATGCTATTGAACAGTATGTAAAAGCCAAGACCAACGTACTTGATGAAGAGGCTGAAGAAAAAAATAAGATACGATTTAAGGAGTGGCTAGGAAAGCAGGTGAAATCTGATGATGATTCAGATGAGACACAGACCTATTCCGATGGATCGGTATATGCCTATGTTACTGCTGTTGGAGCTGTGAAAGTCGAACTTGCCGGACAAGAAAGGTCTTTATATGCTTGTATTGACTATAATAAAGTAAAAGAAGTATATGAACAGGAATTGAAAAAGGAAAATACTGGTCATAGAAAAATAAGTTCAGCAATAAAAAAATATATGCAGTATTTAGGAGAAAATCAGGAGATGAGTCAGGAGAATTCATATATACCAATTGTTTTTAATACAAGCATAAGTTCAAAATATGAAAGAAACCGTATTGTTTTTGGCGCTCCGGGTACTGGAAAGAGTTATGAACTTAAAGAGGATTGTGAGGACTTGTTGAAGAACACAAATGGTTCTTATGAGCGTGTTACGTTCCATCCTGATTATTCATACTCGCAGTTTGTTGGTACATATAAGCCTGTCATGGGTGCAGATGAAAAAATCAGATATGATTTTGTGCCGGGACCGTTCATGCGTGTTTATGTAGAAGCACTTAAGAGCGGAAGAACTGAAAATCCACAGCCACACCTTCTGCTTATTGAAGAGATAAACAGAGCAAAAGTGGCAGCAGTATTTGGCGATGTATTCCAACTGTTGGACAGGGATGATGACGGAGTCAGTGAATATGAAATCCAGGCATCAGAGGATATAAGAAAATATCTTGCAAAGCAACTGGGTGGAACTCCTGACAATTATCAGAAAATCCGGATTCCTAATAATATGTTTATCTGGTCTACAATGAACAGTGCTGATCAGGGTGTATTTCCGATGGACACTGCGTTTAAGAGAAGATGGAACTTTGAGTATCTTGGCATCAATGAAAACGAAGAAAAGATTTCTGGCATTGGAAAAATTGAACTTGCCGGAAGTGATGAGCCTATTGAATGGAATATCCTCCGCAGAGCTATTAATGCAAAAATGTCATCAGATCAGTTTAAAATTAATGAAGACAAGCTGATGGGGCCATTCTTCCTTTCAAAGAAGGTACTTGCTTCTGATGAGAATGGCATGATTATTGATACAAAAAAATTTGTAGATGCATTTAAGAGTAAGGTAATTATGTATCTGTATGAAGATGCCGTTAAACAGGGCAAGCACAGATTCTTTGATGGATGTGATAACAGCAAATATTCATCCGTGTGTGATGCTTTTGATGAAATAGGAATGGGAATCTTCGGATCAAATTTCAAGGAAAACTTTTATGATAAACAAAAGGATGAGGCATAATGAAAGTTGTTTCACGGTATGTCAGGGAACAGAAGCGTTATACGAAAAATGACCTTAAAAGCAAGTTTTCCTTTGACGAAGACGGAGTAGAAAAATTTATAAAAAATCTCAAAGCCTATGGTGTCTTGAAAAGTGTAAAAAATACCGATGACCAGCTCGAAATGTCAGACCTTGTAGATGACGATGTGGAAATTACGGATGAAACGGCAGAGAGTGGTGATTGTCTGTATGTATTTACATATGTCGGAGTTATCACCTGTGGAAGCCGTGTCATAAAGGTTTATCCGAAGTATCTGCTGTCAAAAAAAGACGATAATGTTCTGGATGAGATGAAACAGATTGTTAAAGTACTTGAGCGTTACAGCCGTTCCGAAGAGCAGATTATCAATGTTTTCAATGGTGATGGAGAGAACAGAAGTTTTAATATACTTGCGGTTATCCTGTTCCTGATTAATGATTATTACGAATATGGCATCTATACGAACAGTGAGGATATCATAGAAGTAAATGGAGAGGGCGAAATCCTCTGGGGAAAAACCATTGATGAGAGCTTTGCCATGATTGAGGATAACCGTCCGTATTATATGGAACTCTATACGGAGAAATCTGTAGAAGATGACATGGATTATTTCAAACGTCTGCATGAATGTGTGCTTACGGAATGTTCCAGACAGCTTCGTAATGCACAATTAGATGCTCTCTTTGATATGGATGTCATAGAGCTTTCCGAGGAAACACTGGCCGATTTTGGTGACAAGGAATATGTGTTAGAACGGATTATAAAGGAACTGAATCTTCAGTTTAATACGCACAGGCAGATTCTTCTCAAAACACTATATGCTTATGTGTCCCAGGACAGAAGAATGCTTGATGAGAATGATGGTATCAGTATGTTTGGAACAACAGCATACCATGCGGTTTGGGAGAAAGCCTGTGCGGAAGTGTTTGACAATAAGTTGAATACTACCCTTGCACAGCTTAAGATGACTGTTCCGCTTGCAGATAAGTATGATAGCAAAACGGCAAAGAGACAGAAGCTGATAGATATTATAGAAAAGCCTATATGGCAAGGAGAAGATACGGAAGCAAAGGCAGCAGATACCCTTATTCCGGATTTGATCAGTATTCCGTGCATAGACGGAAAGGACTGGTTCATAATATTTGATGCCAAATATTATAATCTTCAGCTGGAAAAAGGAAAGTCCCTTAGGGGAAATCCGGGTGTCGGAGATGTAACAAAACAATATCTGTATCAGCTTGCCTATAAGGATTTTATTAATGCACATGGCATTGCAGAAGTCAGAAACTGCTTCCTGATGCCGACAGAGAAAAAAGATATTGTAAAAAAAGGCTACGCCAGAATGGTTATGCTTGAAGCACTCAATCTGAAAAACATACAAATTCGTTTGATTCCGGCAGCAGAGTTATATGATAATTATCTGACCGGAAATCATATGGATATTACACGATTGGAGTTGTAATAAAGGAGGGACGGAATTATGGTCGTTTGTCCAAAATGCAGATCAGACAGGACTGTACCAATATTATATGGTTATCCGTCCCATGAAGCTTTTGAAGCAGAAGAACGGGGAGAACTTATCCTGGGTGGATGTGAGATGATAGATGGAATGCCACACGAGGATTGTGGCTGCCTTGACTGCGGATACCGATGGTCAAAGGAACTGCTCCCAGCTACTCAGATTACAAAAATACGATATAAGGTTGTGGAGAATGGTCCGTGCACGATAGATTCCCAACAGTCGTGGGTATATGAAATATATCCTGATGGAAGGTGTAAAGAATATACATACCAAGGGCAGAACCGGAAATATCAGTTTAAGACGGAAGAGAAGGTATCTGAAAAGAAGGCATACAGACTTGCATGTAGTTTGCAGAAAATCATAGGTGCTCCATTATGGGAGAAGAACATTGTAGAAGGTCAAGTGTGCGATGGCTGTAGTTATAACCTTCAGATAACTTATTCTGATAAGCGGAAAGAAATCATCAAAGGGGATGTAGCAGGAGGAACTTTTGATTCTATGCTAGAAAAATTCGTCCGCAGCGTGTTTCAAAGAACATGAAATAAAATCATATAAACACAAAATTCAGGCCCAGCTTAGTATTTCTTTAAGCTGGGCTTCATTTTTAACATGACATTTCTCGGTCATCATCAATAACCGCCTCTTTAGAAGGGGTTCGTGCAAGTCCTTCCTGATAAGCCTTGCGTGCAAGCTTCATATTGGATTGGTAGCTTTCGATCATTAACTGATCGAATTCAGCACGTTCCTCAGATGTCAATTTGTTTCTAAATGAAAAGTATAATTCGTTGTAAGCCTGAGTCTCCTGTTCGTATTCATCGGAGTCCATATAGGACTGCATTGCAGAATTAAAAGAATCAGGCATAGTATGGGAATTTTTACTGTCGTGTCTCATGATTTTATTCCTCCTGTTGAACATAGATTTGTTTACAAAATGTTACTGTATAAAAAATATGATTCAACAGGAAGCGGATCATCTGATTCCCGCCCACCGCATCTATGTAACAGAACAGCAATAAATACTGCACTGCAGAACACAAAAGCCGTGGTGGAATGTTTTACACATGAAAGCAAAAGAGCAGCAATGATCAGTGTGTGCATTCTTGAGCGGTCGAGCGTTTCCTTTCTGCTGTTAACCATCATGAGATATCTTCTGATGAACTCACGCATATTGAAAAGCGAATGCTTGATCCGATGAATGAGCTCATGGATAAATGCATTAAATTTTTCGTCAGCTTCTGTCATAATTTCAGCGACAGCAGCAAGAACCGCTTCTGTAATTTTTCTGGTATCAAATTCTACCGTAGTACCATCTCTCTTTATCACTTCCATAAGTAAACTCACCTCCCGTTGGATAAAAATACATGGTCAAAAAGGGACAAAAAGGCAATACCTTGCACTTTTTTTATGTAACAAATGCAAGATATTGCATCTTGTATTATTCAGTTTTAAGCCACAATTCCAAATTGCGATAGCATTTCGAGTTCGTATTCTTCATAATCTGGCGGACCATAGTTCAGCCATTTCTGAAAGTATATGAAGATGTAAACCGAAGCCTGTTCGGAAACAAAAAACGTTGCTGCAATTTCCCACGGTGAACCACACTTCGCAGTGTTGATAAGCGGAGGTGGGGCAATACTGTATTTGGCAAAGAAGTTAGCCTCCGATTCCTGTTCATCTCCCGTAAGAGTACAATCTGGGAGATGGTGTCCGAGATAAATGTGACCAATCTCATGAAAGATGGTCCATCTCTGACGTTCATAGCTGTTGTAATCGTTGTAGAAGATGTAGTAGCGGTACATTCCTGTTTCAGGTACTTTCCGTAACACAGAGAAGCCTTCTGAACTGTATTCCATTGCCAACCGTAACTGATGGTCATTCAGCTTGGAATAAGGTACTAAGATATAGTACAACTTACTTGCAATGTCGAAACAGTCAATGGGAAATGTACTGATTTCGCATTCTTCATACATATCAACGACTTCGTGTTTAATCTGCTCGTATCGTTGAACCGGCAGATACAAATTGCATCATCCTTCCTGACTATCCGACTCAAACAGAGCGTTTACTAATTCGCGCTTCTGGGTGTTAGTCATTTGAGAAGCATTTCTGGCAATGAGTCTGTGAATTTTGTAATATTCACTCTCAAAGTCATTTTCTTCTTCAGTACCGAGGAGGTAATCGGAAGTGGTGTGTAATGCGTTTGCTATATTGGCGATAACAGGACCTTTAGGTGTGCGTTCGTTCTTAATATAGCGGCACATGGAAACCTCAGTCGTTCCGACGATCTCAGCTAGTTCTCGTTGAGTCATGTCATTTTTTTTCAACAACTCAAGAATCCTTCCTCCTAAAGTATTCTCGTTCATAGTGGTTTACCTCTTTCTAATTTAGATTTGCATATGCTCCTGCATGGCACTCTGGCTCTGCGTCTTTGGCATTTTGCAGTGTTCGGCTTACTTTCGTTTTTTTATAAGGGTACTCTTGTCTTTAGTAATCTCTCTCCGCCTGAGCTTTTGTTAATAATTGCGGAAGGATTACAGGTGGTTAACCGGCCCTTCAGGTTAAGTTTCAGCACTAACTGAATTGCTCTTTTGACTTTGGCTCAACTAGTCCAGCACTACAGCTATAATACAAATTCATGTATCCATTTAATTGTAGTTTTGTGTTAGTTAAAAAATTATATTAAAACGGACACTTGAGTTATTGATTTACCAAAAGTATAATTCAACTTACCATTTGTGTCAATAGGAAAAATAAATTTTTTTAGAAAATGTGCCGTAAAATAAAGGTTTTCAGAAGTTTTTAGGAAAACAATGGTAATTTATCTATTGACAACTTACCGTTTGTTTAATATGATATGAGCATCAGAAAACGAAAGGCAGGTGAAAAATTATGAATGTAAGACTTCTCAAAGCAAAGCGTGTGGAACGTGGAATTCAGCAGAAAGAACTTGCAAAAGCCCTTAATATCACGGAAAAAACGATGTGTCATAAGGAGTGCAGTGAGGAGAATAAGTTCAAAGCGGAGGAAATGTTAATCCTTGTGAAACAGCTAAACTTATCCTTTGCAGAGTTCGATGCTATTTTTTTTAACCATGAACTTACCAAATGTTTAAGACGAACGCAAAAACTTACCAATGAGAAACAGAGGTAGCAAAATGTTAAAGTCCATAAAAAGAAAAACGAGTCATTCATATCACTCATCGGGCAGAAGAGTATCTGATATGGACAACTCATTTACTACAGTCATTCTACCATAGGATGGGAGTAAAGAAAAGATGAAATTTATGGACTGTGTAAGCAGCAACATTATATTACGAGTACCCACGGCCATGAGAGCCGAATGAGAAAGGATGATTATTATGATGAAAATCTTTATCTGCAGCCCGTATCAGGGCAATATCGAGGAAAACAAAAAGAAGGCAGCATATTACGCAAAGATCGTTGCCAAAGCTGGTAATGTCCCGGTTGCACCACATATCTATTTTCCAACCTTCCTTGATGAGAAGAATCCCAATGAGAGAATGACAGGAATTGAAATGGGACTGGAACTCATGGATACATGCGATATGGTCTATGTTTTCGGTTTTGAGATTACGGAAGGCATGAGATTCGAACTGGAACATGCCAAGGAAATGAAAAAGCCTGTGAGACTTTATGACAGAAATTTTGAACAGATTTGTGTCAAAACGCTTCCGATTGATGACCGTGCCAGTGATGAGTATCGTTCCCTGATCAAGGGGCTGAAGCTCATGAGATAGGAGGTCCACCATGTCAGCAGTCAATGTCCGTTACGGACTGTATCCGGGTGACCGCCTTATGGTCACTGCCGGAAAGGAAAAAAAGAGAGCAACTGTAGTAAAGGAGTACCCGTTCCATATTCTGATGGACTGGGGAAAGTATAAGTCCAGCGTAAACAAGATCGATGTGTATACAGGTGATGTGAAGCTGGCACGTATTTGAAAGGAGAGAACGCCATGAGTGAGGCATTGTTATTAGTGGCCGAGGGCTACGAGCAGATTGCTGCCGGAATCAGAAAGATGGTTGCAGCACAGAAAGATACACCAAAGAAAGAGGAGAAGCCTGTGAAGAAGGCAGAAAAGAAGGAAACTCCTGTGGCAGATACACCGAAGGATGAAGCTGCCCCGAAGGAGAAAGCAGTGGACAGAAAGACGGTTCGTGCATTCCTTGCGGAAAAGTCCAGAGCAGGAAAGACATCGGAAGTCAAGAACCTGATCGAGCAGTTCGGATTCCAGAAGCTGTCAGACGTTCCTGATGAGAAAATGCCGGAACTGTATGAGAAAGCGCAGGTGCTCTAATGGGCGGACATGCAAGGTTCTCCCCATCGTCCGGTAAAAGACGTCTGGAATGCCCTCCATCGTTACTGTTGGAGGAGCAGTTCCCGGACGAAGAATCTCCCTTCGCAGCAGAGGGGAGTGCCGGGCATGCGATGGCAGAGTACCTCATCAATAAATATCTGAAAAAAAGAACCAAAAGACCTGTATCTGATTATTATTCGGATGAACTGCTCGAAGCCGTGGATGATTACGTGGAATATAACATCACCCAGATCGAACAGGCAAGAAAGGACTGTGATGACCCGTTCATCGGAGTGGAGCTGAAGGTCAGCCTTGTACACAGAATCAAGGACTGTTTCGGTACTGCAGATATGGTGGTAGTCGATTCCCATAAGATCCACATTATCGATCTGAAGCTCGGCAAGGGCGTGGTGGTCGATGCGGAACAGAATGTCCAGCTTATGATTTACGGACTGGGAGTTCTGGACATGCTCGGTTTCTTATATGAGATCGACACGGTGGAGCTTACCATCGTCCAACCGAGGATCGAACATTTTTCCACTTGGGAGATATCGGCAGAAGAGCTGCTTGCATGGGGAAAGGATGTTCTTGAACTGGGAGCAGCAAAGGCTCTTGCCGGAGAGGGAGAGTTTAAAGCCGGAGACCACTGCCGATTCTGCAAGGCAAGATTTACATGCCGTGCAAGGGCAGAGGAATATTTAAAACTTGCACAGATGGAATTTGCCGAGCCGGCCCTTATGTCGGATGAGGAAATTGCAGAAGTCCTTTCCAAGGCCGATGCACTGAAGAAATGGGCAGAAGAGGTTTACACCTATGCACAGAATGAAGCAGTAGTTAACCATAAAGAATGGCCGGGCTATAAGCTGGTCCTGGGAAGAAGCAACCGTAAATATACGGATGAAGAGGATGTGGCAGAGGCAGCACAGAAAGCCGGATACACAGATATCTTCAAAAAGAGCCTGATCGGCATTACCGAGATGGAAAGACTGATGGGCAAAAAGAAATTTAATGAGATCCTTGGTTCACTGGTGTACAAGCCTGACGGCAAGGTCACACTGGTGCCGGATTCAGATAAAAGAGAAGCAGTTAAAACAGCAACCGCAGAAGCGGATTTTAAGGAGGAATAATTTATGACAACAGCAAATTTAACCAAAGTGATCGTACCTTGCAGACTCAGCTATGCACACCTGTGGGAGCCGGATTCCATCAATGGAAGCGAACCGAAGTACTCTGTCTCTTGCATCATTGACAAGAATGATAAGGAGACCATTGCTAAGATCAAGAAGGCAATCGAGGTGGCAAAGGATGAAGGAAAAGGCAAGTGGGGCGGTAAGATCCCGGCGAACCTGAAGACACCGTTAAGGGACGGTGACATCGACAGACCGGAGGATGAGGCATATGCAGACAGTATGTTCTTAAATGCCAACAGCAAACAGGCCCCTCAGATCGTGGACAGACAGGTACAGCCGATCCTTGACCAGAGCGAGGTATATTCCGGCTGCTACGGAAGGGTATCCATTACATTTTACGCTTACAATTCAAATGGAAACAAGGGCGTTGCAGCAGGACTCGGAAATGTACAGAAGTTAAGGGACGGAGAGCCTCTCGGTTCCAGAGCCAATGCCAGGGATGAGTTCGAGGCAGTGGATGCGGAGGACGATTTCCTCGCATAGGAACAAAGCAGCAGATCATAGGAAGGGCGGTGGCATACACCGCCCGGATACATAAAGGAGATGTACTTTCATGGAAGAACTGATGAAGGAGCTTAACAGCATAAAAAAATATATCCCGTATAACACATACCGCACCATCAAAGGACAGATGAAGTCCGGCAATGTGGAAGCAGCAAGAACGGGAATCAGCAGAATAAAGAAAAGAGCGGAGGGACAGAAGCATGGACACACTTGCAATTGATATTGAAACTTATTCAGACGTGTCACTGCCGGACTGCGGGGTACACAGGTATGCAGCATCGGAGCAGTTCGAGATCCTGTTGTTTGCATACAGTCTGAATGACGAACCGACACAGATTATTGACCTGGCATCCGGCGAGAAGATACCGGATAAGATCATGGAATATCTTACCGATGATTCCGTAATAAAGACTGCTTATAATGCAGCATTCGAGCGGAACTGTATCAATCGATTCTTCGGTCTTTCTTTAAAACCGGAAGGGTGGAGATGTACGCTTGTCCAGGCCTCCATGCTGTCGCTTCCGTTGTCACTGGAAGGCGTGGGGGAAGCACTGAACCTTGATAAGAAAAAGATGTCGGAAGGCAAAGACCTCATCCGCTATTTCTGTATGCCGTGCAAGCCTACCAAGGCAAACGGGGGCAGGACAAGGAATCTTCCGTCTGATGCACCGGAGAAGTGGGAACTGTTCAAGACATACTGCATCCGTGACGTGGATGTGGAAAAACAGATCAGGAATAAACTTGCGAAGTTTCCGATACCGGACAGGGAGCAGAAACTCTACTGCATGGACCAGAGGATCAATGACAGGGGCATCATGGTGGATCAGGAGCTGATCGGACACGCTGTGGCATGCGACCTTCTGTATAAGGAGACGGTAACGAAGAAGGCATATGAGATATCAGGACTGGAAAATCCGAACAGCGTATCGCAGCTCAAGGACTGGCTGAATGAAAAGGGCATCGAGGTGGATTCCCTTGCCAAGGCTGCCGTGGAAGAACTTGTGGAGAACACACAGGGTGATGTGGCAGAAATGATGAAGCTGAGACTTGCCATGTCAAAGACATCCGTAAAGAAGTACGAAGCAATGGAGCGTTCGGTATGTCCTGACGGCAGGGTGCATGGATTATTACAGTTTTACGGGGCTAACCGCACGGGCAGATGGGCCGGCAGACTCGTGCAGATCCATAACCTTCCGCAGAACCATATGGAAGACCTGGAACTGGCACGCTCCCTTGTAAAGGAAGGCAGATATGACCTGGTGGAGCTTTTGTATGATTCCACACCGGATGTGCTTTCGGAGCTGATCCGTACCGCATTCGTGGCAAGACCCGGATGCAGATTCATCGTCAGCGATTTTTCGGCAATCGAGGCGAGGGTCATGGGTTACCTTGCCGGAGAGGGCTGGGTCATGGAGGAGTTCCGTGGTGCCGGAAAGATCTATGAGCAGACGGCATCCAAGATGTTCCATATCCCAATTGAAGAGATCACAAAGGGAAGCCCGTACCGTGCAAGGGGAAAGGTGGCATCACTTGCCTGTCAGTATGGCGGTGCGGAAGGTGCGCTCATCAGCATGGGAGCATTAAATTTTGTGGAAGAAGAGGAACTGAAAGGTCTGGTGCAGTCATGGCGGACTGCCAATCCGCACATCGTGAATTACTGGTATGAGATCGACGGTGCGGTAAAGGCTGCCGTGAAAGAGCGGAAGATGACAAAGGTCGGAATGGTTACGGTATATTACCAGTCCGGGATGTTAAAGATCGCACTGCCGTCCGGAAGGGTGCTGTCCTATGTAAGACCGAGGATGACCGTGAACCGCTTCGGCTCGGAAAGTGTCAGCTATGAAGGAATCGGCACGAACCGCAAGTGGACAAGGATCGAATCTTACGGTGCAAAATTCTGTGAAAATATCGTCCAAGCAACCGCAAGGGATGTGCTGGCAGAGGCAATGCTCCGTCTGGAAAAGAAGGGATTTGATATTGTGTGCCACATCCATGATGAAGTGGTGCTTGAAGTGCCGGAGGGGTCATCCTCGGTGGAAGAAGTAAATGAGATCATGGCGGTATGCCCTGACTGGTGTGAGGGGCTTCCACTTAAGGCTGCCGGATTTGAAAGTCCGTTTTACAAGAAAGATTAGGAGGAACTTATGGGAGGATGCAACAGGGAAGGGTATCCGGATCCGACCGCAGGTATTGCAATCGGACGGGTCATGAAACAGGAAAAGCGTAAAAAGAAGGAGGTAAAGAAGGATGTTCGTATCGATCGGAAACTCAAGAATGGACAAAAAGTTTAACTGTACGGATATGACATATGAAGATTTTGTCAGCCGTCTGTCCAAGACAAAATGTACTGCGGAAACAATGGAGCAGTACAGGAAGATGCCGAAAGGACAGCAGGACAATATCAAGGATGTCGGAGGATTCGTCCTTGGAAAGCTGAAGGGCGGACGAAGGAAGAAGGACTGCGTAATCTCTAGATCCGCCATCACGCTTGATATGGATTACGGAACACAGGGCATTATTGATGAACTGGAAATGTTTTTTGACATGAAGATGGTGGTGTATTCCACACATAAGCATACACCGGAGAAACCGAGGCTTCGTATCATCATATTCCTGACAAGGGATGTGACACCTGATGAGTACGGGGCAGTCAGCCGTATGCTTGCATCGGATATCGGCATCGAGCTTTTCGATGATTCCACCTATGAACCATCAAGACTCATGTACTGGCCGAGCACCTCCAGTGACGGTGAGTATGTGTTTCAGGAGATCGAAGGAAACGAAGTTGATCCCGATGAAGTACTGTCCCGTTATAAGGACTGGCATGATGTATCAACATGGCCGGTCAGCAACCGTCAGGCATCCGTTGTGCAGAGGGATATCAAAAAACAGGCTGACCCGCTTTCCAAGGACGGGCTGATCGGAGCTTTCAACCGCACATACACGGTGACGCAGGCAATCGACAAATTCATCCCGGATGTATACAGGCATTCAAGGGCAATCCCCGGAAGATACGATTATATTCCGGCGGACTCTGCTGCCGGAGTCGTGGTCTATGATGATCTGTTCGTATACAGCCACCATGCAACAGACCCATGCTGCGGAAAGCTGATGAATGCGTTTGATGTGATAAGGCTTCATAAATTCGGGGACAAGGATACAAGGGCAGCCGAAGGGACAGAGCCGGGAAAACTCCCGTCTTTCAAAGCCATGCAGGATTTTGCTTCTGCAGATGAAGAAGTAAAGAACACACTTGCCAGGGAAAGACAGGAGCTGGCGGTACAGGAATTTTCCACCGAGCCAGACGAGGACTGGCAGAACAAGCTGGCACTTGACCGCAGGGGAAATATTAAGGATACACTGCAGAACATCGCACTGATCATTCGCAATGATGAGAATTTCAAGCATATCGTGTACAACGAGTTCAAGGACACCATTGATGTCATCGGTCCGCTTCCGTGGAAACAGGTAAAGCCCGGATGGAATGACTCCGACCTTGCCAATGCAAAGGTGTATTTCGAGAGGGTGTACAGGATCTGGTCACCGACCAAGTTTAAGGATGCACTGCTTGCCGTGGTGTCATCCGACAGGCTTTATCATCCAATCAAGGATTATTTTGCAACACTTCACTGGGACGGACAGGAGCGTATCGATACACTGCTCATCGACTATTTTGGTGCAAAAGATTCACCGTACACAAGGGCAGTCATCCGCAAGACACTGGTGGCTGCGGTAGCACGTATCTATAAGCCGGGAGTAAAGTTCGATTCCATCCTCGTATTGAACGGTCCGCAGGGAATGGGAAAATCCACCTTCTTTGCCATCCTTGGAAAGCAGTGGTTCTCGGATTCCTTATCCATTTCGGATATGAGGGATAAGACTGCTGCCGAGAAGCTGCTCGGAAACTGGATACTTGAGATCAGCGAGATGAACGGTATCCGCAAGACGGAAGTCGAGGTAGTAAAGTCCTTTGTCACCCGTCAGGATGATAAATTCCGTCAGGCATACGGAGTCAATGTAGAGTCGCATCCAAGAAAGTGCATTATTGTGGGAAGCACCAACTCCGAGGGCGGATTCTTACGTGACGTGACAGGAAACAGAAGATTCTGGCCCGTGCATGTGCCGGGGACAGGAAAACACCATCCGTGGGAGCTTGACTGCGTCGACCAGATCTGGGCAGAGGCAATCCATCTGTATAACGAAGGCGAGGAGCTGTTCTTAAAAGGTGCGGAGGCAGAGGAAGCATACAAGATGCAGCAGGAGGCAATGGAGTCGGATGACCGTGAGGGCATCGTGCAGGACTATCTTGACAGACTGCTGCCGGACAACTGGGCATCAATGGATATTTATCAGAGAAGGGCATTCCTTGGCGGAGGAGAGTTCGAGACGGTAGGTGTTAAGGGAACGGTCATGCGTGAGCGTGTGTGTATTATGGAAATCTGGGTGGAGTGCTTCGGCAAGGAGCGCCAGAACTTAAAGAAGGCGGATTCCTATGAGATCGAAGGCATCTTAAACAAGATCGGGGGATGGAAGAAGTATGATTCCAATACCACGGGCAAGACCAAAGTCCCCCTTTACGGAGTGCAGAAGACTTTTGTGCGGATGTATGAGAAACCAGAGGAAACCCGTTAGGCGGTTTCCGAGGTTTCCCAGATGCAGATGGGCAACGGTAGTCGGAAACCGTGCTGACACCTTGGAAAATAAGGGGTTGCGGTTCTTAGTTTCCCAGTTTCCCATGAAATCCAGTTGAGAATTAAAAATAAAGATAAAAAGAGCAATTCATGTATATATGCGCGTATAGGAGTTAAAGGCATATGGCAACCGCAATCGGCAAAGGAGGTATCTGGTTTTGCTAGAAAGTACAGTAGAGAGACATTTGAGGGAAGAAGCTAAAAAGCGGAAAGGCATGGCACTAAAGTTCGTATCACCCGGTATGAATGGAGTGCCTGACCGCATCGTCCTGATGCCGGACGGGAAAATGGCATTCGTAGAACTGAAAGCACCGGGGAAGAAGCCGAGACCGCTTCAGCTAAAGAGAAAGAGGATGCTTGAGAGGTTAGGCTTTCCCGTTTATGTAGTTGATAATATTGAACAGATCGGAGGTATCCTTGATGAAATACAAAGCACATGATTATCAGCAGTATGCGACAGATTTTATAATCGAACATCCCGTGAGCTGCCTGATCCTTGATATGGGACTTGGCAAAACGGTCATCACGCTTACGGCACTGTGGCTTCTGCTGTTTGACTATTTTGAAGTAAGACGGATCTTGGTGATAGCACCGAAGCGTGTGGCAGAGACCACATGGCCGGCAGAGATAAAAAAGTGGGAGCATCTTTACGGAATGACATTTGCAGTGGCAATGGGAACTGCAGAGCAGAGAAAGGAAGCACTTCTGTCAGGAGCCGATGTGACGATCATCGGAAGGGACAATGTTTCATGGATGACAAAAAACATATTTTTTGATTTTGACATGGTCATTATTGATGAGCTGTCGAGCTTCAAGTCTCCGAAGGCACAGAGGTTTAAAGACCTGAAAAAAGTAAGACCGATGGCAAAACGTGTGGTCGGGCTTACGGGAACACCGGGAAACCTCATGGACTTATGGGCAGAGATCGGCATCCTTGATATGGGGCAGAGGCTTGGAAGATATATCGGCGGCTACCGTGACAGGTTCTTTCTGCCGGATAAGCGGAATCGTGAGATCATCTTTTCGTATAAGCCGAGGGAAGGGGCAGAAGAAAAAATATATGAACTGATCTCCGATATCAGCATTTCCATGAAAGCCGTGGATTATCTTGATATGCCGGAATGCGTAAGCAACCGGGTGTCCGTTTCCATGTCGGAATCTGAACAGGCACTTTATGACAGGATGGCAGATGAAATGATCCTCGAATACGGGGAAGGGCAGGACATCGATGCGGTAAATGTAGCAGCCTTAAGCAACAAGCTCCAGCAGATGGCAAACGGTGCGGTCTATGATGAATCCGGCAATGCCCGTAATATCCATGACAGAAAACTGGATGCACTGGAAGACCTGATCGAATCAGCAAACGGTAAACCGCTTCTGGTTGCATACTGGTTCAAGCATGACAGGGAGCGGATATTAAAACGCTTTCCGGCAAGGGATATCAATACCAGGAAGGATATTGAGGACTGGAATGAAGGGAAAATCCCAGTGGCACTGATCCATCCGGCATCGGCAGGACACGGACTAAATCTTCAGGAAGGCGGTTCAACCATCGTGTGGTTCTCGCTTACATGGTCTCTTGAACTGTATCAGCAGTTGAATGCCAGACTTTACAGACAGGGGCAGAAACACACGGTTGTCATAGAGCATCTGGTGACAGAAGGAACGGTCGATGAGGATATCCTCCGGGCAATCGAGAAAAAAGATACTACACAGAATGCAATGATAGAAGCAGTAAAGGCAAGGATTGGAGGTATGACGGATGACGGCAGAAGTAATGATGAAGGAATATAAGAACATGAAAAAGGAACTGACCGTGACTAAATTCCAGCTCCGTCAGTTTCAGGGAGTGAGCGAACAGGACATGATCGATTCCATGCTTTACTCCCATAAGGAAGGGGAAAGGGTGCAGACGAGCACTCTTTCCGATAAAACGGCAAACATAGCAGTCAAGTATAAGGCTGCAATGGAACGGGAGAATGACGAGTGGTACGATTTCCTTTTCCACAGATATATGTTCCTGAAAGAAGAACTGGATTTTTTCGAGCATGCAGTGAACGGACTGGATGAAAGACATAGAAACATTATCACGGATCTTCTGGATGAGGACATGACATGGGACATCATGATGGAAAGATACCATGTGAGCCATACGATGATCGGAAAATACAGAAAAGCAGCATTGAAGGAACTGGATAAACAGTATGAACTGAGGGACAGACAGGTGGAAGCCTTTGTCCTCGGATAGGAGGTCTATATGTGTAAGCGCGGAGATATTTATTATGTGGATTTCGGAGAAAAAGATGGAAGCAAGCAGGGAGGTGTCCGTCCTGCACTGGTAGTAAGCAATAATAAGGCGAATAAGCATTCCCCGGTGGTTACGGTCATTCCGCTGTCGGCAAGGGTGTGGAAAAAGAAGTATCTTCCGACCCATGTGCAGATTCCGCTGAAGAAAAGCAGCGGTTTGAATAAACCGAGCATGGCACTGGCAGAACAGGTGGAAACACTTGATAAAACAAGGCTCGGAGAAAGAATCGGGGAAGTGCTGGATGACATGGTCATGGAGCAGATCACAGTGGCGCTCCAGATACAGATAGGTGCATATGCAGAGTACAATTAAGGCAGTCAGACGGCTGTCTTTTTTGTTTGTGTTATGGTAGAATTGATTTTGACGGAGGTACATGATGAAGATTAAAATAGATTTTTTTAGCGAAAATATTATAGATGCAATCGGTGCTGGAATATATCAAGTATCGATAATGAGTAATGGAAAAGAAGAAGTTTTATATATTGGAGAATCCGTGTTTGTGCTTGTGCGCTGTGGGGCGCATTTATTTGAACTTAAGAAGAATCCAGAATATTTCGGTTTTAAAGATGAAACTATAAATAATGAGAATACTATCTTGAAATTTGAACTGCTGGAAGCTATTAGTAATATGGCTGATAGAAAACATCGAGAAAAAGAACTGATACAGAAAAAGAAGCCTATTTTACAAAGTGGAATCAGTGACAGAATGAAATCGGTGGAAGAAAAAGTACAGGCACTTACATTTTTTCTGGAAGGAGAATGATAAATGGCAGAGAAGAGAACAACAAACACTAATATGACAAGATCCGATAAAGCCCATAAAAAATTTATGGATAAACTGAATGTTTTACGGGAGAACGTGAATCATGGGTATGATTCGTTAAAAGCAGTACATAAACAGACTACAGATTCGGCTGTCAGTTTTAAAGAAACAGTAGATAAGGGGCAGGAAGCTGAACGTAAGGAACTTTATGATATTATAAAAACTTCAGAAGATGAAGGAAAAATCCAGTGGGCGAAAGACCGGATCCAGGAGCTCGACCGTATTAAGGAAAAGGAAGTAAACGGGCATAATGAGTTTTTGAAAGAAGAACGTGAAAAGACTGACAGAAATATTACAGGCGGTATGCTGCTGCTTGCAGTTTCGGCAGGACTTATCTCTAATAAACAGGTAAGGCAGATGGGCGGGAAAGCTATCAGTTCTGTTGGTAAGGGTCTGCTGCGGTTAAAGAAATAAAAAGGTGGTGTACTAAGGGTGCACTAAAGGTGTACTAAGGGTGCAGAAGGAGGCAGTTCTATCGATGAATGGAATACAGAAGGCGCTTTATTTCGTCATGCGATCAGTGAAGCAAAGTTTGCTATGGAGAATAGTGAACTGATTGCAATTTTATGGCATCAAGGAGAAAGTGACAGCTATAGTGGGAAATATAAAGATTATTATGAAAAACTCGATGCTTTAGTCAATTCATTTAGAAAAGAACTTGATGCTTCTGAAATTCCATTTATTGTTGGAGGTTTGGGAGACTACTTGGGTAAGACAGGATTTGGGAGAAGCGCTGTAGAGTATGATTTAATTAACCAAGAATTAAAAAAATATGCAGAAAACAATAAAGATTGTTATTTTGTGACGGCTGAAAAATTATATGCTAATTCTGATGGTATCCACATCAATGCAGAGTCTCAAAGAAGATTTGGACTAAGATATTTTGAGGCCTATCAGACAAAATCCAATGTGAATAAGTCATTAGACAACGAAGCAGAAATGGTAAGGTCGTGCTATGAAAAAGAGCATACTATTACAGAAAAAAGATATATGGCAATGGAACAATTCACTTTAGGAAAAAGTTCTTTAGAAGAAGTAATGAAATTCTTAAAGTAGAAGCATGAATGCTGGTTTTCATATACCAAAAGGGGTAGGTTACGCAAAACTGGTTTACTAAAGGTGCACTGAAGGTGTACTGTTTTTTCAGATTGGCTGTGCTATCATTAAAATTGCCAAAATAAGACGAGGGCTTGGAGCGAAAACTTCAGGCCCTTTTTTCGTGGCCGGGCGGGGCTTTATCCTTTCACCCGTCCGTACATAGAAGGGAGTGGAAGCGTATGGATACAGAGAAGATGCGGGCAGCATTGTCGTATCTGAAGAAAAAGAAACCGGAACTGACCGTGCAGCAGTACCGCACGATCAAGGGGCAGATCCTTGCCGGTGATGAGGACGGTGCGATCCGTGGTATCGACCGGGTGGTGGAACGGAACCGGAAAGGTCGTGGGTACCATGCCACGTAGGCCGAACACCCCGTGCAAGCATCCAGGCTGCGGCAGGTTGGTTCCCTACGGTACCATGTACTGTGAGGAACACAAACCCCTGCACCAACACGACAGGAAGACCACAGCCGAGAAAGGATACGGGAGCCGCTGGCAGAAGGCACGGGCTGTTTACCTGCAGTCCCATCCCCTTTGCGTGAGATGCCTTGCCAAAGGACGTTATGTGAAGGCAACGGTTGTGGATCATATCATCCCTCACCGGGGAGATCGGAAATTGTTCTGGGATCGGGACAATTGGCAGGCTCTCTGTAAATCCTGCCACGATTCTAAAACGATGACAGAGGACAGATATGAGGAATTTCATTACCCGGAGGGGCGGTCGAAATCTCTGTGACTTGTCCCTCAAAAGACCGGCGCCCCCTCAAACGTGAATTTCTGCGAAATTAAAGAGGGGGGATACCTGCCGAGGAGAAAAAAATACGAAAAATTTTTGACAGGAGGTAAGAAAAGATGCGGATTTCCTGCATCTGAGCCGCCTGCCAAACAGAATATCATTTGCCAAAACGTTTGATTTTAGGCTGGGAAACTTATCCGCAAAGGTGGGTTTTCCAGCTTTTTCTTTTGGAACCATTTAGCGAAAGGATGTGAAGCAATGACGGATTTTCAGGCGAAACAAATAAGGGAATTACGACTCCGGGGTGCTGGATATAAATCCATTGCTTCCGCTGTCGGACTTTCCAGAGATACTGTCCGGAATTATTGTAAGAGTCACGGACTGGACGGATACGCCTCTGCTCTTGTTTTGAATGTGAAAGAACAGATGGAAAGTGGAACAGCGTGTCTTTGCTGCGGCAAGGAATTGATCCAGCCTTCTACCGGAAGGAAGCGGAAGTTCTGCTCAGACAAATGCAGGCGGGAGTGGTGGTCGGCTCATCCGGAAGCCATCAAGCGGAAGGAAAGCGCTTATTATGAAGCCACCTGTGCTTACTGTGGAAAGACTTTCCGCTCGTATGGAAATAAGAACCGCCGGTATTGCTCCCATGAATGTTATGTTCGGGATCGGTTCTGGCGGAAAGAAGAAGGACGGGAGCCTTATGTCGGCCCCGCAGATCGTAAGGAGGTACAGGCATGAGTGCGATGGAATGGAAAACCCTGTCCGTGGACGCTCTGCGTCCAGCTGCATACAATCCCCGTAAAAAACTGAAAGCCGGGGATAAGGAATATGAGAAGATCAAGAATTCCATTTTGGAGTTCGGATATGTGGAGCCGATCATTGTCAATTATGATATGACCGTGATCGGCGGACACCAGCGTCTGACGGTGCTGAAAGACTTGGGATATACAGAAGTCCAGTGCGTTGTGGTTCATATTGAAGATGAGCATAAGGTAAAAGCGTTGAATATCGCCCTGAATAAGATTACGGGTGCTTGGAATGAGGAACTGCTGGCAGACTTGCTGGTGGATCTGCAAAGCGTGGACTTCAATACTGACCTGACGGGCTTTGAGGCTCCGGAGATCGAGCAGCTGTTTTCTAAAGTTCATAACAAGGACATTAAGGAAGATGACTTCGATGTAGAAGAAGAATTAAAAAATCCGTCGATCTCTCGGAAAGGTGATATCTGGTTCCTAGGCAGGCACCGTGTGATCTGTGGAGATTCTACACTTCCAGAGACATACACGAAACTCATGGAAGGGCGGAGAGCCAATCTGGTTCTTACCGATCCGCCCTACAATGTAAATGTGGAAGAAACCGCTGGAAAGATCCAGAATGACAACATGCCGGATGAGGATTTCTATAAATTCCTGTTTGCAGCATTTGTAAATATGGAACAGAACATGGAAAATGATGCATCCATCTATGTGTTCCATGCGGATTCCAAAGGACTGATCTTCCGGCAAGCGTTCCATGATGCCGGATTTTATCTGTCCGGCTGCTGTATCTGGAAGAAGAATGCTCTGGTATTGGGACGTTCCCCATACCAGTGGCAGCACGAGCCATGTCTGTTTGGATGGAAGGTCGGCGGGAAGCATCAGTGGTATTCTGATCGAAAGCAGACCACCATCTGGGAATATGACCGGCCGAAGTCCAGCAAGGAGCATCCGACCATGAAGCCAGTGGCGCTGATGGCTTATCCCATTCAGAATTCCTGTATGAGCAACTGCATCGTTTTAGACCCGTTCCTTGGATCTGGCTCTACCCTGATCGCCTGTGAAGAGACCGGGCGCATTTGTTACGGAGTGGAACTGGATGAGAAGTTTTGCGATGTGATTGTAAAAAGATATGTAGAGAAAACAGAGTCTATCGATCAGGTATCTGTTCTCCGAGATGGTGAGAAGATCCCCTATTCACAGCTTCCTAAAGACGAGGAAGAAATTCCTTTGTTTTAATATCTTCTTAAAATGGAAAATAGGACTTGCTATTTTTGCCTTTTAGAGTGATTAATGTACTACCAAAACGAAGGAGGCAAAATCAATGAGGATTGAAACTAAAACAGACAACCGGAGAAAGATGGTGCAGGATATCGCAGAATTTACAGAAGAAGAACTGCACTATGTGGGGCCTCCCACATTTTCCTACACAGTGGGCCGCCTTACCATTGACCGGGACGGCGTGATCACAAGCGAGACAGAGGAAGGAGAAGATCTTCTGACACAGTTTTTGCAGGAGAAAGGCTATCTGGAAGCCCCTGTGGATGAAGTGAAAATTGAGATCCCGGCAGATACCGGAGACGGAAAATTTCTGCAAAACTTACTTGCCATGATCCATGCACGTGCTTACTTGCTCAACCGGATCACAAGGTATGAGACCTTTGCGGTTAGTGATTCCCTGTTGGAAAAGCTGGAGCAGCTTTCGGAGGAGAATGCCTGGGAGAATTTTCATACATTTCTGTCAGCGGATACGGCGGTCCTGAAGGGGCTTTCGGTGGAAGAAGGCAAAGTGACCTTTACTTTCCCCCTTTCGCCTGACAGTACGAAAAATAAAGCATATTCCGAATTGGCGGCAAAGATCGTCACGAAAGCGAAGGAAGCCAAGAGAGTCAGCGCCACTCCGGTGGTGGAAGAGAATGAAAAATATTATCTTCGCATCTGGCTGGTGCAGCTGGGCATGGCGGGTACGGCGAATAAGGAGTCAAGGAAGGCTCTTCTGGCTGGTTTGAAAGGACATACGGCTTTCCGGACAAAAGAGGAGGCGGAAAAATTCAGCATTGTACAGAAGGAAAGGCGTGCCGCTGTGAAAGCAGCCCAAATGAACAATCAGGAAAGTGAAACGCTCGGAGGGAATGCATGATGGAAGATACCTTATCGAAAACGGCACAGGCAAAAAAACTTCTGCTTGAATTTTGGAGTGATTTTCAACCGCATTCCGTCCATGAGTTCCGGGATTATTTGAAGAAAAATAATATTACAATAGTTGACCGTACTCATATCAGCAGCGCTGTTTATACGGCAACCCAGCAAGGCATCTTGGTACGTGTGGATCGGGGAAACTACCAGGCGGGAATAAACTTTCATGAAGATATAGAAATTCCTATGAAAAAGATGGCTGGTATCCAGTCTGTTCTCCTGCAGACAAAACGTGTGTTGTCCATTCCTATCAATATCATGGAACTTAGCCCAAAAGAACGAGAATTCATACCAAGACTGCAGGAGCTTTATCAGGAATGTGAAAGAATGCTGGAAGAATTGGAAAGGGATAAGGATGAAAATGAAGTTTCCGAAAAAAGAAATCGTTGATCGTCTCCGAAAAGAGTATCCAGCAGGTACCCGGATTGAATTGCTGGAGATGAATGATTTTCAGGCTCCGCCCCTCGGAACGTATGGTACGGTAACAGGCGTGGACGATACCGGTTCCCTGTTGGTGCGCTGGGATAATGGCTCAGGACTGAATGTGATCTACGGCGTGGATCGAGTGAAAAAGATACAGAAGGAAAGTTAAGTGGAAGAAGATATTATTGACCAGCTCTATTTTGGAAGGATTGTTCTGTGGGAAAAGCAGGTGGAAAAGCCGCCGGAGATCGAACAGTGTGCCGATCAGGTGTGTGAGGATATTGAGTGCTTGCAGAAACTGCTGGATGAGGATGGAAAGAATATTTTGGAAGGGCTCTTAGACAATGGCTCCGAGGTAGAGCGCTTTCAGATAAAAGAGAGTTTCAAAGATGGATTTCGCCTTGGAATGCAGCTTACAGCAGCCGGATTGCATAACCAAAAGCAACTATAAAACACACAAATTTCTTCGCTGAAGATTGTGCAATATATACCTCAGAATTGACTTGCTATTATCGGCTTTCAGAGCGAATATGTGTACTACCAAAAGGGAAAACACACAAAACGAAATGGAGGATTTTATAATGAATGAGAAAGTTGCAAGGCAGATTGAGGAAATGAAGAAACAGACCATCGGGGTTGAGGTGGAAATGAACAACATTACCAGAGAGAAAGCTGCGAGAGTGGCAGCCAGATACTTTGGAACCCATCGTTATGAGAATACTGCAGGCCGCAACGGATACAGCACATGGTCAGCATGGGATGCACAGGGCCGGGAATGGAAATTTCAGAAGGACGTCAGCATTACAGGCCCAGATAGCGAAAAATGCGAAATGGTTACTCCGATTTTGGCCTACTCGGATATAGAAACTTTGCAGGAACTGATCCGGCAGCTGCGCCACGCAGGCGCAAAGAGCGATGCCACCAGAGGATGCGGTGTTCACATCCATATCGGAGCCAAAGGCCATACGCCGCAGACGCTCCGCAACCTGGCAAACATCATGGCCAGCCACGAAAGCCTGATTGCAGATGCTTTGAATCTTGATCATGGCAGGATGAGACGCTACTGCCGGACGGTTGATCCCCGGTTTCTGGAACAGGTCAACCGCAGAAAGCCAACTACGATGACACAGCTTGCCGATATTTGGTACAGTAGCCACGATGCAAACTGCGGCAGGAGCCACCACTACAATGATAGCCGTTACCATATGCTGAACTACCATGCAACATTTACAAAAGGGACGGTCGAATTCCGGCTTTTCCAGTTCGATGAGCCCACAGGAGAGCGCAGGGGCGGGCTTCACGCAGGACAGCTTAAGAGTTACATTCAGCTTTGCCTTGCACTGAGCCAGATGGCAAAAACGGTAAAAACAGCCAGCCCGAAGCCACAGCAGAATGAAAATCCAAAATACGCCATGCGGACTTGGCTCCTCCGGCTGGGATTTATCGGGGATGAATTCAAAACTGCCAGGGAAATCCTGACGAAGAGACTGGCAGGAGATACAGCCTTTAGACACGGACGGGAAGCTGCTTGAAGGAATTAGCCTCCTGCCACCTTATGAACCGCTTCGGTGGTCTTAAGGTGGTAGAAGGGTAATCCCTTCGGAAAGGACGGATACCAAAATGAAAAAAAGATACTACATTGCTTATGGCAGCAACTTAAACATCCGGCAGATGCGGATGCGCTGCCCTTCTGCACGGATCATCGGGACTTCTGAGATCCCGGATTATGAATTGCTTTTTAAGGGAAGCAAGACCGGCTCTTATCTGACGATTGAGTCGAAAGAAGGCAGCCGGGTTCCGGTTGCAGCGTGGGAAGTAAGCGCTGAGGACGAATTGGCACTGGATCGCTATGAAGGCTTTCCCACATTTTATTACAAAAAAGAGCTGATGCTTCCGATCAAGGGGATCCGAAGCGGGAAAATCCGAATGCGGAATACCTTCGTGTACATCATGCACGAGGACAGACCCTTTGGGGTACCGAGCAATTTTTATATGCAAACATGTTTAAGTGGCTATAAAAGTTTCGGGTTTGATCCTAAATTTTTGTATGAGGCTTATGACAGGAGCAGGGAGGTGGAAAGATGATCGGTTCAAAAAGATGGGCAAAGCAAAGTTGGCGCAGAGGCAGGGGACCTTGCAGTTTAAGGGGAGAATTAAAGTTTTCGATAAAAAAGAATAAGAGATATTTCAATCGGCGGGTTCGCCGTTGTACTACAGATCTGCCAAATGGAAATACATATCGGAAACTGGCAGGAGAAAAAGTGTGGGATTATGTAGTGTGATATAAGGAGTTCTCCATGAAAGAAATAAGTATTACCCAGATTAAAATCTGCCCACGATGCGGACAGGTCTACCACGAGCCTCCTGCTCTTTCCAGAATAGATAATCAAACGCTGATCTGTCCGGATTGTGGAACAAGAGAAGCGTTGGAGAGTATAGATGTTGGTCAGGAGGAGCAGGAAGTAATTCTTGCGATTATCCATCGCCAAAGAAGAAATTTATGATAAGAAATCCTTTATAAAAAATTATGGAGTACGGAAGCCGAGAGGCTTCTGTCTCTTATTATATATTTTGTTGAGGTCGCTACATGGCGGCTTTTTTAATTGCCTATCGGACTAGAGAGGGGGTGGGAGCGATGGCGCAGAGAGGCAGGAAGCCGAAGCCGACTGCACTGAAGATGCTGGAGGGGAATCCGGGCGGACGGCCGTTGAATACAAAAGAACCAAAGCCAGAGAAGAAGGCTCCACGCTGCCCTTCCTGGCTGGAAGATGAGGCAAAAAAAGAGTGGAAACGTATGGCGAAAGTGTTGGAACAAATGGGACTTCTGACAGAAATGGATATGGCGGCCTTTGCCGGGTACTGTCAGGCGTATGCCCGTTGGAAGGAAGCGGAGGAATTCCTGACGCAGCACGGCTCTATGGTGCGGACGCCGAATGGCTATCTGCAGCAGGTGCCGCAGGTATCCATCGCACAGACTAATATGAAGATTATGCTGAAATTTTGTGAGCAGTTCGGGCTGACGCCATCGGCCCGGAGTAGGATCGTTGGCGGAGAGAACGGCGATGAGGAAGATGAAATGGAGAAACTGCTGGAAGGAGGCGGATGCTGATGGATTTTCAATACACACCTTCTCCCTTCATGCTCCCCACTTCCCATTACGATGCGAAGCGGGCGGATCATGCGGTTGCTTTTATCCAGAATCTGAAACACACAAAAGGAAAATGGGATGGGAAACCATTTCTTCTGCTCCCATGGCAGGAGCAGATTGTCCGGGATCTTTTTGGAATCGTAAAAGCCGATGGAAAGCGTCAATTCCGGAGTGCCTATATAGAGATACCAAAGAAGAACGGGAAGTCAGAACTGGCAGCGGCCATCGCACTGTATCTTCTCTATGGGGATGGGGAGGCAAGTGCGGAGGTATATGGCTGCGCCAATGACCGGAGCCAGGCCTCTATCGTTTTTGATGTGGCTAAAAGAATGGTAGAGAAATGCCCGGCACTGTTAAAACGGTCAAAGATTGCTGCCGCTACAAAGCGGATCGTCAACTACCGGAATGCCGGGTTTTATCAGGTGCTTTCCGCTGAAACAGGAACAAAACATGGCCTGAATATTTCCGGGCTGGTTTTTGATGAGATCCATGCCCAGCCGAACCGGAAACTCTATGACGTCATGACCAAAGGTTCAGGTGATGCCCGTGAGCAGCCACTGTTTTTTATCATTACTACGGCTGGTACGGATAAGGAGAGCATCTGCTATGAACTGCATACCAAGGCGCTGGATATCATGAATGGCCGGAAATCGGATCCTTCTTTTTACCCGGTGATCTACGGCCTGAGTGATGAGGATGACTGGAACGATGAGAAAAACTGGTATAAAGCGAATCCGTCTCTGGGATACACCATCAGTATCGACCGTGTCCGGGACGCCTACCGGGAGGCTTTGGATAATCCGGCAGAGGAGAATGTATTTAAACAGCTGCGCCTGAATATTTGGACAAACTCAGCGGTGGCGTGGATACCGGAGCATATTTATGACAGGGGAAATCAGAAGATTGATTATACTTCCCTTCTGGGCCGGGACTGCTATGCCGGACTTGACCTTTCTTCTACCTCAGATATTACAGCGTTGGTGCTAGTGTTTCCTCCGAGGACGGATGGGGAGAAATACATTGTTCTCCCTTTTTTCTGGCTGCCGGAGGAAACACTGGAACTTCGCTGCCGTAGGGATCATGTTCTTTACGATGTATGGGAGCGGCAAGGTTACATCCTTACTACAGAAGGAAATGTGATTCATTACGGTTTTATTGAGCGGTTCATCGAGCAGCTGGGAGAAAAGTATCACATCATTGAAATTGCTTATGACCGCTGGAATGCCACACAGATGGTGCAGAACTTAGAAGATATGGGATTTACCATGGTTCCCTTTGGACAGGGATTTAAAGATATGTCCCCGCCATCGAAAGAACTGTACAAGCTACTGATGGAAGGAAATATCATCCACGGCGGTAATCCGGTTCTCAAATGGATGGCCCAGAATGTGGTGATGCGGCAGGATCCAGCGGGCAATATTAAGCCGGATAAAGAAAAATCTGTGGAAAAAATCGATGGGATTGTGGCGTTAATTATGGGACTGGATCGTTGTATTCGCAGTTCACCGCCAAGCAGTGTTTACGATACAAGAGGTATTCTCTTTATTTAGAAAGGGGCATGAGTATTATGGGAATCTTATCAAGTTTATTTCGGTCAAGGGATAAACCGTCTGACCGGACATCCGGCAGCAGTTATAGTTTCTTTATGGGAGGAAGTACCTCCGGAAAGCGGGTGAATGAGCGGACGGCCATGCAGATGACGGCGGTGTACTCCTGTGTAAGGATCCTGTCGGAGGCAGTGGCCAGCCTGCCCCTGCAGTTTTACCGGTATACGGATGACGGCGGGAAAGAGAAGGCGGTAAACCATCCCCTCTATTTCCTGCTTCATGACGAGCCGAACCCGGAGATGACGTCTTTCGTATTCCGGGAGACGCTGATGACGCACCTGCTTTTGTGGGGCAATGCCTATGCCCAGATCATCCGGAACGGGCGGGGCGAGGTGATCGCCTTGTACCCGCTGATGGCAGACCGGATGTATGTGGATCGGGATGAGAAAGGGCAGCTGTATTATGAGTACACGTTGAGTTCTGATGACGCACCGACCATGAAAGGTTCTGTTGTGCGGCTTTCTCCTTACGAGGTGCTGCATATTCCGGGGCTGGGGTTTGACGGGCTGGTGGGATATTCTCCTATCGCTATGGCAAAGAATGCGATCGGCATGGCCATGGCCTGTGAGGAATATGGGGCGAAATTTTTTGCCAATGGCGCAGCACCGTCCGGGGTGTTGGAGCATCCTGGAACTATTAAGGATCCCAGCCGGGTGCGGGAAAGCTGGCAGAGGACATTTGGGGGCTCCGGTAATGCCAATAAGGTGGCGGTACTGGAAGAAGGAATGAAATATACCCCGATCTCCATTTCGCCGGAGCAGGCACAGTTTTTGGAAACAAGAAAGTTTCAGCTGGATGAAATTGCCCGGATCTTCCGGGTGCCGCCTCACATGATTGGGGATTTGGAAAAATCCTCATTTAATAATATCGAGCAGCAGTCTATGGAATTTGTGAAATATACACTGGATCCCTGGGTGTCCCGATGGGAACAGTCCATGGTTCGGTCTTTGCTTTCCAGAGAAGAAAAAAAGCAGTATTTTATCAAGTTCAATGTGGATGGTTTGCTGCGTGGGGACTACCAGAGCCGGATGAATGGATATGCCACGGCAAGACAGAATGGATGGATGAGTGCCAATGACATCCGGGAATTAGAAAATCTGGACCGGATTCCGGCGGAGCAAGGAGGAGATTTGTATTTGATTAATGGAAATATGACAAAGTTGGAGGATGCTGGATTGTTTGGGACATACCGGCAGGAGGCTGCCATAGGGGGAGACGATTTCGCAGCAATGCGGAAAGGAGAAGAAATCCGATGAAAAAATTTTGGAACTGGAAAAGTAGGAAGATCCGGGATCAGGATTCCGGCGAAGAAAGGGTTGAGAGAGTGCTGTTCCTGAATGGGACGATTGCGGAGGAGAGCTGGTATGACGATGAAGTCACGCCGGCTCTTTTTAAAGAGGAATTAATGGCAGGAAATGGAGATATTACGGTCTGGATCAACAGCCCCGGTGGGGACTGTGTGGCCGCAGCGCAGATCTATAACATGCTGATGGATTATCCCGGAAATGTGACTGTTAAAATCGATGGGATTGCAGCCAGTGCCGCTTCGGTGATTGCCATGGCAGGCACAAAGGTGCTGATCTCCCCGGTAGGCATGCTGATGATCCATAACCCGGCCACCCTTGCATGGGGAGATTCCGGGGAGATGCAAAAAGCCATTGAGATGCTGGGAAGTGTGAAGGATTCCATTATCAACGCTTATGAAATCAAGACCGGCCTGTCCCGTACAAAGTTATCCCACATGATGGATGCGGAGACCTGGATGGATGCCAGAAAAGCGGTGGAACTTGGTTTTGCCGATGGGATTCTTGCCAGGGCAGAATTGACGGAGGATGTGGAACCGATCACAATGTCCATGCTGTATTCCAAAGCTGCCGTAGTCAATTCCCTGATGGATAAGATTGCGGTGAAATGCATGACAAAACTGAAAACCAAACCTGCAGGCCGCAGCGTAGACAGTCTCTACGAGCGGCTTAATTTATTGAAAAATTAGGAGGACATGATGATGACGATTTTAGAATTGAGAGAAAAAAGGGCAAAGGCATGGGAGGCGGCGAAGGCTTTCCTGGATTCCCACAGGAATGAAAAAGGTGTGCTGTCTGCGGAGGATGACGCCGCTTATACCCGTATGGAGCAGGAGATTACAGATCTGGGAAAAGAGATTGCCAGGATGGAGCGGCAGGAAGCCTTTGAGAGGGAACTGTCCCAGCCCCTGAATAAACCTCTGACGGGACGTCCTGTATCAGGCGGTGTGGAAAAAGAAAAGACCGGGCGTGCTTCGGAGGAGTATAAGGCCAACTTCTGGAATGCTATGCGTTCAAAAGTGCCGCTTCCCAGCGTGGTCAACGCTTTAGAGGAAGGGACGGATTCCGAGGGTGGTTATCTGGTCCCGGATGAGTATGAGCGTACCCTGGTGGAAGCCCTGGAAGAGGAAAACGTGTTCCGCCAGATGGCTAAAGTGATCCGCACTTCCAGCGGCGACAGGAAGATCCCGGTGGTGGCAACAAAGGGAACGGCGTCCTGGATTGATGAGGAAGGGGCGTATACGGAGAGCGATGATTCCTTCGGCCAGGTATCCATCGGAGCTTATAAGGTGGGTACCATGATTAAGGTGTCCGAGGAACTTCTCAATGACAGCGTCTTTGACCTGGAATCTTATATCGCAAAGGAATTTGCCCGCCGGATCGGGGCGAAAGAGGAAGAAGCGTTTTTTACCGGAGACGGTTCCGGGAAGCCTTTGGGTGTCCTTGCGGCTACCGGTGGTGCAGAGATCGGGGTGACCGCCGCATCTTCCACGGCGGTGACAGCAGATGAACTGATGGATCTGTTCTATTCCCTGAAATCTCCGTACCGGAAGAAGGCAGTGTGGGTGCTGAACGATTCTACGATCAAGGACGTTCGGAAACTGAAGGATTCTACCGGACAGTATCTGTGGCAGCCTTCCCTTGTGGCCGGTACGCCGGATACCCTCCTTGGCAGGCCGGTGAAGACCTCTGCCTATATGCCGGTAATCGCGGCGGGGGCGAAGACCATTGCCTTCGGTGATTTCAGCTATTACTGGATCGCAGACCGGCAGGGGCGTTCCTTTAAGCGGCTGAATGAACTGTATGCCGCCAACGGCCAGGTGGGATTCCTTGGTTCTCAGAGGGTGGACGGCAAGCTGGTGCTTTCCGAGGCAGTGAAGGTACTGGCGCAGAAGGCCAGCGCCTGATGGATTGATGTGAGAAAAAGGCGGTGCCTTTAGTTACAGAGGCACTGCCGATAGTGAAGGAGGGCAATGGGATGCTGGTGACACTGGAAGAAATGAAGAATTACCTCCGGGTGGATGATGATGAAGACGATGGGCTGATCATCACGCTTTTGGCGTCAGCGGAGCGGATGTGCATGGATATCCTGCGCATAGACGAGGAAAGCGGTCTGCAGGAAGTGGAAAATGGAAAACCGGCAGTGATGTATACCGTGGCTTATCTGTATGAACACCGGGAGGAAGCTGACCACCATGCCCTGACCCTGACGCTGCGCTCCCTGCTCTTTGGAGGCCGGAAGGAGGCGTTCTGATGGAGATTTCCCTTCTGAGTGTAAAAGTGACCTTCCAGAAAAACTCCGTAGTTGCGGACGATATCGGAAACCGCAGGAATGTCTGGGAGGATTATTATACCTGCCACGCCACAGTCAGTGGTGAGGGCGGGAATGAAAAGGCCGCCGCCGGATTGACGGTTGTGGATTCTGACATTGCGTTTACCATCCGCTTTTGCAAACGGGCGGCGGAGGTGACGGCGGACGGTTTCCGTATTCTGTTTGGCGGGGAGATCTACAACATCGTGGCCGTGGATCACATGAACTATAGAAAGAAAGCGCTGAAGTTCCGGTGTGAGAAAGCGAGGCGGTAAACATGGGACAAAATGTACAGATCGTGGAGCTGGCAGACGCTATTATGGAGACTTTGGAGGAATATGCGGATCTGGCTGCAGATAATGTGAAACAGGCAGTAAAAGACGCCGGGGAGACAGTAAAGAAAGAGATTCGTGCCAATGCCCCGAAGGATACCGGGGATTATGCGAAAAGCTGGGCGGTGAAGAAATCGAAAGAGACTTCCAACAGTATAACGATGACGGTGTATTCCCGGAATCGTTACTACCTGGCCCATTTGCTGGAATTTGGCCATGCCAAACGAAATGGAGGCCGGGTCGCTGGAAAGAGCCATATTGCTCCGGCAGAAGAAAAGGGAATCCAGCAGTTGGAGGAAGAGATTGAAAGGAGTCTTAGGGATGGATAGGTTGCTATCAATTTTAAACAATATAGGAGTTCCTTATGCTTATGATCACTTTGCAGAAGGGGAAGCGCCGGATCCGCCTTTCCTCTGTTATCTGCTTCCGGGGAGCGATAACTTTTCCGCAGACGGGAAGGTATATCACAAGTTTACGGAAGTCCGGCTGGAACTATATACGGATTTTAAAGACCCTGAAGCGGAGCAGAACGTGGAAGATGTTCTGGACGCAGCGGGGATTTTTTATAACAAGTCGGAAACCTGGATTGACAGCGAGAAGCTGTATGAAGTTCTGTACGCTTTTGAAATGCCGACAGAGGGAGATAGTGCTGGGAAAACCGGGAATGAAATGAAGGAGGCTGGAAATGTCTACGAAGAAAAATAAAGTCAAATTTAATATTTGCAACGTGCATTACGCACTGATTACGGTGGACGATGACGGAGAGGTGACCTTTGGGACGCCGGTGGCTATGCCGGGCGCAGTATCCCTGTCCCTGGAGCCAAACGGCGAGCCGTCCAACTTTTATGCGGATGGGTATGCCTATTATACGATCTCCAATAACATGGGTTATGAGGGGGATCTGGAACTGGCCATGGTGCCGGAGAGTTTCCGGACAGATGTGCTGAAAGAATCCCTGGATGACAACAGTGTGCTGGTGGAGAGCGCCAATGTGGAGACGGCGAACTTTGCCCTGCTCTTTGAGTTTGACGGGGATGTGAAGAAGATCCGCCATGTGCTGTATAACTGTTCGGCGGCCAGGCCAAACATCGAGTCCACAACCAATGAGGAGGAGATTGAGGTACAGACGGAAACGCTGGCTATCACGGCAGCGCCTCTGGCTAATGGGTACGTGAAGGCCCGTACCGGGGACAGCACCACGGATACGGTTTATACGGGTTGGTATACAGCGGTGTATCTGCCGGAGGTGACGCCGGATACCTCCGGGACGCAGCAGTCCGGCCAGCAGGGGACAGATGATGAGACAGGAGGGCAGACCTTATGAGCATGAAACAGAATATCACGATTGACGGGCAAGAGGTCCCTTTTAAGGCCTCTGCCGCTATCCCTCGGATCTACCGGATGCGGTTCCACCGGGATATTTATAAAGACCTGCGGGATCTGGAAAAAGGGATCGATAAGAATGACCCGGAGAATTCCAACCTGGATCTGTTCTCTTTGGAAATGTTTGAGAACATTGCCTATGTGATGGCGAAGCACGCCGACCCGTCCATCCCGGATACACCGGAGGAATGGCTGGATGGGTTCAACACCTTTTCCATCTATCAGGTACTGCCCCAGATCATTGAACTGTGGGGGCTGAACACGCAGACGGATGTGCAGGCTAAAAAAAACTTCGTCCGACTGACCGGGAAATGACAACGCCTCTGTTCCTTCTGCGGTGCGTGCAGCTGGGGCTGTCCATCCGGGACCTGGATCTTTTGACCATTGGGATGGTGAACGACATGTATGTGGAGAGCCGGAACGATGAGCATAAGTATGCGGTGGTGGCCACGCAGGAGGATTTTGACAGGTTTTGAGTGTTCTTACTGGATCGTGAGGCCGTATTAAATACGATATCGGGTAATATCTTTCCAGTTTGCAGGGAATCCCATTATATCCAAAAGGGAAGATTCGCTGATCTGCCCGCTGTTTTTTATGTACTTATTGATAATACCGATTAATGCGCGTTTAAATTCCAGAAAGTCCTGTTTGGGGAGCAGGTAACGGAAAGCGATGATCAGACCGAGCAGATCCCGTTTTCCGGAAAGATACTGATTTCCTTTTTTTGGTATATTCAGTTTCTGATGAAGTATTGTATCTGGAAAATCAATCTGGGTCCGGAAAGAATAAAGCCGCTCGTTATGTGCGCATACGTTCCGGAACAGGGTAAGAATTTTCAGATAACGTTCCAGGTTCTTTTCATTAACGCCTGGAAAATCTTTGCTGATACCGCTTTGCAGCTGGAAGGGAAGCAAGGCGTAAAACCTGGAAATCTGTCCATAAGTCAGGGTGTTGGTCAGCACCCATAAAGGGACGTTATGGTAAACCTTCCGTTGGTGGACAACATAATTATGTTCCGTATTTTTATTTGCCTGGTAGGATAAGATCTGGATCAGGCGGGTGATATCAGCAGAGTTCTTTTTTATATGATTATAATTCCCAGGAGTGAGGTATGCGGTCTGCTGTTCGCCATGGAGACTGCAAAAATGGTAGGAAACAAGCTGCCGGATTTTACATTCTATTTCACACAAATATTTGAAAACAAGTTCACGCAGGGAAAGATCAAACTGGTACAGGGCATAGATATCCTCAAAAGAAGTATTGTTCTGGTAAATACGTGTCATCGGGTTGATGAACGGTGCTTTGTATCCTCCGATCAAGGAAAAATATCCGATATTTTTTAGGATTTCTTTTGCGGCTGCCCGGTCATGAATTTGAAGTTTTTTTTCGTTCTGCAGTTTATCAAGCTGCTGGTCGTATGTAAGAAACGGTTTTGACAAAGATTTCCCCTCTTCCTGTTATCAGAATAAAAAAAGGAGGGCCCGCAGGTCCTCCCCCGGTCTCAGTCCTCACGAGTATCTGAAACCTGATCACTAAGACAGAGTCTAGCACGGATCTACTCAAAAGTCAATGGCTTTTAGCAAATCCGGCGGCTTTGTCCTTTGATTATTGTATTCGAAGAAAAAAGAAAATATGCAAAGATTCCGCCCGGAGTAATCCGGGTTTTTCTATATTCATTTTCAGGAGGTAGTGATACATGGCAAGCCGGATCAAGGGCATTACAGTGGAGATCGGCGGCGATACCAGCGGACTGGAAAAATCGCTTGCCGCAGTGAACAATTCCATAAAGAAGACCCAGAGCCAGCTTCGGGATGTAAATAACCTTCTGAAACTGGATCCGTCCAACACCATCCTTCTGGCGCAGAAGCAGGAACTTCTGCAGTCGGCCATTGGGGATACGGAAAAGAAGCTGGAAGCCCTGGAACAGGCCCAGGAGGATGTGGTGAAAGCCTTTGAGAGGGGCGACCTGGGAAAAGACCAGTACATGGCTTTCCAGCGGGAGGTGGAGGAAACCCGTGGAGCGCTGAACCGGTATAAGGCGGATCTTTCCGGCCTGCAGTCAGAGCAGGAGCGGCTGGTTTCCAATACGGAGCGGCTGAATAAACTGTTTGCGGCTACGGGTTCCAGCGTGGATGATTACGCCAATGTGCTGGGAAGCCGCCTGGTGACGGCGATCCGGAATGGGGCGGCTTCTTCTGATCAGCTGAAAACCGCTGTGGAGAAGATTGGGAAAGCAGTTACCGGCGGGAAGGCAGACATTAAGCAGCTGACAGATGCCCTGGATACGGTAGATGACGGGCAGGCGGTACGAAATCTGATCAACGATCTGAATGATGTGGGGGACGCGGCCCAGGGCGCTGCGGATGACATCGGGGAGATTGCCCAGGCCACCAAGGGTGCGGCCCTGATGGAAGCTGCTGACCAGCTGTCTGTGGTCGGGGATAAGATCCAGGATGTGGGCGATAAGGCGGTATCCGCTTATGCGGAGACAGAGACTGCTGTCTCTAAGGTGAACGCTTACTTTGGGGAGACCGGAGAGGCGGCGGAAGCCAGCGCTGAAATTGTGAAAAACGTATACGGCTCCGGTGTAGGCCAGAGCATGGATGCGGTGGCGGAAGCGGTCATTATGGTCAAGAAGAACCTGGGTGATCTGGGAGATACCGACCTGACAAACCTGACAAAGCAGGCGCTGACTTTAGAAGAACTGTACGGGATTGACATGAATGAGACCCTCCGGGGTGTCAATTCTTTGATGAAGCAGTATGGCCTGACCGCCCAGGAGGCCATGGATTATATTGTCCGGGGTACCCAGAATGGCCTGGATAAGACCAATGAACTGGGGGATAACCTGTCCGAGTATGCCGGAAAATTTGAGCAGGCGGGGTATTCTGCTTCCGAGTATTTCCAGCTTCTGCAGAACGGCCTGCAGGGTGGCGCTTACAATCTGGATAAGGTTAATGATGCCATCAATGAGGTGACTACCCGCCTGGCGGATGGAACTATAGGGGATTCCATTGACCTGTATTCCCAGAAAACACAGTCCCTGTTCCTGGCATGGCAGAACGGGGAAGCTACCCAGAAGCAGGTGATCGATTCCATTGTGGCGGATATCGGAAACTGCACCAGCCAGCAGGAAGCCCTGAACATGGCGGCACAGGCCTTTGGCACCATGGCCGAGGATGGAAATTTGAAATTTATTACTTCCCTGACTTCCGTGGGAGAAACTTATGACAGCGTAGCCGGATCTGCGGAAAATCTGTTCAGCCAGACCCAGACGCCCATGCAGGAGATGGAGTCCAACACAAGGAAGCTGCAGCAGGCGCTGGTTCCTCTGGGTGAAAAGATCGTGGAGCTGGCCAATGTGGTGCTGCCGCCATTGGTGACCATTATTACGGCAGTGAGCGAGGTATTCGGCATGCTGCCGGAACCGATGCAGAATTTTGTGGTGATCCTTGGTGCGCTGTTGGTGGCGTTTACTGCCCTTACGCCAGTAATTGCGGCTCTTGCAGTCTCCTTTGGGGCGCTGAACATTTCCCTGCTCCCGGTGATCGGCATTATTGCCGGGGTGGCTGCGGCTATTGCCGGGATCATTGCCATTGTAAAGAACTGGGGAGCGATCACGGAATGGTTCGGGAACCTGTGGCAGTCGGTATCCCAAAAGCTGGTGGAATTATGGAACGGGCTGGTGGTCTTTTTTACGGAGACAATCCCGGCAGCGTTCCAGACCTTCATCAGCTTTTTTTCTGCCATCCCGGACTGGTGGAGCGGCCTGTGGTCACAGGTATCCGCATTTTTCGCGAATACCTGGAACACAATCCTGCAAAATCCCATTGTCCAGCTGGTGGTGACAACCATCATATCTCTGTGGGAGAATGCGAAAAATACTCTGCAGGGGATCTGGTCGGGGATCTGCCAGATTGCCTCCGGCGCTTTTGAACTGCTGAAAAATGTGATCCTGGCTCCGGTGCTTCTGCTGATCGATTTGGTGACAGGAAATTTCTCACAGCTGGCTTCTGATGCGTCCAATATCTGGAATAATATCAGAAATGCCGCCTCCCAGATCTGGTCGGGAATCCGGCAGGTGGTGACTTCTGCGGCTTCGGGACTGAAGCAGGGCGTGGAGACGGTGCTTTCGGCGCTGTCCCAGTTCGCCTCGCAGATCTGGTCGGCAATGAAGCAGACGGCATCCTCTGTCTGGAACGGAATCAAGACCACGGTAGTGAATATTGCTTCTTCCCTGCGTGAGGCGGCGGTGACCGCCTTCCAGCGGATGGTCTCCGGGATCGGCTCCGCCCTTTCCGGGCTGTATTCCGTGGTCTCCAATGGATTTTCTTCCGCCATCCGGTTTATTACCGGGCTGCCGGGGCAGGCGTTTCAGTGGGGCAAAGATTTTATCCAGGGGCTGATCAACGGGATTTCCAGCATGATCCAGAGTGTGATCAACACAATTTCCGGACTGGCTGACCGGATCCGCTCCTTTCTGCACTTCTCGGCTCCGGATGAGGGGCCTCTGTCAGACTATGAAACCTGGATGCCGGACTTTATGAAGGGGCTGGCTGGCGGCATTGAGAAAAACCGGAATCTGGTGGAAAAAGCTGTGAAGGATGTGGCTTCGGATATAGTGCTCTCGCCGAAAGTGAGCGGGGCAGAGTATGGGTATGCCGGAGGCACTTTCTCCGGCGGGAGCATGTCCGATCTGATCTCTGGGATCTCTTCCGCTGTATCGGAAGCCTTGGTAGGCTTTTCCGGTCCGCAGGGGAATATCGTGATCCCGGTGTATGTGGGCGGCACGCTTTTGGATGAACTGGTAGTGACAGCGCAGGCAAGACAGAATCTGCGGTCGGGAGGGAGGTAACCTATGGCATTTATACAGTATCTGACTTTTGACGGGACAGCCCTCCCTCTGCCGGATTCCTATGAAGTACAGATGGATGATGTGGAAGCGGACTCCGGCGGGGAAACGGAAGCCGGGACGGTGCAGCGGGATGTGGTGCGCGCAGGCGTGGTAAGCATCCCGGTGACGTTCTCTGTTTCGGCAAAGTGGCTGAAGATTTTGACGGAGTTTAAGCAACAGGACAAGATTACCGTGGGGTATTTCGATACGGAGACGCTGGCGGTAAAAACGGCGGAGATGTATATCGAAGGATATAAGGCGGCTTTGGTGAAGGATACTTCCAAGAAAGGGCTGTGGACGGTGAGTTTTATGCTGAGGGAATTCTGAATGTGTATTCTTTTTTGAGGGAAAATGTGGTATATTTGAGAAAAACAAATTGGAGGGTATGCGGTATATGAAAAGGTGGATTGGTCCTATGTCAAGATTTAGCGCAAGTTAAAATGAGAAATTTATCCTCATCTTAACTTACTAAGAGCTGTCCGTTTGTCTGTGTCTGCTCATATAGTTTTTCAAAGTCATTTGGCGACATATAATC
>OLIH01000113.1_pt1 | contig 92794 bp, 81 predicted proteins | sample 1609721 | NCBI WGS metagenome assembly OLIH01 (sample SAMEA4350157, study PRJEB24818) | metagenome | biome: human; feature: gut; material: faeces | place: Denmark | collected 2013-09
TGCCGCCGGCGGCAAAAAAGCGGAACTTGCCCTCATCACCGACATTGGTACCATCGACGACAAATCTTTCAATCAGGGCGCCTGGGAGGGCCTGGTGAAGTATGCCGAGGAAAAAGGCATCTCCCACCAGTATTATCAGCCCACGGAAAAGAGCACCACCGCGTACCTGGAATCCATCGACCAGGCTGTGAAGAACGGCGCGAAGGTCATCGTGACGCCGGGCTTCCTGTTTGAGGAGCCTGTTTACATCGCGCAGGACCAGTATCCGGACGTGACGTTCATCCTCATTGACGGCAACCCGCATGATGCGGACTACAACTATAAGACCGCCGACAACTGCGTGGGTATCACCTACGCCGAGGAGCAGGTGGGCTTCCTGGCCGGCTATGCGGCTGTCAAGGACGGCATGACGAAGCTGGGCTATATGGGCGGTATGGCCGTGCCTGCCGTTGTAAAATACGGCTACGGCTTTGTGCAGGGCGCTGAGTATGCCGCGCAGGAGCTCGGCATGGCTGACGGCAGCATTGAGCTGATGTACAACTACACCGGCGGCTTTGACGCCACGCCGGAAGCCCAGAACCAGGCCGCGTCCTGGTACAACAACGGCACCGAGGTCATTTTTGCAGCGGGCGGCGCTGTCGGAAACTCCGTGATGGCGGCTGCGGAAGCGGCCGGTACCAAGGTCATCGGTGTGGACGTGGACCAGTCCGGCGAATCCGAGACGGTTATCACCTCCGCGATGAAGGGCCTGGGCACCTCCGTTTATGATATGATTGCCGCATATTACAACGGTTCTTTCCCCGGCGGCGAAAACAAGGTCTACGACGCGGCCAACAACGGTGTTGCGTTGGCCATGGACACCGCCAAGTTCGACAGCTTTGCGAAAGCGGATTATGACACGCTGTTTGCCGCGCTGCAGAACAACACAAACAACATCGCTTCCGACATCCTCAAGAATGTGGATGCGGACAACAACGAGATCGCCCTTACGGATATCCCCGTGAAGGCTGTTGTCGTCACCGAAGTGAAATAATTGCTTTCAAGCGCAAAAGGGCGGGGCGGCTGCGGCTGTCCCGCCTTTGGTTTTCTTGCGCGCCGCAGGGAAAACGGGTACAATAAAGAAAAGCGCCCGGTGCGGGCGGAACAAATAGACACAGACGGGCCGCGCGCCCGGGAAAAGAGGAGCTGTATGACAAAACAGGAAATATTGGCAAAGGTAGACCACACGCTGCTGAAAGCGGACGCAGGCTGGGAGGACATCCGCCGTATCTGCGATGAGGCGTTGGAAAACAGCACCGCATCCATCTGCATCAACCCGTGCTGGGTGGAACGTGCCGTGGAATATCTGGGCGGCCGCGTGCCTGTGTGCACGGTCATCGGGTTCCCGCTTGGAGCCACGACGACGGCGGCAAAGGTGGCTGAGGCAAAGCAGGCGTTGGCCGAGGGATGCGAGGAGTTCGATATGGTCATCAACATCGGCCGGCTGAAAATGGGGGATACCGATTACGTGCGGGATGAGATCCGCGCTCTGAAGCAGGCCGTGGGGAACAAGGTGCTGAAGGTTATCATCGAGACATGCCTGCTGACAGATGCGGAAAAGGAAACGATGTGCGGCGTGGTGTGTGAAGCGGGAGCGGATTTCATTAAAACTTCTACCGGCTTTTCCACCGGCGGGGCCACATTCGACGATATCGCGCTGTTTGCGCGGTGTGTGAAGGGCCGCTGCAGGATCAAAGCGGCAGGCGGTATCCGAAGCGTGGCGGATATGGAACGCTTCATCGCGCTTGGCGCCGACAGGCTGGGTACATCCAGTGCCATCAAAATATTCAACAACGAGGCTTCCGACACAGAATATTGAAGCCCGCCGTCCCGGCACCGTATTTTCGCGGCGCCGGGACGTTTCTTATCGGGATATTTTTTACCGCGAGTGACAGATTGTTAACAATTATTTGCTGATTTTATGGTATAATGAACATGTTCACATTATTTTAGAAGAATTTTTCGCCGCAACGCGGCGGGAACAACGGGAAAAGGAGGAACCACTATGCCCATCGACAAATCCATCGATTACTCGGCCATTACGCCCGAGATCAAGGCGTTGACGAAGCTGTGCCTTGCGGACAATGTCATCGAGCCGGAAATGTATGTGAAGTACGCTGTCAACCGCGGCCTGCGCGACCTGAACGGCAACGGCGTGCTCACAGGCCTGACAGAGATCAGTGAAATACAGTCCAGCAAAATGGTAGACGGCGAAAAGGTGCCCTGCGAAGGCAAGCTGTTTTACCGCGGCGTGGATGTGGAGCAGATCGTATCGGGATTTATCCGCGAAAAGCGGTACGGCTTTGAGGAAACCGTTTATCTGCTTTTGTTTGGCGCGCTGCCGGATGAGGCACAGCTGGATGATTTTAAGAAGCTGCTGGCGGGCTACCGCTCGCTGCCCACGAATTTCGTGCGCGACGTCATCCTCAAGGCGCCCAACGCCGACATGATGAATACGTTGGCCCGCAGTGTGCTGACGCTGTACAGCTACGACGCCCGGGCCACGGACAACAGCACCGAGAATGTACTGCGCCAGTGCCTGCAGCTCATTGCGCTGTTCCCCATGCTCTCGGTATACGGTTATCAGGCGTACAGCCACTATGTGCTGGACAAAAGCCTGTTCATCCACAACCCCGTGCCCGAGCTTTCCACCGCTGAAAACCTGCTGCACATCCTGCGCGCGGATGGCAAATATACCGAGCTGGAGGCCCGAATCCTGGATCTGGCGCTGGTGCTGCACGCCGAGCACGGCGGCGGCAACAACTCGACCTTCACCATGCATGTGGTTACTTCTTCGGGCACCGACACCTATTCTGCCGTGGCGGCGTCTCTGGCCAGCCTGAAAGGGCCCAAGCACGGCGGTGCTAACATCAAGGTAGTTCAGATGTTCGAAGACATGAAACAGAATGTCAGGGATTGGACGGACGAAGAGGTCGTCGAGGCCTATTTGCGCGCGCTGCTGCACAGGGAAGCCTTCGACAGAGCGGGCCTGATCTACGGCATGGGCCATGCGGTATACTCCCTGAGCGACCCGCGCGCCAATGTGTTCAAACACTTTGTGGAGATGCTGTCTGAGGAGAAGGGCCGCCATGAGGAATATGCGCTGTATGCAGCAGTGGCGCGCCTTGCGCCCAAGGTCATCGGAGAAGAGCGTAAGATCTATAAGGGCGTTTCCGCCAACATCGACTTTTACAGCGGTTTCGTTTACAGCATGCTGGACCTGCCGCTGGAGCTGTATACCCCCATTTTCGCCATCAGCCGTATCGCGGGCTGGAGCGCCCACCGCATCGAGGAGCTCATCAATGCGGGCAAGATCATCCGTCCTGCATACAAGAGTGTCAAACCGCGGGTGGACTATGTGCCTTTGCACGACCGCAAATAATTTACAAAACAAGACCGGGAGCTTTCCAGGCTCCCGGTCTTGCATTGCTCTGCGTGGAATGCTTCAGATATAATCTGAAAAATATGCCTTGCCCGTGGGAATCAGCCGTTCCAGCAACGCCGTAGTCTTGGCGTCCGCCGTCAGGCGGTCAATGCTTTTCAGGTATGCAGGGCGCTTGTAACCCATCAGCATGCAGGTGGCCGTGCCGATGCTCATTTCCGCGGTGTAGGGCGACGGTTCCGCCGAAAGCGTATGTGTGCCGTCTGCATGGAACCGCACGGTAAACTCCTGTTCGTTCCAGTCCAGCACTTTGTCGTGGATAAGGAAGGTTATGGCATCGCCCGAGGAGGCTTCGGCAAAATTATAGCTCATGATGAACGCCGCAAAATCTACGATGCGCGCCATCACATAGGGCTGCACGGTCTCGCGGATATCGCTGTCCTCCAGCGTGAAAGCCAGCGAATGGTTGGTATAGTTGCAGCCGGAGACCTCGGTGACCATGGAATAGTGGGCCGTGACATAATCCCACATGCCGCGCCGGGCCTCATCGTTCAGATATACCATTTCCTTGATCTTGAAGATCTCGCGCTTGAGCAGATAGACAAGATAACCCTGCGGCTCGTCCGCGGCGTCGTAGTACATGGCCACGACCTCGTCGTCCACATCCCACCGCCAGTATTCATCCCAGGCCAGCGCGTTGCGCACAAGACAGCCGTGTGTTTTGGCGGCAAAGCGGTCATGCACCGCGGCAAGGGAGGGATCGTCCCAGGCGATGCGCCGCACTTTTCCCGGCACAGGCTGGGGCTTGGGCAGCTGATTGTCCCGAATGCGGAACGTCATTTTGTCCGACACGATCTCCCAGCCCTTGTGACGGTAAAAGGGGATGGAGTACGGGCACAGGAACGAGATGCTCTGTCCGCGCCCGCGCATATCGGTGAGCGCCTGGCGGATGAGCGTGCTCATCAGGCCGATGCCCGCGTATTCCGGATAGGTGGCCACGCCGGTGACGAACCCGGTATCCAGCAGCGAGCCTTCCACATTTACCTGCATGGGATATACGGCGATCTGCGCGGCCAGCGTTTTGCCCTCGAAGCAGCCCAGTACATGGGCTGATTCCAGAATGGGGAATTTTGACTGCTTGATTTCATCCTCCTGCCAGCCCACCTGGACCAGCTCCTCTTCCGTTACCTGGAACGCATAGCGCAGCAGTGCGTTGAATTGCTCCAGATGGGAGGCGTCCAGCTCCTGAATGGTGAACCCGTCGGGCAGTGATGTGTATTGCATAACAAGGATCCTTTCGCTTGAGCGGCGCACTGCGCCGCCAGTGGCATTTACATTGATTCCTGACCTTATCATACCACGCCCCATGCGCCAGTGCCAACCCCCAAATGGGTTTTCCCGGCCGCCGCAGGTGTTTTTTACCGTTTGAATATTTTCCCGGCCGCCGCGCATCCTAACCGCAAGAGGTGAAAAGAATGCAGAATCTTGAGGATTACACGCCGGAAATGCTCGTATTTTATCAAAACCTGCCGGCTCCCGTACAAAATGCCGTACGCCACGCGGATGTGGAGCTGGAGGATCTGGACAGCCTGGCTGTATTTGCTGAAAATCTGGCCAAGCTGTACGACGGCGGACGCAGAACGGAGGGCTGAGCATGCTTTTGGATGAATATTACCGCGCGGACCCGGAATTGCGGGATGTGTGGATCGCGCTGCCCGGAACGGTGCGCGCGCAGATCCTGCAATGGGACGCGCGTGTGACGACGAAGGGCGAGCTGCAGAAGCTGGCCGAGGGCTTTGCGCATCATCTGTAAAGCGCCGGTACGCTCTGCGCCGTTTTCAGGCCGTTCCGCAGGGCTTTTCTGGAAAAGAGAGCCCGCGGGGCGGCCTGCTTTGTCTTTTTGTGGAGAAAAGCAGTAAAAAGCGTATCTATTTTGCCGGTTTTGACTTGCGGCCGCGCAATTCCCCGTTTATAATAAAAAGAAAAAATCTCTGCACCTTTTGCGGGGAACAAGAGGGATGCGTGTACCATGAAAATTTCTACCCGGGGGCGCTATGCGCTGCGCCTGATGCTGGATCTGGCACTGGCGGACCCTGAGGAGTACTGTTCGGTCAAAAGCATTGCTGCGCGTCAGCAGATCAGCGAAAAGTATATGGAGCAGATCATCTCACAGCTTGTAAAAGCGGGCTTTGTGCGCAGCGTGCGCGGCGCACAAGGCGGTTACCGATTGGCCTATGCCCCCGAGAAATACACAGCGGGGCAGATCCTGCGGCTGACGGAGGGCGACCTTGCTACGGTAGCGTGCCTTGCACAGGACGCGCCGGAATGCCCGCGGGCGGAGCAGTGCGCCACGCGCTGGCTGTGGGAACAGATGGATGACGCGGTGAACGATGTGTTGGACAGGGTGACACTGGCCATGCTTGCCGAGGTGAGCCGGCAGCGGGGCAACCCGGAATGTGTGCTGTGACGCGCCGGATAAAAACCGTAAGTTTTTTGTAAGGCTTTCGGCAGCAGGATCGTTCTTTTTCTGTGGTTTAATAGAACCATGGAATGAAGCCGCACCCGATGCGGTGAAGAGAAAGGGGCGTTCGCTGTGCCGGGGCAGAAAACCCATGCGCGCCGTCCGGTTCAATGGCTGTATTTGCTGGTTGGCTGCGCTGCATTGGCGGCAGCTTTCACACTGTGGATGACTCATTAATCTTTGACGGGAAATTCAAACAGACGGAACATCGCCCGCGCGGTATTTTGCCGCGCGGGCGACGCCATATTCTGCCGCGCTTGAGAAAGCGGCGCGGATGTGGTAAACTAAAACATAGTTTACAGCCTGTTTTTATTACAAGGGCCTGGTTCAACGGGCCGCATGCCCCAAAACAGCACAGACAGGAGGGACGAGAAATGCGTTCGTTTGAATCGCGTGAAGATTATCTGGAGGCGATCCTGGTGCTCCAGAATGAAAAAGGGGCGGTACGCAGCATTGACATCGCCGCAAAGCTGGGGTTTACAAAGCCCAGTGTGAGCCGGGCCATGGGCCTTTTGCGCGGTGCGGAATACATCACGGTGGACCGGGACGGCTTCATCCGTCTGACAGAGACGGGCCGCGCGGCGGCGGAGAGCGTGTATGAGCGTCACCGCCTGTTGACGGACTGCCTGATTCGTTTGGGTGTCTCGCCCGAGACAGCGGCCGAGGACGCCTGCCGTGTGGAGCATGTCATCAGTGCGGAGAGCTTTGAAAAAATTAAGGAATATGCCGCGCGGATACCGGAAAAATAATGCAGCTCCGTAAGGTAAATCAAAAGCCGCTTTCCCTCGCGAGGGAAAGCGGCTTTTTCTGGCGGCTTTGCGCAGCAAAGCAATCCATGCGGCCACATGAGCCAGAACGGCACACCGCTTGGAGTCCAAGCGCCCGGAGATGCGTCAAAAACAGTAGTGCAGCGGCTGTCTTTGCACGACTTACAGGAACAACGGCGCGAAACGGGCTGCGGGCTCAGGATGTCCCAGCAAAAACCCCTGAAGATAATCCGCGCCGAAAGGCTGCAAAGCGGCAAGCTCGGCCGTAGTTTCTACGCCCTCCACACACACGCGGATGCCTACACTGTGGCAAAGCTCCACCATCAGGTGTACGAAAGAGTGGTCGAAAGCACTGCCGCACAGCCCCTGTACAAAGCTCCGGTCAATTTTCACGATGTCGACAGGGGCGTGCTTGAGGACGCTGAGGGAGGAATAACCCGTTCCGAAATCGTCCATGGCCACACGCAGCCCCAGGCCGCGCATCTGTGCCAGAAGTCCCGAAAGCCGTTCCAGATTCGGCGCGAGATAGCTTTCCGTCAGTTCCACGATGATATGCTCCGCGCTCACGCCCTCTTCGCGCAGCGTTTGGGCCAGATATTCCACCAGGGTCGGGTCCTCCAGCTGCAGGCAGGAGAGATTGACAGCCATGCTGAACGCCGGATACTCATCCAGAAAAACCGCGCACTGGCGCACCGCCTGCCGAAAGGCCCAGCGGCCGAAGGAAAGGATCATGCCGTTCTTTTCCAGCAGTGCGATGAACTCACCGGGCGGCACACTGCCGAACCGCGCACACTGCCAGCGGCTTAGTGCCTCTGCGCCGCAAAGGCGCCCGTCCGGCGAAAAGACAGGCTGGTAATGCAGAGAAAAACCATTGCAGCCGTTTTCGATGCTTTCCCGCAGAAGCTCCGTCAGCTCCATGGCTCGCTCAGCCGGGCCGAGAATGGCGGACGAAAATACCTCCATGCGGTTCTTCCCGTGGCGCTTGGCGTGGTCCAGCGCAGAGCTGGCGCACTTCAGCAGGCCCAGATAGGTGGTGCCGTCGTGCGGGGCAAAGGCACATCCGCAAGACAGCGTACAGAAAAATTTACTGCCGTCAAAGGTTTGCTGTGTGCTGAAGGCCTGCTGCACAGCACCGAAATAGCCTTGGACAGCACGCAATGTGCCGCCGCGCAGGACGACCCCGAATTCATCGCCGTCCAGCCGAAAAACTGTGCCCCCCGGAGGAGCGAGCGTCTGCAGTTTTTGGCAGACGATACGGATGACCTCATCCCCAAACAACCGATTGTACAGGCCGTTGATGCGTTTAAGGCCGTCGATGCCGAACAACAGCACGCACACACCTTCGCGGGGCTGGGCGTCCAGCAGGCGGCGCACCTCGTGCTCAAATTCGAATTTGTTAAATACGCCCGTCAGGTGGTCCACTTTGTTCTTTTTTCCCAAGTTGGTGATGATACCCGCAAACAATACGGGTTCGCCGCCCGCGTCGCGCTCCAGGTGCCCGCGGCAGCGCATCCAAACCCATTCGCCGTGGCGGTTACAGGCGCGGTATTCGACACAATGGCTGTCGGCACGGCCGTCCGTGATTTCCTGGTTGGCTTCCAGAAACGCCTGCTTGTCGTTGGGATGCACCTTCGCACCCCAGACGGCCGCCGCGTTGGCAATGACGCGGCCGGGCAGGTCAAACTCGTCCACCATGGCCTGGGGATAACAAAAAACGCCGGTTTTCATGTTGCAGACGTAGACATAGTCGTCGGTACTCTGCACCAGAGCGTCCAGCAGATAAATCGTATCATAGGTGAAGTCCACGCCGGGGCTGCGCTGTGGGGAATGCAGCAACGCGTACTGGGCGTTGGCGATGTGGAGACGCCGCTTTTTTTCGTGGAGCTTTTCATCCACGTCGCTTAATAGCTGTGCGACGGAGCGCGCGGGACCGTTCGGCTCCGGCGTTAAAACGCCGAAGGAAAACGCGTCCGCCTGCTCGGACAGCGCCTGGACTCCATGCAGGGCTGCCAGCGCTGTATTCATACGCTGTACCGCCTGCTCTCGTGGTGCGCCGCGCATCAGCGCCAGAAATTCATCTCCGCTCAGGCGGCAGAGCACATCGCCTTCCTGCAGCACGCCGCGCACTGCCTCTGCAATGGAAACGAGCAGCTGGTCCCCGGCAGCATGCCCGAAATGGTCATTGGCCTTTTTCAGGTCGTTCACATCAAACATGCAAAGCGAGAAAGGTTCGCCTGTTCGGGCGCATGCAGCGGCCATCTCCGCCAGCGCGGCCTTTCCCGCGCGTCGGTTCAGCGCGCCCGTCAGTTCGTCGGTGGTTGCCGCAATGGAGAGCTTATGGTATTCCGTTACGTCCAGCGAATGCTGAAAGTGGACGAGCCGGCCATCGTGCCATTGAATCAGGCTGTCGAAGTTTTCATAGATGCAGCCGTTGCTGGTATTATGTTCCTCCCAGCGGAGCGGTGCTGCGGAAGGGCCGTCCCGCAGCAGACGCGGCACGGGGCAGAAGGGACAGCGCTCGCTCATCCCTTTTTGAAGCACCTGCCAGCAGATTTTTCCCTCCGGCTCCACAAGGCCGAACTGCTTTTTCATGCCGCTGTTCATGAACAGGATCTCGTCCGTGTCCACATCGGTGATATAAACGCCTGCGTTCATCTGGTTCATGATCCTGTCCAGAAGCCAAACACCGGAGTCGTGAGTGGAGTTCTCGCGGGGCGTATCCATCATAAGCCAGCCTCCTTTTTGGCACAAGTGTGCCATAAAATTCGGTCCATGACGGCGCACGGGGGAGTGCGGCAACTGGGGAAAAGGCATGCACAGTCATAAATAAGGTACCGTTCGTGCCATTATAACATTTTTGATGCCTTCATGTCAGCACTTTCGGGGAATTTAGCAGAAAGTTATCGGAAACAGCAGGCATGCAAAACAGGCCGTCCCCGGGACGGCCTGTTTTGCGTTGTGAGAAACACCACAAAAGAAGAATAGGATGGAATGGAGTAAGCAAAAAGGAGGGGCACGCGCCGCGCGTCACACCCGGCAGAGGGAGCGGGCGCGTGCCAGCGTTATGTCATGGCCCGGTGTTTGCGGGCCGGGCCACCTTAAAGAAGGGACAGCGCCTTGCCGAGAGCGGTGCATTCCGCCAGAGCGATGTCGTCGGGCGCCTCGTTCACTGTCAGACCCTCGCCGCACAAAACCGCCCCCGCGGCCGCGCAGCGGTCCTGCCAATCGCGCATCCACTGTCCGTCGCCCCAGCCGTAAGAGCCAAAGAGGGCGATTTTTTTGCCGGAGAGCAGAGGTTCAAGCTCGGTAAAGAACGGCTCGAACACACTTTCTTCCAGCACCTCGGCGCCCATTGCAGGACAGCCCAGCGCCAGTTTATCGTATTGCGCCGCATCTGCGGCACGAACGCTGTCTGCCGAAAAGAGCGCGGCGTCCTCGCCGGCGCCGTTCAACCCGTCCAGAACGGCCTGCGCCATTGCTTCGGTATTGCCCGTCCCGGACCAATAGATCACTGCGGATTTGCTCATAAAAACACCTCTCCGTGATTAGAATTGATAAAGCGGGGCGTTCAGCCTGCGGCGAGCATTTCGCCAAGTGTCAGCCCGCTGGACGCCATAGCCAGATACCGTTTGCGGCAGGCGGCGTATCGACGAAACAGATGCTGTGCCTGTTCTACGTCGCCGTATACCTTCCAGCAGCCGGAACAGCGATACTCCGCGCCGCCTGCTGCGATGAACCCGGTGACATCTTCCAAAGGATAACCCAGGAACAAGCCGATCTCGTGGGGGAAACCGCCTGCTTTTGCACTGCGCATCCGCCGCGAAAGCTCATCCAGCAAACGTCCCGTCCCCATTGAAACGGGATAGCCGCACGCCTGCAAAAAAGCGCGCCGTTCCGGCTGGCGCAGGCTTTCCCGCAACAATGCAGGGCGGTAGACCATGATAACAAGATGCCGACGGCAGCCACACAAAACGCGCAGACGCAGGCCGTTGCCGGAAAACAGGCTGCGGCACGAAGAAAGCTCCGTTTGCCAGCCCGGGATGTTTTCCTTATGCAGCGTAAAGATGCAGGCAGGTTTTACGCCCGAAAGCGTTGGCGCGCAATGTGTGCACAACAACGAAAGAAATGCGTCGCTCAAAATTCCACCTCCGGGAGCACAGCTCTGGTTAGCTTCAACTAACCAGAGCTGTGAAAAGAAGCGGCCGAAGCCGCAAATTTTCAACAGCGTGAGGTTAGCGTTAACTAACTGATGCTATAATAACATATGACGGATGAACTGTCAAGCGTTTTTTGAAAAAATTGAAAGAACGGATACCGGGAAGGATGCGCCACGGATGCCGGGAAGAAATACGCATATCCGTCAGCCGCGGGCGCCGGAGGCGTGAAGTCGTTCCCGGCGCTTGAGGTCCGGCCAGACGGTGAGCAGCATCGTAACAAAGCATGCGCCGCCGCCCAGAAAATTAGAGATAGGTTCCGCAAGAAAAACACCGTTGACACCCAGACCAAACCTTCCCGGCAGCCACAGCGTCAGTGGGATGACGATGACAGCCTTGCGAAGCAGCGAGAAAAAAACAGCCTGTCTGGCACGTCCAAGCGCCGTGTTGGTGGACTGTCCGGCAAACTGCAGTGCCATCATAAAAAATCCGAAAAAATAAACGTGCATGGAGGGAGCGCCGGCGGCCAGCAAGGCGGGGTCTGAAGTAAACAGGCGGATAAACGCCTGCGGGAACAAAAACAGGCACAGCCATACGGCGGCTGTGTACCCAACGCAGACCGCACTCATGAATTGAATGCCGGAACGCACGCGTTTGTATTCGCCTGCGCCAAAATTGAAGCCGATGACGGGCTGCGCGGCATTGGTAATGCCCATGACGGGCGTTGTGGTAATCTCCCGCACCGAGTTGAGTACCGTCATCACACCCACATAAACATCGCCGCCCCAGCGCTGCAGCGTGGCGTTGCACACCACCTGCACCGCGCTGTTGGTGGCGGACATGATGAAGCCCGAAAGGCCCAGGGCGCAGATCTCGCCCACCAGCTTCCAGCGCACGCGCATGGAAGACGGACGCAGGCGCAGCAGCGCTTTTTTGCCGCAGAGAAACGCCACGGCCCACAGCGCCGAGAGAAACTGTGAGATCACCGTTGCCAGCGCGGCGCCCTGTACGCCCATGCCCAGCGCAAAAATAAACACCGGGTCCAGAATGATATTCACCACAGCGCCCAGCAGTACCGTGATCATGCCCATGCTGCCGAAGCCCTGGGCGTTGATGAAATTGTTCATGCCAAGCCCCAGCATCACGAACACAGTGCCGCACAAATAAATGGTGAGGTAGCCGTCCGCATAGGGGAAAGTGGCATCACTGGCGCCGAACAGATACAGCAGCGGTTTTTTGAACGCGAGCACCAGCGCCGTGAGCACAAGGCCTGTGCCCAGCAGCATGGTAAAGGTGTTGCCCATAATATCTGCGGCGTGGGCGTCGTCGCCCCGGCCCCGTGCGATGGAGAAAAGCGGTGCGCCCCCTGTGCCGAACAGATTGGCAAACGCAATGACGATGGACAGGATGGGGAAGGTGACGCCCACGCCCGTAAGCGCCGCTGAGGACGCGCCCGGGATGTGGCCGATGTAGATGCGGTCCACTACGTTATACAAAACGTTAATGAGCTGCGCCACTGTAAGCGGCAGCGCCAGGGAAAGAATGTTGGCCGACACCGAGCCTTTCGAAAAATCGCTTTGCTGTTTGATTCCTGCAGCCGTTTCGGACACCTGCTTTCGAAAAAATTTTGTACGCGGGCGGGGATATGCCGCGCATCGGCGCATGAAATGCGCGCGGCCGCGCAAGCGGCGGGTTTGAGGTTATTATAACAGGACGCCGCGAAGCGGCTACAACAAAATTGCAGTGGCAAAGCCGCTGAAATTTTGCATGGTTCAATGTTCTCAAACCCATGCGCGACGGCGCATCGGCGCATGAAATGCGCGTAGCCGCGCAAGCGGCGGGTTTGAGGTTATTATAACAGGACGCCGCGAAGCGGCTACAACAAAATTGCAGTGGCAAAGCCGCTGAAATTTTGCATGGTTCAATGTTCTCAAACCCATGCGCGACGGCGCATCGGCGCATGAAATGCGCGTAGCCGCGCAAGCGGCGGGTTTGAGGTTATTATAACACACATCAGGCTGGAGCTGTACCTGATTTCCTAAACTCCAGCCCGACTGCCACAGGAGTCCCAAAAGCTGAGGGGCAGCAAAAAACGCGCGCGGAATTGCGCGCGCGAAATAAGAAGAAAGAGAGACTTATTCCGGGCCGAAGCGCCGCGCGGCCCGCCGCAATAACAATGTGACGGCGCAGCCCGTGCACAGCCACAGCAGCAGGACGGCAGGCAGAGCCAGGAGTGAACTGTAACTTGTCATATGACCGATAAAAAAGAAAGCGGCGTCCACTGTAAACGCACAGGGCACAGGCGCCAGAAGCCAGACGGCCAGAGCGTAAAAACGACAGCGTGCAGCGGGAATGGGCGCCGCAAGAGCCTCATATACTACGCATCCGGCGATCTGCAGCACAAGGCCAATGCAGACGGGCAGCAGCGCCTGGTATTCCCGCCAGCCGAGAACCGCACACAACAAACCGGCCAGCATCAGCCCAAATGCGGCGGCCCGCCCGGTTCCGGAGCCTTGGGAGACAGGGAAAGGCCTCGCAGAGCCGGTCAATTCCGGTGGAATGGATGAAAAACAGTCCAGTTCGTCTAGCAGGAGCGCGTCGGTGGAGACACCGAGCACGCGGCTTAGCTGTACGATTTTGTCCAGCTCCGGCATCGCGCCGCCTGATTCCCATTTGCTGACAGCTTGGCGTGAAACACCCAACGCTTCGCTCAATTGCTCTTGGGACAGCCCGGCGCGCTTGCGTAAAGCCGCGATTTTTTCGGATAATGGCATAAAGAAAGCACGTCCTTTCGGTTGATGTCTTTTTCAGTATACCCCTGTGTGCGGTTGCAGGCTATGGACTGAGCTTTGCACTTTGTCAACCGCAGGTTGCACAGGGCATAAAATAAATATCCCCCGGCAAAGCCGGGGTTTTTTCATATGCGGGCATAGCCCTAGAATACTAGCACGCGCGTCACGTCGCGCAAGTACGGTCTGCCAGCCGCGAAAGTTCCGTTACTTGCCGCCCGTAAACGGGCACTTTAGAAGTTTGGCATGGTCAGCTGCTCTCCTGCTTTGTCCTGCTCGTACTGACATTGGATATACTCCTGTATCTTCTTTGCATTTTTCCCTGCCGTGTCCACATAGTACCCACGGCACCAGAATTCCCGGTTCCGGTATTTCTATTTTTGCTCCGGGAACTTCTCGTACAGCATCAGGCTGCTTTTTCCTTTCACCTACCCCATGAAACTTGCTACTGCTATCTTTGGCGGTATCTCGATCAGCATGTGGATGTGGTCCGCGCATACCTCCGCTTCGATAATCTTGATCCCTTTCCAATTGCACAGCGTCCTCAGAATGCTTCCAATTTCTCTTCTTTTCTCTCCGAAGAACACTTTCCTTCTGTATTTTGGCGCAAACACTACATGATATTTGCAATTCCAACTGCTATGCGATAAACTATTTACGTCGTTCATTTTCGAATGTCCTCCCTTTGCTTGCTTGTGCAGTTCGCAGACCGCACTTCCAGTATAGCAAAGGGAGTTTTTCTTTTCCCATTATCGACATTAGCCTTCTTTTGAACCACTCGCCTAGCGAGTGGTTTTCGACATACAAGAAAAAGCCGGGTGTGTGCCCGGCTTTCAGACTGTCGAAAAAGGCAAAGAAGTGAAAGAAAAGTCCGGGGAACAAGCTTGAAAAGGGGGGGAGCCCCCCTTTTTTTCATTTAAAATAACTCCGCGACGCCCCGCAGGGCCAGTGCCGAGGCGTGCAGAGCGAAGCGGCCGCCGAAGGCCGCCGTGCGCGGGGAACGGGGCCAAGGGACCTGTTGGTAGGCAACTTGGCGTGTGCCCGGCTTTAAAGTGGCACGTGCAGTCAGATATAAGCTGCTACGCAGTTTCGCCCTTCGTGTTTTGCCTCATAAAGCGCCTTGTCCGCGCGGGACAGCAGATCTTCCAGGCGGGGCGCATTTTCCGCCTCTGTGGTAGCGGCGCCGATGCTTACGGTGATGCAGCCCTGTGGCAGGTCGCCGCGGGGATATCCGCAGCGTTCCACCGCCGCGCGCAGCGTTTCCCCGGCCTCCAGTACCTGCGCGCGGCTGCAGGAGAACAAGCAAATGAAAAATTCCTCGCCGCCGAACCGAACGGCGACACCTTCGCGCCCCTCCATAAACTGCCGGATGACCGCCGCAATACGCTGTAGACATTCATCACCTGCAAGATGGCCGTATGTATCGTTGAACTGCTTGAAAAAATCGATGTCCACCATCATGGCGGAGACGGGCGGCATTTCGTTCCATCGGTCGTCCAACGGCAGACGTTCCAGCGAACGGCGGTTTTTCATCCCCGTCAGTTCGTCCGTGTGCGCCATTTGATCCAGCTGGACATTCATACTGCGGATGTCGGCGTTCTGCTGCTCGATGATGATCTTGGCGTAACGGGACGAGACCTTACTGCGGTAAAACCAAAGAGAGATGAAAAAAGCGCCCAGTGTGACGAAGCAACTGTTGACCGCATTGCTGTAAAAATTATCCGGTCCGGCAGGCGTATAGGGCAACAGCAGGTTTAAAAACAGGCAATTCCCGGTAAAGATAAGCGCGGACTGCCAGGGCTGCAGCACGGTGAGGGCTGCGGCAGAAAGCGTGACGTAAGTAAAAACGCTCAGGCTGTTGCCGCCGAATTGGTCCAAAAGCGTGACGCACGTCCCCCACAGACACAAAAAAGCGGTGTAAAATGTCTGCAGCGGTAAAAAAAACGTGTCCAGGCACGGCCTGCGGCGGCGCATCAGAAATACGATCAGCAGCAAAAACAGCAGCGTTACCGAAAACAGTGTTACGTACAGCCACCAATATCCTTGTCGGCGGAGAGAGGCGAACGGCCCACCTTTGCGCAGCAGCGAGAGCACCATCATCACAGCTTGAAAAGCGAGGATGAGCAGTGCGCTGAAAATGCCGGGGCGCAGGCTGCTTTGTACGATATCCTGTTCAATGTGCACGCGGTATCGGTCCTCCAGCGGAAAACCGAGCCAGCGGCGCAATTTTTGTAATGTCATAGTACGCTCCCATTTCGGACAGTTGTTTGGGTATAAGGTATTCATTATCATAGCACAGCCGCAGTGCCGATGCAAGAAAGGCGCGCGGGAGAGCTTCACAGCACAGGAGACAGGAGCGCTTTTTGCCAGGCAAAGAAGAGACGGGCAACAATAATACATTAAAAAACATTGCACAGGCGTTGCCACAGCACAGGGAAAAAGGTACAATAAAAATATCGGCCCGCGCAGCAGTACAGGCCGTGAAACACACGATGCGACCGCCGGGCGGCGCTTTTGGCGCCGTGTGAGCCCCGGCGGCCGGGAATAAGAAATTTCACAAGGAGGCATCCCATGGAATTCGACCCGAAATGGCTGACAGACCCGCAGGTGTTTCAAGTGAACCGTCTGCCGGCTCATGCATCTTATATGGTGCGGGGCGCGGACGGCGCGCCGCTGGAGCAGACGCTGGACGGCGCGTGGAAGTTTTTTTATGCACAGACGCCGGGCGCCTCTCCGCAGGAATTTTACAGGGAGGGATATGACGTTTCCGGCTGGGACGAAATCGCGGTGCCGGGCTATATCCAGCTTCAGGGCGGCGGGAAGTACGGTACGCCCCATTATGTCAATACCCAATATCCCTGGGACGGCCACGAGAGACTGGAGCCTCCTGCCGTGCCGGAGCGGTATAATCCTGTGGGATGCTATGTGCGCGGTTTTGCTGTGCCCCAAAGCTGGGATGGCCCTGTTTGCGTGCGCTTCGACGGCGTGGAAACGGCGTTTGCGGTATGGTGCAACGGCGTGTTCATCGGTTACAGTGAGGACAGCTTCACACCCGCGGAATTCGACCTCACGCCAGCTGTGCACCGGGACGGCGAAAACCGCCTGGCAGTGCGCGTATACCGCTTTTCCTCCGCAAGCTGGCTGGAGGACCAGGATTTCTGGCGCATGTCCGGTATTTTCCGCAGTGTGGCGCTGTTCACGAAAGCGCAGACCCATCTGGCGGACCTGTGGGTCAAGCCGCAGCTTTCAGAAGATCTTGCTGCGGGTACGCTGCGTGCGGAGCTGAAGCTGGAGGGAATGTGCGTGGGCGAGGCGACGCTGACGCTGGACGGAAAAACGGTGCTGGCCCCTGTGACGGGCGGGCATGCGGTGTTGGAGCTGCCCGTGGAACGCCCGCGTCTGTGGAGCGCCGAGGCGCCGGAGCTTTACACCTATGAGGTAACGCTTACCGACGCGGCCGGCCATCTTCTGGAGACCGTGCGCGGAAAGGCCGGCTTCCGCAGGTTTGAGCTGCGGGACGGCCTGATGCTGCTCAACGGCAGGCGCATCGTGTTCAAGGGCGTGAACCGCCATGAGTGGAACTGCCGCACGGGCCGAGCCGTAACGATGGAGGATATGGTGAGCGATGTGCGGGCCATGAAGCAGAACAATATCAACGCCGTGCGCACCAGCCATTATCCCAACCGCACGGAATGGTATGACCTGTGCGACGAGTACGGCCTTTATGTGATCGACGAGACGAACCTGGAGACGCACGGCACGTGGCAACGGCCGGACGGAGCGGAGAGCGCGCTTCCCGGCGACAGGCCGGAGTGGCTGGGCGCTGTGCTTGACCGGGCAAACAGTATGCTCCAACGGGATAAAAACCATGCCTCTGTGCTCATCTGGAGCTGCGGCAACGAGAGCTTCGGAGGCAGGGACATCTACGAAATGAGCCGCTTTTTCCGCGAAACGGACCCCACCCGGCTGGTGCATTACGAGGGAGTGTTCCATGACAGGCGTTACCCTGATACCAGCGATATGGAGAGCCAGATGTATACCCCGGCCGCTGATGTGGCCGCTTTCCTTGAAAAACATCCGGAAAAGCCCTTTATTATGTGCGAATACATGCATGCCATGGGGAATTCCTGCGGCGCGATGGACCGTTACACCCGTATGACAGACGTCATCCCTCAATATCAGGGCGGATTTATCTGGGACTGGGTGGACCAGGGGATTGAAACGGACAACTGCTTGGGCGAACGCTGCCTCGCCTGCGGCGGAGACTTCGGAGACCGCCCGTCGGATTTTGAATTCGTGGGAAACGGCCTGCTGTTCGCCGACCGCACGCCCACGCCAAAACTTGCCCAGGCGAAGGGCTGCTACCAGGATTTCGATATCCTGCCCGACGAGACGGGCGTTACCGTGAAAAACAAATCCCTGTTCACGGATACGGCGGACTATGTGCTGCTGGTGGAGCTGACGAAGAATGGCGCGCGGGTGAAAAGCAGCGAATGCAGCCTGCAGGCTGTTCCCGGCGAGACGGCGCGCGCGGAGCTGCCCTTTGCCGTTCCGCAGGCGCCGGGCGAGTATACCATGGATGCGTCGCTGTGCCTGCGGGAGAATGCCCGTTGGGCCGCGAAGGGCCATTGTGTGGCCTTCGGGCAGTGGCATATTTCCCGGAAGGCGCCGGAAAAGCCCTGTACGCTGCCGGTCACGCTGGTGGAGGGCGACTGCAATATCGGCGTTCACGGCAGAGATTTCAGCCTGCTGTTTACGAAGAACGCTCAGGGCAGCGTTATCTCGTATCGCTGGAAAGGCCGCGAACTGCTGCAGCGCCCCATTGCGCTCAACTTCTGGCGCGCGCCGACCGACAACGACACCGCCGCGGGTATGGAGCTTGCGCACCTGCCCTTCAAAACGGCCGGGCTGTATGCAAAACTGCGCAGGGCAAAGGCAGAGACGGACGGGACGTCCGTGCGCATCCACGCAAAGTATGCGCTTCCCGGCGGCGCGCGGGCAAATGTCACCTATACCATCACAGGGGATGGAAAGGTGGAGGCTGCGCTGAAATGGAAAGGAAAGGCCGTGGAGAGCGTGCCGGAATTCGGCCTGATGCTGACACTGCCTGCCGAGTACCGCAACGTTGCCTATTACGGTATGGGACCGGGCGAGACGTATTCGGATTTTACCAGCGGCGCACACATGGGGCTGTTCGGCTTTGACGCACACACGGCGCTGCAGCCTTATTTCAACCCGCAGGAGAGCGGCGCGCGCACAGGCGTGCAGGCTGCCGCCGTTACCGACGCCGCGGGCTTCGGGCTGTGCCTTGCCGGGAATGGCTTTATGCTCAGTGCGCTGCCGTATACTCCGCACGAAGTGGAGAACGCCCGCCGCCAGTACGAGCTGCCGCCAAAGGTCAAAACCGTGGTACGCTGTGCAAAAGGGCAGCTGGGCGTTGCGGGCGACAACACCTGGGGCGCCGGACCCCATGCCGAATACCATGTGGCGCTGGAGAAGGGCGAAACCTTCCGCTTCACTTTTGGCGGCATGGGCGGCAATGGATGAGCCGGCCGGTGGCCGGAAAGAATAAAAAAGGAGAAGGGCGGCCGCGGGCGGCCGTGAAAAAGACCAATGAAAAAACCATCCTCCCGTACGATGACATACCTATGCCTGGCGCTGTTGCTGGTGCTGGCGGGGATTTTTTATCTGGTGAACCGCAATACCGGCGTACAGGCCAGCGACGACCCGCTGAGCGTCGGTATGGTAGAGCGCTGGAACGCCGCGCTGCCCGCGGGTTTTTCCAAGGAGTCTGCGGAGCATATTGCAGACGGCAGAGGTTACAGCTTTGCGAAGCTGACCTATGAAAAAGACGTGGCGGATATCCTGGCCAAATGGGAGACGCCCGCGGCGGATATGCAGGCGCGTTTTGACGCGGTGATCGACGCGCAGCTGGCGGATGCTTCTACCACACAGGCCGACGCGGCGCTCATTGAGGCGGCGCGCCCCACGCTGGATGAGAGCTGGGTGTGTTTCTCGCTCCAGAGCGAGGACGACCCGAATGATGTGATCCTGCTGGCATATCAGAGCGCTACGCATGTGATGATCGTGGCCGAGCAGCAGAAGTAATGAAGCAAAATCAAAGCGGCGGAACGAGGAGATGCGTTCCGCCGCTTTGATTTTTTCATATGTCTATAACGCTCGGCCCGGGCAGGCCGCTTTCGAAAACGGCCTGAGGTCATTTTGGGTTTTTCTTTTCATCCTGCTCCTGCGCTTTGCAGGCCATTTTCCAGCCCAGCACAATGAAGCCTGCCGCAATGGCGGCGCCGATGAGAAAAAATGCGAGTCCGATCATATACATTGCCTCCTGCGGATGTTTTACGCCGTATACCAGTATTTGCGGTCCAGATTCCGGTACTGCACGGCCTCGCGCACATGCTCTGCTTCGATGCGTTCGCTGCCCGCAAGGTCCGCGATGGTGCGGCTCACCTTCAGCACCCTGTCGTAAGCGCGGGCGGAAAGGCCCATGCGCTCAAAGGCGCCGCGCAGCACACGGTCGGCGTCCGGCGCAAGGCGGCATACGCGGCGCAGCATCGCGCTGGGAAGGCGCGCATTGCAGGTGACGCCCGTACCTTTATAGCGGGTGTCCTGCACGGCGCGGGCTGCCAGCACGCGCCGCAGGATCGCTGCGCTGCTCTCGCCGCTCGAATCTCCGGCAAGGTCGGCGTATTCCACGGGCGCGACCTCTACATGAAGGTCGATCCGATCCAGCAGCGGACCGGAAACGCGCTGCAGATAGCGCTCAATGGCATAGGGCGTGCAGCTGCACGCGCGGGTGGGGTGCCCAAAATAGCCGCATGGGCAGGGATTCATGGCGGCGGCCAGCATGATGCTGCTGGGGAATGACGCGCTGCCCGCCACGCGGCTGACGGTGACCGTGCCGTCCTCCAGCGGCTGGCGCAGGATCTCCAGAGCGTCGCGGTGAAATTCGGGCAGCTCATCCAAAAACAGGACGCCGTTGTGTGCGAGGCTCACCTCGCCGGGACGCGGCGTGCTGCCGCCGCCCACAAGGCCCGCCGCGCTTACCGAATGATGCGGCGCGCGGAACGGGCGGTGGCTCACAAGCCCGCTGCCGCGGGGCAGCATGCCCGCCACAGAATATACCTTCGTCGTCTCCACAGCCTCCGTGCGGGAGAGCGGCGGCAGAATGCCCGGCAGACGTTTGGCCAGCATGGATTTTCCCGTGCCCGGCGCGCCGATCAATAAAATATTGTGGCCGCCGGCGGCGGCGATCTCCATGGCGCGCCGGGCCTCCAGCTGGCCCCGGACATCTGCAAAGTCCGGTACGTCCCGGGGCCCGCCGGGTGCAAAGGCCGCGGGCTGTGCCGGTTCTATGGGCGCTTCGCCCGTCAAATGGCGCACTGCGTCCAGCGCCGTATGGACAGGGTAAACACAAAGCGCGCCGGCTGCCGCGGCCTCGGCCGCGTTTTCGGCGGGAACGAACAGGCGGCGCACGCCCTGCTGCACCGCGGCCAGCGCCATGGGCAGCACGCCCGTCACACTGCGCACGCCGCCGTCCAGCGAAAGCTCGCCGATGAAGGCGTCCTCCGGGCCGGGGACGGGCAGCTGCCCGGAGGCAGCCAGAATGGCAAGAAGAACAGGCAGGTCGTACACAGGGCCGGTCTTGCGGATATCGCCGGGAGCGAGATTGACGGTGATCCGGCTGACGGGCCAGACGAAGGACAGGTTTTTCAGCGCGCTGCGCACGCGGTCCGTGGCCTCGCGCACAGCGCTGTCCGGCAGGCCCACGATGGTGAATTGAGGCAGTCCGCCGCTGATATCCGCCTCCACGCTCACACTGAAGCCATTCAGCGCATATACGCCCAGGCTGTTGATCCTTGCAAACATCCTTCCGCCGCCTTTCGCCGTTTTCCGCCGCACTTCGCGCCGGTACGCCCATATGGGTGTGTTTTTAGTATAACTTGCGCGTCATTTTTGTACAAGTGCGAATTGACAGGCCCAGGCCCATGGCTTATGATAAGAAGTATAAAAGGCGGCACGCCGCGCGGCGCTTCGGCCGCCTGAGACTGAAAAGGGGAAGCGCAGCTTTCCCGGAAAGCGGGGGCATATTGATGTATCAGCAGGAATATGAACGGTGGCTTGCCGCCGAACTGGAGGATAAGGACCTGAAGCCCGAGCTGCTCAGCATTCAGGGCATTGACGCAGAGATACAGGACCGTTTCGCGGTGGAGCTGGAGTTCGGCACCGCGGGCCTGCGCGGCGTGCTGGGTGCGGGCACGAACCGCATGAACATCTATATGGTGCGTAAGGCCACGCAGGGTTTGGCAAATTATCTGAACAAGCAGGGCGGCAAAAAAAGCGTTGCCATCTCCTACGACAGCCGCATCAAAAGCGACGTGTTTGCGCGGGAGGCCGCGCGCGTGCTGGCAGGCAACGGCGTCAAGGCGTATCTTTACAAGGAGCTGATGCCCGTTCCGGCGCTCAGCTTTGCCACGCGCTATCTGCACTGCGACGCCGGCATCATGGTGACGGCCAGCCACAACCCGGCCAAATACAACGGCTATAAGGCCTACGGGCCGGACGGCTGCCAGATGACCAGCGAAGCCGCCGACGCGGTCTATGCCGAGATGCAGGCCACCGATATTTTCGCGGGCATCAGGCTGGCGGATTTCGACGCGGCACTGGAGCAGGGCGGCATCGAGTACATCGGCCAGGACACCATCGAGGCGCTGTATGAGAACATCAAGGCCCAGAGCGTTCGCCCGGGTTTGTGCAAAACCGCGGGGCTGAAGCTGGTGTATTCGCCGCTGAACGGTTCGGGCCTCGTGCCTGTCACCCGCGTGCTGGGGGATATCGGCATTACGGATATCACCATTGTGCCCGAGCAGCAGTATCCGGACGGTAATTTCCCCACTTGCCCGTATCCCAACCCCGAGATTCGTGAGGCGCTGGCCCTGGGCCTTGCGCTGGCGGAAAAATCCGGCGCGGATCTGATGCTTGCCACCGACCCGGACGCCGACCGCGTGGGCATTGCCGTGCGCTGTAAGGACGGCAGCTATCAGCTGCTTTCCGGCAACGAGGTGGGCGTGCTGCTGCTGGATTATATCTGCAAGGGCCGCACCGAGAACGGCACCATGCCCAAAGCCCCGGTGTGTGTTAAATCCATCGTCTCCACGCCGCTGGCGGACGTTGTGGCCGCGCATTACGGGGTAGAATGCCGAAATGTGCTTACGGGCTTCAAATGGATCGGCGACCAGATCGCCGGGCTGGAGGCCGCAGGCGAGGTGGAGCGCTTTATCTTCGGCTTTGAGGAGAGCTACGGCTACCTGGCGGGCAGCTATGTACGTGACAAGGATGCCGTCGTAGGCTCCATGCTCATCTGCGAAATGGCGGCCTATTACCGCAGCATCGGCTCGTCCATCAAGGAGGAGCTGGAGCGCATTTACGCCGAGTATGGCCGTTACCTGAACAAAGTGAACAGCTATGAATTCCCGGGCCTGTCCGGCATGGAGACCATGGCGGGCATCATGACAAAGCTGCGGGAGAACCCGCCGGCGGAATTTGCGGGATACAAGGTCGTAACGGTGGCAGACTACAAGGCACGCACCAAAACGGACGTAGCCACGGGCAAAACGGAGCCCATCGAGCTGCCGGCGGCCAACGTGCTCATCTACACACTGGCGGGCGGCGCCAGTGTAGTGGTGCGCCCCTCGGGTACCGAACCGAAGATCAAGACCTACTTTACCACGCTGGGCAAAGACCTTGCCGAGGCCGAGGCACAGCAAAAAGCGCTGGCCGCCGCTGTGGAGCCGCTTCTGAAATAAGCGGACAAATACCGCTTGCATTTCCCTCGGGAACGTGGTAAAATATGAGGGCAATCGTTCCGATGGCTGCTCCGTGCGCACAGGATGGCGCACGCTGGTAGCCTCCTATTGAAGGTTGTGATGGGCGCATGTATTAAGCATGGCCCCCAATGTCATAAACCAGAAAGAGGTGAATACAAGTGAAAGAGGGCATCCATCCGAAGTACGAGGAAGCGGTGATCACCTGTGCCTGCGGCAACACGTTCACGACCCGCTCCACGAAGAAGGAGATCCACGTCGAGGTTTGCAACAAGTGCCATCCGTTCTACACCGGCAAGCAGAAGCTGGTTGATACCGGCGGACGCGTGGACCGCTTTAAAAAGCGTTTCAATCTGGGCGAATAATAGGTTCCTTACAAAGGGCGGTTTCAAGCGAACCGCCCTTTGTTTTGTTGCTGTTTGGGAGAAAAAGAATGGAATTGGGCGAAGCGAAACGAATCCTGATCCTGGGCTGCGGCGGCGCGGGCAAAAGCACGCTGGCGCGCCGTTTGGGGGCGGCCACGGGCCTTCCGGTGGTGCATCTGGACGGCTTGTACTGGCAGCCCGGCTGGGTGGCCATGGAGCGTGCGGCGTGGCGGCGCACGGTGGAAAACGAGATCGCGAAGGATGCGTGGATCATCGACGGGAACTTCGGAAGCTCGCTGGAACTGCGGCTCTCCCGCGCGCAGGCCGCGGTTTATTTGGACTATTCCCGGGCCGTGTGCCTGGCGGGCGTGCTGCGGCGCGTATGGACAACGCACGGCCGCGTGCGCCCGGATATGGGCGCGGGGTGCCCGGAGCGGTTCGACCTGAGCTTTCTGCGCTGGGTGTGGGACTTCCCGAAGCGGGACGGCACACATGTGAAGGCGCTGCTGGCTGCGCACCCGGAGGTGAGGTGCGTCACACTGAAAAAACGGCGGGACGCGCAAGTGCTCCTGCGGCGGCTGGAGGGGGCGGATGATGGAAGCATATAAGACGATACAGGGCACGGCGCAGGCGCGCATCGAGGAGAAAAAATCTGAATTTATCGCCCACGCGGCCTTTGCGGACACAGAGGAAAAGGCGCTGGCTTTTTTGAACGGGATACGTGCACAGCACCGTACGGCCAACCACAACGTTTACGCATACATTCTGCGGGACGGCGCGCGCATGCGTTATTCCGACGACGGGGAGCCGGCCAAGACCTCCGGCCTGCCCACGCTGGAGGCCATCCGCCACGCGGGCCTTGTGGACTGCATCGTTGTGACGACGCGCTATTTCGGCGGTACGCTGTTGGGCACTGGCGGGCTGGTGCGCGCCTATACAGCGGCGGCAAACGCCGCGCTGGCGGCGTCAAAGCAGGTGACGGTACAGGTGTGCGTGCGGGGCGTTTTGCGGGTGGAATATCCATTGTATGAGCTGGCGCAGCGGCTGCTGGCCGACGCAGGCGCCCGGCTGGAGGAGGTGCAGTTCGCCGACAAGGTGACGCTGCCCTTTGTGATGCTGGCAGGCGGCGAAACGCGGCTTTTGCCGAAATTGCAGGAGCTTTGCCGGGGCAGCGCGGATATTACGTTTTCCAAACCCTATTTTGCCCCTTTCTGAAAATTTTCTTAAAATTTTAAAGGGAAACCGGAGCCTTTGTCGTATAGTGTATATGACGCCGAATTTTTGGAACCATGAAAGACAGCGGCGGCCGAAAGCATGTGGGGCACGCTGTGCGGAAAAGGGGGCTGGCTGATGACGGTACGGGAGCGCACGGAGGAGATTGAGCGGATAACGCTGTCTCCGTTTGCAACATTGAGCGAGAACAGCCGGGGGCGGGCCGTACCCGAAAAACCATGCCCGCTGCGGCCCTGCTTTCAGCGGGATCGGGACCGCATCATCCATTGCAAGGCATTCCGCAGGCTGAAGCAGAAGACGCAGGTGTTCCTTTCGCCGGAGGGCGACCATTACCGCACGCGTTTGACGCACACGCTGGAAGTGAGCCAGATCGCGCGGACCATTGCACGGGCCCTGCGCCTGAACGAGGACCTCACCGAAGCCATTGCACTGGCGCATGATCTGGGCCACACGCCTTTCGGCCATGCGGGTGAGCGCGCGCTGAACCGGCTCTGCCCCGGCGGCTTCAAGCACTACGAGCAGAGTGTGCGCGTGGTGACGAAGCTGGAAAAGGATGGCAGCGGCCTCAACCTGACGTGGGAGGTGCTCAACGGCATCGTCACTCACACACGCGGTGAGTGGGCCGCTACGAGGGAGGGGCGCGTTGTCCGCTTTGCGGATCATATCGCCTATATGAACCACGATATCGAGGACGCGGTGACGGCGGGCGTTCTGCGCAACGAGGATATCCCGGCGGAGATCACCTCCGTGCTGGGGAGCACGAAATCTGAACGGATCACCTCGCTGATCATGGCCATCGTGGAGCACGGGGCCGAAGATATCGGAATGGATGCCGAGCGGGCCGCCGCTTACGAGGCGCTGCACGACTTTATGTACAGCACCGTGTATGTGGACAAGGTGGCGAAAAAGGAAGAGCAGAAAGTGGACAAGCTCATCCGTGAGCTGTACGCATATTTTAAGGATACGCCCACGCATATGCCGCAGGCTTTCCTGTATATCATGTGGCAGGAGGGCGTGGACCGCGCCGTGACGGATTATATCTCCGGTATGAGCGACGAATACGCCACCAGCACGTTCGAATCGCTGTTCGTGCCGCAGAAGTGGCAGATACTGTGATGCGGGGAAAGGAGCGTTATGGACGAAAAACGGTTTGAAGTGATCTATAAGCAGGGCAGCGGCTTTGGCGCCTATTTCCGTATCCTGCGGGACAGGGAGACAGGAGTGGAGTACCTGTTCATGGGCGAGGGCTACGGCGCAGGGCTTACGCCGCTGCTGGATGCGTCCGGCAGGCCTGTGGTTTCATCGTACACGGGTCATGGCGGCGAAGACGTGAAATATTAATGCAATGGCGCCGGCGCGGCGCAGGAGATAACGGAAGGGGGCGGCAGGATGATCCCGCGCGATTATATCACAGAACTGGTGCAGCGCAGCGATATCGTGGACGTGGTGCAGAGCTATGTACAGCTGCGGCACCGCGGCCGCACCCATACCGGGCTGTGCCCGTTTCACAATGAAAAAACGCCGTCCTTTGTCGTATATCCCGAGACGCAGTCGTTTTACTGCTTTGGCTGCGGCGCGGGCGGCGACGTCATCACCTTTATCAAAAAAATCAACAATGTTGATTACATAGAGGCCGTCAAATTCCTTGCGGGACGCGCCGGTATGGCGCTTCCGGAGGAGGATGACCAGACCGGCCGCCTGCGCAGCCGGATCATCTCCATCAACAAGGACGCGGCGCGCTTCTATTTTTCGCGTTTGAATTCGGACGCCGGGCGCGTCGGACGGGCGTACTGGCGCGGGCGCGGCCTTTCCGACGCGACCATCAAGCGCTTCGGCCTGGGATACGCGCCGGACAGCTTCCGAGAGACGCGGGATCATCTGAAAAGCCTGGGCTATACGGAGGACGAGCTTTTGGCAGCGGGCCTCATCAAACGCAGTGAAAAGGGCGGCACTTTCGATTTTTTCCGCCACCGCGTTATGATCCCTATTTTTGACCTGCGGGGCAACGTTATTGCTTTCAGCGGCCGCAAGCTGGACCCTGAGCAGCCCGGCGGCAAATATGTGAACAGCCCCGAGACGCTGGTGTACAAGAAGAGCCGCACGCTGTTTGCCCTCAACTTTGCAAAAAAATCCCAGACACGGCGGTATATCCTGTGCGAGGGCAATCTGGATGCGATTTCCATGCATCAGGCGGGCTTTACCACAGCGGTGGCTGGCTGCGGCACGGCGCTGACAGCGGAGCAGGTGAAGATATTGTCCGAATATGCGGATGAGGTCGTGCTCTGCTACGATTCCGATGAAGCCGGGCAGAAGGCGACACGGCGAGCTATCAGCCTGCTGTCGGCCTCGCCGCTCAAAATATCGGTGCTTAATATCCCCGACGCCAAGGACCCGGACGAATTCATCAAAAAATTTGGGGCGGAACGGTTTGAGATGCTTCTGAACGGCTCCAACAACGCCATCGAGTATGAGCTTTTGCAGGCAAAGGGGAAATACGACATCGCCACACCGGATGGCCGGCTGAATTATATCAAGGACGCGATCGGCGTGCTGGCCGGCCGCATCACGCCCACGGAACGGGATGTGTACGCCGGGCGGCTGGCAGAAGAAACGGATGTGGCGAAGCCCGCAATCCTCAACCAGCTGGACGCGGCCATCCGGGCGCGCGGGCGGCGGGCGGAAAAGGAACGGGAGCGCCGCCTTTTGGAAGAAGGCGCGGGCGGGCGCATCAATGTGCCGTACAGCCAGGGCGGCCAAAAGGCGCTGGGCGTCGCGTTTGCCGAGCAGCAGCTCGTGGCGGCGATCCTCAAGAATCCGGACTATATCCGGCTGGCCGCGCCGCGGGTGAGCGGCGGCACGTTTCTGGACGCGGGCCTGGGCCGGGCATACACGCTTTTATGCGAGAAAGGCGCAAAGGGTGAATATCTGGACCTCTCGGCCCTCAGCGAAGAATTGCCGGAGGAAACGGTCTCGCTCATCAGCCGCGTTCTCGCGCAGAACTACGACATCGGGCTGAGCGCTCAAGACGTAGAGTTGTATCTGGACCGTATCGAGCGCAGCCAGCCCGTCAGCAGTACGGCGGGCGGAAGAACAGCCGCCGAGCTTGCGGATTACCTGCAGGCTTTAAAGGATAAAAAAACATAGCGCGGCGCACGCAATGCGCGGCCGCGCGGCCAAATCACAGGAATAAAGTAGGGAGTACACAACATGGGAGAAAAAAAGAACATCATCATGAACCTTGTGGAACTGGGCAAGCGCAACCAGAAGGTGACGACGAAGGAAATCAACGACGCGCTGGAGGAAATCGGCTTTGAAGTGGAGCTTGTGGATAAGCTCTATGAGGCATTGGATGCGAACAACATCGAGATCGTGGACGAACCGGACGCCGACGTGGAGGAATTCACGCTGACGGAGGACACTGTGGACGTGCTGGAGAGTGCGCTGTCCGCCGAGGGAGTCAACATCGACGATCCTGTCAAGGTGTACCTGAAGGAGATTGGACGCGTGCCGCTGCTCTCTCCGGAAGAGGAGATCAATCTGGCGCTGAAGATACAGGCAGGCGGCCCTGAGGGCGAAAAGGCGAAGCAGCGCCTGTCCGAGGCGAACCTGCGTCTTGTGGTCTCCATTGCCAAACGCTATGTGGGCCGCGGCATGCAGTTTCTGGACCTTATCCAGGAGGGCAACCTGGGCCTTATCAAGGCCGTGGAAAAGTTTGACCATACCAAGGGCTTCAAATTTTCCACATACGCCACATGGTGGATCCGCCAGGCTATCACACGCGCCATTGCGGATCAGGCGCGCACCATCCGCATCCCGGTGCATATGGTGGAGACGATCAATAAGGTGAAAAAGGTGTCCAGCCAGCTGCTGCACCGCAACGGCCATGAGCCGACGGCAGACGAGATCGCGGAGGAGTTGGACATGCCCGTGGATAAGGTGCGGGAGATCATGCGCGTAGCGCAGGAGCCGGTGAGCCTGGAGACGCCCATCGGCGAGGAAGAGGACAGCCACTTGGGTGATTTTATTCCCGACGAGGATGCGCCCGTCCCCGCCGAGGCGGCCAGCCACACGCTTTTGAAGGAGCAGCTCTCCGGCGTGCTGAAAAGCCTTACGCCCCGGGAGGAAAAGGTGCTGCGCCTGCGCTTCGGCCTGGAGGACGGCCGTCCCCGTACGCTGGAGGAAGTGGGCAAGGAGTTCAACGTCACGCGCGAACGCATCCGTCAGATCGAGGCCAAGGCGCTGCGTAAGCTGCGCCACCCCAGCCGTTCCAAGAAGCTGCGCGATTTCCTGGACTGATGCGGCCCCCGCCTTTGCCGCTGTCTCAATGGCAGGACCGGGCGTACATATAGAATGGATAGAGTGGACTTTGAACAGCGCGGCCCGGCAAAACCGGAGCCGCGCTGTTTTTGCACCGCCGCTGCGGCACAGGAAACGCGCTTGACAAAATCGCCCGGTTGCGGTATCCTTTAAATACAGTAAAACGGTATAGTTCAAGGAGCGGTTTATGCATATCACACAGGAATCCGATTACGCGGTGCGCATCGTCTACTGCCTTGCAAAGTGCGGCACGCGGCGCGACGCGCGCGGCATCAGCGAAGAAATGTGCGTGACGCTGCGCTTTTCCCTGAAGATATTGGGCAAGCTGGTGAGCAGCGGCATTGTGGAAAGCTACAAGGGCAACCGCGGCGGCTATGAGCTGGCACGCCCCGCCAGCGAGATCACACTCAAGGACGTCATTGACGCGGTGGAAGGGCCGTATAGGCTTTCCCGCTGTGTGGGCGAGGGCGGCGCGGGGGAGTGCAACCGCGGCGCGTCCGGCTGCTGTACATTCCAAAAGGTATTTCACGATATCAGCAAAAGCATCAACGAGCAGCTCGCTGCCGTCAACTTCCAGATGCTGTTGGAGGAACCGGCCGGCAAGTAAGAAGCGAAAATCACACACGGCGCCGTGCGTGCCAAGTGTGGTTTTTTCTTTTCCTCTTTTTTCCGGGTTCCCCTTGACGGCTTGTAAAAACCGTATTATAATGCTTAAATGTATCATAATGGCTTGGTATGTCTCTGAGCGCAAAACTGTTACAATTTTTTTGTGCAAGTTGCTGAAAATCGGAGGGGTGCCAAAGCCGTTTTGCGTCATTTTTTGCAAGGTTTAATATAGATGAATTAAGGAGTGGTCGCAACTTATGGTGAAAGTCAAGCCCGTACAACTTGGCAAAACCGAACGCATGAGCTTCTCGCGCATCGACGAAGTCATCGACATGCCGAACCTGATCGAGGTGCAGAAGAACTCATACCAGTGGTTTCTCAAAGAGGGCCTGAAAGAGGTCTTCCGGGACATTTCGACGATCGAAGACTACACCGGCAACCTGGTGCTCGACTTTATCGACTACCGGCTGGATTCCGAGCCCAAGTACTCCATCAAGGAGTGCAAGGAGCGCGACGTCACCTATGCGGCCCCGCTTCGCGTGAAAGCGCGTCTGCTGAACAAGGAGACCGGCGAAGTGAAGGAGCAGGAGATCTTCATGGGCGATTTTCCGCTCATGACGGATTCCGGCACCTTCATCATCAACGGCGCCGAGCGTGTTATCGTCTCTCAGCTCGTCCGTTCCCCGGGCGTGTATTTCGGCAAGAGCTACGACAAGACGGGCAAGGAACTGTTCACCGCCACGCTGAACCCCAACCGCGGCGCGTGGCTGGAATACGAAACGGATGCCAACGACGTTTTCTATGTGCGCATCGATAAGAACCGCAAGATCCCTGTGACGGTGTTCATCCGTGCGCTGGGCCTGGGTGACGACGCGAAGATCCGTGATTTCTTCGGCGAGGACGAGCGCATTGAGGCCACCATCGCAAAAGATTCCACCAAGAGCGAGGAAGAAGGCCTGCTGGAGACGTACCGCAAGTTGCGTCCGGGCGAGCCTCCCACGGTGGAGAGCGCGTCCAGCCACATCAACGGTTTGTTTTTTGACCCGCGCCGGTACGACCTTTCCCGCTTCGGCCGCTATAAGATGAACAAGAAGCTGGCCATCGGCCGCCGCATTCAGGGCTTTGTGGCCGCCCGTGATATCGTGGCCCCCCTGACGGGCGAGCTGCTGTGCGCTGCCGGCGAAAAGATCAGTGCGGAAACTGCCATGGCCGCCGAAAAATCGGGCGTGAGCCTGGTGTATCTGGCGCTGGACGACAAGGAGATCAAGGTCATCTCCAACGGCACGGTTGCCGCCAACGATTTCCTCTCCTTTGACGCAACCGAATGCGGCATCAACGAGCGCGTCAATTTCAGCGAACTGCGCGCCATCCTGGACGAGACCAGCGATGTGGACGAGCAGAGGGAGCTGCTGGAGAAAAACCGTGACCGTCTCATCAGCAAAACAGTCACCGTGGATGATATTTTCGCATCCATCAACTACTTGAACGGCCTGGGCCACGGCGTGGGCACGGTGGACGACATCGACCATCTGGGCAACCGCCGGATCCGCAGTGTGGGCGAGCTGCTGCAGAACCAGTTCCGCATCGGCTTTTCCCGCATGGAGCGCGTCATCCGTGAGCGCATGACGCTGCAGGCCCAGGACATGGAAGTGGTGACGCCGCAGGCGCTCATCAACATCCGTCCGGTGGTGGCATCCATCAAGGAGTTCTTTGGCTCCTCGCCGCTGTCCCAGTTCATGGATCAGAACAACCCGCTGGCAGAGCTGACGCACAAACGCCGTCTGTCGGCTCTCGGCCCCGGCGGCCTGTCCCGTGACCGCGCAGGCTTCGAGGTCCGCGACGTACACTATTCCCATTACGGCCGCATGTGCCCCATCGAGACGCCGGAAGGTCCGAACATCGGCCTGATTTCCTATCTGGCCACGTTCGCCAAGATCAATGAGTACGGCTTTATTGAAGCGCCGTACCGCAAGGTGGACAAGGCCACTGGCGTTGTTACCGATGAAGTGGTCTATATGACCGCCGATGTGGAGGATGAGTTCATTGTAGCGCAGGCCAACGAGCAGTTGGACAGCGAGGGACGTTTTGTCCGTCCCCGTGTTTCCAGCCGCTGGCGCGATGAGATCCTTGAGGTCGACAAAGAGCGCGTGGACTACATGGACGTCAGCCCGAAGATGGTTGTGTCCGTAGCTACGGCTATGATCCCGTTCCTGGAGAACGACGACGCAAACCGTGCCCTCATGGGCTCGAACATGCAGCGTCAGGCGGTACCGCTGCTCGTCACCGAGCAGCCCATCGTCGCCACCGGCATGGAGTACAAGGCCGCGTGCGACTCCGGCGTGTGCGTGCTGGCGAAAAACGACGGCATTGTGGAGCGTGTGACTGCCGATAAGATCACGGTGCGCACGTCCAAGACGACGACGGACGAATACGAGCTCATCAAATTCATGCGCTCGAACCAGGGCACCTGCATCAACCAGCGCCCCATCGTCAGCAAGGGCGATAAGATCATCAAGGGCCAGGTTCTGGCCGACGGCCCCGCCACGAAGAACGGCGAGATCAGCCTGGGCAAGAACGCCTTGATCGGCTTCATGACCTGGGAGGGCTACAACTACGAGGACGCCGTCCTTATCAATGAGAAGATCGTCCGCGAGGACGTGTACACTTCCATCCACATCGAGGAATACGAGATCGAAAGCCGCGAGACGAAGCTCGGGCCCGAGGAGATCACGCGCGACATCCCCAACGTGGGCGAGGACGCGCTGAAGGACCTGGACGAGCGCGGCATCATCCGCATCGGCGCCGAGGTAGGCGCGGGTGATATCCTCGTCGGCAAGGTCACGCCCAAGGGTGAGACGGAGCTGACGGCCGAGGAGCGCCTGCTGCGCGCCATTTTCGGAGAGAAAGCGCGCGAGGTGCGCGACACTTCCCTGCGTGTGCCGCACGGTGAGTACGGAATCATCGTGGATGTGAAAGTGTTCACACCCGAGAACTGCGACGAGCTGCAGCCCGGCGTGCGCCAGGTGGTGCGCTGCTACATCGCCCAGAAGCGCAAGATCAGCGTGGGCGACAAGATGGCCGGCCGCCACGGCAACAAGGGCGTTGTATCCCGCATTCTGCCGCAGGAAGATATGCCGTTCCTGGAGGACGGCACGCCGCTGGACATTGTGCTGAACCCGCTGGGCGTTCCCTCCCGTATGAACATCGGCCAGGTCCTGGAGGTCCATTTGGGCTACGCCGCCAAGGCGCTGGGCTGGAAGGTCATGACGCCGGTGTTCGACGGCGCCCACGAGGAGGACATCCGGGCGATGTTCCGTGAGACCGGTAAGCGCGAGGACGGCAAGAGCTATGTTTATGACGGACGCACCGGCGAGCGTTTTGACAACCCCGTTACCGTGGGCTATATGTATTACCTCAAGCTGCACCATCTGGTGGACGATAAGATCCACGCCCGCTCCACCGGCCCGTACAGCCTTGTAACGCAGCAGCCTCTGGGCGGCAAGGCCCAGTTCGGCGGCCAGCGCTTTGGCGAAATGGAGGTGTGGGCGCTGGAAGCTTACGGCGCCGCCTATACCCTGCAGGAGATCCTGACGGTGAAGTCCGACGACGTGGTGGGCCGTGTTAAAACCTACGAAGCCATCGTCAAGGGTCAGCCCGTGCCGAAGCCCGGCATTCCCGAGGCGTTCCGCGTGCTGATGAAGGAGCTGCAGAGCCTCGGCCTCGATATGCGCGTACAGGACGCCGACGGCAACGAGGTGGACATCAAGCAGAATTACGATGACGACGATATGGGCTTTGACAATTCCGACCTCGCGCTCGGCGACGACGTGATGGTGGAGAGCGAGCTCGCCGGCGACTACAGCATCGAAGACGCCGACGCGGACGCCGAATTTGAAGAAGAAGATGAGGAACCCAATCCGGAAGATCTGGAATCGGATGACCTGTTTGCCGATCTGCCCGAGGATATCTGATCCGCATCCGGCCCGCCGCCCGCCGCGCACCGCGCGGGGCGGCGGGGCACGCTTCAAAAATTGAGAAAGAAAGGGTTCGTTTCATGGAGTTTAACGCTTTTGATTCAATCAAGATCGGTCTTGCCTCCCCGGATCAGATCCGTGCCTGGAGCTACGGCGAGGTGAAAAAGCCCGAGACCATCAACTACCGCACCCTGAAACCGGAGCGCGACGGCCTGTTCTGTGAGCGCATTTTTGGGCCGACGAAGGACTGGGAATGCCACTGCGGCAAGTACAAGCGCATCCGCTACAAGGGTAAGATCTGCGACCGCTGCGGCGTTGAAGTGACGCGCGCCAAGGTGCGCCGCGAGCGTATGGGCCATATCGAGCTGGCCGCGCCCGTTTCGCATATCTGGTATTTCAAGGGGATCCCGTCCCGCATCGGCCTGATGCTGGATATCAGCCCTCGCCTGCTGGAAAAGGTGCTGTACTTTGCCGCATATATCGTGACCGATCCCGGCTTCACACCTCTGGAGGAAAAGCAGCTGCTCAGCGAAAAAGAGTACCGCGACATGCGTGAGCGCTACGAGGACGAGTTCAAGGCGGCAATGGGCGCAGAGGCCGTGAAGGAGCTGCTGGAGAAGATCGACCTGGAAAAGCTCAGCGAAGAGCTGCATCAGGAACTGGAGGAAGCAGGCGGCCAAAAGCGCGTGCGCCTGCTCAAGCGGCTGGAAGTCGTGGAGGCGTTCCGCATCTCCGGCAACCGTCCGGAGTGGATGATCATGGACGTCATCCCGGTCATTCCGCCCGATATCCGCCCGATGGTCCAGCTGGACGGCGGACGTTTTGCCACGTCCGACCTGAACGACCTGTACCGCCGCGTCATCAACCGCAACAACCGTCTGAAGCGTTTGCTGGAGCTGGGCGCTCCGGATATCATTGTGCGCAACGAAAAGCGTATGCTGCAGGAGGCGGTGGACGCCCTCATCGACAACGGCCGCCGCGGCCGTCCGGTGACCGGCCCCAACAACCGCCCGCTCAAGAGCCTGTCCGACATGCTCAAGGGCAAGCAGGGCCGCTTCCGCCAGAACCTGCTGGGCAAACGCGTGGACTATTCCGGCCGTTCGGTTATCGTCGTCGGCCCGGAGCTGAAGATGTACCAGTGCGGTCTGCCCAAGGAGATGGCGCTGGAGCTGTTCAAGCCCTTCGTCATGAAGGATCTTGTGGAAAAGGGCATTGCCAACAACATCAAATCCGCCCGCAAGATGGTGGAGCGCACCCGCACCGAGGTGTGGGATTCGCTGGAAGCCGTCATCAAGGGCCATCCCGTTATGCTCAACCGCGCGCCGACGCTGCACCGCCTTGGCATTCAGGCGTTCGAGCCGGTGCTGGTGGAAGGCCGCGCCATCAAGCTGCATCCGCTGGTCTGCACTGCGTTCAACGCGGACTTTGACGGCGACCAGATGGCTGTGCACGTGCCCCTTTCCGAGGAAGCGCAGCGTGAGGCCAAACGCCTGATGCTGGCTTCCGGCAACCTGCTCAAGCCAGCTGACGGCAAGCCCGTCACAGTGCCTACCCAGGATATGGTACTGGGCAGCTATTACCTCACCATGGTCAACGACGGAGACAAGGGCGAAGGTAAGGTGTTCCGCGACGAAAACGAGGCCGTCATGGCCTATCAGGAAGGCGTTATCACGCTGCAGGCCAAGATCAGGGTGCGCCGTACCATGGAGATCGACGGCACAGAGCGCAGCCGAATCATCGACACCACAGTGGGCCGCATCATTTTCAACCAGCCCATCCCCCAGGACCTTGGTTATGTGGACCGCTCCATTCCGGAGAACCGTTTCCTGTTCGAGGTGGATTTCCTCGTCAACAAAAAGAAACTGGGCCAGATCATCGACCGCTGCATCCAGGTACACGGCACGTCCGTCACTGCCGAGATGCTGGACCGTGTGAAGGCGCAGGGCTACAAATATTCCACGAAGGGCGCGGTCACCGTAGCCGTTTCGGACGCTGTGATCCCGCCCCAGAAGGCTGAATTGCTGGCATCTGCCGAGGAGCAGATCGGCAAGATCACCAAGCAGTACAACAAGGGCCTGATCTCCAACGAGGAGCGCTATAACGGCGTGATCAAGGTCTGGAGCAAGACCACCGAGGACGTGGCAAGCGCCCTGCAGGAAAACCTGGATGCCCGCAACCCCATCTTCATGATGGCAGACTCCGGCGCCCGCGGCTCCATGGCTCAGATCCGCCAGCTGGCCGGTATGCGCGGCCTGATTGCAAACACGTCCGGTAAGACCATTGAGATCCCCATCCGCGCGAACTATCGCGAGGGCCTGAATATTCTGGAATACTTCATCGCCGGCAAGGGCGCCCGAAAGGGTCTGGCAGATACCGCTCTGCGTACTGCGGACTCCGGTTATCTGACCCGCCGTCTGGTAGACGTCTCTCAGGACGTGATCATCCGCGAGGAGGACTGCGGCGCGGCACAGGGCATCATGGTTTCCGACATCCGCGAAGGCAACGAGATGATCGAAAAGCTGGAGGAACGTCTCCAGGGCCGTTTTGCGGTGAACGACATCCTTGATCCGGCCACGGGCGAAGTGCTCGTCTCCAAGGACAAGATGATGAGCGAAGACGACGCGAAGGCCGTTGTTGCCGCAGGCATCAAGGAAGTGGAGATCCGCAGCGTGCTGTGCTGCGATTCCAAGCACGGCGTATGCTCCAAGTGCTACGGCGCGAACCTGGCCAACGGCCGCTTGGTCGGTATGGGCGAGGCTGTGGGCATTATCGCTGCCCAGTCCATCGGCGAACCGGGCACTCAGCTCACCATGCGTACGTTCCATACGGGCGGCATTGCGTCGGCGGAGGATATCACGCAGGGCCTGCCGCGTGTTGAAGAGCTGTTCGAGGCGCGCCGTCCCAAGAATCTGGCTATCATGACAGAAATTGCGGGTACTGCGCACATCGACGATTCCAAGAAAAACCGGCACGTTGTGGTGGAGGGCGTGGACGAAAACGGCGCGCCCGCTGAAAAGAGCTACCTGATTCCCTTCGGTCAGCGCATCCGTATTGCGGACGGTGCGCAGCTGGAGCCGGGCGATATCCTCACCGAAGGTTTTGCCTATCCTCAGGATATCCTGGCCATCAAGGGGCCCATTGCCGTGCAGAACTACCTCATCAGCGAGGTGCAGAAGGTCTACCGCCTGCAGGGCGTGGATATCTGCGATAAGCACATTGAGGTCATCGTCCTGCAGATGATGCGTAAGGTGCGCATTGAGGACGCGGGCAGCACGAAGCTGATCGTCGGTTCGTCCATGGACAAATCCGAGTTCCGCGACGCCAATGAGGAGATCGCGGCGCGTGTTGCCGCCGGTGAGACGGACCTGAAGCCCGCCCGTGCGACCAGTATCCTGCTGGGCATCACCAAGGCGTCCCTGGCCACGGATTCCTTCCTCTCGGCCGCTTCTTTCCAGGAGACCACCCGCGTGCTTACCGATGCAGCCATCAAAGGCAAAGTGGACCCGCTCATGGGTCTTAAGGAAAATGTCATCATCGGCAAGCTTATCCCGGCCGGTACCGGTATTCCCGAAGTGGAAGCCGAGCTGGCGGCAGGGGACGAGGTGGACCTGTAAAGGCCCATTCCCAAACAGCACAAAAGACGCCCGCCAAACGGCGGGCGTCTTTTGTGTGTGGATGACGGGCGGAAGGGAATGCGCTTCCGCGCCAGAGCGTGTGCCGCTGCCGGGGAGAAACGCTCTCAATACTGCGGCGCTTCTACGAGAAGAATGTGGGCGCGGGGAAGGGCGGAAAGCTGCAGCGGTTCACCAAAAGCAGAAAGCGCGTCGCCGTCCTCCAGCACGATGCCGTTCACTTCGGCAGCACCTTCCACAACCAGCAAATATACCTGCCGCCCCGGCTCAATGGGAAAAGCGAGGCGGGCTTCGCAGGTGAGGTCTGCCGCATAGACGTTGGCATCCGCGCTGAGGAACAGTGGACCGCTGTCCGGTTCTGGAGCGGCGCAGGCCAGCAAAAGCCACCGGTTCACACGATTTTCCCACAAAAAGCGCTGCTCTCCATAGTTGGGTGCGCCGCCCGGCCGTGCAGGCGAAAAAGCCATCCGGACCAGACGCAGCGGCGCGCTGCTCTGGTTGAGCTCACTGTGCCGCAGCCCGGTGCCCGTGTGCAGGCACAGCGCTTCGCCCCGGCGCAGGACACTGTGATTGTTCAGGCTGTCGCCGTGGGTCAGCTCACCGTTTGCAATATAATAAAGCAGTACCTCATTCTTGTCAGGATGTGTGTTGAAGCCCGTGTGCGGGCGAATGAGGCTGTCGTCCAGCGCAGTAAGGGGGCCGAAACGGGCGGCGGGCAGGTGGCGGCGGCTTTCCAGCCAGCCCTGCCGCAGGGCGTCCAGCCGCGCCCGGCTGATCTTTTTTAGCATGGGAATGCCTCCTTCTGTTTCATAGGTTGCCCAAAAAGCGGCGCGGCAAACGGAGACAGTATGTTTGGTGCGCGTTTTTTTCGGCAACACTGTCACAGAGTATTGCAGCGGGGGGACGGCATGTGGTAAAATTACCTTATCTGAGGCGCAAAAGGGGACATGCAGAAAAAAACGTGTAAAAATCATGCAAAATGCTGAATTTCACCGGTGCTTTCTGTTGACAGGACCATCCAAACCGTGTAAAATATAAATGTTGCGCCGCAGGCGCGTTTTGTCGAGCCTGGACGCCCCGAAACCTTGGTGGTAAGCGGTTTGCCGCTTTCACATACAGGGGAAGTTTTTTCCCCGGATATTATTTTTTGAAAGGAGGAAAATCATGCCTACTTTTAACCAGCTCGTGCGCAAAGGCCGCGAGGTCTTGGTGAAGAAATCGACGGCTCCTGCCCTTCTGAAAGGCTACAACTCCCAGAAGAAGGCTTACACGGACCAGAACTCCCCGCAAAAGCGTGGCGTTTGCACCGCCGTTCGTACCATGACCCCGAAAAAGCCGAACTCTGCTCTTCGTAAGGTCGCTCGTGTTCGTCTCTCCAATGGTATCGAAGTTACTTCGTACATTCCGGGTATCGGCCACAACCTGCAGGAGCACAGCGTCGTACTGATTCGTGGCGGCCGTGTTAAGGACCTCCCGGGCGTGCGTTACCACATCATCCGCGGTACGCTCGATACCCAGGGTGTTGCCAACCGTGGCCAGGCCCGTTCCAAGTATGGTGCGAAGCGCCCCAAGGCCGGTGCCGCGAAAAAGTAAAAAACACTGAAATGTACAATGCCCCTTGAAGGCTTATTCATATAGAGTAACCTTTTCGCGGGACAGTACGGGAGTTTTATTACTTTCGAGTACCGATGATATCATTTTATGAAGGAGGGAAGAAAGATGTCCAGAAGAGGTAATATTGCAAAGCGTGACGTTTTGGCGGATCCTTTGTATAATTCCAAAATGGTGACACGTCTGATCAACAACATCATGTACGACGGCAAAAAGGGCGTCGCGCAGAAAATCGTTTACGATGCGTTCGATATCGTGAAGGAAAAGACCGGTAACGACCCGCTCGAGAGCTTTGAAAAAGCCCTGGAGAACATCATGCCGGTGCTTGAGGTCAAGGCGCGCCGTGTGGGTGGTTCCACCTACCAGGTGCCGATGGAAGTGCGCCCCGAGCGCCGCGAGACACTGGGCCTGCGCTGGCTCACCACTTATGCCCGTGCCCGTAGCGAGCGCACCATGCGTGAGCGTCTGGCCGGCGAGATCATGGACGCCGTCAACGGCAACGGCAACGCTTGCAAAAAGCGTGAGGATACCCACAAGATGGCAGAGGCCAACAAGGCGTTTGCTCATTACAGATATTAATCTGTGTCTTAACTTTTAGGAGGAAACTATGCCAAGAGACGTTTCTCTGGAAATGACCAGAAACATCGGCATTATGGCCCATATCGACGCAGGCAAGACCACGACCACCGAGCGCATCCTGTTCTATACAGGCATCAACCACAAAATCGGTGAGACGCACGACGGCGCTGCGACGATGGACTGGATGGCGCAGGAGCAGGAGCGTGGCATCACGATCACTTCCGCTGCCACCACATGCTATTGGAGCCATACCGAGTATCAGAACGACCCGGCCCTTGCCAAAAAGAACAGACACAGAATCAACATCATCGACACCCCGGGCCACGTGGACTTCACCGTTGAGGTGGAACGCTCCCTGCGTGTACTGGACGGCAGCGTTACCGTTATGTGCGCAAAAGGTGGTGTTGAGCCTCAGTCTGAGACCGTGTGGCATCAGGCCAACAAGTATCATGTCCCCCGCATGATCTACGTCAATAAGATGGACATCATGGGCGCGGATTTCTATCACGTGCTGGACATGATCAAGGACCGCCTGAAGGCGAACGCCATCCCCCTGCAGCTTCCCATCGGCAAGGAGGAGACGTTCAAGGGCATTATCGACCTGCTTGAGATGAAAGCCTACGTCTATTACGATGACCTGGGCAAGGATATCCGCGTGGAGGAGATCCCCGAGGATATGCAGGAGCTGGCTGAGAAATACCGCAGCGAACTGATCGAAGCCATCGCCGAAAACGACGAAGAGCTGATGATGAAATATCTCGACGGTGAGGAGCTCACCATCCCCGAGATGAAAGCGGCCATCCGCAAGGAGACCATCGCCAATACGATCGTTCCGGTCGTGTGCGGCACTTCCTATAAAAACAAGGGCGTGCAGAAGCTGCTCGACGCCATCGTGGACTACATGCCGGCTCCGACCGACATCGAGGACATCAAGGGCGTAAACCCCGACACCGAGGAAGAGGAGACCCGTCCTTCCGACGACAATGCTCCTTTCGCGGCGCTGGCGTTCAAGATCGCGACCGACCCGTTCGTGGGTAAGCTTTGTTTCTTCCGCGTTTACTCCGGTGTTGTCGAAGCCGGCAGCACGGTGTACAACTCCGTGAAGGACAACCGCGAGCGCATGGGCCGCATCCTTCAGATGCACGCCAACCACCGTCAGGATATCGATATCTGCTACGCCGGCGACATCGCGGCGGCTGTGGGCCTGAAGAACACGACCACGGGCGACACGCTGTGCGACGAAAAGCATCCGGTTATCCTGGAGAGCATGGAGTTCCCCGAGCCCGTTATCCGTGTGGCCATTGAGCCGAAAACCAAGGCCGGCCAGGAAAAAATGGGCATCGCGCTGGCAAAGCTGGCTGAGGAGGACCCCACGTTCCGAACCTATACCGACGAAGAGACCGGCCAGACCATCATCGCGGGCATGGGCGAGCTCCATCTGGAGATCATCGTCGACCGCCTGCTGCGTGAGTTCAAGGTGGAGGCCAACGTGGGCGCCCCGCAGGTTGCCTACCGCGAGACCATCCGCCGTCCCGCCGACCAGGACACCAAGTACGCGCGTCAGTCCGGCGGTAAAGGCCAGTACGGTCACGTCAAGATCAAAATCGAGCCGAACGAAGCAGGTAAGGGCTATGAGTTCGTCAACGCCATCGTTGGCGGCGCCATCCCGAAAGAGTTCATCGGCCCCATCGACCAGGGCATCCAGGGCGCCATGCAGGCCGGCGTGCTTGCAGGCTATCCCGTTGTGGACGTCAAGGTCACGCTGTACGATGGCTCCTACCATGAGGTCGACTCCTCCGAAATGGCGTTTAAGATCGCCGGTTCCATGGCCTTCAAAGAGGCTATGCGTAAGGCGGATCCCGTTATTCTGGAGCCGATTATGAAGGTTGCCGTCATCGTGCCCGACGAGTATATGGGCGACGTTATCGGCGATATCAATGCCCGGCGCGGCCAGATCCAAGGCACCGAGTCCCGCAGCGGCACGCAGCAGATCGATGCGCTCGTTCCGCTGTCCAACATGTTCGGTTACGCCACCGACCTGCGCAGCAAAACGCAGGGCCGCGGCCAGTATTCCATGGAGCCCAGCCACTACATCGACGTGCCCAAGAGCATCGCCGAGAGCATCATGGCGGGCCGTGCAAAGAAAGAGGGCTAAGTCTCTTTCCGCCAGCCTCTGGCAAACAAATAAAACACTTGATTTTTTAGGGTGCATTTAGTACAATGGCCTTAAGAAACGGTCTCAAAACAAAGGAGGACAATAACAATGGCGAAAGCGAAATTTGAGCGTAACAAACCGCATATCAACATCGGCACCATTGGTCACGTTGACCATGGCAAGACGACCCTGACCGCTGCCATCACGAAGGTGCTGGCCATGAAGGGCGACGCCGAGTTCACCGATTATGCCAACATCGATAAGGCTCCCGAGGAGCGCGAGCGCGGCATCACGATCAACACCTCTCACGTGGAGTACGAGACGGACAACCGTCACTATGCCCATGTTGACTGCCCGGGCCACGCCGACTATGTGAAGAACATGATCACCGGCGCTGCTCAGATGGACGGCGCGATTCTGGTCGTGTCTGCTTCCGACGGCCCCATGCCCCAGACCCGTGAGCACATCCTGCTCTCCCGTCAGGTCGGCGTTCCCTATATCGTCGTGTTCATGAACAAGTGCGACCAGGTGGACGACGAAGAGCTGCTGGATCTCGTCGAGATGGAGATCCGTGAGCTGCTGACCGAGTATGAGTTCCCCGGCGACGACACGCCCATCATCCGCGGTTCTGCTCTGCAGGTTCTGGAGTCCAGCTCCACGGACATCAACGCCCCCGAGTACAAGTGCATCCTCGATTTGATGGAGGCTGTGGACAGCTATATCCCCACACCCGACCGCAAAGAGGATATGCCGTTCCTGATGCCTGTTGAGGACGTGTTCACCATCACCGGCCGCGGCACTGTTGCTACCGGTCGTGTGGAGCGTGGCGTCATCAAGGTTGGCGAGGAAGTCGAGATCGTCGGTCTCGTCGAAGAGAAGCGTAAGACCACCGTTACCGGCCTTGAGATGTTCCGCAAGCTGCTGGACTTCGCTCAGGCTGGCGACAACGTGGGTGCTCTGCTCCGCGGCATCCAGCGCAATGAGATCGAGCGCGGCCAGGTTCTGTCCAAGCCCGGTTCCATTCATCCGCACACCAAGTTTGCCGGCCAGGTCTATATCCTGAAAAAGGAAGAGGGCGGCCGTCACACTCCGTTCTTCAACAACTATCGCCCGCAGTTCTATTTCCGCACTACGGACGTGACCGGTGTCATCACGCTGCCGGAAGGCACCGAGATGTGCATGCCCGGCGACAACGTCGCCATGGACGTTGAGCTGATCACCCCGATCGCTATCGAGGAAGGTCTCCGTTTCGCTATCCGCGAAGGCGGCCGTACCGTTGGCTCCGGCGTTGTTACGAAGATCAACGAGTAATTATCTCTGAAAAAAGCGCCTGCTGAGAAGCGGGCGCTTTTTTATTGTAGAAAAACCACCGGGGAGTTTTTATTTCAGCGGCTTGCTTTTTCAATGAAAAAGTGATATATTTATCACTGAAAGGTACAAATATATCACTTTTAGGGGGAAGTTGAAATGAAAAAGGCACACCGCAATTTTCAAGTCAAGCCCTGGATGGGCTGCATGGGTTTTTTGGGCTTCCTCGGCTTCTTGCCGAAGCACGGGGGCGGACGGAATTATCTGTTTTTTGTTTTCTTCGCATTTTTTGCCTGGTTTTTCTGGGGATTGCTGTATAAAGAGCCGGCAGATGAGCGCCTTGTGGAAAATGAAACGCGCGCTATGCGTATTGTGGGAGGCCTGTTTGCACTGCTCAGTTTTTTGCTTCTGTTTTTGCTGGACAGGCGGGGGATTGGCCGGGATACGGTGCTTTTGTTCGGGGCTTTGGGGTATTCGGTGTGCTCTGTGGCGGCTCCAGCTCTTACTTATTACCTGGACAGGAAGGCGTGAACCATGGACGGCTTTGTTTGTAATTTGAAAAAGTACCGCCAGCTTGCGGGAATGACGCAAGAGGAGTTGGCATTCCGTGTGCATGTCAGGAGAGAAACGATCATTCGTCTGGAAGCCGGAAAGTACAATCCATCTCTGAAGTTGGCTATTGAGATCTCGCGTGCCGTGCGTGCGCCCATTGAATCGCTTTTTGAGTTTGAATGACGGATGAAGCTGCGTGAGATTTGGTAAAATAACTAGGAATCCGGTGGGAAACGCGGTTATTTTCTGCACGCAATTTCATGCCTGATGTGCTATACTAAGAAAAAACATTGTACAGAGTGGGAAGAATTTTGGGGGAGGAATTTATGTCCGAATCAGTGATCGTCGTCGATTTTGGCGGCCAGTACAATCAGTTGATCGCGCGGCGCGTGCGCGAGTGCCATGTGTACAGCGAAATCGTCCCTTATACGAAAGCGTTGGATGTTATAAAAGCGAAGCGACCGCGGGGAATTATCTTTACAGGCGGACCCAACAGCGCCTATGAAGATGGGGCTCCTGCCATCAGCACAGAGGTGTTTGATTTGGGCATCCCTGTACTGGGTATCTGCTACGGCGCCCAGCTTATGATGCATCTGTTGGGCGGCCATGTGTGTAAAGCACCTGTGCGTGAATACGGCAAAACAGAGGTGTTTGTCGATCCTGCGTCCAAGCTCTTCGCGGATATTTCATCCAGCACAGTATGCTGGATGAGCCACACGGATTATATCGAATCGGTTGCTCCGGGCTTTGTTATCTCTGCACACAGTGCAAATTGCCCGGCCGCGGCGATGGAGCAGCCGGAAAAGCGTCTGTATGCGCTGCAGTTTCATCCCGAGGTCCTGCACACGCAGGAGGGTACAAAGATGCTCTCGAATTTCATTTATAATGTGTGCGGCTGTACGGGCGATTGGAAAATGGATTCTTTCGTGGAACAGTCCATTCGCATGTTGCAGGAAAAAATCGGAGACGGGCGCGTGCTGTGTGCACTTTCGGGCGGCGTGGATTCTTCTGTTGCGGCCGTCATGCTGGCAAAAGCTGTGGGCAAGCAGCTTACCTGTGTGTTCGTGGATCACGGCCTCATGAGAAAAAATGAAAGTGAGGAAGTGTGCGCGGTGTTCGGCCCGGAGGGACCGTACGATTTGAACTTTGTGTGTGTAAACGCGCGGCAGCGTTTTTATGACAAGCTGGCGGGCGTGGAGGAACCGGAGCAAAAACGAAAGATCATCGGCGAAGAGTTCATCCGCGTATTTGAAGAGGAAGCGAAAAAAATCGGAACAGTGGATTTTCTGGTACAGGGAACCATCTACCCGGACGTGGTGGAAAGCGGCCTGGGCGGTGAATCCACGGTCATCAAGAGCCACCATAACGTAGGCGGTCTGCCGGACTATGTGGACTTCAAAGAGATTATCGAACCGCTGCGCGACCTGTTCAAGGACGAAGTGCGCAACGCGGGCCGCGAGCTGGGAATCCCGGAGCATTTGGTCAGCCGCCAGCCTTTCCCCGGACCAGGCCTTGCCATCCGCATCATCGGCGCGGTGACGCCGGAGAAAATCGCAATTTTGCAGGATGCGGACGCCATTTACCGCGAGGAAGTCGCAAAGGCAGGCGTGGCGCAGGGCCTTGGCCAGTATTTTGCGGCACTGACAAACATGCGCAGCGTTGGCGTGATGGGCGACGAACGTACCTATGACTATGCTGTTGCGCTGCGTGCTGTTACTACGGCAGATTTTATGACGGCAGAAGCCGCGCACTTGCCCTGGGAGGTCATCGACACGGTTACCAGCCGGATCGTGAACGAGGTGCCGCACATCAATCGTGTGCTGTACGACTGTACGGGAAAGCCGCCCGCGACGGTGGAATTCGAGTGAGAAAAGGCCGCAAAGAGCGCAGAAAAGCCCTTTGCGGCCTTTTGGCTGCAGCGCTTGGGCCAAAAGGTGCTTTTCTTCCGGGCAGGTTGCGGAAAAGCGTCGAATCGTGGTAAAATAAAAAAAATATTGCCGGAGGAGGCTTCTATCCATGAAGCAGGACATGATCGTGATTCTGGACTTGGGCAGCGAGGAAAACCCGCGTCTTGCCCGGGAGATTCGCGCGTTGGGAGTGTACAGTGAGATCTATCCCCACGATATTACACTGGCGGAGTTGAATGCGCTGCCCAATGTAAAGGGGGTTATTCTGAACGGCGGCCCCAACCATGTGGTGGACGGTGTGGAGATCGACGCGTGCAGCGATATCTATGGCTGCGGCCTGCCGCTTTTGCAGCCTGGCCACAAAGGCGGCGCGCCGTGGCCCACGGATGCGGCGCAGCGGAAAGCCGTCCTGTCCGAATTTGTATTCGATGCCTGCGGTGCGCAGCCCAACTGGAACATGGAGAACTTCATTGCAGACCAGGTCGAGCTGATCCGCCGACAGGTGGGAGATAAAAAAGTGCTTCTGGCATTGTCCGGCGGCGTGGATTCCTCGGTCGTGGCGGCGTTGCTCATCAAGGCCATCGGCAAGCAGCTGGTGTGCGTGCATGTAAACCATGGTCTGCTGCGCAAAGGAGAACCGGAGCAGGTTGTGGAGGTGTTCCGCAACCAGATGGACGCCAACCTCATTTATGTGGACGCGGTGGACCGCTTCCTGAATAAACTGTCGGGCGTTGCCGAGCCGGAGCAGAAACGTAAGATTATCGGCGCGGAGTTTATCCGTGTGTTTGAAGAAGAAGCACGCAAGCTGGACGGCATCCATTTCCTGGCGCAGGGCACGATTTATCCGGATATCATTGAGAGCGGAACGAAAACAGTGAAAGCTGTTAAGTCGCACCACAATGTGGGAGGCCTGCCGGAGGATTTGGATTTCGCGCTGGTGGAACCGCTGAAAATGTTGTTTAAGGATGAGGTGCGTGCCTGTGGTAAGGCGTTGGGCCTGCCCGACAGCATGGTATACCGTCAGCCGTTCCCCGGCCCGGGCCTTGGCGTGCGGTGTCTGGGCGCAATCACCCGCGACAGGCTGGAGGCTGTGCGGGAATCCGACGCGATCCTGCGGGAAGAATTTGCAAAGGCGGGCCTGGAGGGCAAGGTGTGGCAGTATTTCACGGTAGTGCCCGATTTCAAGTCAGTGGGTGTGCATGAGGGAGTGCGTACCTTCGACTGGCCGGTCATTTTGCGTGCGGTAAATACCGTGGATGCAATGACCGCCACGGTGGAGGATGTGCCGTTTGCGTTGCTGCAGAAAATCACACAGCGCATCACATCCGAAGTGAAAGGTGTGAACCGTGTCCTTTACGACCTGACACCGAAGCCCTCCGGGACGATTGAGTGGGAATAAATCGAAAAAGCTGAAAAACCCAGTCATATCAAGGCTTTTCGGACTTCACCCACCGCTTCTGATAAGGTTTTGATAAGAATCCACTCTACCGCAATTATTCCGCGTATCGAGTGGTTTGTGAGTAAAGAGTAATTTTCTATGCTCACAAAATACCCATATTAACATTTAAGCCCGTACTGATGGGATGTCAGTACGGGCTTTTTGTCGTTTACTCGTTGTCCTCTTTCAATGCTGCAATCAGCAGATCGCTGAGTTCCTGTGACGGAACTTTCGCCCAACGTTGAGTCGTGTCCTCTGCCGGGAATGTATAACGCCAATGGTCATACTGCTCCTTACTGATCTCGCCGTTTCTGAGCTTTTCGGCTTGGTCCGCCCATGCGGAGAGCATTTTGAAAATGGACTCGTCCATCGTCCGCTTGCTGCCGTCAAAGACGATATGCACTTCTTCCCCGTGCTTTTCTGCCCTTACACCATGAATGTCCTCAATCGCAAAAAAGGTATGGATAAAGCCGAGGTCGCTGTCAATATCGGGGATGTTCAGAGCCAAAGGGGAAACCTCCAGCACATTGGCAAGCGCTTTCACCAAGTCCTCCTTGGGCGTTCTGGAGCCGGACTCGTACTGAGCCATGCGAACATCAGCGGTCTTTTGGGGAAAACCAACGGCTTGGCCAAGCCACTTCTGCGTCATGCCACGCAGATTGCGTATAAAGCGGATTCTTTCACCGATTGCCATAACCATTCTCTCCTTTGTGGATCGTTATCAGAATTATAGCATATATGTTTAGCAACTGTCAATATAACATAAATGAAAATGTTTAATATTTTCTCTGAAACCTATTGACATAACGGAACTTGTTTAATATAATGATAGCACAGACTTAAACAGATATGCTTAATATAAGAGTAAGCCCCGAATGCATATCGTTGAAAGTCTGTCCGCCCGGGCAAATCGGATGGCGGCCAGAAAGTATTTCCGACACGAAATAAGGACTATCATGCCCGGAAAGGAGGGAGTTCTATGGAAAACAAGTTCATTCGTGCGGATGAAGTCGCACAGGAACTGGATGTGTCAAAGCCTCGCGCCTACAAGTTGATTCGCCAGCTCAATGATGAGCTGAAAGCGAAAGGCTATATCACCATCGCAGGACGGGTAAACCGTCAGTATTTCAACGAAAGACTCTACGGAGCAGAAAGGAATGAAGTGGATGCCGGCATATAAGAACAAGGACAGCGGTTCGTGGTATGTGGTAACGCAGTACACGGACTGGACAGGAGAGCGCAAGCAAAAATGCAAACGAGGATTCAGTACAAGGCGTGAGGCGCTGGAGTGGGAGCAGAAGTTCCAGCAGCAGAACGCCGGGGACTTGGATATGAGCTTTGAAGCCTTCTTTGAGATCTACACCACCGATCTCAAAGCAAGGCTGAAAGAAAGCACATGGCAGACCAAGGAGAATATCATCAAGACCAAAATCCTCCCGTATTTCGGTAAGCGGAAAATCAACGAGATCACCACCAAGGATGTGATCGCATGGCAAAACGAGCTGCTTGCCTATCGGGACGAAAAGCACAAGCCCTATTCCCAGACCTATCTCAAAACGCTGCACAATCAGCTATCCGCAATTTTCAACCATGCAGTACGATTTTACGATCTCCGTTCCAATCCGGCGGCAAAAGCCGGGAATATGGGCAATGAGGAGCGCAAGGAGATGCTGTTCTGGACAAAAGAGGAATATCAGAAATTTTCGGAGGAAATGATGGACAAGCCTGTTTCCTATTACGCATTTCAGATGCTTTACTGGACAGGCATCCGTGAGGGCGAGCTGTTGGCACTGACTCCGGCAGACTTCGATTTTGAGCGTGGCACGGTGAAAATCAGCAAAACCTATCAGCGGCTTAAGGGAAAGGACGTCATTACCTCTCCCAAAACCAAGAAAAGCAACCGCACCATTCAAATGCCGGACTTCCTCTGTACGGAAATGCAGGAGTTTTTCGGGATGCAATATGGGCTGAAGAAGAAAGACCGTATTTTCAACATTACCAAGAGCTATTTGCACCGGGAGATGGAGCGAGGCGCCAAAGCCGCCGGGGTCAAGCGCATCAGAATCCACGATTTGAGACACAGCCACATCAGTCTGCTGATCGACATGGGTTTCTCGGCGGTAGCCATTGCCGACCGAGTGGGGCACGAAAGCATTGAGATCACCTACCGATATGCTCACCTGTTCCCCTCCAAGCAGAAAGAAATGGCGAGCAAACTGGACGATCTTAACAAAGGAGCGTGATATTCATGTCAGCAAAGAACGTAGACAAACACAACCGTTTTCGCAGCATTACCGTGGGATTTCGGGTATCACCCGAAGAACAGGAGGAACTGAACAGAGCTGTAGCCCTGTCGGGACTTCCCAAACAGGAATATTGTTACCGCAAGTGCATGGGGCGTGAAGTGGTGGTGCAGCCGAATCCAAGAGTTCACAAAGCGCTCAAAACGCAGATGGCGGCGATCTTCGCAGAGCTTGAACGCATTGCCGCTGGGGACAGCGTTCCCGATGAGCTGCTGGACACCATTGACCTCATTGCCATTACCATGAACGGATTGAAAGGAGAAGATGCTTTTGGCGAGTAATGCAAAAGAAAAGACTGCCCTTGCAACATCTGTTGGCGCAGATGAAAGGCAGTCCGTTCAAAACACTATTGATATTATACCCACTTCGGACACAGAAATCAATCCGCAGATTGAAAATTCCCAAGAGAATCTGGAAGAAATGTACCGCAAGATGCAGCGTCTGACAGATCCTCATTATCTTCACACAATTACCATGACTGAGCTTTACCAAACTGCCTACCAAAGCAGGCCGCCTATCATTGACGGCCTGCTTTATGCAGGAGCGTATATTCTGGCAGGTGCACCAAAAATCGGCAAGTCATTTCTGGTGGCACAGATTGCTTATCATGTCAGCATCGGGAGAAAGCTCTGGGATTTTGAAGTCCACCAGGGGACTGTTCTTTATCTCGCTTTGGAAGATGATTATCAGCGAATCCAGAGTCGGATGTTTATGATGTATGGAGTGGATGATACCCCCAATCTCCATTTCGCAACGGTTGCGGGAAGAATCGGGAATGGACTGGACGAGCAGCTTGAGAACTTTGTGCGGGAGCATTCCAATACCAAGCTCATTATCATTGACACGATGCAGAAAATCCGGGAGGTCGGCGGTGAGGCATACAGTTATGCCAGCGATTATGAAATCATTGGCAGGCTCAAACAGTTTGCGGACAAGTACGGTATCTGCGTTCTGATTGTTCACCATACACGCAAGCAGCCTGCCGGTGATAGCTTTGAAATGATCTCCGGAACAACGGGTTTGCTTGGCTGCGCCGATGGCGCTCTGCTGATGCAGAAGAAAAAACGCACTGCACTGGAAGCGACCATTGATGTGGTTGGGCGTGACCAGCAAGACCAGATCCTCTATCTGAGCAAAGACCCTGCCACACAGATTTGGAATCTGGAACGGACGGAAACGGAACTGCACCGGGAACCGCCTGACAAGGTGCTGGAAGCCGTTGCAGGGCTTGTTTCGACAGAGCATAGGGAATGGACAGGCTCGCCCTCAGAGCTTGCAGAGGCGGTCAATACGGGCATGGCAGCAAATGCTCTGACCAAGTATCTGAATGTCAAATGCGGCAGGCTCAAAGACGAATACAGCATCAGTTATGAGAACAAAGCTAGACACTCAGGGCGCAGGGTTACGCTTATCTTGTTACCACTAAAAGCATCTCGGTAAACCGAAGTGCGACGGTTGCGACGGTCGCAACGATGATAATGATACCACTATAATAACCGTCGCAATCGTCGCTACCGTTGCGGACAATGTGGCAAGTTCCCGAATTGGGAACTTACCGGAAAGGAAGCGAATGAAAAATGTACAGATACCCTATGAGTTGTTCGTCGATCTGGTACTATACCACCTGAACGGCGAGGACGATTTTGACGAGGACATCCGGCGAGGATTAGAGCAAAAGCTGGATGCCATGCTGAACCGCCAACTCTATTCGCAGTACAAAACAGCCTCTACTGAGGAACAGCGAGAACAGGCAAGGCACGAATATCTTGACCGCCGTGGAGTGCCGCAGAGCTACCGCTGGACAGTTCCTGCTTGGGAGCTATGACAGGAGCGTGCCACGCTCCTGTGGATGGCAGACAAGGCAAAACATTGGCTGATACAGGCCCAAGCGCATCCCCCGTCCCCATCGAAAAATCCGCAGATTTTGAGATGGATGGCAGAGTGGATTTTCATAATCTGCTCTGCCTGTGGGCGGCGGCGTTGAAGCAAATTCGGTTGCGGAAAGGCTGACGGTCACGCCGTATTTAGAGGATGTGGGTACCACCCGCAAACCGAAAAAGGCGGCAAGGCTTCCGCAGAAGCCGCATACCCCCTCGAAGAGCCCACGATACTTTGCGGCCGCAGGATGAAAGTATCATAGTGGGTTATTACACTTCCGCAGAAGTGTTCTCCAAAAACGCTACCCCGTACCACAAACCAAAACTACAGGAGGAAATGCCTATGGCAAGAGGCGACGGTATCAATCGTACCAGCGCAAGAAATATGAGAATGACAACCGACAAAGCCACCAATGCTCAAGGTCACAACGAGCGAGAAAAAGAAAGCTATGTCAATCAGGACATTGTGCCGGAAAGACAAGGCATGAATGTCCATTTCAAAACACCCACCGCCGACTACACCGCAATGTTCGATCAGATGGTGGCAGACGGGACAATCTCCACCCGTGGTCTGAAAGCCGATGCTGAGAAGTTCGGTGAACTGATCTTTGATGTCAATTCCGCTTACTTCTACAACAATGGTGGCTATGACTTCGCAAAACAATTCTACGCCGAAGCCTACAAAAGCGCAATCGAAATTGTGGGCGGCGAACAGTATATTTTATCGGCGGTCATGCACGCCGATGAACGCAATCGGGCAATGTCAGAAGCGTTAGGACAGGATGTGTACCACTATCATCTTCATGTGGTCTACATTCCTGTAGTGGAAAAAGAAATCCGCTGGTCAAAACGATGCAAGGACGAATCACTCCGTGACACCGTTAAAGAGCGCATCATGCAGGTCAGCATGAGCAAGAAGTGGGATTCCAAGCCGGCGCTTGACGAGCATGGGCAGGAGCTTCGCTCCAAGTCTGGCAAGCCCGTTCTGAAAAAATCCTATTCTGTGTTGCAGGACGATTTCTTTAATCACATGAGAGCTGCCGGATATACTGACGTCGAACGTGGTGAGCGTGGCAGCTCTGAGGAACATCTGACAGTCACACAATTCAAGGTGGAGCGTGAGCAGGAACGCCTTGCTGATCTCACCGAGCAGACACAGCAGAAAGAAGCAGAAGCGGCGGCTCTGGATAAGAAAATTGAAAAGACCAGACAGAGGAAAGTTGACATTGAGAGTATTGATAAAATCGAAGCCAAGCCTGTCATGCTCTCCCCATCGAGGGTATCACTTGAAAAATCCGAGTATGAAACGCTGGCTGCCGCTGCTAAGAAATACTACGCACAGGAAAAGCAGGAAGGCAAGCTGAAAAAGCTCCTAAAGGATGCGAAAAAAACCATTGCCGACCTGAAGGAAAAAATCGAATCGCTGGTAACGGAACTCTCTGCGGTCAAGGCAGAGCTGGCTCAATACAAGCCCATCCGCGGTAAGCTCCGCACAGCGGATCTGGAGCAGGAAAATGACCGGCTCCGCAGCAGACTTCGCACCTATGAGGAAGTGATTTCCCGCAACAATCTGTGGCCTTACATCTCCCGACACAGAGAGAAAACGCCTACCAGGGACGATGTTCGTTGATTCACGTGTAGAGCTGGAAAAAATGTAAATTTTCAAATGGGAGCGTCCAAACCGTACAGCGCATCATTTGGGCGCTTTCCATCCAAAAATCAGTCAACTTTTGCAGTTGATGAGCTGAGAAAAAATTGCGAAATACAGGAGGTTTTATGAAAACAGGTCTTACCAAGAAGCAGAAAACAACCAATGTCTATTTCAACGAGGCAGACAGCATAGTCGAGGTCTGTACCTACAACACCGCACTCAAAAACAGGCTCACCGAGTACGCCAGGAAATATCCCTCTGAGTGTCGGATGATTGACGATGATGGAAACGGCTGTTTGACCTTTGGGGTCAGTAAGGGACGCTTCGGCTTCAAGCTGACCGCCCCGTACACAGAAGAACGCCGGAAAGCTGCAAGCGATCTGGCAAAGAAAAACACCGAAAGATTAAGAAGGCAAGCGTAATGAAAATTCTGTCCTGTACGTTCAATATGGATACCGCCTGTGTGGAGTTGAAAATGGCAGACGGTACGTTGATCTCCATCGACTGTACCGCCGTGGAGAATGAGGTTGCCGATAATATGTACCAGCGGTCAGAGCTTGATTGGCTGATCTATAACGCTCCGTTGGAGTATGCTGATCTGATTCTGAACGGTGACCCAGAAAAATATTTGAAAACAGTAACCGTGAATAAGCCGTTTGAGAACTGAGTGAGAAGAATGCAGGGCGTTGCATCCGAAGTGCATCGCCCTGCATTTGCGTATTGAACATCTTTTTATTTTTTTCACGAATAAATTACATTTTCGTGCAATTATTTATTGATTTTTGGAAGAGCTTGTGCAATAATATACTGGAATAGATTTACGTGATTAAGAGGTGCTTATTATGGCTGTTAGTTACAATAAACTTTGGAAACTGCTTATTGATAAAAATATGAAAAAGAAAGAACTCGGAGAAGCTGCGGGGATAAGTAACTCTCTTATTGCAAAACTTGGAAAAAATGAAAATGTTACAGTTGATGTGTTAGTTAGAATTTGCTCTGCTCTTGACTGCGGAATAGATGATATTATGGAATTGATTCCCGATGACAGACAAGCAATGTAAGGATGGTATAGATATGAAAATGAACAATAAACCCACATACATTAGCCTGTTTAGTAGTGCCGGAATCGGATGCTACGGCTTTAAGTTGGAGGGATTCGACTGCGTAGCGACCAACGAGCTAATCACAAGAAGATTGGACATTCAAAGATATAACAACAAATGCAAGTATGAAAGCGGATATATTTGCGGAGACATTACAGAGGATGCCACTAAGTCAGCATTATATGCTCAGATTGATTTGTGGAGAAAGAAAGAAAATGTATCTCGTATTGATGTCGTAATTGCTACGCCACCTTGCCAGGGAATGTCTGTAGCAAACCACAAGAAAAGCTCTACGGAAATCGTGAGAAACTCTTTGGTAATCGAGTCAATCAAGATTATCAAGCAAATCAATCCCCGCTTTTTCATCTTTGAAAATGTTCCTGCATTTATGAAAACCATCTGTACTGATATTGATGGGACGAACAAGACGATTGCCGAGGCAATTGAAAATAATCTGGGTGCAGAGTATTCGTATATTTCCAGAATTATAAACTTCAAAAATCATGGTGCTTGTTCGAGCAGACAGCGTACTGTTGTTATTGGAGTTTCTAAGGATTATGCTGACGAGGTTTCACCGTTGGAACTCTATCCCGATCTTGTAGAAGAAAAAACCCTCAGACAAGTAATCGGTGAACTTAAGCCTTTAACAGAGTTTGGCGAAATAGATGAGAAAGACATATTCCATTCTTTCAGAGTATATCCCGAACATATGAGAGCGTGGATCTCCGACATCAAAGAGGGAGAATCCGCTTTTGATAATGCTGATGATAGCAAAAAGCCGCATCAAGTCAAGGATGGAAAGATTGTAATCAATCAGCAGAAAAACGGAGATAAGTATAAGCGACAGTATTGGAATAAGGTTGGTCCGTGTATCCATACAAGAAATGACCAACTTGCAAGTCAAAATACAATTCACCCAAGCGATGACAGAGTTTTCAGCATTAGAGAACTTATGCTGATGATGACGGTTCCGTACTCTTTCAAATGGGTGGAAGAGGACTTAGAAACACTCAACAAGCTCTCCACTGCTAAAAAAAGAGCGTTCTTGAAAAAAGAAGAAATCAAAATCAGACAATCATTGGGAGAAGCTGTTCCTACTGCGATATTCCAAGCTATTGCCAAGAAAATTGCTGCTGTTCTAAAGCACCCCCCTATGAATACCGCAACAATCAACAAAATCGTAAACGAATATGGATTGGCTGACGTTGAAAAGCTCAAAAGCTTTATCGTACAAAACGAAATGTCCTTATCTGCTGCGACATTAGGCAAAATCGCAGAATTAGCAAATACAAGCCGTACCGACAATGCAGCTTTTTTTACCAGCAAAACGCTCATCACAGAAATGATGAAGTCATTGCCAGATACAGACCAACAAGCGGTAAGGATTCTTGAGCCGTCTGTTGGTGTAGGTAACTTCATTCCTCTCATCTTAAAGAAATATGAGGGGAAAGACATTATTCTCGATGTAGTGGATATTGATGAGCATAGTTTGGAGATAGCAAAGCTGATATTACAGAAATATGACATTCCACAAAACTGTACCATTAATTATATAGCGGATGATTTTTTGCTACATGATTTTGAGGAGCAATATGATTATATTATTGGAAATCCTCCGTTTTATAAAATGAAATCTGCCAATACCTTGTTGAACGTATATCGCCAAAAAGCAATCAACAAAGATACAACCAATATTTGCTCTTTTTTTCTGGATAAAGCAATGAGCATCGGAAATTATGTGGCATTGGTTTTCCCGAAATTCTTACTGAATACACCAGAGTTTGCAAAAACACGAGAGTATCTTTCGGAAAAAGCAGTTGAGCGTATCATTGATTTTGGCGAAAAAGGCTTTCCAGGCGTATTGGTTGAAACGTTAGCGATTTTCATCAATAATCAAGGTCGTCCGCTGAAAACTAAAGTATTTTCCTTTACACATGGTATTCACCTTGAACAAGCTCAGGACTATATCTTTGATAAAAAGCTCCCTTATTGGATCATCTATCGTGATATCAAGTTTGATAATGTCTGCAAGCAATTAGATTTTAATGTTTTCAAAGTGTTTCGGGACAGACAAATAACAAATAAGCTGCTGTCCAATGCAGGAGACATTAGAGTTCTGAAATCCCGCAATATTAGCGATAACGGGAAAAATGTGATTGATATTGATGGGTATGATTCGTATATATCCTCAATCGAGGCAAGGTCACTTTCTGTATTTGAATACTTACAGAGAGAAGATGTCTATCTGACCCCAAACATGACCTATAAGCCTCGAATGATGAGAAAGCCCGCGGGCACACTTGTCAACGGCTCGTTAGCAATTCTTATCCCTAAAGGACAAATCATTCCCACCGAGGCACAGCTTGAATTTTTCTCAACACAGGAATACAGAGATTTTTATCAAGTGGCGAGAAACTATCAGACCAGATCGCTAAATGTGGATGCTTGTTCGGTATTCTTCTACGGACTTTTACGTGAAAACGAAAAGCCGGTACCCATTACCGAAATGCTGGATGAACAAGAAAACGTTCAGATTTCAATGTTTAACTAACGAAAAGAGGCGAATAAAATGTTAACACAACAAGCTATCATAGACTTTTGTAATCAGTATGATTACGACATAAGAAAAAGCGGTAATGGCAGATGGATTGACCAAAAGTGTGCAGCAGATGTAGTTACTGTTGTGGCTGACTGTATCTATAATTACGCCCTGCAGGATGAAGATGGAATTTTTACTTCGACTGAAATATGGCACTATGACTATACGGTTGAAAATGTTGAAGCCATTTTCAAGAAGCCCGGTGTAGAAAATGAAGCCGCAAGAAGCGAATACGATAAATTCTTCCAACAGCCAATGGAGATGCTGGCAAACGCAAACGTTTTGAAGAAAACAAAGCGAGGAAATCGAAACTTTTATCAAGTGAACAACTTGGAAGTTCTAGAGTACATTGCCTTGCGTGAACGTAATGCTCTGTTTTTCTTGAAAACCTATATCGAGAAAGTTTTGCGAGACAGCGGTATTTATACGGACTTTGAGGCATTTTTCAGAACTCAAACCAAAGATGCCTATCAGCACGTCAAAGAGGTGTTTTCGAGTTTTATCATCAGAAACACCAAAATCAATGGGACTGTAGAGTGCAACCGTATCTTCATTAAGGTGTTAAATCCGTTGGCATACTTCAATAATTCCTGCGGTACTGAAAAAGGTAGATTATCTGAGCAGATTATCACCTATGATATGTTGATGTATAACCGAAATAACTTTAGGGATGTATATGCGGATAAGCCCAAAGGCGTAACACGAAAAGAGTATGCTACGGCACATCCGGTGGAAGTCAACGAAGCATATTATCATTATCAGTCTGCAAAAGCCAAGAGATTCCTACGTTTGTTCAACGATCAAAACCGTGGTGGACAGACAGAGCATCTTGAAACTGCTCATATGCGTGATAAGGCAATACATATGCACCACATTTTCCCCGAAGCAGTGTATCCCGAAATTTGCTATTACTTAGAGAATATTATCGCCCTAACTCCAACACAGCATTTGAATTATGCTCATCCAAACGGCCATACACAGGAGATTGATGAGCAGTATCAGCATTTGCTCTTGCTCTCCAAGGCAGATCGAATTCATGAGAACCTGACAGATGTTGCAGCAGAAAAGATTTATGAGTTCTCTAATTTCTTGTTCGTTCTCAACGTCGGGTTTGATAATGACGATGTGCTAGAAATTGCAGATATGGATTTCTGCTCCGTCATTAACGCTATCAATGTGCATTATGCAGCATAAGGAGAAACTGATATGGTAAAATTGGACTATAGAACAAATAACCCTCGTTGGGGGCTTAAAGGCGTGAAGTTCGACTCTTGGGAAAGTTATTCTTTTACTTTGGGATACCTTTCCAATTCTAATCACTATGACAACTTGAATTCATATTCTCGATATGCCAATATTTCGATTCATATTGAGGGCAACAACGAACAAGGTGCATGGGATAAAGAGGGACGAATTCACTATTATGGAAGATTGTCTTCATTGGGAACGAATCTTGGAGATTTAGATGCTTGCAGTAGTGCTGGTACTGGTAGAATAACACGTCGCATCAATTCTAATGGATACATTCTTTCTCTGATAAATGATTATGATTTTGAAGTTAGAACATATGCGGGATATACGACTGCAGATGTTTTCCCAGCAGACAGAGCGGCTATAGAGGCTGAACTGAGAAGACAATTGTTGAATAGAAGATTGACTAATTCGCAAATTAACATTTGCCTCGATATGTTCAACCAAGGTTATAATCTTCAGTTCTAAAACTCCCTCAACCTAAAACTGCTTACGAGTATCAAGATAGCATAGAGGAAGGAGGCTATATATTGCTTTTCAATGTTTACTACTTGAACTTTTCAAAAGTTTATGAGATAAAAATGATGTTAAGTAATGTCATCAAAACTGATGAAACGGTTGAGACCAGCCAAGGCGATACCCTCGATGCTGAATTACAAGCAAAAATGGGTACGAAATTTTTGAAGCTATTTAACGCTGAAGTAGGGTCTGACATTAAATCGGGATCGTCAGATTCTCAAAAAGTTCTCGAAAACTTTAAAGTCACTATGACTAAATCACTTATATTAAGTGAAGTAATAGAGAAATGTAAGGTGATTTCTTCGGATTTCAATGGTCTTACAGAAGGGCAGCTCGTTAGGGTTGACAATGTATCACTTTCTCTTGAAAATGAGATGGAATTGCGAACTGTAAAGATGTTTTCAAATGGTTCTTTCAAGGGTATGCGTTTGCCGGAAGCTGGTGGGCTTGACATCAACAATCTTTTCAATTCCATGTTCAAGGACTATTCTTACAAGCTCAAAGGCGAGTTAAGAGATAGTGACGAAAAACTTTTGATAAAGATACCACTTACCTTTGAAAGTGAATTTGAAAATCTCTACAATGTGGATGATTTGTTCATTGGAAACGTGTCCTTAATTGGTATATACAAAGGCAAAACAAAGATTAACGGCCTAAAAAATTCTTTTGAGTTTTTCCAAGAGTTAGGACAAGCCTCTGATTCTGATTCAGATAACGAAGTGCACAATAGCCAATATTCTGCTCCTGCGGTAGTTAAATTGAAAAGTGAAGATGATGGGGTAGATTACAACTACATTGATCTCCTTGCAATAGTGCAGGTTATTAAATCTGAGAGTTCTGAGGCAGAGACAAAACCTAAAAGAACAAGAAGAAAGAAGGATACCGAGTGAGTACGCTATTCTTCTATACTAAGCAACAGTTTTTTAATTTCAAATCTACTCAAACGGCAGAGGGATTTGAATTTTTGAGCATGTCAAAGTTGCTTTCTTCTCAGAGAATTGATGAGTTGGATGAATATCAGCAGTATTATGTAGATATTTCATCTATGGTTGGTTTTGTGAAAGCTAATGATTCACAGTTGCTAAATTTCGAGCAGCTCTTTGGCAGCTTTGGGGAAAATATTACTTTTATCTGTGATAAGGCCTATGAGGCAGATATCAAATATTTATTCCGATATGTATTTGATGATTTTTCTGATGTCGAAGCAGAGAGTAATGAAACCCCTGCTGAAAAGGAAGAAAAGCCAAGCACAAAACCTAACTCAGTAAAAAAGATTACCGATTTGGACGATCCTGAATTGGAAAGTTTCTTTGAAAACTTCGATGCAAGACTATATGGTCACGAACGCTTTAAGGAAGAATTCAAAGAGCTTGTCAATTCATTTAGAGTATTCAACAAATTGGGTGAACATAAGATTCTCTCGCTTTTTTTGATGGGAGATTCTGGTGTTGGAAAAACAGAGGTTGCGAGATCAATCCATAGAGCTCTTGGAAGCAAAGCAAAGTTAGCAAAGATCAATTTCGGAAACTACAGTAGCCACGATGCCCTTAACAGTTTGATTGGAAGTCCATTGGGTTATATCGGTAGCGATGGCGGTGAATTACTTAAACGAGTTCATGAATCCGATGTAGGTTTGATTCTTATAGATGAATTTGAGAAAGCTGATAATGCCGTGTTCAATTATTTTCTCGATGTTCTTGAGAATGGAAAGATTGTAAATTCCCAGGCCGAGGAGTACGATGTCAGTGGTTATATTATTGTTTTTACCTCAAACATTACCAAGGAGAATTTCAAAAGCAAAATATCACCAGAGTTGAGATCCCGATTTGATTATAAAGGAATGTTTAATCTACTTACTGACGAGGATAAGAAAAAGTTTGTGCATTTTCGAGTAAATCAAATCATATCCAAGTATAAGGAATTTGTATCCGCCGATATACCGGATAAACTTCATGACAACGTAGTCGCTGAAATTGATGTCTCACGATATAAGAATATGCGTGACCTAAATAAGAAGATCAAAGGTACATTTGTCTCGCTCATTAAAACTTGATTCTCAAGTTAAAAAGAGCTATAATGAGTTGGAACAAAAAGTGACAACCACCCGAAACAACTGCATTATACTCCCCATGGTGATTTATCACCGCTGATAAGATTTTGATAAGCATCCATCGTATAGCTAAGATAATATGGATAATCAAAACAATCAGAAGAACAGGAACAAATAATCTCTAAACAAAATCGTTTAAGTCATGAGTTTCTACATCGAGTGGGAATGAAAAATACAGGAGGCCGGTGGATGCCGGCCTCCTGTATTTTGCTCTTCTGCTCTTGTCAGTCGTGTATCTTCAAGCCATGGAGCATTTTGATAAAGCCGGGATCATCGTGGCTGACGATCTCGCTATGCCCCACATCTAACCCGGAGATTTCCTCCATGTCTTTCTGAGAGAGCTGGAAGTCCCAAATATCAAGATTCTGCTCTATGCGCTCCTTGTGAACGGACTTCGGGATAACGACTACTCCCCGCTGAACATTCCAACGCAGGGCCACTTGGGCGGCGGACTTGCCGTACTTGCTCCCAATCTTCGTTAAAACCGGGTGGGTAAAAATGCCGAACTTACCCTCGGCAAAAGGCCCCCAGGCTTCGGGAACGACACCGTACTCCTTCATTAGTGCCAAGGCATCCTCCTGCTGGAAGAAAGGGTGAAGCTCTACCTGGTCAACGGCGGGGATCACGTCTACTGTTTCGCACAGATCGGCTAGCCGGGAGGGATAGAAATTGCATACGCCGATGGCTCGGAGCTCCTTCTTTTGGTAGGCTTCCTCCATAGCACGGTAAGCCCCTACATAGTCGCCAAGGGGTTGGTGAATAAGATATAAATCCAAGTAATCCAAACTCAGGTTGTCCAGGGAACGCTGGATTGCCGCCTTCGCTCCTTCGTAGCTGGCATCCTGCACCCACAGCTTTGTGGTGACAAACAGTTCTTCACGGGGAACGCCGCATTTCTTCAGAGCGGCACCTACCGCCTGCTCGTTCATATAGGCGGCGGCGGTGTCGATTAGGCGATAACCGAAACTGATAGCGTCCAGAACCGCCTGCTCACACTGTGTAGGGTCGGGAATCTGAAAGACACCAAAACCCTCCGGGGGCATTTTTACGCCATTGTTCAGAGTGATATCATCTATTTGGGAGAACCTCCTTGAATTTTATGATGTCATGATAGCAAGAATTTTTGGGAAAGTACAATATTTATTTCCAAATATGCTATAATTAAAACAAATACTGAGAGGGGCCTATGATGGAACTTTATTTATTGGAGCAGCTTATAGCCTTTTCCCGGCAGGGCACGTTGTCTGGGGCGGCGGAGAAACTGCATATCTCCCAGCCTGCTTTAAGCCAATCCATGAAAAAACTGGAGGAAAGTCTTGGGGTATCTTTGTTTGAACGATCAAAGAACAAGATTGCTCTTAATGAGAATGGCATCATGGCTGTTCAGTTAGGAGAAAAATTGCTGGAGCAGAGTAGGGAGATGGAGGAGAGGCTGCGCCTTTTTGACCGAAGCCGCCGCACTCTCTCTGTGGGGGGCTGCGCCCCGGTGCCTCTCTGGGACTTGTTGCCGCTGCTCTCCAGGCTCTATCCTCAAATGAACGTTTCCACGGAGATGAAAAACTCAGATGAAGAATTGCTGGCTGGTCTGAATAAAGAGATGTACCAACTCATTGTTACCCATAGTCCCCCGGATATTGATCTGTATGGGCAACCATTCCGAACAGAGCGTCTGTTCCTTTCGGTCCCTCTGGAGCACCCTTTAGCGAACCGAAAGGCGCTTACCCCGGCGGACATTGATGGGCAAAATCTTCTCCTGTATACAGATATTGGCTTCTGGCACAGCTTCTGTCGGGAAAAGCTGCCGAATGCACATTTCCTTATGATGAACGAATGGGACGCGTTTGGAGAAGTGGCGGGAACAGGAGCGTTTCCCTCTTTTATTACGGACGCTCACATGGAGCGGGACGGCGTTCCTCAAAATCGAGTTGTAATTCCCATTATTGACGAACAGGCAGAGGCGACCTACTACTGTGTGTGCAGAGCGGAGAGCAGAGACAGATATCGACAAGTATTTCGTGCGTTGGAAAAAATGAAATGAAAAGTGCTGTTCCTTGCACCGGTCGGGCCTATTTAAATGCGGGCGGTCCTTTTCAGCCTAATTGTGGTATAATATATCCGGTTAGCGCATGCGAGCCACAGGCGAAGCATGAGTTTAGCGGCATAGATACCATGTTTCTTAGTGAACACGAGCGGTACGCGAAGTGAGAGCTTAGAAATATGGCATAATAACCTCAAAGCCGCCGCTTGCGCGGCTGCGCGTGTGCATGGCACACGCTTGTGTGCTAACGCACAGGACTTCGAGAACATTGAACCATGCAAAACCGCAGCAGGTGCGGTTTTGTTGGGGTCGCCTCGCGGCGTCATGGTATAATAACCTCAAAGTTGCCGCTTACGCGGCTGAGTGTGTGCGCTGCACACGCTCCTGTGCTGGCACACAGGGCTTTGAGAACATTGAACCATGCAAAACCGCAGCAGGTGCGGTTTTGTTGGGGCCGCTTTGCGGCGTCATGGTATAATAGAGTCGCAAACTACCAGAGAAAAGGTGATGTGCGCTGTCTACCGTTATCACACCTGATAACAAATTGATAACTATAGGCTGGATGATATGGATATATCAAATAATTATTTCCAAAGCAAAATTCGTTAGAATATGATACTCAGCAACGAGTGGGAGTGAAGATATTGGAATACAGAAGATTTGACAAAACCATCATAGTGCGGCTGGATAAGGGCGAGGAGATACTGGAGCAGGTAAAAGAGCTTGCCTTGAAGGAACGGATAAAGCTGGCCAGCGTTCAGGCGCTTGGTGCAGTCGACCGTTTTACTGTGGGTGTGTTCAAAACAGATGATAAGAAGTATCTTGCAAATGATTTCAGCGGCAGCTTTGAAATCGTTTCTCTGACCGGAACGATCAATACCATGGATGGAGCGTTTTATTGCCATTTGCACATGAGCGCGGGCAATGATAAGGGAGAGGTCTTTGGCGGACACCTGAACAGAGCGGTGGTGAGCGCCACCTGTGAAATGGTGGTCAATATCCTGGAGGGAACCGTGGACCGGTACTACGACGAACAGATCGGGCTGAATCTGCTTCGGTTTTAAGGCTGTATAGGGCAGCAGTTTTTTTACCGGAAGCAATGAAGCAAGCACATGGGAAAATCAAAACAAGCCCGAAGGACAGAGACCGCTGTTCTTCGGGCTTGTTTCAAATGCCGGCGTGCGGCGGCCCGAAAAGTGGAAAGAAGGGGAAGCGCATGAACGAAACCGAGATTATTCAACACCCGCAGATCGACGGGCTGCGGATTTTTTTTGACACAGTGGATTACCGCACGCCGCATGTTCATGAGGAATTCGAACTGATCTGGTTGATGGAGGGAAGACTCTCCGTGCAGGCGGGACCCTTCCGGCATGTGGCACAGTCCGGTGAGATGGTGCTGTTCGACCCGCAGCAGACTCATGAATTCCATAAGGTGGAGGAGAGCTGCACCTTTTTGTGCCTGCAGGTTGCTCCCACGATGCTTGCGGGATGCTTTCCCGCCATACGGAACATCCGGACAGGCGGCGTGTGCCCCGGCATATATTTGTCTCCCGACGTTTTTGCGCAGGTGCAGCGCGGCCTGCTGAACGTGATGCGCGCATATCTGGAGCGCCCCGCGTGCTACGAGCTGTGCTGTGCCGGACACGTGCACCTGCTGATGTACCGCCTGCTGGCTGCGGCGCCGCATGTTCTGCTCACGGCAGAGGAAAATGCCGAACGCGAGCGGCGGAACGCGCGCCTGCTGCGGCTCATCCGTTTTGTGGACCAGAACTATATGCACAAGATACGCCTGTCGGATTTTGCCCGGGCCGAACGCCGTTCCATGAGCTATCTTTCGCATTTTGTAAAAGAGGCGCTGGGACAGAGCTTTCAGGAGTATGTGAATACGGTACGCTTTCACTGCGCGTGCAAGCTCATCGCCGCGGGACAGCGGCGAATGCTGGATGTATGCGTAGCGTCCGGTTTTTCCGATTACAGGTATTTTTCAGCGGCGTTTCAAAAGCGGCTGGGTATGACGCCGGAGGAGTACAGCCGCCAGCCCCAGAGCCCGGTGCTGGATGAAATGCAGGTACACCACAGCCTCCATTCACTGGAGCGGTTTTATTCCCGTGAAAAAAGCCTGGAACTGCTGGACCGTTTCGAGGCGAAATACGCTCCCGGCGTATAAGCCGCACGATGCGCAAACCGGTGCGGAAGGCATGCGGGCAGATATCAGGCCGGAAACGGATACCCGCCGGGGCGTTTGCCTCCGGCGGGTTTTGCTGTTTTGAATAAAGAAACACCTTTCCGTCTGGACAGAATGGCAAAAGTTCAAAAACAGCTAATTTGTCTAATTTAAAATGCGGAATCGTCAAAGAGAGCAGGGCGCCGCAGCGGTATACTGAAAGAGACAACAGGAGGTGTGTCTATGCTGTATATTGGTATCGACCTTGGCACTTCGGCCTGCAAGCTTCTTCTGGTAGATGAAAAAGGCTGTGTGCGGAATACCGTTTCCAAAGAATATCCGCTCTGCTTCCCACATCCGGGCTGGAGCGAGCAAGACCCCGGGGATTGGTGGACGGCGTGCCGGGAGGGCATGCCGGAGCTGTTGGCCGGCTTTGACGCGCGGGAGGTGCGCGGCATGGGCGTGGGCGGCCAGATGCACGGCCTTGTTGCGCTGGATGAAACGGACGCGGTGCTGCGCCCGGCCATTTTGTGGAACGACGGCCGTACCGCCGAAGAAACAGCCTGGCTGAACGATACGGTGGGGCGCCCGGTGCTCAGCGCGCGCACGGGAAACATCGCGTTTGCCGGCTTTACAGCGCCCAAGCTGCTCTGGATGAAAAAGCATGAGCCGGAGCTGTTCGCGCGTATTCGGAAAATCATGCTGCCTAAGGACTATCTTGTCTACTGCCTGACTGGTGTGCATGCTACGGATTACTCCGACGCATCCGGTATGCTGCTGCTGGATGTAGAGCACAAGTGCTGGAGCCGCGACATGCTGGCTTTGTGCGGCATTTCGGAAAGCCAGATGCCGCGCCTGTACGAAAGCTTTGCACCCGTGGGCACGCTGCTTCCGGAGACCGCTGCGGCATTGGGCCTGCCGCAGGGCGTGACGGTATGCGCGGGTGCGGGGGACAACGCGGCGGCGGCCGTGGGCACCGGGACGGTGAGCACAGGAGCGGCCCATGCGGACAGCAGGTGCAATATCTCTTTGGGCACTTCAGGCACCATTTTTATTTCCTCGGAAAAGTTTGGCGTGGACGCCACCAACGGCCTGCACGCTTTTGCCCATGCGGACGGCGGCTGGCATCTGATGGGCTGTATGCTCAGCGCAGCCAGCTGCAACAAATGGTGGCAGGATGCGATCATCGGCACGAATGACTACAAGGGCGAAGAAGCAAAGATCGCACCCGAAATGCTGGGCAGGAATCATGTGTATTTCCTGCCATACCTGATGGGCGAGCGCAGCCCTATCAACGACACCAACGCCCGCGCAATGTTTGTGGGAATGACGATGGACACCGCCCGTGCGGATATGACGCAGGCCATGCTGGAGGGCGTGGCGTTCGCCATACGGGATTCTTTTGAAGTAGCGAAAGGGCTGGGGCTTTCCGTTCCGCGCTCCAATATCTGCGGAGGCGGTTCGCGCTCCATGCTATGGAAACGCATTTTGGCCAATGTGCTGGGAATTCCGCTGGATGTGGTGAAAACCTCCGAAGGCCCGGGCTACGGAGCGGCATTGCTGGCGATGGTTGCCTGCGGAGAATATGAGACCGTGGCGCAGGCATGTTCCGCGCTGGTGCGCACAGTGGATACCGTGGAGCCGGACGCTTCCCTGACGGCGCTGTACGAGGAACGCTACCGACAGTTCCGACAGATCTATCCGGTATGCCGGGCGTTGTTTCCAAAGCTGCTGTAAACGGCGGCCCGGTATGCGTTTACAAAGACGAAGGAGAGAAGTGCGATGAAAATTTATTCTGTTACAGACGCGGCGTTCCGCCCGTACGGCAAAATGCTGGAGGGTTACGACACCGCGCCTCTGTGTGCGGCCATGCGGTCCATCCCCATGCCGGAGCATGGCACGGCCTACGAACCTTCCATCCCCGTACTGGAGGAATGTGCGCTGTACGGCGCGCTGCAAAATAACGCCTATGGAGGGATGCCCATACAGCTGGGCCTGTGCTGGGGCTACAACACAAGGCTGAACTGCCTGGAATACCACCGGGACAGCGAGGTGAATGTGGGCGCGCGGGATTTTATCCTGCTGCTGGGAAAGCAGGACGAGATCGAAAACGGGGTGCTGGACACCGGAAAAGTAAAGGCGTTCCGCGTGCCGGCGGGTATGGCCGTGGAGGTGTACGCCACCACGCTGCACTATGCGCCCTGCCATACAAATGCGGCGGAAGGCTTCTGCACGGCCGTTGTGCTGCCGCGCGGCACCAATACCGAAAAGCCGTCCGTTGTACAGCGCGGCGGGGAGGATGCTTTGCTGTGGGCGCGCAATAAATGGCTGCTGGCACACGCTGCGTCGGACGAAGCCGCGCAGGGCGCTTATGTGGGCCTTGCAGGAGAAAATATCGATATTTCGGACAGCCTGTGAGCTGGCCGGACAACAGAAAAGGAGAGATGGAGATGTTTGCAAATATTCCCGAAGTAAAGCTGGGCATCATTGCGGTGAGCCGCGGGTGCTTCCCTATGGCGCTGTCCGAGCGGCGCCGCGCAGCGATAAAGGCGGCCTATGGCGAGGGCCTGTACGAGTGCCCCGTCACAGTGGAAAATGAATTGGACGCCAGACGGGCCGTGGAGGATGTGCAGGCTGCGGGCGTGAATGCGCTGGTCGTGTTCCTGGGGAATTTCGGCCCGGAAACGCCGGAAACGCTGATTGCCGAATGGTTCAGCGGGCCTATTATGTATGCGGCCGCGGCCGAGGGCGACGGAGACCTGCACGACGGGCGCGGCGACGCCTACTGCGGTATGCTCAACTGCTCTTACAATCTGGGCCTGCGGGGAAAAACGGCGTATATTCCCGAATATCCCGTGGGTACGGCGCCGGAGCTGGCTGAAAAGGTGGCGGAATTTGTGCCAATCGCCCGGGCCATCCTGGGCCTGAGAGGGCTGAAGCTGATTACCTTCGGCCCGCGTCCCGATGATTTTCTGGCGTGCAACGGGCCGATCAAAGCGTTGTACGACCTGGGCGTGGCGGTGGAAGAAAACAGCGAGTTGGATTTACTGGTCGCCTACAACAAGCATGCGGACGACCCGCGCATTCCGGCCAAAATGGCCGAGATGCAGGCGGAGCTGGGCGGAAACAACAAGTATGCGGGTGTTCTGCCCCGTCTGGCCCAGTACGAGCTGACGCTGCTGGACTGGGCCGAGGCCCACAAAGGCGCGCGGCAGTACGTGGCGTTTGCCAACAAGTGCTGGCCCGCGTTCCAGACGGAGTTCAAATTTGTGCCCTGTTATGTAAACAGCCGCCTTGCGGCCATGGGAATTCCCGTTTCCTGCGAGGTGGATATTTACGGCGCGCTGTCCGAGTACATCGGCGTGTGCGTTTCCGGCGCGCCCACCACGCTGCTGGACATCAACAACACCGTGCCCGCATCCATTTACGACAAGGCCATCAGGGGCAGATACGATGTGCGCCTGCCCGAGACCTTCATGGGCTTCCATTGCGGCAACACCAGCTGTGCGATGCTGAAAGACCCGCACATGGGCTATCAGCTCATCATGAAACGCGATCTGGAGCCGGAGCTGCCGGAGCCGGACATCACACGCGGCACCATGGAAGGCAACATCAAGCCCGGCGATATCACGTTCTTCCGTCTGCAGTCCACCGCGGACACACAGCTGAAGGCATACGTCGCGCAGGGGCAGGTGCTGGACGTGGACTGCGAGAGCTTCGGCTCCATCGGAGCGTTTGCCATTCCGGAGATGGACCGCTTCTACCGCCATGTACTGATTGCAAAGCGTTACCCGCACCACGGCGCGGTGGCGTTCGGGCACTGGGGCAAGGCGCTGTTTGAGGTGTTCAAGTATCTGGGCGTGACGGACATTGCCTACAATCAGCCCAGGAGCCTGCCGTACCCCGGCGAGAATCCGTTTGTATAATATTTGCGGGTTTGTTTTGCGGCCGGACTGCCCGGATGCCGGTAAAGGAAAACTACGGCCGGGATGCGCCATCGCGCATCCCGGCCGTTCGATTGGAATTGTCGGAGATGAGAGGAAGTAGATTCATGGCGGAAATACAGCTTGAAAAAACAGCGCTGGGGCTGGAGCTTGGCTCTACGCGCATCAAAGCGGTGCTCATTGGGCCGGAGCATGCTGTGCTGGCCAGCGGTGCGCACGATTGGGAAAACCGTCTGGAGCACGGATACTGGACCTATGCCCTGGATGACGTATGGGCGGGCGTGCAGGATGCATTTGCCCGGCTGGCCCGGCAGGTTCAGGAGCGGTACGGCACGCCGCTGCATACCGTGGGCGCAATGGGTGTTTCCGGTATGATGCACGGATACCTGCCCTTTGCGCGGGACGGCGCGCAGCTTGCAGCCTTCCGCACCTGGCGCAACACGACAACAGAACGCGCCGCGGCGCTGCTGACGGAGCGGTTTGCGTTCAACGTTCCACAACGGTGGAGCGTTGCGCATCTGTACCAGGCGATACTGGACGGCGAGCCCCATGTGCGGGACATTGCATACTTGACCACGCTGGCGGGCTATGTGCACTGGCGGCTGACGGGGGAAAGGGTGCTGGGCGTGGGCGAAGCGTCGGGCATGTTCCCCATTGACAGCGTGGCATGCGGTTACGACGCGGGAATGGAAAAAACATTTGACGCGCTTCTGGCGCAGGAAGGTATGCCTTACCGCCTTGCAGATATTCTGCCCCGGGTGCTTTGCGCCGGCGCGGCCGCGGGCACGCTGACGGCGGAGGGAGCGTGCCTGCTGGATCCCACCGGCGTGCTGCGCCCCGGTGTGCCGCTGTGCCCTCCGGAGGGGGACGCGGGCACGGGCATGGCCGCCACCAACAGCGTGGGCGTGCGCACGGGCAATGTTTCGGCGGGCACCAGCGTGTTTGCCATGGCGGTGCTGGAACGCCCGCTCGCCAGGGTGTATCCGGAGATCGATATGGTCACCACCCCCACGGGGCGACCGGTGGCGATGGTACACTGCAACACCTGCACATCTGATTTGGACGCATGGGTGCGCGTGCTGGGCGAAATGGCCGGAGCCGCCGGTGCGAAGCTGGAAAAGCCGCGTCTTTACGACCTGTTCTATCAAAAGGCGCTGGAAGGCGAAGCGGATTGCGGCGGCCTTGTGAGCTACAACTATTACTCCGGCGAACCGGTGACAGGTGTGGAGAGCGGACGGCCGCTGTTTATGCGCCGTCCGGATGCACGCTTCACACTGGCCAATTTTGCCCGTGTGCAGCTTTACGCGGCAATGGCAACGCTGAAGCTGGGCATGGATATCCTGTTGGTGGAGGAAGGTGTGCGGCTGGACACGCTGCTGGGCCACGGCGGGCTGTTCAAGACTCCGGTGGCGGGGCAGAAGCTGCTGGCGGGCGCGCTGGGCGTGCCTGTGGCCGTGATGGAAACAGCGGGAGAGGGCGGCCCTTGGGGGATGGCGCTTCTGGCGGCTTACTGCGTGCGCCGGGCCGAAGGCCAAACGCTGGAAGAATATCTGGCTGACACGGTGTTCCGGGGAGCGCAGGGCAGCGTGCAGCAGCCGGACGCTGCCGATACGGCGGGTTTCGCGCGCTTTCTGACGGATTACAAAAGCGGGCTGGCGGTGGAAAAAGCCGCCGCGGCCGCGCTGCGCTAAGGGAGGGGAGGCCATATGCTGGAAGAACTGCGCAAAGTGGTATATGAGGCCAATCTGGAGCTGCCTCGCCGGGGCCTTGTCACATACACATGGGGGAATGTGTCTGGTATTGACCGGAGCAAGGGCCTGATGGTCATCAAGCCGTCGGGGGTGGAATATTCTGCGCTGCGCCCGGAAGACCTCGTGGTGCTGGATATGAATGGAAACAGCGTGGAAGGGGCGCTCCATCCGTCATCGGACGCAAAAACGCATCTGGAGCTGTATCGGGCATTCCCTGAGATCGGAGGCGTGGTGCATACTCACAGCGTCCATGCGGTGGCCTGGGCACAGGCCGGACGGGATATCCCGTGCTACGGCACAACACATGCGGACTATTTCTACGGGCCGGTGCCCTGCGCGCGCGCTCTCACGGGCGCGGAGGTGGAAGAAGATTACGAGAAAAATACCGGAACGGTCATCGTTGAGACATTCCGTGCGAGGGACATTGATCCGGTCCATGTGCCCGGTGTCATCTGCCGCAGCCATGGGCCTTTCGCATGGGGCAAAGACGCGGCTCAGGCTGTATATCATGCCGCGGTGCTGGAGGAAGTGGCGAAAATGGCGCTTCTGACGGTTCAGATCGACCCGGGCGCGGCTCCTGCGCCCCAATATGTGCAGGACAAGCACTTCCTGCGAAAGCACGGCCCGGGCGCATATTACGGGCAGGCCCGCGGATAGAGCCGCACGGCCCGCGCAGAGCGCCGCCGCTGAACCATAAAACAAAACCGCTCCCTGCAGCCCATTCAATGGGCGTGCGGCGGGAGCGGTTTTCCATTTGCAAGTCAACCGAAGCGCGTGCGGATGGCCTGCAGGGAGGCAGGATCTTCCACCCAGTTTTCCACATAGCCGCAGCTGCAGCACACATAGCGGATGACCGGTATCTTGCCGAAGTTTTCAAAGTTGGAAGTATAAATATTGTTCCCGCTGGCGCAGCGGCCGCGGCGGTCCGGTATACGGACGATGTCCGAACCGCCGCATTTGGAGCAGCGACGGCTGTTTTTCATCTCAATACTCCTTGCTCTCGTAAAATTTCACAGACACGAAAAAGGAGGCGGCGCACAGCAGCACCAGAATAAGGCCGCCCACCGTGGCGATCATCGGCCAGGGAAGGCTCTCAACAAAAGCTGCGGCTCCGTCACCGAGCCAGCTGAAGCCCCAGACGATGAGCAGAAAGGGGAGGATAAAGCACAGTGTCATGGCAACGCGGGCCTTTTCTGCACCCAGCTTAAAAAACAACGGCAGCATGAACACGGTGACAAGCATGTATACGACGATGACGCCGCCGGTGCTGGCCGCAATCTCAAGAAAGCCGTTGCGGTAGGTAAAACTGTCCAGCACGCCGCACAGGACAGATGCGATAACGCCCGTACCCAGCAGGGCGCCGTAAAAAAGCAGATATTTCGCGCCCACGATGGCCCGGGGCGTGACGGGCAGTGTCAGCGCGTAGGAATCCCAGCTGGATGCTTCGTCCACGCTGAAGCTGGAAATGAGCATCATCACCACGCTCATTGTCAGCATCGGGGAAAGAAAAGAGAAGTTTTTCATCAGGCCCACGGAGATGGCCAAATACAGCACAGTCATCAGCGCGAGCTGCTTGAGAAAATAAGTGCGAAGAGAATACATGTCTTTCAGCATCAGTCCGGTCATGCGTCGTACGCTCCTTTGGCAAAAAAAGTCATGATATCGTCAATGGTGGCCTGTTCCGTCAGTATGCCGGGGTACAGGCGGGCCACTTCGGGCCGGTTGTCCACCAGCAGCTCGGCGTCGAATTTGCTGTCGCGCCGGCCCAATATATGCGCGCCGTCCAGGGCCGCGGCGCGCGCTTTTTCGCATTTCACCACGCCGTACTGCTCCAGGATATCGTCCTTTGTTTTGCTGAACACGATCTTTCCCGCGTGGATGAACGTGATATAGTCCGCCACTTTTTCCAGGTCGCTGGTGATGTGGCTGGAGAGCAGGATGCTGTGCTCCTCATCCTGAATGAATTCCAGAAACAGATCCAGCATTTCGCTGCGCACTACGGGGTCCAGCCCGCTGGTGGCCTCGTCCAGCACCAGCAGTTTGGGATGGTGCGCCAGCGCCGTGGTGAGCGCCAGCTTGGCGCGCATGCCCTTTGAGAATTCCTTAAACGGTTTTTCCATGGGCAGAGCGAACCGCTCGCAGTACGACGCGAACGACTCTTTGTCCCATCGGCTGTGCAGGCGGCTCATCACGGCCGAGATATCCTTCGCGCGCATGCCCTCGTAGAAAAAGCTGCCGTCCAGCACAACGCCGATATCCTGCCCGATGGCGCGGCGGTCCGTGACAGGGTCGCGCCCCAGTACCGAGATGGAGCCTCCATCCGTGTGCAGCAGGCCCAGAATGGATTTGATTGTAGTGGTTTTGCCCGCGCCGTTCTCGCCGATAAAGCCCATGATAGAGCCGCCCGGTACGGTAAACGAGACGTCCCGCAGGGAGAAATCCCTGTAATGCTTGCAAAGCCCGCGCACTTCGATCGCGCTGTTCATATTCTAATTTCCCTCCAATAAAAGTTCCAGCATCTGGCGCAGCTCCTGCGGCGATACGCCGCTGCGCGACGCGGTGTCCACAGCCTGCTGTAAGGCAGCCTCCACCCGCCGCAGCGCTTCTTCGCGCAGGAATTCTGCGTTCTTTGAGGCCACGAAGCTCCCCTTTCCCGCAACGGTTTCGATAAAGCCGTCGCGCTCCAGGTCTTCGTAGGCGCGTTTCGTGGTGATCACACTGATGCGCAGTTCCTTGGCCAGCGTGCGCATACTGGGCAGGGCGTCCCCCGCCGTGAGCGCGCCGGAAAGGATCTGGCTTTTGATCTGCACTGTGATCTGCTCGTAAATGGGCTTACCACTGGCATTGCTGATGATGATATCCATGAGGCACCTCGGAAATATTGTATATATACTGTATATACAATATATACCTGTATACACACGCTGTCAATAGGAAAAACAGGATTTTTATAAAAATGGCCGCGGCCGATCCGGCATATTTTTATATGCATCCGTCCACTTTGCGTCCCACACCGTAATTTTAGGGCCGTGGGCCGGAACACTCCGCTGGTCTGGCTTTGCAAAGCTGCAAAAAGCGGGGCGGCCGAAGCCGCCCCGCAAAGGATGAGAAAAGAGGATGAAGAAGAAAGCCGGTCAGGCGCCGCCTGAAGAAGAACTGCCGCCGGCCTCTTTTTCGCTGAAATGCAATTCCATCGTGCCCAGTACGGCGCGGAAAATGTCCGCGCTGCGGCCGTTCTCTTCATCCGTAAGGAAATGCAGCTCCACCACATAGCCGTCCAGTTCATAAAACATATACTGGGGATACCAGGGCTTGTCCGCGTCATCGGGCCAGGTCTTCATATGCAGGATGCGCAGCGCATTGCCGTTCAGCTCCGTGTCTTCGGTGGAAAGCAGGCCGTATCCCTCGGGGTAAAAGCTGTTGTCCGCATACGGCTCCGTCATGGCGTCTGTGAACGGAGACGCACCGGAGGCGGCGGGCCACAGGTTCAGAACTTCGGCAACCTTGATACCGTCCCGCGTAAAGGTTGTGTAATTGTCGTACTCCCAGTCCGTGGGCGCGCTGAGGATGACGAGGGCTTTTTCACCGGCGCCGCCGTCCGGATGCATGACAGGCAGGGATATGAAGCGGCGCGTCCAGCCGGAGGTATCCACAGAGGGGGATTCGCTGCTCGGGGACGAGCTGGAAGACGCGGGCGCGGAGGAAGCGCCGCCCGCTGTGGATAACGCGCCGGAGGATGCAGCGCTGCCGGAAGAAGCCGGCGGCAGGGAAGCGCCGCCCGTGGAAGAAACGGGAGCTTTACCGCAGGCGGCGAGGAAAAACGCCAGCGTCAGACAAAATGCAAAGGCTGTTATTTTTTTCATTGTAGTCCTCCTTTGCCGTCCGGCAGGGACGGCGCGTTTTCAATGTAAATGCTGCGGGAGGGGAACGCGAAAGAGGCGCCCTCCCCGGCCATGATGTCCATGATGCGCAGATTGACGTCCTCTTTTACCGCGCGGTATTCCACGATGTCGGTGGTTTTGGTGTAGAACTGCACGGCAATGTCGATGCTGCTGTCTGCGAATTCGGAAAGGCGTACCTGCACGGTCTCGCTGTGTACGCCGGGGTGGTTTTCCAGCATGGCGCGCACCCGGTTCGTTACGGCTTCCACGGTTCGCTTGGGCGTTCCGTAGGTCAGGCCCAGCGTAAACTGCGCCAGCCGCATTTTCATACGTGTCCAGTTGGTGATGGGCTCTCCGCACAGCTTGGAGTTGGGCACAACGGTGAGGGCATTGGCCAGCGTGCGGATCTTTGTGCTGCGGAAGGTGATGTCCTCCACCGAACCCTCCAGAGATGCGGTGCTGATCCAGTCTCCCAGTTCAAAGGGCTTTTCAAAAATAATGACAAGGCCGCCGAAAAAGTTGCTGGCGGAGTCCTGGGCCGCCAGCGCAAACGTCAGGCCGCCCAGGCCCAGCCCGGCAATGAGGCTGTTGACATTGTAGCCCATCTCGGTGACGACGAGTACTCCTGCGAACAGCAGGATCACAGCCTTGTAAATGCGTTCCAGAAACCGGATGACGGTATCGCCCGCGCCCAGGTCAAAGCGGCTGCGCGTGCCCACAAGCGCCAGCTCTACACATTTGGAAGCCCCCAGCAGTCCCCAGGCCAGCAGCACGATGAAAGCGATACGCACGGCGTGATTCTGCGCGGTGCGCCATGCGTCGGTGTGGATGAAATCAAAGGGTAGCAGCCGCACGCCGATGTACAGGCCGACGAGCGCAATGAACAGAGCGCACGGCCGGATGAAGCTTTGCAGCAGCGTGGAAAGATAGGGACGTTCAATTTTTTGCGCGGCTCGGGTAAGGCGCGGGCCGACCACATGCTTGAACACACGGCTGGCGATGAAAAAACCGGCGAACCACGCGGCGCAGATAAGGCACTGCACCAGCGTGTTGCTGTTTTGAGAAATATTTTCAATGGTCTCCACAGTTTCGGTCAAAAACAGTACCTCCTTTTGCGGCTCCGCGCGCGGATGTGCCGAACGCAAAACCAACCGTTTGAGTAGATAATACATAGTATAACATATTTGCCGGGAAATTTGTGGCCATTCTATTGCAATCGCGCGAAAATGCGCTATAATATGGTACAGAAAGTCTGTTTCAGGGCGGGGTGAGATTCCCCACCGGCGGTGAAAGCCCGCGACCGGTATATGCGCAGCATGTACCGCTGATTTGGTGAAATTCCAAAGCCGACGGTGTGCGTGCCGTGTTTTTGCGCGGTGTGTCGAGTCCGGATGAAAGAAACGGCGGCAGTGCCAGAGGTTTCGCCCTTTTGCGTTTCGCAGAAGGGCGTTTTTGTTTTGGCGGCGGCCCGGACACCCACGAGCAGGCCTCGAAATTTTATTTTGGAGGTTTTATCCATGCGCAATGTTTCCGCCAATACCCGCAAGCTCACCACGCTGGCCATGCTGGCCGCGCTGGCCATCGTCCTGGTGGCGCTCATCCATTTCCCGCTGGTACCTGCCGCGCCTTTCCTTGAATATGACCCCGCGGACATCCCCATTTTCATCGGAACCTTTTTGTTCGGCCCGGCCGCGGGGCTGGCGCTCACAGCTGTGGTATGCGTGATCCAGGGCGTAACGGTCAGCGCGGCCAGCGGCCCCATCGGCATCATCATGCATTTTCTGGCCACGGGCACGTTTGTGCTTCTGGCAGGCAATTTGTACCGGGCGCATCGTACGCGCAAGGCTGCGCTGCTGGGCCTTGCCGCGGGCACGCTGGCCATGACGGCCGTGATGTGTGTGTGCAACCTGGTGTTCACACCGCTGTTTATGGGTTCGCCTGTGGGCGAGGTGGTGAAGCTGCTGCTGCCGGCCATCATCCCGTTCAACCTGGCCAAGGCGGCCATCAACAGCGTCATTACGTATCTTGTGTATAAGCCCATCAGCCGTCTGGTGTTCGGCGAAAAAGAACCGGCCGCCTCTTGACAGGCGCATGGTGTTCTGCTATACTGTTATACACAAATGAATAAACCTTATCAAGAGCGACTGAGGGAACAGGCCCTGTGACGTCCGGCAACCTGCTGTAACAGCAAGGTGCCAAATCCTGCGGGTAACACCGAAAGATAAGCTGATGCAAAGGCCCGGTGTTGTCTGCCGGGCCTTTTTTACGCGCTTTTGCAGGAAACAAGAAAGGAAAACAAAAATGGCAAGAAAACTTTTTACCTCCGAATCCGTCACCGAGGGGCATCCCGATAAGATCTGCGACCAGATCTCCGACGCCATTCTGGACGCGCTGCTGGAAAAAGACCCGAACAGCCGTGTGGCCTGTGAGGTGACTGCCAGTACGGGCCTTGTGCATATCATGGGTGAGATCACCACGGAAGGCTATGTGGATTTCCAGAAGATTGTGCGCGACGTTGTGCGGGACATCGGTTATACCCGCGCCAAATACGGCTTTGACGCGGACACATGCGCCGTGCTTTCCAATGTCGACGAGCAGAGCCCCGATATCGCCATGGGCGTGAACCCGGGCGGCGCGGGCGACCAGGGCATGATGTTCGGCTACGCCTGCCGCGAGACGCCGGAGCTGATGCCGCTGCCCATTTCGCTGGCGCACAAGCTGGCAAAGCGGTTGACGGACGTGCGCAAGAACGGTACGCTGGACTATCTGCGCCCGGACGGCAAGAGCCAGGTGACTGTGGAATACGAGGGCAACAGGCCCGTGCGTGTGGACGCTGTGGTCATTTCCACTCAGCACGCTCCGGAGGTGGAGATGGAGGCGCTGCGCAAAGATATTCTGGAGCATGTGATCCGCCCTGTCGTTCCCGCCGAGCTGCTGGACGAACAGACGAAATACTATGTCAACCCCACGGGCCGTTTTGTTGTGGGCGGGCCGCAGGGCGATTCGGGCCTGACGGGCCGCAAGATCATCGTGGACACCTACGGCGGATATGGCCGCCACGGCGGCGGTGCGTTCAGCGGCAAGGACCCCACGAAGGTGGACCGAAGCGCGGCTTATGCCGCGCGCTGGGTAGCCAAAAATGTGGTGGCCGCGGGGCTGGCCGAGCAGTGTGAGGTGCAGCTTGCCTACGCCATCGGAGTGGCCGAGCCGGTGAGCATCCGCGTGGACACCTTCGGCACAGGCGCGGCGGATGAGGCTGCCATCGAAGCCGCGGTGGAACAGGTGTTTGATCTGCGGCCGGCGTCCATCATCGAGCAGCTGGGCCTGCGCAGGCCTATTTACCGTCAGCTTGCGGCCTACGGCCATATGGGACGTGAGGAGCTGGGCGTTGCATGGGAGCAGACGGATAAAGCGGGGGCCCTGCGTGCGGCCATGGGCCTGTAAACGGAAAATGCATCGTTTTCCGCGGCGCAGCGCATAAAATGCTGAGGAAATAAAAAAGAAGGAGCCGGAGGGCAGAAAGGGCGCGCGCCGCTTTTTTTGCCTTCCGGTTTGTGTTATACTATAAAAAATAGCCACGGCCTATTTTTGGGGGCCATGCAGGCCGTCCCTGGCCTGCGGCCATTAAGATGAGCTTTTTATGGCTTTGCTGTGCAAAGCTATAAAATAGTTCCGCCCCGCCGCTGCAGCGGTGTCGGGAGCAATGAATGCATCCGCCGGCGGAGCCGTGACAACGATGAAAAAGGGAGAAAACACCGTGCGTTATGATATCGTGATGGTGACCTACAACAGCATGAAATGGCTGCGCGCATGTGTGGCCGCGCTGGCCGCCGTGCAGTATCCGCTGGAGGAGCTGCACCTTGTTTTCGCCGACAACGGCTCCACCGACGGCACATTGGAGGAGCTGCGGCGCATGGCAGGGGAATACCCGGCTTTCGGCGGCTTTACCGTGGCGGAAAACGGCGCGAACCTTGGGTTCGGCGCGGCATGCAACCGCGGCGCGGCAAAAGGGAGCGCGCCGCTGCTGTTTTTTTTGAATTTGGACACCGAAGTCTGGCCCGACGTATTCCTCCGCCTGGACGAGGCCGCCGTGCGCGCGCCGCAGGAAACGGCGGCGTTTGAGTGCCGTCAGTTTCCCTATGAAACAGGGCATCACATCGATCCCGTAACGTTGGAGACAAGCTGGGCCAGCGGCGCGGCGCTGGCCGTCCGGCGCGCCGCTTTTACGTCTGTTGGCGGTTTTGACGAACATCTGTTCATGTACTGCGAGGATGTGGACCTCTCCTGGCGGCTGCGCGCCGGAGGATACCGGCTGCAATACGTGCCCGCAGCGCGCGTCACCCATTATTCCTATGAGAATGGCGGCCCCAAATTGGGAGAATATGCGGGCAGCTTCTACGGCAATCTGCTGCTGCGTTATAAGTTCGGCTCCTGGCGGGATATCTGGCGCGGGCATAAAATGTATTTGGGCGCGCTTCGCCGTCCGCTGCATTTCAACGGTGTGCGCCGCGTTCTGGCAAAAAATTATCTGCGTCATTTTATAAAGCTGTGGCCTTTCCTGTTCTGGCGTTTTTCTCACCGTGCCGAATACGGCGCGCGTCCGGCACGCTTCGAAGGCGGCTTTTCACCGGACAGAGGCCTGTGGAAATTTACGCCGCCGCAGGAAACGCCGCTCATTTCCGTTATTGTGCGCACCTGCGGCAGGCCGCAGACACTGAAGCGCACGCTGGAGAGCCTGCGCTGGCAGACATACCGCAATTTTGAGATCATCGTCGCGGAGGACGGCCCGCCTGCGGCACGGGAAATGGTGAAGCGGGATTTTGCGGAGCTGCCCATACGCTATCTGAACGATGGCCGGTTCCACGGCCGTGCAGCCAACGGCAACCGGGGGCTTGCGGCGGCGCGGGGAGCGCTGTGCAACTTTCTGGACGATGACGATTTCTTTTATCCCGATCACCTGGAACTGCTGGCGGGTGTGCTGTGCGCGCACCCGGAAGCGGACCTCGTGCTGGGCAGCGCCATGGCGATGTTCGTGGCGAAGGACGGAACCGTCACGGAGGTGCGCCCCATGGTATTCGACCGCATCGACCGTTTTACCATGTGTCAAAACTGCCGCATTCCTATACAGACCGTGCTGTTCCGCCGCAGTCTGTTCGAGCGGTACGGCGGCCTCATCGAAACGCTGGAAGCCCATGAGGATTGGGGGATGTGGCTGAAATATCTGGAGCACGGGCGCCGCATCACCCCCCATGCGCCGGACGTGCGCCGGGCCACCAGCCTTTTCGTGCAGCCCGCGGCCCAAAGCGATGCGGCCGCGCGCATGGAGGCATACCGCAAAAGCGACGCGGATTTTTACAGTGATGCTTCGCTGTACTTCAACGTCACGCTGGCGGATATGCGCCGCTATTATGACGACATGATCGCGGACATGCGCTGCCTGGAGGCGCGCGGTGAGCTGCATGAATTTTTGGAGCAGCAGGCAAAGCGCGGTGAATAAACCGCCCGCGCCGCACAGTCCGGCCCTGTTTTTCATATGCTGGGAGTAGTGTCAGGGAAAACGGAGGTGCATGAAATGCTGAGCGGAGTGATGCTGATCATCGTGACGATGTTCGCGGTGCTGGGCGCGTATTATTTGTCGGACCTTCTGACGAACTGCCTGTTCCGCCGCAGAAAAGCGGCGGAAGCGTTGGTGGTGCTTCGGGCGGACACAAGCGAGCAGATGTGGGCCGGCGTGCTGGATGCACGCGCGGCTTTGCCGGACACCGCGGTGGTGGTGCTGTGCCCGCAGGAGGACGCTTTCACGCCGCCGGGAGCGGGAATGCGGGGGGTGGCCTTCGCTACGCCGGACACATTGGCGCAAGTGGTGCAGGCCCAGCTTACGGTGCAGGAATAACGCACCGCGCAGCTCCGGCGTGAAGCAGAGAAGAGCGCGGTGCATCAAAGAAAACAAAGAGGAAAAAGAAATACCCGGGAAAAAGCCGGCAGCCGAAAAGCCGGATGCATTTGCGGAGCAAAGTACAAGCCACACGGCGAATGCCGCCCCGGCCGTCTTGTACGGCGAACAGGGCCGGAAGCGCTGTCCGCAGGCAGCATGGCGGAGAAGCCCGGCTTTTTCGACAGGCGAAAGAATAAAAGGGAGACGCGCATGGCGCAGGAACAGGAATGGCAGACCCTTTCGGGCACAGTTGAAAATATCGTATACTGCAACGAGGAAAACGGCTACACGGTGCTGGAATTTTCCAGCGGGGGAGACCTTTACACCGCGGTGGGCGAGCTTTCGGATGTGAATGTGGGAGAAGACGTGACGCTGCACGGCCGCTTTGTCACACACCCCAGCTTCGGCGAACAATTCCGCGTGGAGGCGTGTGAGGTGCGTATGCCGGAAAGCGCAACGGCAATCCGGCGCTACCTTGCCAGCGGCGCGCTGCCGTACATCGGCAAAGCACTGGCAGGGCGTATCGTGGATGTTTTCGGCGCGGATGCGCTGGAGGTCATCGCCAGCGATCCCATGGCGCTGACGAAGATCAAGGGCATCACGCCGGAAAAGGCTCTGGCGGCTTCCAACGAATTCAAGCGTATCTTCGGCGTGCGGGAGGCCATCGGATATCTGGCGCGATATAACCTGCCGGCCTCCGCCGCTGTCGCGCTGTTCCGCCAGTACGGGCCTGATACGGTCGAGGTCGTCTCCCACAATCCGTACGTGCTGTGCGGGTATCCCGCTTATCAGGATTTCGGCGTGGCGGACGCCATTGCCCAGAGCATGAGCCTTGAGTATGACGCGCGGGAGCGCGTGTGCGCAGGGCTTTTGTTCGTGCTGCGCCACAATCTGCAGAACGGCCACGCCTGCCTGCCGCAGGACAAGCTGTGCGGCGCGGCCTCCGGTTTTTTGGGCGTGGAGCCGGAGACTGTGGCTTCCACGCTGGCCTTCATGCTGGAAAACAACGATTTATGCGCCGTGGAATACCGGGAAAAAGCATGGGTATACCTGCCTGAATATATGCGGGCGGAGCTTTCCGTGGCCCGCCACCTTCGCTGGCTGATCAAGTATCCCTGCGCCGGGGGCGAGCACGCGGAAAAGACCATCGCCCGCATCGAAGCGGCGCAGGGCATCACCTATGCGCCTTTGCAGCGGGAGGCAATCGCAGCGGCGCTTGGCGCCAATGCTCTGGTGCTCACAGGCGGACCGGGCACAGGTAAAACGACGGCCGTAAACGGCATGCTGGCCGCGTTTGAGCAGAATGGGGACCGTGTGGCCCTGGCCGCGCCTACAGGCCGTGCTGCGAAACGCCTGTCGGAGCTGACAGGCCGCAAGGCAAAGACCATCCATCGCCTTTTGGAGGTGGATTATACGAACAATGACACCGTGCGCTTTATCCACAACGAAAAAAACCTGCTGAAATGCGACGTTGTGGTGATTGACGAGATGAGCATGGTGGATGTGATGCTGTTTGAGAGCCTGCTGCTGGCGCTCAAGCCGCAATGCAAGATCATTATGGTGGGAGACGAGGACCAGCTGCCCAGCGTGGGCGCCGGCAACGTGCTGGGCGGCGTTATCGCCTCCGGCGTAGTGCCTACGATCCGTCTGCGGGATATCTTCCGCCAGGCGGCCGAGAGCATGATCGTCTCCAACGCGCACCGCATCGTCACAGGACAGCTGCCCGGCAAGGGCTCGCGGGACAGTGATTTCTTCATGCTGGAATCCGACGGCGAAGCCTGCCAGCAGCTGGTGTGCGACCTTGTGTGCCGCCGCCTGCCTCAGAGCTATGGATTCGACCCGTTCGAAGACATTCAGGTGCTGTGTCCGTCTAAAATTGGCCCGCTGGGCACGGTTGCACTGAACGCGGCGCTGCAGCAGCGGCTGAACCCGCCCGCACCGGGCCGCCCGCAGCTGAATATCCGCGACAAGATCCTGCGTGTGGGCGATAAGGTAATGCAGGTGCGCAACAATTACGACATTCCGTATACCCGGCCCGACGGCGGCGAGGAGGGCGCGGGCGCGTTTAACGGCGACATGGGCGTGATCGTCGATGTGGACGTGCGCGGCGGCAGTGTGACGGTGCGCAGCGAGGACAGGCTGCTGGTATACACCGCCGAGCATGTGCGGGAGCTGGAGCCGGCCTATGCCGTCACCATCCACAAAAGCCAGGGCAGCGAATTCCCGGCTGTCATCATTCCGGTGATGGACGTGCCGCCCAAGCTGTGCTACCGCAATCTTCTGTATACAGGCGTCACACGTGCAAAAACGCTTTGTATCCTTGCGGGCCATAGCGCGGAGGTGGCGCAGATGGTGCGCAGCGTGCGGAGGAACAAACGGTTTTCCTGTCTGGCCGATCTGATCCGGGACGAAACGCTGTGAACAGGGGAGGGATAGCTCTTTGAAAAAATCAAAGCGGCTGTTTGAGCTGTGCGCGGATATTCTGTTCCCGCGCCGCTGCCCTTTCTGCGATGCGGTTTTGGGCTTTTCCGGTCCATGTGCCGTATGCGGGCCGGCGCTGGCGTGCATACGCCGTCCTCTAAGGCAGCCGGTACCGAAGCAGGGGCACGCGCTGGAGCATCTGGATGCGGCGTATGCGCCGTATTTCTATGAGCCGCCTGTGCGGGACGCGGTTCTGCGGCTGAAATTTGAAAAGCGCACCGATCTTGCACGCCCGTTGGCATTGCTGCAGGCAGAGGAGTTGAAAGCGGCGGGGTGTCTGGGGGATGTGGATGTATTGGTCCCGGTGCCTTCCGGCAGAGGGGAACGGCGGAGCCGCGGCTATGACGTGCCGTTGATGCTGGCGCGCGCGCTGGGCCGGGAGCTGGGGCTGCCTGTGATGCAGGCGCTTTGCAAAATACGGGAAACGCCCCGGCAAATGGCTCTTTCCGGCGGGGAACGCCGGAAAAATTTGAAGAATGCATTTTCAGCCCGTCCGGATGCGCTGCTGGAGGGAAAGCGGATTTTGCTGGTGGATGATGTGCTCACCACCGGCTCCACGCTGAACGAATGTGCAAAAGCTTTGCGCGCGGCAGGCGCGGCGGAATGCCGGGGCGTATGCGCGGCGGCGACGCGCTGAGGCCGAAAAGGCAAAAAAGGTCGAGCGCGGGCCGGAGGCGGTGTGGTATCCTATGCCTGCCTGGCAGATGCAGGCCGCGGGCGGAGGTGCGCTTAAGGCGAAGCAAGCGTCTGGCGGCAGGACGGAAGCCTCGGTGTCGGGAGGGAACGGCATGACGCAGCAGATCGAAGCGGTACAGCGCATGCAGGATTATATCGAACAGAATCTGGCTGGGGAGATCACTCCGGCGGACCTGGCCCGGGCCGCGCTGTTTTCGCCCTGGTATGCGTACCGGCTGTTCCGGCGGCACACAGGGCTGACGCCGGCGGATTATATCCGTCGGCTGCGTCTGTCCCGCTCCGCATTGCGCCTGCGGGACGAAGGCTGCCGCATTACAGACGTGGCGTTCGAGCTGGGGTTCGGCAGCGTGGACGGTTATCAGCGGGCGTTTTTTCGCGCGTTCGGCTGCAACCCGGGCGAATACGCGGCAAAGCCTGTTCCGCTGTGCCTTTTTGTTCCCTACGGGGTGAGATACCGGGAATTGCGAAAGGAGCCGAAAAAAATGGAAAATGTGAAAACGGTGTTTGTACAGCGTGTGGAAAAGCCCGCGCGGAAGGTCATTTTGAAGCGCGGAGTAAAGGCGCGGGATTATTTCGCCTACTGTGAAGAGGTCGGCTGCGATGTTTGGGGCACGCTCACCAGTATGAAGTCCCTTTGCGGAGAGCCGGTGTGCCTGTGGCTGACGCCGGAGCAGCGCGCTCCGGGTACGTCCGAATATGTACAGGGTGTGGAGACCGCAGAGGATTATGACGGTCCCGTGCCCGAGGGCTTTGATGTGATTCGCCTGCCGGCGGCGGAATATTTGATGTTTCAAGGCGAGCCGTTTGCGGAGGAGGATTATTGCGAGGCCATCGGGCAGGTGCGCGGCGCCATCGAGAAGTACGACCCCGCCTGTCTGGGCTATGTGTGGGACGGCGCGAACCCATGCATACAATTGGAGCCCGTGGGTGACCGGGGCTATATTGAGCTGCTGCCCGTGCGGCCCGCAGAGCGCTGAGCCATACCGGGGAAAATAAAAAAGCGCGTTTGACAAAATGTCAAACGCGCTTTTTTCATGCTCTGCACAGGCTCACTTGAACAGGTGGATGTCTCCGCTTTGGTTGAGCTGCACCAGGACCGTGGCGATGATGGGAAGGCCGAACAGCCCTACAAAACCGAACAGATAGGTGCCGACAAACATGCACACAAGCGTTACCAGCGGATACAGGCCGATCTGCTTGCCTACCACGCGCGGCTCCAGCATCTGGCGGACCACGGTGATGATGGCATATAAAATAAGAAGCCCGATGCCCAGCGGGAAGTTGCCCAGAATCAGCATGGCCGCCGCCCACGGGATGAGCACCGTGCCGGTGCCGAGCACAGGCAGGATGTCCACAATGGCGGTGAGCAGCGCGATGAGCAGGGCGTAGTCCACCCGCAACAGAGAAAAACCGATGAGAAGCTCCACAAAGGTGATGCTCAGCAAAATGGCGTAGGCCCGTCCGAATTTGAAAATAACGTCCACGCCCTTTTCCTTCACCTTGAACAGCATGTCCCGTGCTTTTTGGGGCAGCTGACGCGCCAGGAAAGAGGTGATGGCATAATAATCCGAAACGAAGAAAAACGACGCGACGATGGTGATGATGAACTTAACGAGGAACGACGGCACGGAACCGGCCACATTCGTTACCGCGCTCAGAGCGCCTGTGGAGATGGCGGTGACCATTGAGGACAGCGAGGACGACAGGCTGTTGCCGGCGCTTTCCACAAAATCCGTCAGCGTGGGGTTCAGGGCCATCACCCAGTTTTCCAGTGTGTCCTGCAGCGAATTCAGCGCCGGGGCCACAACCGTGTCGTACACCTGCGGCAGCGCGTAGAAAATATCGCGGCAGAAAATCACAAGCCGCGTACCCAGCACCGTGATGAGAGCGGCCGCCAGAACATAAAACGCAATGAGCAGCAAAACCGAAACGGGCTTGCGCCCAAGCTTTGTTTTTTGTGTCACCCAGTTGATAACGGGCTTCAGGATAAAGGCGATAAGAAACGCTACCAGAAAGGGCATCAGGAACGGCAGCGCATATTTCAGCACGGCGTAGGCCAGCCCGAGGATGATGCAGTAAAACAGGACCCTGATGATAAAGGCCCGCATCTTTTCGATTTGCAAGCGCCCACCTCCATGTCCGGCTGCGCAGCGCGTGCCGGTGATTGGGCACCGTGAAAAATATACAGCACCCATAATGTTTTATTATACCCCTGTCCGTGCGGAAAATATAGGATATCCGCAAAAGTTTACGTTTTTTTCAAAAAGTGCGCAAAAAGCTCATGCAGCGGGAATATCCTCCACAAGTACCACGGCGGCTTCCCGTACCGCACCGCTGTGCAGGTACTGCACCGTCACCGTGTCCCCGGGCGAGTGCCCGGACAGAGCGGTCTTTACGTCGGTCATCGTTTCAATGGCAAGCCCGTCGATGGAGAGAAGGTAATCGCCGTTCGTCAGGCCCGTTTTGCCGCCGTTGTTCACATATACGCCCAGCCGTCCGGTGCCTGCGAAAATCGCAGAGCGGTAGGATGTCAGCTCCACCAGCTCCATGCCCAGCGACGGCCTGCCGCTGACATAGCCCTGGGTGATGAGCTGCTCGATGACGGGACGCGCTGTGTCGATGGGAATGGCGAAGCCAAGGCCCTCCACGTCCGAGCCGGAGGATTTGGAGTTCACCACGCCCACCAGACGCGCCTGCGCGTCGAACAGTCCGCCGCCGGAGTTGCCGGGGTTGACGGCTGCGTTGGTCTGCAGCAGCGTCATATGCTCTCCGTCAATGCTGATCACCCGGTCCTTGGCGCTGATGATACCGTCCGTTACCGTGCCGCCCAAACGGCCCAGCGGGTTACCGATGGCAACCACGGGCTGGCCCACCACAAGGTCTGCCGAGGTGCCCAGTGTGGCGGGAATGAGCCCCTGTGCCTGTACGCGGATAACAGCGAGGTCGGTCTTGGCGTCGGTGGCCACCAAAGCGGCATCCAGGGTGGTGCCGTCATGCAGGCGCACCGCAATGCTGTTTGCACCGCTGATAACGTGGTCGTTTGTGACGATATAGCCGTCGGCAGAGATGATCACACCGCTGCCTGCGCCTGTGGCAACATATTGGTTGAAATAGCTGCCGGTCTGCACGGATTCCGTTGTGATCTCAACCACGGAATCGCTGGCCGCCGCGGCAACACTGGCCGCATCCAGGCGCGCGCCCCCGGTCACGGGCGCGTTTCCGGACGGCGCCTGATACACCACGACGTTCTGCGGTTCGGGCATGGTACGGCTGTTGGCGTATACAGTGCCGAAATAGGCCGCTGCGCCGCACAGAGCCACCAGCACAAGCCCGTACAAAAACGGGTGGCGCGTTCTCTGCCTTGCGGGGACCATGTCGATCACGGGCCCGCTGCCGCCCGGCGCAGCGAACGGCTCGTCCGCACGCCGGTTTCCCTGCGAATGATACCCCTGTCCGTCCGGCCCCTGCGGGCCGTAAGAATAAACGCTCATACTTCATCGCTCCTGTTGTGGATGGAGCGTGCTCCGCCGTGCCGGAGGTGAAAAGACGTGCCGCCCCAACATATGCTATTATGATACCCGCTGCGCACAAAGAAGAAAAGAGACAAAAAGTAAATTTTGTCAAAACACGGACGCGCAGGCAAACAAATGCGGCCGGAGACAGAAAACGCCGTGCAACGGGCAGAATGCCGCCGCACGGCGTTTGGAGTATAGGATTCAACCAACACGATACAGGTCCCGCCGTGCGGTGACGGTAAGCCCGCTGCTGTCGGTGACGGCGGCCACAAGCTCCGCCTCCCTCTGAGGTGCGGCGTAGACCTCTTCCGGGAAGGAAAGATAATAGGTGATGCCGGAAAGGATCTCTTCCGCCTGTTCATCGGCGGTTCCGGTGCCGCCGGAGACAAGCTGAAAATCAGCCGAAAGATCCATCTCCTGCCGCTGTACCGCCTCGCCGTCGATCACCAGCTCGATCACCGCATGCGCGGGAACGGCGGAGTTCTCGCGGTAAGCGCGATTTACCGAAAGTTCAAAATCCCCGCCCAGCGTCATTCCGGCGGTACCGTCCGTCCTGAGCCCGGAGTGCTGTGCTTTAAATTCCGTGGGCGTCACCGAAACCGTCGTCTGGTAGCCCGAGACAAAATCGTATTCCCGGAACAGTTCCTCCGTTTGGGCTTCCCCATCCAGCGTGAAGCTGACGGATACCGCAAAGTCCTGGTATTCCATTTCCAGGGGAACGGCCAACTCCGCACGAAACGCATTGCCCGCCAGCAGCGTCCCGGCGGCTGTCTGAGGCACACCGCTCTCCGGCGTAAGAGTGAACACGGCGGAAAGACCGTCGCGGTAGTTTTTGGGGGTGGCCGTAACCGTCAACGGTACGCGGCGTTCTGTGCCGGGGACACCGTAGTCCCAATCAAAACCAGCCACGATGCTGGCCTGCTGGCGCAGGCTCTCTTCTATGCTGGACTGGATGGATGAGATACGCATATCGATGCTGCCTTCGATGCCGGCCACGTTTGCGCCGATGTCGTCCACACGGCTGGAAAGCTCCCGCATGCGGCCCCCGTAATACACACCGAGGTACACCAGCGCCGCACCCACGCAGGCGAGCGCGGCGGCAAGGCCCGCAAGAAGGATGCGCTGGCGGTGGGCCGCATGGGCCTGCGCCGCATTTTGCGCGTCCAGCAGGGCTTTTACGCTTTCCAGCGCCACACCGTCCTGTCCGGCGGTATTTTCCGTTCCGGACTCTTTTCCTGTCAGCAGTTCGTCGCAGCTTACGCCCAGCGCGCGGGCCAGCTCCTGCAGATTATCCAGCCCGGGCAGAGAAGCGCCGCTCTCCCATTTGCCGATGGCCTGACGGGAGACGCCCACCTGTTCGGCCAAAGCCTCCTGGGAAAGGCCTGCCGCCCGGCGCAGCGCAAGAATGCGTTCGTTGATCGTCATAGTTGTGTCCTCCTGAGGAAAAGTGAGGCGGGAACAGGCCCGCCCTCCGATTTCATCCTAACAAAAGCGCGGGCGCGGGGCCACCAACTGGGTGTTCCATTTCGGCAACCGGCGGTTGCCATGGCCTTATTGTAGCATGTTGAGACGAAGTTTGTCAGGTGATTTGAAAAAGAACGTATAAAGCCTGCCGGGGGATGTGGTATAATATGTCCGGTTGGTGAATGCGAGCCGCAGGCGAAGCATGAACTTAGCGGCATAGATACCATATTTCTTAGTGAACACGAGCGGTACGCGAAGTGTGAGCTTAGAAATATGGTATAATAATCCTCAAGCCCGCCGCTTGCGCGGCTGCACGTGTGCAAGGCACACGCCCCTGTGCTGGCGCACAGAGCTTTGAGGACATTGAACCATGTAAAGCCGCGGTTTGCGTGCGGAAACGGGGAGACGTTATGAGCAAAAACGGAAAGATCATCATCATCGGCGGCGGCGCGTCCGGCCTTGCAGCTGCGCTGGCGGCTGCAAAGGAGTGCGGAGGACAGTGCGTGACGGTTTTGGAACGCTTGGACCGTGTGGGGAAAAAGCTGCTGGCCACGGGCAACGGCCGCTGCAACCTGACGAACCGAAACGCCGCGCCGGAACATTATCACAGTGCGGATACGGCCCGTTTGGCGGATATATTGGAGCGAACCCCTCCGGACGCAGTGCTGGACTTTTTTGGGGAGATGGGCCTTTTGTGTGATACCCAGGCCGACGGAAGAGTATATCCCTACTGCTATCAGGCATCCATGGTGCTGGATGTACTGCGTGCGGCACTGGAGCGTGCAGGCGTGGATGTGGCGTGCAGCTGCGAGGTGGCGGAGGTGGAAAAAGGGCCCGGCGGTTTTTCGGTGCGTACGCGGGACGGCCGGGCCTTTTCGGCCGCGCGTGTGGTTTTGGCTGCGGGCGGTCAGGCCGGGCCGCAGTTCGGCACGGATGGTTCCGCTTTTGCTTTGGCGCGCATGCTGGGCCACAGTGTGGCGGAGCCGTATCCATGCCTTGTTCCGCTGCGGTGCGCAGGGTTTCCCGTCGGATTGAAAGGAGTGCGGGCCAACTGTGCGCTTTCGCTGTACCTGGATGGCCGGTGCGCCGGAACCGAACGGGGAGAAGTACAGTTCGCAGAATACGGCCTCTCCGGAATCCCGGCCATGCAGCTTTCGTGCCTGCTTGGCCCGGGCGTGAAGAAGGCGGGGACAAGCGTGGATTTTTTTCCGGAGATGGCGTTTCCTGTCCTGCGCGGGATGCTGGAGCAGCGCTGCGCGTCGGGCATGTTTGCTTCGCTGGAGACGCTTCTGCTGGGGCTCGTGGCCAAAAAGCTGGGGCATGCGATACTGAAAAGCTGCGGCCTGCAGCCGCTTTCGCGCGCGCCGGGCAGCCTTTCCCGCAGGGAAGTGAACGCTCTGGCCAGTGCGCTTAAAAACTGGCGCTTTGCCGTAGAGGGCACGCTGCCTTGGACGCAGGCGCAGGTGACGGGCGGCGGTGTGCCGCTGGCCGAGGTGAAGACGGAAGGCTGTGCCTCCCTCAGGTGCCCGGGCCTGTATCTTTCGGGCGAGGTGCTGGACGCGGCGGGGGACTGCGGAGGCTTTAACCTGCAATGGGCCTGGGCAACGGGAATCGCAGCAGGCCGGGCCGCGGCGCGGGGGCTGTAAAAAAACAAAACACACGGGGCTGACGGAAACAGCCCCGTGTGTTTTGTTTCGGTCATTGATTCGGTTTGCCCGTCATGCGGCTACCGTCCGGCGCATCCAGTTCCAGCACAAGGCCGCTGAACGCGGGCACCGGAAATGTCAGCACGTGGCCTTCTCGAGCGGCCCGCGAGCGCACCGCAGGCGTTTCCTCCGGCAGAGCGCCGCCAAAGCGCTGCCACTCCGTGTGCAGAAGCACCCGGGCACGGCAGGCGAAGGGCATGTGCAGGCGGTAACTGGGCGCGGGCGTATCGCCGAAATTGAATGCTGCGGCCACGGTGTGCGTGCCGCCTCTGCGCAGGAACGCATACAGGCAGGTCCCGTCGGCTTGGCAGTCCAACCATTGAAAATGTGCGGGATCATACTCGCCCTGCCAAAAGGCGTCGTTGGAAAGATACAGGCGGTTCAGCTCTTCCGTAAAATGGCGGAACGCATCGTGGATGGGGTATTGCAGCAGCATCCAATCCAGTTCCCGGGCTTCGTCCCATTCGCGCATGTGGCCAAGCTCGCTGCCCATAAAGTTCAGCTTTTTACCCGGATGCGCCATCATATACAGGTACAGCGCCCGCGCCTGCGGAAATTTTTGTTCGTAATCTCCGTACATTTTCTGCACGATGGCTGCTTTGCCGTGGACCACCTCGTCGTGGGAGAGGGGGAGAAGATACTGTTCCTGCGGAAAGTATGCCATGGAAAACGTCAGCTTGTGGTACTGTGCCCGGCGCTCCTCCGGCGTTTTTTTGAAGTAGTCCAGCGTGTCGTTCATCCAGCCCAGGTCCCACTTGTAGTCGAAGCCCAGCCCGCCGTATTCCACAGGAGCAGTCACCTTGGGGAAATTGGTGGAATCCTCTGCGATGAGCATCGCTGTGGGATGCAGACGCCGCAGGCCGGCATTCATTGTCTGCAAAAATGAAACGGCATTCCCGTTCACACCGCGGGCGGGGTCGCCCTGCCAGTAGATCATGCGGCTGATGGCGTCCATGCGCAGGCCGTCGAAGTGGAACTCCTCCAGCCAGTAGTGTGCGGCAGACTGCAAAAAGCTGCACACCTCTCCGCGGGAGTGCATGAAATTACAGCTGCCCCATTCGCTGACGCCCACATCCGAATGGGGATATTCATACAGAGCTGTGCCGTCATAATTGGCCAGTGCGTATGCATCCAGTGCAAAATGCACGGGTACGAAATCCAGAAGCACGCCTATGCCCGCGGCGTGGCATTTGTCGATGAGCTCCTTGAGCTGGTCGGGCGTGCCGTAGCGGCTCGTGGGCGCGAAAAAGCCGGTGTTCTGGTACCCCCAGGAGCAGTCCGCCGGGTGCTCGCTCAGGGGCATGAATTCAATATAGTTATAGCCGTTTTCTTTTACGTGGGCAATCAGCTTGTCCGCGATTTCATCATAGCGGTACCATCCGTTTTCGCGGGCCTCGTCTTTTTTCCAGGAGCCGAAATGCATCTCATAAATATTGACGGGCGCATCGAAAGCGCGGCTGCGCGCCGCCATCCAGGCTTCGTCTGTGAAACGGTACCCGCCCAAAGGCCAGAGCGCGGAGGCGCTGCCCGGACGAAGTTCCATCCAAAAGCCATAGGGGTCGCAATGGTCCGCCTCACCGCCCGCAGCGGGACGGATTTTGTATTTATACAGCATGCCGGGCTTTGCGCCCTGTATACGGCAGGAAAATATGCCGCCCTGTCCCTCCCGGGCCATGGGCATACCCTGCCAGCCGTTGAATTCTCCAATCAACTCCACAGCCTGTGCGCCGGGCGCATAGGTGCGGAAGGTTACGCAGTCTCCCTCAAAATGCGCGCCGAAAAAACGGTGCGCGTCGAATGTACGGCCGGTGTAAAAATCGTGCAGGTCCATTTCTGGCGGCCTCCCCATGATGCTTTTTTGTTCTTTCATTATAGGCGGTGAAGGAACGGGAAGTCAATCGACAATGCAGGGAGGTTGTCGGGTATAAGGCGCGTCAAATAAAAAGTTCGTAAACGCCCAGCGCCACAATGAGCGCCGCCGAGCATACTCCCGCATACCTGCCCAGATGCCCGCCGCCGAACCGCCTGCCCACAGCGGCGCCGCCCGCAAGAAGTATCAGGCTGCACACGAACGTGCATGCTGTTGTTTTGACAATGGAAAGCCCTGTGATGCGCGCACCCACGCCAAACCCCATATTGTTCACCATCAGTGCGGCGGCAAGAGCGGCACTTTCCCGCAGGCCCAGCCGCGTTCCGGCGTCCGCAGGCGGCTGTTCCGGCGCTCCTATTCCGCCCTGCGCCTCGCGGTACAGCATCCACAGGCCCATCAGGACCAGCAGCATGCAGCCCAATGCATTTGCCGTGTCCGGCGGGATCAGCCGTGCCAGCCCTCCGCCCAGCAGCATTGCAGCCGCTGTACCGAGACTGGTAAGGCATGCGATGAGAAGGTTGCCGCCCGCTCCGATGCGCATACCACGCAGCCCGTAAGCAATGCCGATGGGGAAATTATCAATATTGGCTGAAAGCGCGAAAAGACACGCAGAAATCCACTGTGCCATGCATAACGCCTCCTTTCCGGGAAAAAGCCCCTGTCATCAGTATATGGCCGGGCCGGGATTTGGTGCGCGGTGGGAGGCAGGAAGCTTAGGTATGTGGTATAATAACCTCAAACCCGCCGCTGTCGCGGCCGTGCGCG
>OLIH01000117.1_pt1 | contig 90709 bp, 87 predicted proteins | sample 1609721 | NCBI WGS metagenome assembly OLIH01 (sample SAMEA4350157, study PRJEB24818) | metagenome | biome: human; feature: gut; material: faeces | place: Denmark | collected 2013-09
GGACTTGTTAGCCCAAGGAGTGATAGGTCAGCCAGTTGCTCCTCTCATTGTAGCTTAGGCACGAGACGGAAGGAAAGCCGGACTGGCTGTCCGGCTTTCCTGTCCAAATTTATTGTAATAGGAGTGATTCTTCATTGCTTTTTGAACGTCCGGGAACAAATTCTCATCCGTGAATCGCAAAGTCTGCATCAGAAAAATATCGGGTCCGCCACCTGTTATGATCTCAGTATTCAGCTGGTTGATCTCCGATTCTCGTGCAGCTTGATCGCTGGCACCACTTACAGGAGATACAAATTCCAGATGAATTTCCGGATGAGAATCCTCGAAGTCCTTTAATTTTTCGTAGATGGGAAAATGCGCTTCTTCATCAGTGTAAACGGCTTCCAGATACACGGACAGGGTGACAGTTTCGTTTTTCTGTGATGAGCTCATGGTGGGAGTGTTCGAACTCTTTGGATTTTCTGAGCTACTTGATGCTGTTGAAACGCACGAGGTACAGCTTATCAGAAGAACGATAGAAGCCACAAGTAGAGCAGCAGCTTTTTTCATGCCATATCCTTTCGATTAACATTCCAGGTGAGTTAAGATATCTTGTAATTTAGTAGGAATACTTCACGCACAAAAAAGTACATAACATGCACGTTTTTATCATTATAGCATACGGTAATAGGTGCAACAAGCAAGCAGGAAGCAAATCGAGTAAATCTTTCAGCCATTACTCAAAAATTTACAATAGCTTACCAATCTTCCATCCGAAATAGTCGTTCTGATTAATAATGCCGCCTAAAAGGAATGTTTTCTCATTGCTCCATCTTGTGAGAAGATTCTGGAATGCCTGGTTGTGAACTACAATCGCAATGTGCTCAAATGCTAATGGATTGCAAGTGCAAGGGAGTTGGCATTTTTCCTCGTTTACCGGAATGAATTCAATGAGAGCGCAATCCTCTTGATCCAACCATAATAGCTGACGAAGCAACGTCTGCAACGATTCATTTTCTTCTATGGAGAGAATTGTTTCCGGCACGTTCAACGCGTGAGCTATATTCTTAATCAGGTTACGTTTTGGAGTTCGATACCCTATCTCATATTGAGCGATACGATTTGCCCCACTCGCTCCCAGTCCAATCCGCTCACCTAACTCCCGTTGCGTCATGTGACGATGTTGACGGATTAGACGAATTTTAGTTCCAATTTTCATGATATAATCCTGCCTCCACCTTGTAGACACGTTCGAAGGCCCGCGTCAAGTATTGTTCGCAAAAAGGGTTCCTGTAAAATAAGAAGTTAAGCTGCTGGTCGCAACATCGCCTGAACAGATTGTTCACTGAGGTATGCCCTGGAGGCAGACCAATCTTCTGCATATTCCATAAGATATGTGGTGACCAGTCTGGTGTAGGCATCTGCACTGGGAAATATTCCTACTACACCAGTACGGCGACGGATCTCCCGATTCAGCCGTTCCAATACGTTGGTAGAAGAAATCTTTCTTGCATCCAACTGTGGAAAAGCATAGAACGACAAAGAGTCCTCCAAACCGTCTTCCAGGCAGCAAATGGCTTTGGGAAAACGGTGCTCGTACTGCCTGCAGATTTCTTCAGCCAGTTTGCGAGCTTGTTCTCTGGTGGGAGCCAGCCAGATAGTCTTGAGATTCTGAGCAAAGGCATCTTTGTCCTTGTGAGGAATATGCGCCAGAATATTACGCATGAAATGAACCTTGCACCGTTGCCAGCTTGCTCCTGGGAAGCCTTTACGGATAGCGGCAACAAGTCCGGCGTGTGCATCTGAAACAACCAGTCGGGGCGTACAAAGTCCTCGTTCCTGCAATCCTCGAAAAAGCTGAAGATACACTTCTTCCGACTCTTCCAACATAGGCTCTATCGCCAGAATGTCTCGCTGGCCATGCTCATCCACACCACAGACCACCAGTATCGCCATACTTACAATTCTGCCGTCTATACGAACTTTTTCGTACAGAGCATCCACCCACAAAATGGGATAACTGCTTTGGGAAAGAGAGCGGCTGCGGAAAGCATTTACCTGCTCGTTCAAGCCTTTTGTCATCTCACTGACCTGACTGCGGGACAGGCTTTCAATTCCCAGGCTCTTGGCCAGTTTTTCCATCTTACGAGTGGATACGCCCTGTACAAAGGCCTCCTGCACCACTTGGATCAGTGCCGCTTCACTGCGTTTGCGCTCCGTAACAAAGAACGGTATGTAACCGCCCTGACGTACCTTCGGCACCATGAGATACATGGTGCCCATTCGGGTATCTAGTCTGCGAGGCCGGTAGCCACAGCGATACCCGCTGCGGCTTTCGGCGCGTTCGCTTTTCTCCGCTCCCAGCTGCTGGCTTACTTCGGCCTCCATGAGCTGGGCACACAGCCATTCCAGCATACTCAGCATGGGATCCGGTTGTGCTACACATTGCAGTAGCAATTCGGTCAGATTTGTGGTATGATTCTTTTGAGCCATTAGGGTTTTCTCCTTTGTATCGTGATTGTCTGGACAACTTTCATTTTACAGGAGCCCTAATGGCTTGTCTATTTCTTATTTGCTTTTGCGAACTCGATTATACGCTATCCGTTCGAAGCGTTAACATACTATATTCGTCTGGTTTACATGAAAAAAGGGAGGACCGGCACTCTGTGCCAATCCTCCCAATATCGATCAATATGAAAAACGCCCTGCTTTCCAGCAAGGCGTTTCTTTGGTGCACCATTCCCATCCAAAAACGAACTAAGTACTTCCTCTAAAGATACCGGGCGTCCGCCCTCCTGGTAATTGAAATTCACCACGATGCGGTCATCGAACAGATAGATGGAGTTGACAAAGCAGTCGATGACCTTTTCCTGAAAGGCGATATCCGCCGGGTCACCGTGGCGGAACTGATCGAACCAGAACAGGATTTGTTCCCGTGTGATGGGCGGCTTTTCGATCTGCTCCTGCAGGATGCTGGTTTCCAGCGCTTCACGCTGCTGTTCCAGTTCCTCCATCCGCGCCTTGGTGGAGGGCGTCAGGATGCCCTGCTCGATGGCTGCCACCAGATTGTCGATGCGGTGCTTGACCTCTTTCAGCTCCGCCTGCAGAATCGGCAGGCGGGTGTTTTCCTTGCTCTGGTATTCCAGCAGCTTGTCCGCCAGTAGGTCGATAACCCGGTCGTTCAGCACCTTTTCCAGCGCCGTCTGCACCACAAACTGCTCCAGCGGTTCCTTGCGCACCGGCTTCAGGCTGCAAGCCTCCTTGCCGCTGCGTTTGCGGGTGCCGCATTTATAGTAACAGTGGACCGTGCCTGTATGGCTTCTGCCGCTCTCCCCTGCCATCATAGTGCCACACTTTCCACAGAACAGCTTGGTGGTGAGCAGATAGTGGACATCCGCCTTGTTGTGAGCCGGTGCCTGACGGTGAATTTCGCACCGGCGCTGAACCGCATCGAAGCAATCCGGGTCGATGATGGCCGGGATGGCGTCTGGGATAACCGTATCCTTATAACGGTATTCCCCCAGATACCGGCGATTTTTGAGCAGCGTCTGGAAGCTGTTCTTGGTGAACGGGTTGCCCCGCCCGTTGCGGATCCCGCGGGCGTTCAGTGATTCGATGATGCTGCGGATGCTCTCCCCCGCCGCATACCGCTGAAATGCTTCCTGCACCACCGGTGCGGTGGCCGGGTCGATCTGATAGTGATGCTCACTGTCGATGCGATAGCCCAGCGGCACCGGGCCTCCGTTGAACTTGGCCTTGAGGGCGTTCTCCTTGTGGCCGCGGCTGACCTTCTCAGCCAGCTCCGCCGAATAGTACTCGGCCATGCCTTCCAGCAAGCTTTCCAGCATGATGCCTTCCGGTGTGTTGGAGATGGGCTCTGTTACCGACACCACATGGACACGGTTATTTTTGAGGATGCGTTTATAGTGAGCCGAGTCGTACCGGTTGCGGGAAAAGCGGTCCAGCTTCCAAACCAACACCGCTTCAAAGGTGTGGGTGGCGCTGTCGTGGATCATCTGCTGGAACTGCGGGCGGCTGTCGGTCTTGGCGGACAGTGCCCTATCGATGTAGGTCCGCACCACGGTGATGCCGTTCTGGTCGGCATACTCCTTGCATTCCCGCAGCTGGCCCTCGATGGATTCCTCCCGCTGGTTGTCGCTGCTGTAACGGGCATAGATCACGGCATTCATGGCGTGCACCTCCTTACTTGTGCTTCTCCTCTTCTCCCATATTGAGGATCATCTGTTTCAGACGGCGGTTCAGTTCGCTGCCCGGCGTGAAGCAGGCTTCCACAAACTCGCTCCAGTCTGGTTTGCGCTGCACCACTTCCTGCGCCCCTTCCGGCGTGACGCAGACATACCGTCCGCGGGGGTCCTCGCACAGACCGAAGATATAATCCAGCGATACATTAAAATAGGTGGCATACCAGACCAGAATACGGTAAGGTGCCGCTGCCCGGTCGGTCTCGTACCGGTTGATGGCCGCCTGATTGGTTCCGGCCAGCGCTGCCAGCTGGGACTGGGTCAGCCCTGCGTCCTTGCGCAGCACGCGCAGCCGGGTGCCTACGGATACATCCATGGAAAGACCTCCTGCAAAATTCGTTAATTCAAGTATAATCGAATTAGAGGTCTTTCGCAAGTATTTTGTTCCGCCATACACAGAAGCTACTTTTTACTCCACATCTCTCACTGTCGTGATAGCCAGCGCTACCGCCAAGCACAAGGCGGTAACACCTGCGCCATAACCAACAGCCCGCCAAGGAATCGAATGCCCCCCGCCCAGAGCCAGCCAATAGGGCATAGGTGTTGCATAAAACAATAGCGCGGACAAGGGAGAAACTGCCGCCGGATCCGGGGCAGAAACGCTCACAATGACTCCAGCCAGAGTCACCACAAAGCAGAAAGTAGCCCCCGCCAATTCACTGCCGCAAAGTCGGCATACCAGCCAAACCACCGCATAGCTTGCCTGCAAAATCCAGGCGCTCTGCATCCAGAAAAACGCCGTGCGTCCCGGCTGGGAGAGGGATCCCGTGACAACCGACAGCAGGAAATACAACACCATGTACCACCCTTGGAGCATAACCGTTTCCGCCGCAAAACTGCCAACCATATATCGGACCCGGCTTACGCCATGGGCGACCGCCAACCGGGCAGCGCCCGCTGTTTTGTTCTGGTGGAATGCCATCACCGCCACGAGAATGACTGCAATCCACGCAAGGATGCCCACTGACAGCACCGTGCCGAGAGCAGCATCCGCCGCGCTTCCCACTGGCAACGAATCGCCGGGAAAAATGCCTACCCGCCTGCCGTCTGCCCAAGTAGCGTCCACAATGCGGGATTCACTGACTCCCAGAGCAAACGCCATGCACAGCAGGCCGAACAGAGCCAGCATTCCCGGCAGGCGAGTGCAGCGAAGGGCATACAAAGCTGCGGAGAAAGTGCTGGCCCGGTGCATTCCCTGCCGAGCGGCAGATTTTTCCCTACGCCGCAGGACTGCGTGCGCCTTTCTGGCACTGCGCTGCTTTCCGGCATCCGGGCGGTGAAGTGCCATCCATCCCAGCCCTGCCGCCACATCAAGGGCCACAATCACCCAAGCTGCCAATTCGACACAAAACTGCGGCGTGATGTTCAAAGCACACAGCCGGGACCAGTAATAGGTGGGCATAGCCTTAGCCGCCAGTTGTATCAGAAGAGGCTGAGTAGAAAAATCTTCATACTGTACCTGATAAAGCAGCACTCCTGCCAACGGCAGAATACTGGTCACCAGTGCCGCGGCAGCATGGTTTTTCAGCCAGAGTGTAAGGACCGACGCCAATGCCAGGAAAACCCCCAACACCAGAAGATTTCCCACCGATACTGCGCAGAACAACAGAACTGTTCCGGGTGCGGGCACAATTCCCATCTGGATGGCTGTGATGATAAAGCAGATTCCGTAAAAGGCCAGCTGCAAAAGCAGGCAGAAACCGCAGACCACCCCGAATTTGGCGCGGTATAGAGTAGACAACCGTCCTCCATGACTGACGAACAATTCATCGGTGCGTGCCCGGCGCTCCGACGCGAATTGCGCCACACACAGATTGACGGGGATCAGCCAGCTGAACACCGTCAGGCTCTGAGAGCTGCGCACCAGCTGCAAGCCGGACCGCCCACTTCCCATCGCAACATCCTTGAAAAATCCGATGGAGTCAAGCGGGTTCAGAAGATCACCCGCCACCATAAAATACATCGTCCCGCTGTTGGCAAACCACAGCAGTACCAGGAAAAACCCCAACAAAGCCCATAGCTGTGCTTTTGCATGGAACAGTTTGACTCCTTCCGCTTTAGCCTGCATCGGCATGGCTGTCACCTCCTACCAAGGCCGTGAAATATGCCTCCAGCCCTTCGCTGCGCACTGCCAGTTCCTGCACGTGCAAGCCATTCTCCATTAGCACACCGGAAGCTGTCGCTGCTGCCTCGTTTCCTACCGGGGACAAGCGCAGCCCCTCCACTGTTGCCTGACAGATAGCTTCCGGAAACATCTTGCGGAGGATGTCTACCGCCCGTCGGTCATTGTCGGTACGGACTAACAGATACTTGCTGCAGCGGGCGTCCAGTTCTTCTGCCGTCAGTTGTTCCAGTAGCTGCCCGTTATGTAAAATGCCGTAGCTTGTCGCAAGCTGGTGCAACTCGCTGAGGATATGACTGGACAGCAGAATCGTCATCCCCTGTTCCCGGTTCAGTTTTTCCAGAAGATGTCGCAGTTCCTGTATCCCCATCGGGTCCAGCCCATTGAGCGGTTCGTCCAGTACCAGAAATTCCGGTTTCCCCAAGAGAGCAACTGCCAGCCCCAGCCGTTGGCGCATCCCCAGCGAGAATTTTCCGGCAGGTTTGCTGCCAGTGTCTTTCAGACCCACCAGTTGCAGGGTGGGAGCAATATCCGCCTCATTTAACCCTCGCTGCAGGCACTGCACTTTCAGGTTTTGCCATGCGGTCAGATCCGCATACAAGGCAGGGCCGTCCACAAGGCACCCCATCCGACGCCGCATTTCTGACTGTCGGGCAGCGTCTGCCGCACCAAACAGCAGCAGTCTGCCCCGTGTGGGGCGAGTCAGACCGCATAGAATTCGCAGCAGGGTGGTTTTCCCCGCGCCGTTTTCGCCGATCAGACCGTAGATCTGTCCGCGCGGGATTGTGATGCTCACATCCCGCAACGCCACCGTATGTCGGTATTCCTTGCAAAGATATTCCGTCGCAAAAACCGCTTCTCCGTATCCTTCCATGCTCTTCGTCTCCCTTTCATTCATATAAGCCCATTTATTTAGGAAACGATTTGGGAATGGAAATTTTTGCAATTCAAGGTATTTGGGGCAAAAGAAGCATCTCCAAGAAAAATGCCACAAGAGCCAGATGGCTCTTGTGACCTACAAACTTCACCCTTTCTTTAGCTTTTTCTCTTCCGGCACCACGCCATCACAGCAAACGGCAGGCAAACGAGTCCTACCAGGAGCGGGATCACCAGCAAAGGTCCGGGCGACCAGATCCGAAAACCGAACCAATGATACAGGTTCTGCCGGAAGATATCCTCCGCCCCGCCCACAAAGGGCAAAAGTCGCAGATATTGCTGTACCGACCAGGGCAGATACTGGTTGAGGATCTGCGGTCCCCAGGTGATCAGCAATGCCGCGATCAATGCTGCCGTGGTTCCCGGCAACAGCGCCGACATCAACAAGGCAATCCCGGCAAAGCCCAGCACAGAGCAGAAAAGGTACGCCAGCTCATAGCATTCCGCCTGGAGCATATTCATCGGTGCGGTGGTCAGCATCTTGATCAACTGGATGGGCAGATTCCAGCCCTCAAATCCCAGCCAGATCGACTGAACCGCCACCATAACCGCTGCAAACGTCACAAAGATTTCCACCGCAAAGGCAAGTCCCGACAAGAGCTTTGCTCCGGCCAGTCCAGCTTTTCCATGCAGGGATGTCACTTGCAATGTGTCCATCCCCCGCCGTCTTTCCCCGGCGAACACAGATGTCAGGGCCAGAGCCAGAACCACGGGCAAGACCATCTGCCCAAAGCCCCCGATTCCGTTACCCAAAATGGCAGACCAGCCTGCAGCCCAGCCGTATGCCATAGGCTTGTCCACCTGGCTGTCCATATCCAGAAAGAACTGCCGATCCGCCGGGTCTGAAAACTGGTTTTCCAGGTAATATTCGAGTTTTTCCTCCCGACGCTCATACAGACCGGTCAAGCGAGCAGGGTCCACATAGTAGATGGTAAGTGTGGGATAGGGCTGGGTCTGATCCTCTACCTCCGGCCACAGAAACGATACCAGTGTCCCCTGCAGAAAGCTGAAATCCGCCAAAGCACCATCAAACTCCGGGTTCTCCGCCAGGATTTGCTGATAGGTACGCACCATATCCTGTGCTGTCTCATCGGTGAGCGTTTGCCACCGGGCGGCATATTGCTGACTCTTGCGAATATTCATATATCCATCGATCTGGTGACTCCCGTCTGCCCGCATGGTGCCGAAATTGATACACTGCATGGCCCATACCTGCAGCCCCAGCGTCAGCAGCAGCATTCCACAGACTGCCAGTCTGGTCAGCCCGGAGCGCCACAGTTTCTTATGTTCCTGCCAGAACAGGCTCATGGATTGTCGCCTCCTTCCTCCTCCGGGAAGTACAACAGATACAGATCTTCCAACGTGGGGATACATGGCCTTGCCGCCGGGGCAGGCTTTGCATCCGACAGAATCCGCAGCGTCACGCTGTCCCCGGCATAGCGCAGATTGGCCACGGTCATTCGTGCATGCCAGGTCTCAGCCTCCCGGGACGGCACAGTCAATTCCCACACACGTCCGTTTGCCTGCTGCAGCAGTTCCGAAACTGTCCCCTGGGTTTGAAAGCGTCCGTCTTTCATCAGGAACACCTCGTGCGCAATCGCTTCCAGGTCAGAAACGATGTGGGTGGAAAGCAGCACAATTTTTTGCTGCGCATACCCTTCCAGAATGTTGCGGAAATGAACCCGCTCCTTGGGGTCCAACCCTGCGGTCGGCTCGTCCAGAATCAGAATATCCGGTTCATTGAGCAATGCCTGGGCGATGCCCAACCGGCGGCGCATCCCGCCAGAAAAGGTCCGGATCTTTTTATTGCCAGCCTCCTGCAGACGAACCACATGCAACAGTTCCTGAATCTTCGGCATGGCCTGGGAGCGGGTCATCCCTTTCAGCACAGCCATATACAGAAGGAAATCACGGGCGCTGTACTGCGGATATCCGACAAAATCCTGGGGCAGATAGCCCAGCTTATCCCGATATGCCGCCCCCAGTGCATCAATGGGAATTCCATCCAGACGTACCTGCCCGGCAGTGGGCTTCAAGACGCCGCAGATCATCCGCAAAAGGGTTGTTTTTCCCGCCCCGTTGGCTCCCAACAGACCATAAATACCGGGTTCCAACACAGCCGTGACCCCTGCCACCGCCGTGTTTTCTCCGAACTCCTTGCACAGATTTTCAAGCAGCAATTCCACCGATGATGCCCTCCTTTCGTTGTTGGAACAGAGAAATCAGTTCTCTGACAAAAAATCCGCCGAATACCAGGAATGCAAGAATCCAGCCGCCCAACGCAGACGTTTCATACAGTTGGGGCGCCGCAAGATGAATCATCAGCAGTCCCGCCGCCGTGACGGAACATACCGCGATACAGATCGTCCCATTGCTCCGCGGACAGCGTCGAAGTACGGTCAAGGCAACCATCGCACAAAACAAAAAAGGAACCAGCAGATAGAAAAATAACGGCAGCAAGGCTTTTCCCGTCTGTGACCTTCCCAACACCAGTGCCGACGTCAGAATCACAAGATCCGCAGCTGCGGCCAGAATCAGCTTGGCAAGTGCCAGTTCCGCACGGGACACACAGGTGGATGCTTCCAGTTCATCCATGTCGTAGCGCTGACCGGCAAACAGGACCGGCAGACAAACCGCCACCAGAAGCGGCCCCAGCAGCGGCAGCCAGGACACAAGGTCTTTTTGTCCGGCCGCCGCCAGGAAAAACAGCACAGATGCGGCCCCCTGTGCCGCCCACATGGGCACCCCGGTAAAGCGCCATACCTGTGAGAGGAAGGTCCAGAATCCGGTACGCTGCCGCACCGGATTTTCTTGTAAGAGCGCGGCGCACTTTTGTTTGGTTTCCGCCATGCGAGAGGGCTGGGGCCCCTGGCACAGCAGGTGATGCAACTTAGAAGAATTCACAGTCTTCCCTCCCTTAAAGATTTCAGTGCTTTCCGTACACGGCTCTGCACGGTGCGCAATGGCTGACCCGTCACAGCTGCAATCTCGCGGTATTTCAGTCCTTCCCCATACCGGAGCAATACGGCTTCCCGCTGCTCCGGGGGCAGACTTGTCAACAGTCGCTCTGCCATATCACGGTTTTCGACAGCTTCAAAAGGCGCCGATGTGTCTGCCATGTTCTCCGGTAATTGTTCCGTTTTTCTTTGTCTGGCGGCATCCACACACAGACAATAGGCGATGCGATACAGATAGGCGCGGAACTGCCCTTGCTCCCGGTAGCTTCCTATGGTACGAAACAGGTGCAAAAAGACTTCTTGGGTCAGGTCCTCCGCCGTCTGTGTACAAGGGGTATGGCGGGCGCAATATCGCAGAATTGCCGTATAATATCGCTCAATCAAGGTATCCGCCGCCGTGCGGTCTCCGGCCTGAATGCGACGTATCAACTGCGCGTCCCGCATACGCATCCCCCCTGTCCTTGTAAAAAAATGTGCTTCACTTATGATAACGAGGTTTCTCCCCAAAATGATTAGGCTATAAGCACTTTCACGTTTTTTCTTCCGCGTTTCTCCTGTTTTTCCACTCCTCAAACAGCCGTTGTCCCTCTTCCGACTGGTAAAATGCCTGGATCTTGGGCAGCAGAAACCGGGCAAACCGTTCCAGCTCCTGCTCTGGTACTCCGTCCTCCCGATTTTCGGCGGACGCCGCTGCCTGTGCTGTTTTCTTCTCCTGCCGATCTTCCGTAGCGGCTCCTTTCTGCAGGGCTGCCCCCTGCTGCCTTGCTGCTTGTTCTTTCATCGATCCTGACCCTTGGCCCGCTGGCGGCGCTGCTGACGGTTCAGCCGCTTTTCTTCCTGCTGGCGGCGGCAGATGCCCAGCACAAACGCCTGTACCTGCTCTGGTGCCACCCGCATAGCTTCCCGGTAAGGCCGTGTCTCGTCGAGCACCGCATCCAGCTGTTCCTCGCAGCGGTGGAGGCGCTGACGCACTTCCTGTTCCCTCATCGTGCTTTGTTGCAGCTGCATCTGCAGACTGCGGTTTTCTGCCTGCAATTTGCCGCTGGCTTTTGCCATCTCACACAGCGTCTGAAAATCTTGCACCGGCAGTTCCACCCGCTTTTCCAGCACGCCTTTGGTTTTGGCCCGCTGCTCGATGTCCGCCACATCTCGGATAGCACCGGAAATGTTCTTCACCTGGGAGATAAGTTCCTTCCGCTGACCTTGCAGTTGTTTTTTCTGGTCAGACAGTTCTGCCACTGTCTGTCGGTCCTTCTGGACCTTATACTCCAGAACCTCCAAATGTTCGGCATCGCTGCCCTGTACACCGCGCTCAAAGTCGGTGAATCCCGCCTGCCGCATATGCTCGAAGAATTGCGTTTGCAGCAGGCTGTAGGAACTCACCAGTCGAGGCTTTCCGTTCTTTTTCAGCACAGGCTGGCCCTGTTCATCGGTCATGGGGACCATCGGCCACTTCTTGCTGTGGCTCACCTGCATGATCGTTTCCCGCACGGTGCCCCGCAGCGCCGGGTCCTTGCACCGTTTGGACCAGCGGATCTGCTTTTCCACCACCGGCAGATAGACAACGTGGAGGTGATAGTGGAACACATCCCGTCCCAGCCGGTCACTGGCTTCCCGGTTGCGCTCGTCGGCGTGCATGACCGCGGAGATGATGTACTGTTCCCCGCCCGCGATCTCCTTGGCCAACTCGTACACCTCGGCGTAGAATTGCTTGGCGTATTCATAGCCGCCGTGGGTCTCGAAATAGTCGGTGTTCACATCAAACACCAGCTCGTCAAAGACGTAGGCATCCGGTTTCAGACCTCGGGTGGAAACGACGCCTTCTTCCACCATCCGATCAAATTGCTGGGCGTAAGTAGCTGCCTCGCAGGCTTTGAAGGTTACGTTGTTGTGGCTGTATTCCAGCAGCACATCCGGGTTGGAGTACACTTCGTTCTTGCGTTCGTTGTGCCGCTCCCGCACCGAGATGGCATTTTTACGGTAGCGCTCATTGCGCACCACGGTCCGATGGATCTTGCTGATAGGCTGCTCCTTTCTTGGGTACGGTTCTGCTGCGGATGGGGTACGCAGATGCTTTGCAAAGTATCTGACCCACTATGACACTTTCCGGCGCTGCCGGCAAAGTGCCAGTGGGCCCGCTGCGGCGGGAGGGATTGGGATACGGCTGCCAACCGAAATCGGTGTGCCATCTTCCCGGTTGGGCCGCCGTCGTAGCGGTTGCCATGTCTGTGGTTGCATCTTGGAACCAGGCACCACAGCCCTTGTCCACCTTTTGCAAAACGCGGGGTGTGGAATTCTTTCTCTATCTTTCTTTTGGATAGATATATCATTCTATCTTTATCGTGTCGGTTTTTCCGACGGGTCAGTGTCGGCAAATCCGTCAACTGCCTGTCCGTTTTTCCGACAGGTCAAGTCGGATTTTCCGACGGGTGATTACAGCTCGTTGGGTTCCTTGGGCCGGGGCAGATTGAGGTAATACCGCCGGGCCTTTCCGTTTGACTGTCCCGGCACCGGCTCCAGCAAACCGCAGCCTTCCAGTGCAGCAAACAATCCGGCAGCTTTCTCACGTTGGCAGTGCAGCAGCCGTCCGGCACTGGCCCGTGAAAGGCTCACACAGGGCCTGCCGTCGGCTTTCCAGTGCCCGGTGGTATCCTGGGCCGACAACCGCAGCAGCCCCAGCAAATGGCCGTACAGCAGTTTGCTTTCGCCGGGAAGTTCCCGGTAAGGTTCTTCCGACAGAAGGCTGGACGGGATCATCAGGAAACCGTCGATGCGGTTCAGGTTTTCCTCTGCGGGAACGAGTTCATGGTTCAGATGGCACCTCCTTGGATTATGGGTTGGTGGCGGACTTTGGCTTCTGGCATCCCTCTTTTCCGGTTGGTTTTGTCCTCAAAAAATGTTTGATGATTTCATCATATATTCTTCCGACACATACAGCATACAACGTCTTGCGGTCCGTTTCAAGATGTGTTAGACTGTTTTCATGTTGGATGATTCACACACTTTTCTCGGCTGTTTCTGAAACACAGAAAAACACAGAGCCATTTTACGCCCACTATGCTCCAACACAGGATGGTGACGAATTTTGAACTACCAGACGTACCTTTTCTTTGAAGGCCGCACCGAATATATCCAGGGCTACGACACGCCCCAGCATACATATCCGCTGGGTTCCCTGGTGTTCGGTGTCCTGGACCTGGATGCCACCCCCTATCTGGAACGGGGCCGCGCATTGCTGGAAAGATTCCGGGGCGTAAACTTCCCGGAAGATCAGACCATGCAGCAGGGTCTGGCCTCCCCTGACACCTGTGTGTACTATCGGGTGGCTTCCTTTTACCATGACTTTGCCGCCGCTGTGCAGCAGGTTTCCCCAGCCCTGTTTGATCTTGTGGAGGGCTACACGCTGGCCACCTTCCGTCGCAATGAGCGGGAACTGAAAGCGACCCAACATAGCCTGTGGCAATTTATACAGACTGGAAAAAATGACAGTTCGTATACATTTGATGAATTGCGCGCCAGAATGTCCCACCTTGGCGAGTTGGCCATGACCAGCGACATTATGGAAGGGTTCTGCCGGAACTTTCCGGAGTACACAGACCAGATGAAAGTATTTATCCAGCGTGATACCGGGGACGCCTCTCTGTGCCGGACGGCGCTGTCGGTATTGGAATCCTTTGTGACCCTGCTGCAGCAGTTGGTGGACGGCAAAACGGATCTGCACCAACTGATCGAGGATACACTTGTGGACGAGGATGGCCGCCCCAGAACAGAGCATGGCCAACACTCTTCGGAGCTGCTGGTAGAACTGGCCGAAAATGGAGATTTGACCTACCAGAAATACCACAAATTGGAGGACGACATCCATATCCAGACCCGCTACAAACGGCCCACAGCCAACAAAAAAGGCGGCATTTCTGCCGCCACGTTCTACGCGAGCGATACGCTACCCGCGTTACTCTTTTTAGAATTTGTACAGATGTGTGCCCAGGATCTGCCGGTTGCCGTCTGTGAGAGCTGCCATCGGCTGTTTGTGCCCTTTTCCAGCCGTGCCAAGTATTGCGAGCGGGTGCTGGACCCGGAAACCGGCGCCACCTGCAAGGATATTGCCGCCAAGCTGGCCTATGCCGAGGAGCTGAAGGCCAACAAAGCCAAGGAACTCTACAACAAGATGCGCAACCGCTACCAGATGCGCTGCTCCCGTGCCCCCGGCAACCAGAAAATGCGGGATGATTACAACGCCTGGCGCAAGCAGGCGCAGATGGCGCTGAGTAAGTATCAGTTAGGGGAAATCGGTTGGGAGGAGTTTGAAGGGATTATTCTGAAGAACAAGTAAGTATTCATGTTACACAATCGAAATTACTATTCTTACTTGTCTTTTTATTGTACTAAAAAGAAACGCCTACTACGTTGCTCGACCTTGGAATACACCAAGTATTCCTGCGGCCTCGCACCTTGTATTCGCTACTTTTTAGCGAATGATCCAGCTACTTTTGATTTATCAGATACACCCTACGCGGTGGAAGCGGTGCCGCTGTTGCAGTACCGTTCTCTCTATGTCTATAAGATACAGGATATACCTTTGATCAGGTTTTACATAGCCAGAATAAGGGAACAGAAGCAACGCTTTGTGTGGCAGTCCAAACAAAAAGTGACAGACCTCCCCTGCTTGCAGATCAGAGGAAACCTGCCACTTTCTTCATGTTGACTTATTGGCCAAACCGCCGTTTGATCCGCACGAAGAGGCGTTCGATGGCGTAGGCCACGGCGAACACCAGCAGGATGGCGACGCCGGCGGTGCCGTAGTCGTAGCCCTGCAGGCTGTTGGAGATGACGTACCCGATGCCGCCCGCGCCCACCATGCCGAGGATCGCACATTCGGAGAAGTTGGTCTCCAGCCGCATACCGGCCCAGGCCACGATCTGGCTGAAGGCCGCCGGCAGAATCGCGTTGCAGAAGATGCTCAGCCGGCTCGCGCCGGTGACTTCCAGCGCCTCGATCGTCTCGTCAGGGATGCTCTCAAAGCTCTGGGCAAAGCTCTTGGTAAAGAAGGCGGTGGTGTGAACACAGAGTCCGGCCACGCCGGCTTCGGGGCCCATGCCCAGGCAGACCAGCATCAGCAGCACCCATACCGGAGTGGGCACCGCCCGCAGGAAGGTGAAGAAGGACTGGGTGACGACCGAAAGCACCGGCAGGCGGAACACATTGCGCGCCGCGAGCATACCGAACACCACCCCCAGCACCAGGCTGTAGAGCAGCGACAGCACCGCGATGGAAATCGTCTCCACCAATGAGGAGAAGATCAAATCCATATTGGCGAAATCCAGATGGGCCAGATCCCAGAACACCACGCCGATGTCCGGCACGCGGGAGAGCATTTTGCCCCAATCGATGCCCAGATACACAAGGCTTGCCGCCGAGAGCAGGGCTGTCCCGGCCAGAAACACCGGAATGAACCGGTTGCGCTGGCGGCATTTGACCGGGATGCGCCCGCCCGGCGCGGCCGGGCGGCTGCCGGCCGCCGGCTGCGGCGCCGCGGCGGCTTCGCCGGTTTGCAGACAGGGGGAAGGTTGCAGGCTCATTTCAGCAGCTCCTTTCGCAGTTTGTTGGTGATCTGGTCCACCACGATGACCATGACTGCCACCAGCAGGATGATGCTCAGCGCAATGTCATACTGGAAACTCTTGATGTAGGAGAAAAGGGTCAGTCCCACGCCGCCCCCGCCCACCATGCCGACGATGGTGGAGGCACGGATGTTGACTTCGACGCAGTAGAGAAACCAGGAGAGGAACCCGCTCAGGCAGGATGGCAGGATGGCCTGGGCGACCCGCTGGGGGAAGCTGGCCCCCACGGCCTGCAGGCTCTCGACGCAATCCTGGGAGACATCCTCCATCGTCTCCACAAAGGCGCGCACAAGGAAGGCGAAGCTGGTGATGCACAACGCCACAAACCCGACGCCGGTGCCGATGCCTAAGGACGAGAACAGGATGAACGCCCAGACCAGCGCCGGAATGTTGCGCAAAAAGGTGGCGAACCCGCGCACCACCTTGGCAAACCGCGGGAAGGGCGAGACTTTTTCACTGCCGAACAGCGAGACAAAGAAGGCCAGAATGGCGGCCACCGTGGTGGAGGAGAGGGCCAGCGCCAGCGTGACCACCACGCTGTCCAGCACGCCGGGGATGCGGCTGGCCTTGGGCAAAGCTGGCGGAAGGAAGTCCTGGGTGATAAACTCCCAGAAAGCATCCCCGTTGGCCACCAGCACGGCGGGATTGAATTCGGTCAGGATGCTGCAGACCACAAACAGCGCCAGCGCGGCGATCAGAAAGCCAGTGTACAGTCGTTTGAGGTCACGCGCAATCAGCGGTATCCGCCCGGTCATGTCCATTCCCTCCCAACATCAGGTTTTCGCGGCAGGTGCCGTAGATGCGTTCGATCATCTCATCGCTGAGCTGGGCCGGCGGGCCGTCAAAGACGATGCGCCCCTTGCTCAGACCGATGATGCGGGTGGAGTACTGCAGCGCCACGTCCAGCTGGTGCAGGTTGACGATGCAGGCAATGTTGCGCCTGGCCGTCATCGACCGCAGCAGATCCATGATGGTTTTGGCGCTGGAAGGGTCCAGCGAAGCGATGGGCTCGTCGCAAAGCAGCAGTTTGGGCTGCTGCATGATGGCTCGGGCGATGCCGACCCGCTGCTTCTGTCCGCCGGACAGGTCGGCCGCACGGTTGTAGGCGAAATCCGAAAGGCCCAGTTCTTCCAGCAGATCCAACGCCTGGCGCTTGTCCGCCTCGCTGTACAGCCCAAGCACCCCCTGGGGGCCCGGCATATAGCCCAGCCGGCCGTGCAGCACGTTCTGCAGCACCGACAGGCTGTAGACGAGATTGTAATTCTGGAAGATCATGCCCACCTTGCGGCGCAGCTCCCGCAGGGCACGACCGTGCTGGGCGGCGACATTCTGGCCGTCCAGCGTGACGGCGCCGCCGCTGATGGGAATCAGGGCGTTGATGGCGCGCAGCAGGGTAGATTTGCCCGACCCCGACGGCCCGATGACCGAAATGAACTCCCCTTCCTGCACGGTGAAACTGACCCCCTGCAGGGCGTGTACGCCGTTGGGATAGTTCTTGGTCACATTGTCAAACTGTAAGATAGGTTCCATCGTGTTTCACTCCCACTGCGCCGGCGCTCAGAAATCGTTGATGATCTTGTTCAGCTCGATGATCTCCTCGTAGTCGCTCATATCGCACTCGATAAAGCGAGCGCCGGGGACTTTGATGACGTCGGTGAAGTATTGCTCGTTGTCGTAGCTGGTCAGGAACTCGGTGAGCTTGTCACGGGTGGCCTGGTCCACATGTTCGGCCACGACCATCGCTTCGGCCGGAATAGCGCCGGATTCGTGGATGATTTTGACATCGCTTTCCTTCGCGTTGCCGTTAGCGATCTCGCTGGCCAGGATCTGGTCGGAGATGGGGGCCACGTCCACGTCCCCCTTCACCACCGCCTGCAGGCCGGCCTGGTGAGAGCCGGAGAAGCTGACCGCCTCAAAGAAATCGCCGTTGGTGTGCAGCATATCCGAGTTGAGGTTGTCATCCGGGAAAGCCTGGATGATTTCGGCGGTGGGAACCAGGTTGCCGGAGGTGGAGTCCGGGTCAACGAAGGCCATGGTCCGGCCTTTGATGTCCTCGATGGAGTTGATATCGGTGTTAGCGGCATTTGTGATAAAGACCGAATGGTAGATGGCCTTTTCGGGGTCGCCGTCCTCCGCCTTCATGACGATGGGTTCGAGGCCGGTGCGCTCCACCCCCAGCGCCAGCGCCTGGGAGCCCATGTAGGCCATGTCGGCGCTGCCTGTGCGCAGGGCTTCGATGATGGCGTTGTAGTCGCTGGCCTGGATCTCCTCCACCTCACAGCCCAGCACCGCGCCGAGATCCTCGGCCAGACCGTTGCGGGCGTCGGCCGCCTCGGTATTGGATTCGTTGGGGGCGTAGGCGATGGTGAACACGCCGTCCTCCCCACCGGGGTTGCCGGTCTCGGCGGCCGTCCCTGCGGCGGAGGCCGTGTCGCCGGCTTCCGCCGAGGAGGAAGCGGCGCTGCAGCCGGCCAGCAGGCCGGCGGTCATCAGGGCGGACAGGGTCAGGGCAAGCAGTTTCCGATTGCGTTTCATACGATTCTCTCCTTGTCTGTCTTGTCAATATTTCCAGCGTAGCGGCCGCACATCAGCTCGCGCAGGGGACGGTGGCCATCGGGTAGATGGATTCGAGCATTTCTTCGATCAACGCGGGGGTCAGTTCCACCGGGTTGTTATCGGCCCGGCCTTTGGTGATGCCCAGCACGGCCAGATGGGCCAGGTCGCTGCGGGCCACGCCCCAGCCTTCGAGTGAGGCCGGCTGAGCCGAGCGCACCAGCAGCCCGGTGATGCGGCGCTGCAGACCGGCGGCATCCGCCACCCCCAGCGCGTCCAGCAAAGCGTCCAGATCCTGCACGGCCGGGGCGTTGCAGGCCAGCACCGGGGCCAGCAGCATGGCCACTGCTGCGCCATGGGGGATGCCGTAGTGCATGGTCAGCGGGTAGGAGATGGAATGGCAGGCCGTGGTTTTTGTGTTGGAGAAGGCCAGCCCCGCCAGCATGCTGCCGCGGGCCATCGCGTCGTGGGCCGCCGGCACACCGGCGAACAACTGGTCGATGCTGCCCATTACGGTGCGGATGGCTTCCAGCGCCAATGCGCGGGAGACGGCGTTGGTGTGGCGGGCCCAGTAGCTCTCCACCGCGTGGGCCACCGCATCCAGCGCCGAGGACACCGCCAACCGCACCGGCATGCCGGCCGCCATCTCCGGGTCCACGAGCGCAGCGGCCGCGTAGTTGTCATGGTTTTCCAGCGAGCGCTTGGTATCCTGTTCCGGGTCCCAGATGGTAGCCCAGCAGGTCACCTCGCTGCCAGTGCCGGCGGTGGTGGGCACGCCGATCCAGCGGGCCGCCGGCTGCAGATCCCCGGCCGCGATGCGGGCGCGCAGCGCGTCCACATCGGCCAGTTCCGCGCCATACAGGCAGCAGAGCGATTTGCCCACATCCAGAATGCTGCCGCCGCCCACGGCCACCACCACGTCGGGGGCGTGGGCTTTGGTGCGCCGCCAGGCAGCGTACAGCTGCTCCACCGTGGGGTTGGAGGCGGCGAACACCAGGCTTTCCACCTCGACCGGCGCGCAGGCCGCCGCCAGGTTTGCCAGCACCGGGTGCCCCAGGGCCTCCCGGCTCCAGGCCAGCACCAGAACGTGGCCGCCGCCGGGCAGCAAACGCCGCAGCAGGGCGGGCAGTTCCGTCAGGCAGCCGGGGCCTTCGATCGTGTGGACGGGGTTGTAATAGCGGTTCACAGGCTTCCCTCCTTGTGCAGACGGTCGTTCAGCGTTTCAATGGTGGCGGGCAGGTCGCGGATCGAATCGATCACCAGATCCGCCCCGGCAGCGCGGTAGCGGTCGGCCGCCACTTGCTTGCGCTGTGTAAGGATCTCGGCGGGCATGGCGTCACACTCCTCCTTCGTCAGCCCCAGCAGGTTGGAGCCGGTCAGGATACCGATGGCGAAGGCCCCGGCGTTTTTGCCCTCCTGCATATCCACCACGGTATCCCCCACCTTGACCACGCAGCGGGGCGGGTAAACATTCAGCTGCCGCATACATTCAAACACCATAAACGGGGCCGGCCGACCAATGCCGGTCGCATCGGGGGTGACGACACAGTCGGCCGCATACCCGGCCGCCTTGGCTGCGGGCAGGACCTCGGCCATCATGGCACTGTTGTAGCCGGTGGTGGAGCCGATTTTCAGCCCCATGCCCCGCAGCTTGTCCACCGTTTCCACCACACCGGGCAGCGGCGTGCTGTATTCGGCCACCACGGTGTGCAGCGTGGCCTCAAAGGTTTCGTACAGCTTGTCCACGTCCTGCTCGTTCCACACACGGCCGTATAGCTGCTGCCACTGGGCGCTGCCGCTTTCGCTGGAAAGCAGCTGGCGGATGTGCGCCTTCTTTTCAAGGCCCATCGGGCGGTTGATCTCCTCCCGCGTCAGGTGCAGCCCCGCTGCGGTGAGTACGCGGTCAAACACAACGCTGGGCGCGCTGGAGCCGTAATCCACCGTCGTGCCGGCCCAGTCGAACACGACCATCTGAATCTGTCTGTTTTCGGTTCCCACTCTGAACACCTCTTGCTTGTTTTTGCATTTCTTTGCGGCTTATTGCCGCCTACATCTGCATTATACGCCGCATATTACAGCATCTTCAAGCAAGTTCCCGCAAACATCCTGTAAAAAAGCTGTAAGGCAGACGCTTTCTCTGCGTCTGCCTTACAGCTTTCTCCCTATTCTTACATTTTACAGGATCGTGATGCCCTTTGTCCTGTATTTGTCCCGCACCTCCGGCGGTACATGGTCATCCATCACCAGCAGGTCCACCTGGTCGGCCGCCAGCACCCGGCATTTGGAGCGCTGGCCCAGCTTGCTGGAATCCATCACCGCCACCACCTGCTTGGCCTGGGCCGCCAAAAGCCGGATCACGCCGGTCTCGTCCATGCGGAAGTCGGTGTAGCCGTCTTTATAGTTGACGGCGTTGATGGAAAGCAGCGCCACATCGGGGTAAAAGCGGCTGAACATTTCCTCGCACAGCGTCCCGTAGGTGGAGCGCTCCTGGGTGTCCACCGTGCCGCCCACCGCGATGACCCGCACCCCCGGCGCCTGCATCAGCGCCGGAATGGCCGCGTAGTTGTTGGTGACAACGGTGCAGCGCAGCCCGGCAGTGGCCAGTTCTTGGGCCAGGATGGTGTTGGTAGTGCCGGAGTTCATCGCCACCACGTCGTTTTCCTTGATATAGGCCAGCGCTTTGCGCGCAGCTTCCCGCTTGAGGTCGCTGTGGATGATCTCCCGCCCGGTAAAGTTGGAGAAGGAGACCCGCGGTTCCGCCAGGCAGGCCCCGCCGCGCACGCAGCGGATCTGCCCCTGCTGTTCCATCGTTTTCAGGTCCCGGCGCACCGTATCCACCGATACGCTCAGCTGCCGGCTCAGCTCACTGACCTTGACGGTGGATTGCAGCTGCAGCTGCTGCAAAATATAGTCTGCGCGCTCGTTATACAGCATCCTCGCGGCCCCCTTTCCAGATTCTTCTTCTGCCTTACAGCAGTATGATACCCGATTCTGCCGCATTTTGCAAGGTTGTGCGGCAAGAGTCTTTTGCGACAGTGCCAAAGAGCGTCTCCACACTGCGTCAGACTGAATTCCAATTTCTATTTTTCACACCTGCACCGGCAGGCCGTTGACGCTCAAGCCATCCGCCGGAACCAACAGGTATTTGCGGCCGTCGATCTCGGTGGTCTCGATGCGGCTGCCCTGTTCGGGGTCGAGCGAGACTTTGGCCGCACCGTCCCCGATTTCCAGTTCGAACTTGCCGGTGCTGATCAGGTTGGCAGGGTTGAGGGCGGCGGATGCGCCAAAGCTCTCGGCAAACCGGGCGGCAAAGGCCTGTACCTGGGCATCCGGCACCTGGCTGTCCAGCAAAACAGCGCCAATGTCGGCGGCGGTCACGGCCAGGGGCTCTTCCTCCCGGCTCTCTTTGTGTTCCTCCACCTTGTCCCGCACCCACTCGTGCAGGTTCTGCGCGAGCTGCAAGGTGCAGGCCTCGCCCAGGCTCTCCGAAAGGATGGTCTCGAAGGTCTCCCGCTGCTCGGCGGCCGACATCGGCGGCTCAATATGGAAGACGCCGTCGATGAACTCCTGGTGGAGTTGGTCCAGCTTGCGGGTATAGAACAGCGCGTTGTAGATATTGGCGGCCCGGTCGTCAAACGCCGGGAAGAGGAAGCCCAGCTCCGGCTGGCCGACGACCTGGTTGGTGCCGTAGCTGTGGAACTCGTTCTGCGCCGAGTAGAACCCCAGCGCCGCCTTGCCCTCCTTGACAGGGCAGACGCAGCAGACGATGTAATGGAACATCGTGTCGGACACCTGGTCAAAGGTCAGCCTATCCGCCCACTTGAACGGCACGTCATAGGCATCGTGGGCCAGCAGGACCAGGTAGTTGCTGCCGTCCATGTCCAGCGGCTGGATGACCGCATCGTAAAACGCCTGGCGCACGGCCGGGTCCTTGAGCTCGCTGTCCCGCAGCGACATCAGCAGCTTGTGCTCGGGACTGTCCACCACCTGCTGGGTGGAGAACACAATGTCGATCAGGTTCTTGCCCTGGGTGCCGGAGAGGGCTTTTTTGAGAAAGCCCAGGTACTTCTCTGCCTCCTCCGGCGGCATGGTGGCAAGGGATTCATCCAGGTAGGCGATGATCTCCTTTTTGGTGTTGACGTAGCAGCCATAGATATGGCCGATGGAATTTTTGTCCGGGCTGAACCGGCAGCGCAGCTCGCTGATTTCTTTCTTGTTCATGAAGTACCTCGATCATTGACAGATGGAAAAGATGGTGTGACAACTGGTATTATACCATTTGCGCAGTGCTTTCCCTAGAGGTCGTGGCCATAGCGATTCGTAATGCCTTACCACCTGTAAAGTACCGCAAACACAAAAAGCCGGGGCCTTCCCAAAGCTACACTTTGAAAAGGACCCGGCTCATATTATATGATTGTCCGCAGACGCTCAATGGCTTCTTCGACAGAAATGATCTGGCGAATATTGGCCGCCCCGGCACAAAACGGAAGCGGACGGCTGCTGGCGTCCTGCGCGATGGCTTGTTCAACGGGCAAAATCGCCTGCAGTTCAGGCAGGAACCGATACACAGTCCCGTGCCGGTCCATACAGAACTGATCTGCCTAAAGCTGTTGGCCATGCAGTATGACCTTCGCCTCCTGAGGTATGGGCATCACGTTTGCCTGGCACGGCATGGCGATCTGTTTCCAGCGCGAATGCTGCCAAAGCTCCACGTTGTCATCCCATTGTTCCCGGTATTCAAACCGGGGTGAGGGTGTGGTAACCATCTCGGCGATCCGTTGTGCGTTATTGCGCATCTGGTCGAGCCGGATGTACTCATGCCGCTGGTGTTCACAGTAATAGCCACAACTTATGTTGACGGCAGCCACGCCCATGCGCGGCGCGATATAGGATATATCGCTGCAGGAGTCAAACGCGAGTTCAAAGCCGAAACCGCAGACATGCTCGGTGAAAGCCGGGTTGTCACAGCGGTAAAACACTGCGTCGTTTGCACCCCGGCGGTCCATTTCCACGATGTAATTCACTTGAGGCAACTGCGTGCGGCGGCTGAACTTTTGCTGCTCCCACGGGCTGAACGGCCAGCCCAACGGCTGCCCGACCTACACCTTTGATAAGCATTTGAAGGAACTTCAAACAATTTATCACCAATTTGTGAAGGGGGCGATATGAAGTGGTAGAACCCAAACAGAAAACGGCAGGCAAGCCTGTCCACACGGCAGATCAGGCGCGCATTCCGCGCACCGCGATGCGTGCTGCCTGGCTGCGCACCCGCGAGGGTACGCGGCAGCTTCTGGCCGAGGATCGCCGCGACGGCCAGTACCAGGATGCCGCTGCACGGGAGGAACACGCCGTGGATGCGGTTTCATCTCTGACGGAATCAGCCGCCGGAGCCGCACTGCGCGGCGGCAAAAAGCTGGCGCAGCAGGCCGCCCAAAAGCGGAGAACGGAAAAGGCAGACGGGCAGGCCGAACAAACAGCAGGCCAGACAACGGGCGCAGACACTCAGCCAACGACGGTTGCCCCGGGGAATCCAGATGCCCGGAACACAGCGGCTTCACCTAATTATAATAGACAGAATAGGCATAGCGAGCTTGCACGGAGACCATCCACACCACCCGCCACTCAGATGTCTGCGCACCAGGCGGGGCGGGCGGATGCCGTCGATCTCCACCAGAGCCGCCTTCGGCACGATTCTTTGGCCCGATTCCAGGTAACTACGCGGCAAAAAGCACAGCCGCGGCCAGCGCCTATGCCCAAGATGACCTCCTCCGCTGCTATGGACTCAGCAAGAGCCGCCGCTGCACAAGCCAAAGCTGCCAAAGTTGTGCAACACGCCAAACAGGCTGCACGAGCAGCCGGATCAACGGTTCAAAAAGCGGCTGAAAGAGTCGCCGATGCCGTCGTGGCTGGCCTCAAAGCCCTGTGGGCGGCTGCCCACACGCTGGCGATGACCGTCGCGGCGGGCGGAACCTTGGCGGTGATGGTTGTCGTGATCGTCTGCATGATCGCGTTGGTGATCGGCTCCGGGTTCGGCATCTTCTTTGCCGCGGAAAGCGCCGGGGACGGCATGAGCCTGGCCGACGCCATCACCCAGCTCAACGGTGAGTACCAGGAGCGGCTGGAGGAAATCGAGGCCAATCACCCACACGACCGCCTTGAGATCACCTCCAACGACGGCAGCTACGGAGATCTATCAATATGAATAAAAAACATTCTGGATATTGCGCCCTTTGCCTAGAGTATAAAGATAAACTTACCTTTGAGCATATTCCGCCACGCTCATCTGGTAACAATAGCCGTGCCAAAATTTATAATGGGCAGGAGTTAATAGGAAGCAACAAACTTCCATGGGACTTCTCCGAAATGCACTATGAGAATGCTCAGCAGGGAGCGGGGAAATACTCATTATGTAAAAAGTGTAATAATAAAACCGGCCGCTGGTATGGAGCTGCTTACTCACAATTCGCGCAACAGATAAAAGAAACATTTGAAACCAGTTTTTCGCATCTCATACAAACTGGTGAAATAAATATAAAAAACATTTACCCTCTACAAGTCATAAAGCAAATTTTCTCTATGTTTTGCTCCGCCAATCCTCCTACGGACGATCATTCCAATTACAAACCTGTCGTATACCCATTCAGCACACAAATTCCAACATCGCCTATTCAAAAATTGATTTTAGCTCAATACAATCTTGTTAATGCAGAATATTGGATTGATGATTTACGAAAGGTTGTCTTAGATAAAGAGCGAGCCGGATTAAATTACGGCCGATTCAAGATTTGTATGTACTTTACATTAAGCCCCTTATTAAAAATCAACGGGATCAGCGAATCACTCAATCTTAACCATCATGACCCTGTATCTGTAAGCGAAATTGTAACATATCCTGTAGGCTTTTTACTTATACTAAACCCTAATAACGCTATCTCATATCCAGGGATCGATATAACCCATTGGGCAGATTATGCTTATACCGACTGCACTAGCATCTCCTTGCCGCTATGTATGTATCCCGTCAATTCCTGGATTCCAATAGATTTCCGCAGTAGAGAAGAAATACAGAAATGTATAGAGGCTAATAAGAGCTTTCTTGGCTAGTGCCATTTTTTCTTGATATGGATGTATGGATATAAAAAACAAATCCGAACGCACCTTCGAAAAGAAGTACGTTCGGATTTGCTTGGTATGGTGCGCCATCGGGGACTCGAACCCAGGACCCACTGATTAAGAGTCAGTTGCTCTCCCAACTGACCAATACTAATGGTGTAGCTAAAATTACTCATGTGGTTCTTCTCCCAAGAACTGCTTATAAGTTCCTCGCACATGGATTGTAATCCTGTATCCTTTTCCAACCTCCACCTTCTCGAACAGCTGTGCCAGAATGGCTCTTTTCCTCTGGACCGTGGCGAGATCAAACTCATTGGCCCAGCCGAGGAATTCATCATAATAACTGCGGATCTGTTGCACCGTAGTTCGGTCATCATTGTTCTGAAGTAGGACTGCGCACTCATCTTTTGCTTGTCTGACTTCAGCCTCTGCCTGCGCAATCAGTCGGGCCAGCATCTCCTGCGAGAATGCACTCCTTCCATCCAAACATTTCAGAACTTCATCCTCATATCGTTGCTGCTTATACTGGGCTGCCTTGATTTTCTTCTCGGCAGCCTGTTTTTGTCTGTTATGTTCAGCATCCTGCTGCCGTATTCTCTGTTCAATGCTCTTGTCATATGGCTCACTTTTGATCTTGCGGAACAGCTCATCAGCATAGGCAACCACAATCCTGTCCACCCGCTCTGCCAGATATAGGGCCTGCCCATCACATTCCCGCAGATGCTGGCCGCGCTGATAACAGTTGTACTTGGCCTGCACCCGTTCTCGAATACTTCCATCAGCCAGCTTATACCGATCTGTATGCAAAAAGGCCGACATCTTCGCCCCGCAATGTGCGCAGACGACGATGCCGGCCAATAATGTTGGATTGCTACTCTTTTGGGCAGCGTTTTTATCTTTCAGAGCCTTTTTGCTTCTCTTGCTGATCATCTCGTTGGCCTTGGCGAACAAAGCCTCGTCAATAATCTGCAGCTGCGGCATAAACTCCGATCTTGCCGCTTTGGTAATGATGTATCCTGTATAGCCCTCGTGCTGAATCATTCTCTTGATATTGGAAGACTGGAACTCCGCCCCTTGGCGAGTACGCAGTCCTCGTTGGTTCAGCATCTGTGCCATGGCATATCCACTGGCACCTTCCTCCGCCACTTTCGTAAATACTTCCCGGACCCATGCCGCTTCATCTGGATCGATCTCCAAATCTTTTACAGGCTGGTCTCTCTTGTTGACTCTACCTTTATTAATAGCTCGATATCCGTAAGGGACAAAGCCTCCGGCGAAATGTCCGCTGGAAACGATCTGACGGATACGATCTCTGGTTCGCATGGAGGTCTTTTCGCTCTCCCCTGCCGCCTGCCAGAACCGGATATAGTTCATCAGCTTATCGCCATGGCTTTCAATTCGCTGCTGACCTTCGTGTGTGCTCCACATCTGAATACCGTGCTGAACGAACCATTCAAGTACAAAGGGTGTTTCACTCTCAATGCGTCCCAGCCGGTCAAACATATACACTAGAAGGATATCGAAGTTTCCCTTGCTTGCCTCACTGCGCAATTCCTGAATGACATCCCGCTTACTGGCGGAGACTTTGGAGCCCGAAACACCTTTTTCCGCCTTCTCCAGCACCACACGCCACCCATGCTCCTGGGCGAACTTCCGGCAGGCAATCTTCTGCATGGGAATATCGTCGTGATCCACCTGGCCCTTGGTCGACACCCGGTAGGACAAAGCGGCACGCGGTGAATCCACGGGCAGCCGCATCTGCTGGGTAGTAAAATAGGCATCATCCAGCCACTTCTGATCCGCTTGCGAGATTTCCACTTCCTGACCATGCTGGTCCCAAAAAGTCATCGTTGTTCCTCCCCTATTCACTTAGTTCTGGTTATTTCCTCATCCCAACAATACTCAATCAACAGGAGGAAAGCTATCACCAAAACGGAGAAACATACTCTCTACTGCTGGTCACAATTTGACAGTTTACCCTCACGGTGTTTTCTCTCTGCGTAGGCATCCATGATCATGGATTTCACTTTTTCAAGCGTATCCCCATCGTCCTTTTCCGAAAAGTATATGGTAACGAAGCCCCCCTCTACTTCCCGTTCCACTCGAGTACGGCCATCAGGCATCTGCTGTATGTATTCCTGCACACCGGTTCCTTCCTTTCGGGCAACCTGCAATCACTCGATCCAAACCATAAAGATGCATCTGATACCGCAAACTCACATCGGTGGTAATGAGCGTCACATCATTTGCCTGTAATTTGGCTAGGATCTTGCACAATTTGCTTTTCTTACGGGCAAATCGGGAAAGTCGTGTTACTGCCACGACATCGATATCTCCCCTGCGCGCGGCCCGGAGCATGGAAAACAAACCAGGCCGCCAAAAGGAATTGGCCTTTGCACATTCGCAGCTTTGCCCAACTATACAATACCCGTTGCAATTGGCCCATTCGCGAAGTTCATCCAGCTGCTGTTCAGCAGCAGATCGATGCCCGCTGCCTGTACGCGCATACAACCAGACACGCGGAAAGAAAAGCACATCTTCTTTTTTGCGTTCCATCTCACACCTCCGAATCGTAATTCGGAAGAACCATCCAGTGTCGGCCCCCCGGCTCGATCCAACCGCACTGGACACCGAAAGTGTGCACACCATACTGCAGCAAAGATGCGAGCAACCCTTCCAGTTCGGGTCGGCCACAATGTAAATGGTTGATATCCACCACGATCAAAACGTCTACCTCATCGTTTGCAGCTGCGTGAAGTAAATCCATTACCCCAGGGCGCAGCGTCAGCGGTTGTTCTTCGGTTCCTGCCTGAGCGTACAACTCCTGTACGCACGGCCAGCGCAGCTTACGAAGTGCTTTACGGCAGATCAGAATCTGTTGCCGCAAGGTGAGATCACTGTTTCTGACTTCCTGGATGAAGCAAATTGCCCTCATGAAAATCAACCTCCTTAGGGAATCGGGGCTCGAAATAACTGGGATTTTTCTTTGATTGTAAAAAGCTCTGGATATCTGTTAGTTTGTCCGAAACCGGCATTTCCGGCAATGCGTCCAGCACTGCCCGATGGTAGCGCCCGCCTGGGGCCGCACGAGGGTCGAGGATTGCCACCACACAGCTATCCGTTTCAGTGCGGATGGCACGGCCAAACCCCTGACGCAGCTTGATCTGCATTTCGGGCACGATCTCAGTCTGGATGTAACTGTGAAGATTGCCGTATTGCTTTCGCATGGCCTCTCCCAGTGGGTCTGGTACCTGAAATGGCAGCTTCACAATGATGTGCAAGGAGACCATGTCCCCGGGGAAATCAACGCCTTCCCAACAGGCTCCACTGGCGAACAGGACGGCGTTGGGAAGTTGTTTGAAGCGTTCCAGATAGATCTGAGGGTTGCGCTGCGCCTGCAGTACAGGCACCGGGAACTTATCTTTCAGTTTTTCATAAACACGGCCCATCTGATCGTAGGAAGTGAACAGCACCAACGTGTGTCCGTTGGCGGTGTTGATCAGCTCCTGGATCTGATGGGCCACGCGGTCCGTATTCTGTTTGGAAGGGACCTTCTTTCTGTGTGTCGCTGGAAAATAAAGCAAACAGTTTTCTTCGTATCTAAATGGAGATACGATGCGCAGTGTGCGCAATGATGTTCCTCGATCCAACCCGAATTGCTGTTCCGTATGGGTGAAATCCTCCCCCACTGCCAGGGTCCCTGATGTAAGGATGGCAGGCTTATGCTCCCTCCAGAGCGCGTCATAGACGCACCGGGGCAGATCGAAAGGCACTGCACACAGATCAATGGCCAGGTCCCCATTTTCCTGATGGTATTCCACATAGCGAACAAAGGTTGTATCGCTGCGAAGGAAGAGTGAAATGAGTTCTTGAACATCGCTGAGTTTATTACGCAAAACGGGCGGTACTTCCCTGTTGTCCAGCTTCAGGATTTCCTGAATTGCTTTGTCCAAATGCTGCAAGGAGGCGGATCGCTCATCTGTCAAGCAAAATGATTTTTCCCTTTCCGATTCGTCCTCTGCAGGCGCAAATGCTGTCAGGAACGCCATCCTTGCACCACGGAGCTTCTGGGCTCCCAATGTGCAATGGCTTGCGGTCAGGATTTTTTCAAAATGAAGCAAGTCTGACGAACGAATCCGCCGGGTGTTCATTTGACGAACCGTTTCCGGCAGTTTATGGGCCTCATCGATGACCAGTGCCTGGTAGTCTTTCAGCAGGGGCTTCCACCCGTTTTGCCGGTGGGCTGCGTCTGCCAGCAGGTAATTGTGATTGCAGACCTGAATGGTAACCGACGCACCGTTGGAATCTTTCAAATACTGTCGATACCGGCAATCGGAGTGCAAGATGCAGCTGCGGCTGCAACGCTCCGGGACACAGATCAGCCGGCGATCATGACGGGATATTTCCGGCAAAAGATCCAGGTCCAGGCATTGGTTGGCAGCGCGCAATGCGGCGGCCCTTCTGCGGAACCGTTCGCCGCGAATGCCGATCTGCTTTTGTCGAATCAAGAGCCGCCTATCACAGGCAAAGCGTTCTTTTCCTTTTCGCAGCACAGCACAAATAGGTTTCTGGATATATCCATTTTGTATTAAAGCATCCGATAAAAACGGTATGTACTCTGTGAGAATAGCGCTTTGAAGGGCGACACTGGCGGTGGAAATCACCACTGGGCGCTGCATCTGTCGTGGCCTTTGCAGCTGCCACAGCACGCAGGCAACCAGATAGGCATAGGTCTTTCCCAGTCCCACACCAGCGTCACACAGGGCCACATCCCGGCCAAACAGGGCGTCCAGCATCATGTGGCACAGATGAATCTGACCTTCGCGTGTAACCATTCCTCTGGCTGGGAAAAACTGCCGGAAGATCTGCTCAATCTGACGATGGGCTTTTTCATAACCGGTTTCCGGGTTTGTCATTGAATCATCTCCTCGGTTGATGACAAAATAATGCGGCGCAGCGGTTGGTGCACTGCGCCGCACGGGTTCGACATCAACACATGGGGCTGTTGATGTTCAGAAAAATAGAGAATAACATGCAAAAATGCCATATTTGCAGCTCGCCCCCCTGGCATCTGGGAACACGGTTAACTTTCGTTCGGCAAGCCGCTTGCGCAGCTTTCACTGGTGTTCCAAGGGTCTAAGGATTTCAACCCAAGGTCGGCCACCCCGTCTGACGTGCGGGGCAACAGGCGTATCATTATCTCCCTTGCAGATCATGGCGAAGCAGTTTTCGCTGCTTTTTCAGTAGAATGGATCGCTCGGTACACTCTCGTCACCTTGTTGAGTGTGAGATTGTACGTCATGGCGCTTCTCTGATCACGCTTCCTGCTCTGGGAACGTGCCTCCGTGCTGGGTATTCAGTTGTCAAGGTGCGATCTGATCAATCAGACCATGCAAAATCGGTCAAGATGCTCTGCAGTGCCTCACGTATAGATGGATCAGCTATCGCGATGACTTCACGTAATGCTTGTGCTTGTCTAGCACTCAAATGACGTCGCGTCAAATGATAACCATCTGGCAGCGCTATGCCACCACCATTTCCACGTGTTATTTTCAATGGATATTCTTGTTCTAGAATTGTTATATCGCGTTGAATAGTATCCCAAGAAACGCCGAATTCGTCGGCCAGATTTTGCATCGTTTCCCGCCTTCGCAGGTTGAGAAGTTCGATGATCTTTGCCCGCCGAACATTCGGCTGCACCGCTACACACCTCCTTCCGATTTGCTGCTCCTATCATAAACGCCAAATCTCGCAGGTTTTGCGATATTTGGAAAATTTCTTCAAAAAATGTTGAAATGTGCCCCCGCCGCATTCAAAACATGCGGCGGGGGCACATTAGTCTTTACAACCAAACTTTGCAACATATTCGATACAAATCAGAAAAAAGTTACAGTATGGAAAAATCGCACACACTTACAGTTTAAACGACCAACCATAATATGGAGAAGAAAGCATAAATTTAATGAATTATTGGCAGTAAATTCACCTTATTAAGTATAGTTCTAACCATAATTGGCGCTCAATTTTTGTAGCTTCACCTGTTACGCTTATTTTGAGGTGATGGATTTGGAAGATATCTATCTTGAAATCGGCAAACGCATCCGGCAACAGAGAAAAGCTCGCGGATTAACTCAAGGAAAGTTGGCAGAACGCTTAAGCACAACTATGCAATATATCAGCCGCTTGGAGCGGGCAAAAAATAATATTTCAATTGAATATCTGTACAGAATTGCAGACGTTCTGGACTGTTCGATCTACACCTTGCTGCCAGCTACACATTCGGCTAAAAGGAAATTTTTCTCAGAAGAACTGATGTTTCAACTGGATCACTGCTCACCTAAACAAAAGCAATTCATTTCAAGTTACGTCACCTGGTTTTTGCAGCAAGATATTAGTGAGGAAAGCAACACACAATAACACAGGAGCGCTTGTATGCTTTGGATATATACAGCAATGCTGGAGACAGCAGAGCAGAAAGATAAAATCACCTTCATATATGAAAACTATGCCGGGTTGATGTATCATGTGGCCATCAGTGTAGTGGGTGAGCACTATTTAGCTGAGGATGCTGTACATGAAACCTTTTTATGGCTTATACGGATAATAGATGAAGTAGAAATTAACGATTCTAAGAAGCTCAAACGTTTCCTGACAGTATTGACTCATAGCAAGAGCATCGATATAGTGCGCAAGCTAAACAAAGTAAAGCCAACCAGTGACGACGAACTGATGACTCATTTCGTCGCGGAGAACGAACCGGAGGATATCGCATTGAGTGCAATTGTTTTCGAGAAATTGATTGCCTATGTAAAACAGTTGGACGATAAATACAAGGCACCTCTAAGTTTGCGTTTGATGGGGTACTCCATCCACGAAATAGCTAATATATTGGAGATCACTCCACAAAACGCAAAAGTACGGCTACACCGGGCAAGACAGATGATTTTGAAAGAAGTGGAGGCACAAGATGATTCAGCAGGAAAATTATGAAATTCGAATTTCCCCTGATGCCTTAATTGCACTTGTGGTAGCCGAGACAGAGGAGCGAGAGTTTTCTGGTATGCCGAGCTTAGAAGAAATGAACGCTGCGTTTCATCCTTCGGAATCATTCCAGAAGAAGATAGACAAACTACTAAAGCAGGCTAGGCATAAACAGACGTGGAAAGGCGTCTTGCACGCGGCAAAGCGGCTACTTGTAGTAGCTACAACAGTCGTGACGTTATTCGCATGCTTTTTGATGCCAGCGCAGGCGGTGCGAGATGCTGTGGTATCCACTGTTTTAAACTGGCGCGAGCATTTTGTTGAGATTGTTTTCACAACCGATACTGACGCGTCAACAGTTTTCCCCAATTCCGTAAAAATCACTTATCAACCAGAAGGATTTACTTTAAGCGAACCTATAAGCAGCGGAGATGGCCGATATGTAGCGCAATACACCTCAAAAAATGGTGATTGGTATACAATTCGTTTATTGCATATTCAAGGGAATCAGTCTATTAATCTGGATAATGAGTATGTAACATACTACAGTGTGTCTTTTTCCGGTCATGATGCAATCTGGGGAATCATGGCAGACAACAGCAATGAAGTAATTTGGAGCGAAGATAATATCTCTTGTCAGATAAGTGGGACCATAGATATCTCTGAACTACTAAAAATTGCTGAAAGTTTATCATTTGATTAAGGAAAATATTTGTAACCCTTCCGGCCATATAAACGAATATAAGGCAACGAGGATTCCCGGGAGGAGCTGGAAAAATGAGCAAAACATTCAAATCGTTATTCGCCTTTATTCTGCTAGCTTGTATACTCTGTATGTCGGTCTTTGCGGCAACGCCGCGATGGAAAAACGTAGCCAGCATAAGCCCCAGTATATCAGCCGGTGACGGTGCATACACGAGTTACATCATCGGTCTCAATGGAACGACAAAAATCGAATGTACCCTAACGCTATATGAGAAGGGACTTTTTGGCAATTACAAGCAAGTTGCACAGACAAGCAGTACATTCTATGGACAACAACATGAATTCATTGGCTATTATGCAATCAAAGCCGGTACGATCTACAAACTAACCACCACTGCTACTGTCACCTGTAACGGCGTAGTCGAAACGGTCTCTACCGATTTTGAAAAGCGTTGCTGACCCTAGTGTCCGCTTGATCACATAAGCCTTCCATTAATAAAAGACGGGAACCTCTAAAGTGCAGCCGAGATGGTCAACTAAACCATCTCGGCTGCACTTTTTTGTCGAAATGTGAAACCACAGACCCCAAATATACGGACATATAGTATATGAATAATTATTTCTTTCATGGAGGCTGTGGAATGCTTGCGTTTTATGTTGCAATGCTCGACACTGAGGAACAAAAAGACAAGTTTACAGAAATCTACTCTACCTACTATGGAATGATGTATCAGGTGGCACGCACCATCACACATGATGACAAACTGGCAGAAGATGCTCTACATGAGACCTTTCTCTCACTAATCGAAGATATTGATCTTGTACGCACAGACAATCCAAAGCAACTTGCTTATTACCTACGCATGATTACACGGAATCGTACCGTAGACTTTATGCGGAAGTGGGACCGTAGAAGTGCCACCTCTTTTGAAGCCCTTGAAATTGATCCGCCAGATGCACACAAAACACCAGAAGACGTTTTTTTAACGAAAGAGAAATTGGAGGAGGCTATACGCAAGTTACAAAGAATGCCTGAAATCTATAGCACAGCGCTTATCATGCAAGTGCAGGGATACTCTATTCACGAGATAGCCAGTCTGACGCATTGCAAGGATGCGACCGTTAAAACCAGAATTCACCGTGCACGTAAAATGCTAATTGCTGACTCTGATAAATAGAGTTTCATAAAACTTCACCACTCTAGTTTACGTTTTTTGCTGTTTCTTCTCTTTTCCCTACGGGGTGATAGAGAAGAATGTCTACCAAAATATTTGACTGCATCTTGGCATACCAACAAGGAGACGCAGAAGCTGCATTGGAACTTATCGACAGATTTAAACCGTTGCTCAAGAAATACGCGCACATGCTCCATCAGGAAGATTCTTACGAGGCTTTGCAATGCTACCTTTTGGAGTTACTAAAAGGAATCCGACAGAACGACTTGCATTCCACAGATGATGGTGCTATCATAACCTATACAGTCAGGTCTGTCAAAAATAAATACATAGCCATGTCGAAAGAAGGAGCCAAAGCCGACTGTTTAGACTATATAGAGGACATGTTACCGTCGGTGTCCGCACGTTTTGAACGGAATCATAACCATAAAGATATATACGAAGCACTGCTGAAACAAGACATGAAAACTTTGTTGACCGACAATGAATACAACATATTAGTCGCGCTATATTTTGAACAATGGAGTGTTACAGAAATTGCGCAGCGATTGCAAAAAAGTCGTCAAGCGATAAATCAGGCGAAAAATCATGCACTGGATAAATTGAGACACGCCTGGAATTCTTGAAGAAACATATTAACACTAATCAAGTACGGTCTAATTCAACGGTAAAAGGAACACAATGACTGTTGTATAAAGGAGGTTTTCTATGAGACACAAAGCTGGAAGTATTCTATTATCCTGTGTGATGGGTGCTGCGTTACTAAGCGGGTGTACCGTCACCATCTCTCCCACAACGCCAGCGGCATCGTCTGACTCTGCAGTAAGCACTGAACAAGAAACGGAGGAGACGCCTTCTCCCAGCACACCAGCCTCAGCTGAGTCGCCGATGTCGACTCCAGCGACGCATTCTCCCGAAGGTCTGGCTGAGAGTCAACTGACGGAAATTGATGATCAAACCTTGATAACACTGAAAGAAATTAGTCAAGATGGCTATGAGTTCTACAAAGAATGTCAAATCGGACAGGAAGGTATTTTGGACTTCGATTTGAATAACCAGTTTTTTCAAGGAGAACAGCAATACATTGCGTTGGCATCCATTCAATCTAGAGAAGATTTTCTGATTTTTTGCGAGAAGTTTTACTCAGACAACTTTATTAATCAAAATATCACCCCATGGTTCGAAGGCAATGATGCTCAGTTCGTAGAACAACAAGGATTCTTGTATTACAGGACGCCTTCAGGTACCGGTCTGGTTATACCTTTGGCTGAAAGCCAAGCGGAGATAGAACAACAGACGGCAGATGAAGTATCAATCAACTTTCCTTTTTGGGATCCAAAGATGCAAAAGGTTACAAACGGAGGTGTGCAAATCACGCTCCTAAAAATTGATCAAGTTTGGAAAATTGACAAGATCGAAGAACACGCGTAATAATCACCCTCACCCGTTGAACGGGCGGGTTGAACAGTCCCGATAAGACCCTATCTACAGTGGTCGCTCCCTGAAGCCCTAAAAAGTCTGTCAACCACACTTTTACCACGGGCTGCCCCCTACTCGGGGGCATTTTTTATGCCTTCTTTGCCTTCTCTCCTGTGAAGGGATCTATAAAATTTTTGAGGCTCGGCTAATCATTTGCTATATCATCTTGCAGCTGATTTCGAATATAATCTCTTATCACCCCTTCATACTCGCTTACCTTATCTACATAATATTTCCTGTACCAGAAGTGCCGGTTTCCGTATTTATACTTTAGGTTTGCATGTTTATCGAAGATCATCAGGCTACTTTTCAGGTATCCCATGAAACTTGCTACGCTTAAGTGCGGTGGTATTTCCACTAGCATATACATACGATTCGGACAGCGCTCCGCTGCTATGGTCGTTACGCCTTTTCTTTCGCTCAACTCTCTTAGTATTTTTCCTGCGTCCGCTTTTATCTTTTTGTAAATGATCTAACGGCGGTACTTCGGTGCAAATACAATATGGTATTTGCATCTGTATTTGCTATGTGATAAACCCTTTATGTCATCCATTGACAAGAACCTCCTGTGCTTTTGCTTGGTTGCCAGACCAGCTTTATTCTAGCACAGGAGGTTCTTTGTCTTCACTGAAGTATTATTTATCTCCCCAGTTGAACTGGGGGTTTTTATCATGCCTATCCAACGCTAAACAATAGCGGATACAGATCCGCGAAATGTCGCATCGAAGATCTGTACCCGCTATGGTGATGCGGTTTTAAAAATAATTGTGAAGCAGTGTTTCTGCAGTTACCGACCGCTTCGCTTGGCACTTTTTAGCGGTTTCAAGAGCAATACCGAAGCTGCAAGTTGTTCGGATATTCATTCAAAAATGTCTGGAGAGTGACCCACCCCTGCCAAGGATCCATAACATATGTATTAGAAGTAGTAATCGAACCAGAACTGGAGGCACTGGTGTAGTATGCAACGACATAATGCCCGGATTTCCGACTGGAATTGTAACCGTAAACAATAACCGGTCGTGCCTGCCCTTTGATCTGAGCATAAATATTGGCAAGCGAGTAAGGCTGGTTCTTGACAATGGAGATAAAACTGGGGGTTGAATACACATAGCCCGGCGCATATGTCTTCCCAGAAATGGTGCGGTACTCATCCACCACGCAACCCTCTTTCATGGCAATGGCAAGACTTGCAACGCGCCCAAGACCGTGTGCAGCCGAAACCAGACTAGCAATGTAGCAGGCATTGCTCTGGAAGGTGCTGGAATAGTTGCTATACGGCGCACCATACTGATTTTGTCCACTTACAGGAATGGTCGCTTGAGAATGTCTAGAGCCATTCCATCCGCCGGTGCCACTGCCCGTACTGCCGCCCCCCTGACTGGCGTCAACCTGCTGCAGCGTAAAATACTGGCGGTTAGTGTTCGTTTTCGGTTTCCAATAAAGCATGTTGCTGCTGGAATCTTTGGTCAGGTACAGCCCCTGATTCACCAACTTGATACGCATATTGCCATTTTCAGTTTCGGTGTCAATCAGAGAATCATTCAACGTTGCCTGATCGGTGGCAAAAGGCCATACCATTGCCTGGTTGTTGCTCGCATTACGGTTGATCACTTGAGTGGGGTCACGCTGCAGGCGAAAAATCACTTTGTCTCCATAGTATTCCATCTCGAATTTCTGATCGGAGTTGTCCTGCCACGGATACAAGGACAACGGCGTGCCGTGCGGGACGGCACCGGTCGAATTCGAAATGTACAGGTTGACTACACGACCAGTTGCCGGATGATTGATTTTGTACAGAGCCATATTTCATTTCTCCTTTAATTAGAATTCGCGCTTCGTCAAGCGGTTCGTTGAACGTTCATAGAGTAAAGATTCATAACGCAACGTTTTGTAAACCGTCGAAAAGCAAAATCGATAAAGTTAAAATCCATTAATTGTGTTGGCTTGATCGGCCAATTCCTGTAACTTGGCAGACAGGTAAGGCCCAGGGCAAGCAGTTGCTGCGTACATGCTATGCCAGGTCAAGTTCTGCCCTTTGACGAGCTTGCCCAGCCCGTTTCGACGGGCGATATCCGCTACCAGGGTAACGAGCGTCGCGAAAGTCGTGTCCGAAACAGGCCACAGAGGAGCTCCACCACTGTTGGATGTCTCAATCGTCACAGCTCGACAGTTTGCCTCCCAATTGCCATTTGTCCACGCCACATCACTTTCATGTACATACTGGCCAATCGTAGTTTCCGAAACGCCATAGTGAGAAGAGCCTTCCCTTCCTTCACGCTGCCAAAGTGCGCCCAGGGAGTCAATGGTCATTACACCTGCGCAATGGTGGATGGTGATTTCTGAAACCATTCCGCCCTGTGCCGTACGGTTCTTGGTGTAGTTCCCCTCGTATGCGGGAATAAACCGGGTGACCAAGTCGGAATCCGGCACGGTCGAAACATTCTCCTCGTCGCCGCCAGCGCCACCGGTAACTGGTTCGAGAATCGTGAACATCTGTTCTTCGGTGCCGGTGTAAGGCTGCCACTTCAGCGAGGTACCCGCAGCGGTCAGGTAGAGGGAACGATCACGCAGCATGAAATAGTATGTATTCGTTTCGCCATCGATGGGAATGGTGGTAATAACTGTATCGCTATCTTCTGCCGCGTTCAGGTGCCAGACAATACAGTTGGCGTTGCTCACATTGTAGTTCAGTGCATACCACCCCTCACCACGCTGCAGCACAATCCGCACATTCCCATTACCACCATAGTTTTCCAGCGCCCAACGCTGATCAGGATTGTCGGTACGGGCAAACAGGTTAACCGTCTCACCATTATTAACTGTGCCGTCTTCATGATTGCCCAGGAGGTTCACATACTTTCGTGTCTGCACATTTTGCAGCTCATAGTAGTGGTTGAATTCGTAAGCCATTTGTCACTTCTCCTTTAATGTTATTTTGAGCGGTCGCTCAAAACTATAAAGAGAGCATCTGCTGTCAAATGTAAACTGCTTTACATTTCTCTGCGTTTGCTCTCTTTATTGTTTTAAATATATCAACGGAGGAGAAAACACATGCAAACTGACACCATAGAGAAATTGGCCGGTGTTGGTGCGCTCGGTCTATGGAGCGCCCTGCACGGCTGGCTTGGGTGGCTTGCGATCTTGTATGCAATTTGTATGTTGCTGGACTGTGCAACCGGCACTGCGTTAGCCATCAAGGAGAAAGTATGGAATTCCAGCAAGGCGCGGCAAGGACTATGGCACAAAGGTGGCAGCACAGTTATGATCTGTGTGAGCGTGCTGACCGATATATTTTTAGGCCTGGTAATCAACCATGTTCCCGGCCTGGAGTTACCATTTGAATACGATATGCTGCTGACTCCCATTGTTTTGACTTGGTACATTGCCACAGAATTGGGCAGTATTCTTGAAAACGCTGCCGGGATGGGGGCGCCTGTACCGCCTGTTTTGCAGGATGTACTGGACAAGGTACATAAGGCATCCAATAAGGAGGATTCGGAGGCAACTGATGAGAATCAAGACGAGTGAACCTCAAAACACGCACGTACCCAGTCGCGTGACCGATCTGACCTACATAAAGCAATGGTTACACCAGCTTTGAGTGACCAATCTGCCGTAGCACATATGAGGCGGTGCGCGTATTAGATAGTAAGTCAAACACCATAGTAAATTTTGATGTAGCACACGTTACCTTCACCCAATCTGTCGGTTGGCCTCAATCACGTTTCCCTAGACATCCGCCAAGATGGGCTCCCCCTTCCAGTACTGCAATGTCGGTACTCTCATGGTAACTGATTTCGCTGTTTATGATCGATGAAGTCTCCTTCTTGAGAGCCATTCGTGTCTACAATTGCCAACGAATTGCAGCTTTACTCCTCGAAATCGGCATCCACCAGCAGCTGTGATATCTCCTACCAAAATTGTCCTGTAGATTTCCCAAGAGGTTGCGTTTTCATACCTTGCCAGCGAAGCGGAACCATAGATATCTCAGCGCCATCGGAGATTACTGAAGTTTTATCTCTTCCTTAAGGAAAATATTTATGCCTTTCCGCCCCGCATAGATAAGTATTTTTTCCATATTAGTATCTCTAAGACGTCATTGCACGGTTTCGAAAAGTCCTACTAAGTAAGCTCTGCTGTTCTAGACAAATACATAACGCTTTTACGATCATACTACGAGAATTTCAAAAATACAGCTGGAATGGTCCATAACTAATCCCAGTTGAGTTTTTTCGAAACTTGAAACCTCCGTCACCAGACATACGTATATATAGTGTATAGTCGCGCCACCACCGTGGTCGCTTTTTACAGAATCGTTATAGCTTTTTCATGCTATCGGTGCCGTTGGATATACCGTTCTGATTTAGAGGAAAGAGATATTTCCTATTCTGCGAAACAAGCAAGTGGTTTGTGGAAGCCAAAGCATCAGATCTCACGGTTCAACTGCCAAAGCCATACTTCATCGAGTAACGCAACGCCTTATACAGAATTTCAGAATGTCCCATAGCCCCACCAAAATGACTTTACAAATCGAGTGACCACAATGTAAAATGAGAAAATAGTACTTCTGTCCGATACGGTACCACAACAATTTCGGAAGCGCTATTCGGTATTTCACCGAGGGAGAAAGCAAAGAATGTTCAAAATTGTTATCTGTGACGACAGCCCCCTATGGCTGCAAAAAGTCGAAGCCTTAACAAAGGCTTTTTTTCAAAAAACAAATAGCAAATATAGTATTTTGCTTTTACAATCAGGCGAAAAATTATTAAGAAGCCCCCTTGCATCATATGACATCGCACTTCTTGATGTGGACCTAAAAAGTACAAATGGTATCGAGATTGCCTCGAAATTACGAACAGCTAATCCTCAAATTGTGCTAATTTTTGTTTCTGAATATGTGGAGTATGCACCATTCGGCTATGAGGTAGATGCAATTCGGTATCTGCTCAAAAACCATTTAGAGCAGACTTTTGACCGGGTAATGAGCGAGGCTATCAAAAAAGTGCGAGAGAAACACCAGCGGTATGCCATTGTCACCGATGCCGGCAGCCTGATGGTCAGGTTTGAGGACCTTCTCTATGTCGAAGGGAAAAAGCGCAAAGTAATATACCATCTTCAAAACAATGATCGTACTACCTATGAGTGCAACGAATCGCTCAATGATGTGGCAGCTAAACTCGATACCCAAGGCTTTTTGCGAATATATCGGACCTTGTTGGTCAACATGCGGCATATCTGTTTTCTCAACCGCTCTTATCTGATTTTATCCGACGGCACAAATCTCCCAGTCAGTAAACAGAACAGCAATGAAATTATACAATCATATAATCTGTGGGTAGGCGCTTTATGATAGAACATGGTTCTCTGTTTATCATAGATTTAATCGGACATATTTCCTGTCTGTTGCTATGCACTGCTCTATTCCAACGGACCTGCACCAAAAGGCAACAATTGCTGGCTTTTCTAGGAACGTTTGCGGCTGGCTATCTCATCACTGCAGTTCCTGTTATCAGAGAGTTTCCTGTCAAGGCCATCCTTTTGATCATAGTTTTTACCTTCTTTAGCCATGCCTGTTATACGGGCAAGATACTGACGCAGTTGCTTTGCGCTGTTTTCAGCTATGCCATTATGCTGGCACTGGATACGGCAGCCATTTTTCTGTTCTGCAACTGGGTGGGAATGCCGAGAGAACAGATCTTTGCTGATTCACAGCTCTATCTGCTTTGTTCACTGTTCTCTCACACGATTATTTTTGTAGCCTGCTTTGCAATCTGGCGCTTCGCCCACTCATGGGTTAAAATCGAAACCGTTTCCACTTCCGGTGTTCTCCTTATGTTAATTTTCCCTCTGGTTTCGCTCGCCACCATGGCTTTTCTTTTCCAGATGACAGCCAAAGATTACAGTGTTAGTCACTGGGCCATCTTAAACTCGCTCGGTTTGGTGATTGCCAATGTCATTTTGATGGAACTTTTACATCACATTGAACAGGAAACCGAGGAGCGGAAGCAAAACATGGCGCTCCAGCATCAACTTGAAACCCAGTTGGAAAGAACGCAAATTCTACTGGAGTCCCAAAAGGTGCAGCGTAAGCAAACTCATGATTTCAAGCACCATCTCTCAGTTCTCAGCAGCTTATTGCAAAAAGGAGATTTGGAGGCGGTCAGGCATTATCTGACGGAAATTTCCGATGTTGGGCAACTGGATGCGCTGGTGGTTCATTCTAACAACCCTGTAGTGGATGCTGTTTTAAACCAAAAATATGCCCAAGCTTGCGCATTGGGGATACAAGTCGATTTTACTATCAACGATCTCGCAAGCTTCCCATTCTCCGACAAAGAAACCGTGGTGGTTCTCGCCAATCTGATGGATAATGCAATCGAAGCATGTAAAATGCAAGAAGGCACACGAGTGATCCGCGTCAAAATTCAGTGCTCAGAGGAGAAGACCATTCTTTCAGTGATGAACACCATCGAAAAAGTTCCCACTTTGGAAAAAGGTCTGCCTGCAACAACAAAGCCTGACGCTCTTTTGCACGGGTATGGACTGCAGAACATTAGTTCCATACTATCGGCACACGGTGCTTGCCCGGCAATTCAGTGCCAAGACGGCTGGTTTCAGTTTTCCACGGTGCTATTTCATCGATTTTCTTGGTCCTAGTCCGAGGTTAATCAAATTGAACAAAACCGCCTATACTTTTTCTACGAATGTCATTTCGGGACATATTTTTAACGTTTCGGGACATATTCCTTGCTATTTTTTAATTAGGATGCTATTTCTTAAGTCAAAGAGGTGAAGCTGTTATGCTCCATCTGGCTCAGAAAATAGCATCTTTTTTTATGGCTAAAAAGCTAATTCCTGCAAAGGACTACGAGTGGGCTGTATACGGTTTGCAACGACGTTTGCTAGCAGCAATCTTTTATCCGATTTTGTTTTCAATCGGCCTTCTGGTTTCGGATATACATTCTACAATTGTGTTCTTTATTATCTTTACCAGTCTGCGGCATCGCGTCGGAGGACACCATGCACCATCCGCCATACGGTGTCTGGTGAATTCCATATTCATCGTCCTGTGCGGTCTACTTTTGTACCCGCAGGTCACAGCCGAATGGCCGACTATCGTACACTCTCTAGTAGGTGTAACTTCCTGCATTGTTCTTGGCATGGCAGGCCCTTGTAACGATCCCCATGTTGCCATGACTCCACAAGAACTTGACCGAAACAGGAAAAGAATGAGACTTGAACTGATTGTGTTGGTGGCGTTTTTTGGTGTGTTTTCTCTCTTCACTTGGGGGACTAAATCTTGTAAAACTGCAGCGGCAGCTGTTACCCTGGCAGCTGGTATGCTGATTGCAGGAAAAATACAGAATGGAGGTTTTACCCATGAACAAGAATGACAATCGTTTCACCGAAGTACTGGCTTCGGTGCTGCACAAGATGGTGGAACGGGAACGCAACGGCGCAGTGAATTGTTATGGCTGGGACTATCAGCCCAACCGTCCAGAAGCGCTGCGGAATCAAAACTGTGGTGTTAAAGTATAATTTTCTAACCGTTTTTGTATGAAAATACTAGTGCATAAGTGTTGACATACCCGTTCCAAAACGAACCGAGTATCCCCCTTTAGTTCCGACCCAAACTCACTCAAATCAAACGAAAAGGAGGACTTATGCTATGAAAACCCTGCACAAAAGAATTTTGACCATTTGTCTTACCCTAATGATGGCAGTTATGCTGTCTATGCCAGCCTTTGCCTCTTGGAATAAGCCCTCGCATATGAATCTTCAGAATCTGAGTAGTAATGCCTATCTGAATCTCGAAGGTGAGGGGTATGCTTATCACGAGCGCCCCGTCACACGATATAATTGGACATCTTCGTATGATCAATTTTGGAGATTCGAATACAGCACGATTGATAATGCGTACAAGCTATATAGCTATCAAAATGACATCTATGGAAATCGTGGATTCATGCTTAACCTTGTCCGTTCGGATAAGCATTGCAACATTTTGCAAGAGAGTCCCGCTTATCCCGACACACAGGATTCTGCGGTTACCGTCCAAGGAGACATCTCGGCTTTTCATGTGTGGCCTACTGCGTGGGGATCAAATTATAAACTAAGCGCTAGTTCCAATTCTGGGGACCGGAGAATCTTCTTCCTGACAGGGACGTATCATACATGGAATAAAGCACTATGAGCAACAAGAAATACGTTATTATTTCGCTGCTAGTCATTTTATCACTAATACCCGCTTGTTCATGGCAAGACAGTACCACATTGAACGAGAGGATAGACAGTTCGGTTGTCCAAAGTTCACCAGATAAGATAGTGTCTGATTCAACAAGTACACATATACAAGATTTAATTCCATTACAAGGATATAGTGGCTGGATATACGGTGCATCTTCAGAAGACGGATTCTACTATGTTTCGCTTTGCAAGAGCCAAGATGGTTCACTCAATATACACTATATCGACTATTCTACGATGACGGACATATATCTGTGTAATCAACCAAATTGCCAACATATAGACGAAAGTTGTACATCATGGATTCCTTATATTGATACTGGCTCTTCTTTGATGGCTGTTGAAGATCAATTAATTATTGTGCATCCTGGTTCAGTTGAACAAGGTACAAACTCAGAACGGCCACAAGTAGAGGTTGCAAACCTTGACGGAAGCGCAAGAAGGAATCTCATTGAGTTCAGCTCATCACAATATTTAAAAGCACCCTACCTAACTGATGGTAAATGTCTATATGCTTGTCTTGCTAACGTGTCGAGCGAAGGTGAATCATGGGAAATAGTTCAAATAGATCTTTCAAGTGATAGTAGCAAGAATCAATATAATTCGTTGTTTACGCTAGACCCATCGAAGGCCGAGATTATTTGGAGTGCATTCGATTCTTCTGTGCTGATTAGAAGAATTGACGTAAAAAGCAATACAAATAGTCAAGGAGGATGGGTAGATATTTCACTGATCAAAAAAGATCTTCAGACCAACCAATCAGAAACGCTCTTGCAATGGAATAATGGTGAAGATCGTGTAGCCGTATTCGGTGAGAATATTATTCACTATAGCGGAAAAGATAATACTATTCGAGTAATTGATGCAGCAACAAACAATACTTTATATGAACGGAAAAATTTCTTGGATGAAGAAATGTCAGCTCTTGACTTAAACATTATTGATTTCAGAGATGAACACCTTTTAGTAAGCGTTGCAATTCTAAATGACGATAGAAGTGTTAAAGAAAATCAAATGTGGGCACTTGACATAAAGGCTGATACGATTAACAAAGATTACAATCTGTTTACTGAAAGTCCCACCCTAGACTACATTATACCTGTACAAATTTTATCTTCTATTGATTCAAATAATTACTTCGTTTTGGTAGATCAAACCTCCGAAAGCAATAACTCTTTATTTGTCGGGAATAACATTTCACGTTATGGGAAAATTTCTAAAGAAAAGTATTGGAAAGGCGAAAGCGATATAATCTTAGCAAACGAAATCTTTTAGCCCTTAAACCAGCAACGATTTATGACTTTGTTAATAGTTTATAGTCCAATTATCAAAATGGGGGAAAACATTGCGGCAGTATGTGTGTTCTAATCATAACGCTTCTATGATTGATGAAAAGCCTGTTCTATCTTTAGCCGCACTCTATAAGCAAATATGCTTCCCTCCCCTGATTTTGGGAACCACAGCCACCAATTCAAGCCCTAGCCAGAGTATCCCTCACCCTCAGCTCGGGGCTCTATGGCCTTTTTGTGCCAAACGGTGCAGGCAAAAAGTACGCACCTCAGCATCATCCCCGGCTAGTGTGCCGGGGATGATGCTGAGGTGCTATAGTGCGGTAAACCCGCGCGGGGCATTCGCTTCCGCCGCGTGCTCGGCTACATGCCGCAGCAGGGACTGTACGACAGGCTATACTGGCCGGTGCTTTCTGGTCTGCATAGCGGCACTGAAAGAGCCGCCCCACAAAGCCGTCACGGCAGAGGTGGATTGCGTAGCCGCGGCAGTGAACCTTTCGCTCGAACAGGACAAACGACTTTCTGCCTACGGCTGGAACTGACAGCCCAAGCTGCCGGAGAAAACGCTGAAAAATGGAGCGACATCAAAACATGGGATACTGGCCAATTCTTGACAAGCGACACTGTAATATAGTTGCCCTAGAATTGGTTTATCTAAGTGGTTCTGAGGAAACAAATTATATAAGCATTCAATTGAGAGGAGTTCTATTATGGCACGTTTTTTTCAGAGTACTGTATGCATATGTGCAACAGCCCTGCTTATGGCAATATTTTCGACAACGGTATTTGCGCAAAAAGGAGGGCTCGTAGGAAATAATGACTTTTCTCCATCCGAAGATACAGCTCATCCGTATTTGATCAGTACAAGCCAGTTTCTTGATTCTGATTCGCAAGTGCTAAACCAATACTGTTCCTCCTCCATTACTCCTTCCGGGACACATGTTACAACGTGGAAATTAACAGGTCATCCCACGCAGCAATGGGAAGTGCTGTACGGGTCTTATAATGATAGGGTTTTTGTCTGTAAAAACAATAATCGAGTGGCCATCAATATTTACCGTAGTGAAAGAACTCCGGAGGTAAATGTTCTGGAACTGTACGGCAACAATTATGAGGACGTGGCTTTGCACGTTCAGAACTATGGCAACGGGGCCCTCAAATTTTATACTGAACCACGAGGAAATTTGCATTCTGGGAATATGTACATTACCGTCACCTCAGAAGCAACAGATGCTAGTGACGGAACAGGGCAAAGCAAAAAGTGCCGTTGGACGACGAGCGGTACTTACCTATATGAACAAGATGTACTTTCGAACGCAAAGAGACTTAGAGCTCTTGGAGTTTTTGCCAGATGAAAACCAATTTAATTCCAATAGTTGCCATAATTCTGTCAGTGTCACTGTTGTGTGGTCTTGTTGGATGTAACCAGAAAGGATTAGGCTCACCAGATGCAGCGGCTGATTCAATTGAGTCTCAGCAAGCGTTTGAGGAAATGGAGCCGTCAATCCCAAAAACCGCAGAGAGCATAGATAAGGTGGCCAAGCTCAAGCTGATTTCATCCCCAGGTGGAGTTATCTATACTGGCCCAGCATTTACAAAAGATGGTTTTTACGAAATTCTTCTCGGTAAGGATGTAAGCTCGGGAACTGGAAATTTAGCTTATACCGATTACGAATCGAAAACGCGAATATATCTCTCTTCTGATGTAAACTCCACACACCAGGATGCTTCCGATACAAGTTTTCTCCCGTCTTTGACTGGAGGATACGGCATTATTACCGACCAGCAACGACTTTATGTGGTGAAATTGGGCGATCCGTATTTGTTTGACTATTACGGTGAAAATGGGTTGCCCGTGTTGTATCGTATGCAATTAGATGGAAGCAATCGACAGCAAATCAAATTGGCTCCAAACGAGGAAATTGTTGCAACAAGCGGTATTTTGGCGGATGACGAAAAGAATGAGCTGTATTTTTTGATTACGGAAACGTCCGAGGATACAACTACAAAAGAGTACTTAGCAAAAACGAATTTTGATACTGGTACAATCGAAAGGGTTTGTTGCACAAACGAATTCGTTGATGGCTTTGTTTATGCCGTTGGAGCAGAAGAAGACTCGATCTATTTTGTCAAAAATTATTATGACTCGGAATCGTTTATCAGTCGTTGGGATTTTTTTGGCTATTCATTATCTGATAGCAGTTGGGAAAGAATCGGTAATCTAAACGCAGACGACAGTTATCCACTATATCGAGATGGCCAGATTTACTATATAAAATCAAACCCTTTCTCACTGTATCGACTAGTGCCTGGCGAAGAGACCGATAAAGTGATTAACGCGAATTTGAATCCACCATATTCCTATGACACTGTCCAAGTGGGAAGACAATCTTTGGATCCCTTTTTTTCTTTCTATCTCTCAAATCAGGAAAATGGCGATGGCGCAAGACTTTGCTGGAACGAAGAAAACGGCAAGTGGTATATAGAGCGACTCGTAAGGGATAACCATGATGTATCCATTGCTGGACAATTCAACAATCAGTATGTGGTGCGGATCGAAGATAAGCGCGTAGACTATCAGGCTCAGTTGGAAGATGGTACTGTTAGACAATTATCCATGCTTGTTGCGCAATACGCGCTCATTAACAAAGAGGATTACTGGAACGGTATTCCAAACTACACATTATTCACCGATACAATATATCCCTAAATTTGGCACCTACATACGTTGATGCTGAAAAATATGCACGAGGGGATCGGCTAACGAAGATAAGCTAATTTCCTCGTGTATATTCGTTTTTAGTGTTACCTTCAGAAAGGGATGAGCCTACTCGTCATATGAGTAATTCTATTGGAGCTGTGTTTACAGGAAAGATCTTTGTATGGCTATTCTTGCTTCTCTAACAATAAACTCCGTCACCAAAAAATATCAAGTGCAATCGAAACACTTACGGGGCAATAAAAACAATGTCAAAAAAGTCCTGTCCAATGTTTCCCTTGTCCTGGGCCCAGGCCTTTACGGTCTTTTAGGCCCAAACGGCGCGGGCAAAAGCACGCTAATCAACATCATCACTGGCACGCTGGCCGCGGATTCGGGCGAGCTGCTCTGGTGCGGCAAACCCGCGAGGGGCATTCGGTTCCGCCGCGTGCTCGGGTATATGCCGCAGCAGCAGGGGTTGTATGACAGCTATACCGGTCGGCGCTTTCTGGCCTACATGGCGGCACTGAAAGAGCTGCCCCGCAAAAGCGTCCCCGACGAGGTAGATCGCGTGGCCGCGGCAGTGAATCTTTCGTCTGAGCTGGACAAGCGCCTGTCCGCCTACTCCGGCGGCATGAAGCAGCGGCTGTTGCTGGCGTCTGCCCTGCTGGGTGACCCCAAGCTGCTGATTCTGGACGAACCCACCGCCGGACTGGATCCCAAAGAAAGGGTGCGGCTACGCACACTGCTGGCAGAAATGGCCACCGACCGCATTATTTTGGTGGCCACTCATGTGGTCAGCGATGTGGAGACCGTCGCCACGGAGGTGATCTTGCTGCGCGCCGGAAAAATCGTAGACGCCGCCCCGGTGCCGGACCTCATCGACAAGTACGCCCCCGGCCAGGGACTTGAGGATGTGTACCTCGCAGTATTCGGGGAGGGAGACGGGAAATGAGTCTGCTCACCGCCGAACTGCGCAAGGTCTGGGGCAACCGTATGTTTCCTATGCTGCTTGCCGTGCTGGCGACCGCCAACCTATTATTACTCTGGATGGGCACCCGTCCCACTGCCAACCAGCCCCCCGCTGCGGCCTACCGCGCCGTGGGGGCTGATTTGGCTGCCTTGGGTTCGGATATGGCCGCCAAGGGCGACTTGTTGCACAGCAAATTGGACGAAACTGAATCCCTGCTGCGGTTGGAAAACTACTTCCGGGATTCAGCGTATGGCAACAGCGTCATTCAACAAAATTACCGGGAGGAAAATGCCGCCCTGTTCGACCAGTATGAACAGATGTACCGCGACAAGAGCTACACTCTCTACACCGATAGCCTGACGATGGAATACCGCCTGCTCACTCAACTGGTGAATGAGTATGACACGGTGGCCGGGTACACCGACTTTCTGGAAAGCGTGCAAACCAAGGCAGGACAGTTGGCAGGCATCTCGATTTTCCAAAACGATGAGACCGGGTATGACCTGAAGAACATCGAGGTCACAGCAGCGGTGTATGCCGGCTTGGGCGAAACGGCCATCGACTACTACCCGCAAAAAGGATTGTATATCGCCATCTCCTATGCTTTTACCGATCTGATTTTGCTGGCGTCTATGCTGGTCCTAGCGCTTCTGCTCGTCCGGCAGGAACGGGACAGCGGGCTGCTCTCGCTGGTGCGCAGTCTGCCCGCTGGACGTCTGCACACTGCGCTGGCAAAGCTTGGCTCGTTTGCCCTCTCATTGCTGGCTGTGCTGGTGTTGCTCTACGGCGTAAATCTCGCCTACTGTGCTGCCACCTTCGGTCTGGGCCCGTTGTCCCGCACGATCCAGAGTGTGCCCGCCTTAATGCGCTGTACCATGCAGATCACGGTTGGGCAGTATCTGTTTCGCTTTCTTCTGGCCAAGTGGGCCGGGGCCTTTGTCATGGGGCTTTGGGTCATGCTGGCGGCGCTGATTGCCCGCCGGGCGGCTGCCGGATGGGCTGCCGCCCTGGTTGGGCCGCTTGTGATGTTCGGCATCCGCGCCGTGATTCCGGCTACCAGCCGGCTGAATGTCATCAAATACGCAAACCTTGCCAGCCTACTGCAAACCAACGAGCTGTTGGGGAACTACCGCAATCTGTATTGGTTCGGTGACCCTATCGGTTTACCGCTGGTTGAGTGGACAGCAGCTGTTCTTTACGGCGGAGCCCTGGCCTTTTCGTTTTGCTGGGTGTTTGCCCGCGCGCAATTGCTGTCTGCAGCTAAGCACGGATTTCTGCTGGGGTTGCGGCACAAAACCCACGCCACCTCTATTATTAAGGAGGAGGCACGAAAGCTGCTGCTTCTCAACGGTGCGGCGCTGGTGCTGGCAGCGTTTGTCGGATTCGGCATCTATCAGGGCGTAACGGCGGAAAGTTACATCGGGCCAGATGAAATCTATTACGCCTACTACATGAAACATATCTCGGGCCCCTTTACTCAGGAGACCTACGATTGGCTGGAAGAGCAGGGCGAGGAATTTGCTCCGATGCTCGAAGTCCAGCAGAAGGTAGCAGCCGGCGAGCTTTCCAGCGACGCAATGCTGGCGTTCAGTTCCCTGCAGCAAAAGTATAGTGTGTACACTCAGATAATCAACCAGAATATCAACTACTATCTGAAAGAGCACCCTGGCGCCTGGCTGGTATATGAAAGCGGATACAAAGAGCTGTTCGGCTTCACGGGTCAGGCCGATGTTCAAGATGCGCTGCTGGCCGGATTGGCCTGTGCGCTCTGCTTTTCAGGGCTGTTCTCGATGGAGCGCCGCGGTGGCATGGAGACCATCCTCTGCACTACACCACTGGGCCGTAAGCAAACGGTACGGGCAAAACTTCTAGTTAGTACTGTCGTAGCAATGGGCATCGCGTCAACTTCCTGCCTGCCACATCTCATTCAGGTACTGCGGGACTACGGCCTGCCTGCATTGTTTGCCCCGGCCATGAGCATTTCCGAATTTGAGAGCCTTCCGGCTATCTTTACCTTGTCTGATGTGATGTTACTCTGGTTTCTTTGCCGGGTAGCGGCTTGTCTGTGCATGGGCACAATGACTTTGACTTTGGGACGCATGTTCGGCAACCTACTTCCGGCCTTATTCACCAGTGCTGTAACCTATTGTCTTCCTGCACTCCTGAGCCTTTCTGGGATGGACGGTGGGATTGAATGGCTGGGCTTTTGGCCCCTATTCCATGCAGCAGCCTTTTTGACTACACAAGGTTATAGCGTAACTGATGGTGATCCGTACAACTTTTCTTGGATTGTCATTCTACTCTTGGCTGCTGTTTTATTTATTTCCTGGTTTCTTGCTATATGCTTACAAGATTCTTATGCGATGAGAGGACGGAACCTGAAGAATGACAGATAATGCACAGGCATGGACCGTGTATAATTCGATTATGGTGGATTCCTTAACCCATACTGTGTATTCCGCCGGGGAGGAAGTTCATCTACCAGAAATGGAATATCAACTTTTATGTTATTTTCTTCAACATCCAGGGCAAACACTTTCACGTAAAACTCTTATGCTAGCGGTGTGGGGAGCACCGCCAGGTTTGAAAACGCGCACGTTAGATATTCATATCTGCCAGCTTAGGAAAAAACTCAAACTGGGCAGTTCCTTGCAAACTGTTTTTTAAGTCGGCTATAAGCTCCGTTTGCCCACAAATAGAAATGAAGGAGAACGTTGTAACCCATGAAAACAGAAGAGAAAAGTGAAAAGATCAATCGTATTCTCGGGATCATTTCCGCAGTCATCGGTATTGTTGGTAGTATCTTTGGAATCTTTCAGGCTCAGCAGGCTGCTACGTTAAAAAACGAGGTGAACAGTCTTCAGACCGCATCACAACAGACAATTGTAAATGTTGTTTCCACCTTAGGGGATGATGCTAAGACCAGTGAACTAACCGAAACCGGTGACATGGTAGCTGCAACCGATCAGTTAATCAGTGTATATAATTCGACAAAAACTCAAAATGTGCAGCTGACAAGTGAAGCCCAAACACTACAAAGCGAAAATGAAGCCCTTAAAGCACAGGTTGAAAACCTCAAGTCAGTACTTCTGAATACCTATTCAATGGATGAAGTTGATAAAGTTGTTGCCCAAGGATACCTAGATGAAGTAGAAACGAAGCGGTTGGACAATTTGGAAATGCTAGATAGTGAACGCTGTGAACAAGTATCTTCTGTAAAAGACCTGTATGGCACAACACACAGTGTTTCTTATAAATTTGATCCTTGGCAGGAAGCCTGGGCCAAATTCAAACTGGATGGAAAGTATGATACGTTCGAAGCAAACATCGTAACCTCTGATGACACAAATCGTGACGCCAACATGAGTATTGAAATCTATGTAGACGATGTCTTGGTCGGACGGGTTGACGATATCATTCGTGATGAAAATGTTCGTCCTATCAGTGTAAGTGTCAACGGTGGCAAAGTTTTGATGATCAAAGCAGTAAACACGAATTCTGCAGGCAACAGTTATTGCTACGTTTCCGACACAAACTTAGCTTTGCTGCAATGATGCCATCTATATCGGCATATCAGTCGTACATTCTCACTTCAAAATGCAGATGTGCTCCCGTTGCACGCCCTGTATGTCCCACATAGGCTATAACCTGCCCTGCCTTTACCTCCTGCCCCACTGTGACGCAGATTTTGGAACAATGTGCATACAGCGTAGTCAGTCCGCCACCATGGTCGATTTTGACGTAATAGCCATAGCTTCCACCCCAGCTGTCGGTGGCGTTGGCGACGGTCACGGTGCCGTCGGCAGCGGCCAAGATCGGGGTGCCCTCGGGCACGGCGATGTCGGTGCCGTTGTGGTAGCTGGTTTCGCCAGTAATCGGGTCAGTTCGGTAGCCTTGTGGCGAGGTGATTGTACCCGCCACCGGCAGCGGCCATTGCAGGGCCCCGTCTGCAAACACCGTATCCATACCGGGCGCCATAAGTTCTCCACTTCCCTGCACAAAGCCACCCAGAAGTTCACCCCAAAGAGTTGCCGTATCCGCACTGGAAAGCAATGTCAGGTATTCATTCTGCCTGTCTGTAAAGTGATAGGTTTCCCGCATTTCTTCCGGTATATGGTGAGTCAGTTCAATGATCAGAACAGTTTCGGTGATGGTTGTGGTTTCTGTCTCACCTTCCTCATTTGTCTGTTCCACATCTTGGATTTGGCTTTCGGTACGCCAATCCAGCTCGTTCATATCCCAAAGAACGGTGCGCAGCCGATCTACATTGTCATCGTTCAAATAGGCAACGGTAGTACCATTGGCATCACCCGCCGTTTGAGAAGCAAAGACCGCCAGGACATCCTGCCACGCAATGGCATAGCTGCCATCGTTGGACTCGATTTCCTGGCGGTCATATTCTACGCTGTTTTCGATTTCTTCCAACCGGTCCCGATATTCTTCGTTAAGCAGTTCTACGGCCTCTTGCACGCTGATAGCCTTCTCATCAGGGGACTCTGCTGCAAAAAAGATGCCATAAGCGGACCCGGCTACTAAGGCTATCAAACAAATCAGCAGGATGATAAACACGGATACCCAGCCACCAGCAATCAGTGCAGTTGCAAGGCTCTGCATGGCAGTCATCCAATGTCGAATCGCCGAGCGTATGACAGCAATCCCTTTCTTGGCTGCTTTTTCGCTTTCCCTAGCGGCTTGCTTGGCTCGGTAGATCATTCTTTGTGTACGTTGTGCTACTTGTCCTGCCTTTTTTCCCTTGCGGTCAGTATTGGCTGCAGTGCGGAGTTGTTTTTGATCTATATCAACGCCACGTATTTCCCGAGCTGATTTTTTAACCTGTTGCTCTAAGGCTTTATGCCTTTGTTTCTGAACCGTGCGCTGTTGCTGCTCTTTCTTTGAGGTGCCTTGCGGATTGGTTTTCGAGGGCTCTCGAACTACAGTTTTCTTCTCTCTCGATTCCAGAGTATGCCTATACATGGAACCTTCCTGATTGGGTTTATTCAGTTCCCTGTTGCGGGCGATCCTGTCTTTGGAAGCGGCACCTGCCTTTTGCAGCGCTAAAAGAGTAGCATCTTCTAAACAATTTTCTGCTTGCTGAACACTATCTTCTTCTATCTCCTGTGCAGAAGCGTAGTTGCTGTCAGGATTTGTGCGTGTTGCCGAAATCAGGTTTTCTTTGCTTTTCATCCAAACCTCCCGTGCAAGCATTTTCGGTAATCGGGATCCTGTCTGGATTCTTTCTGACTGGCCCAATGGTTTTTGCCTAGGTTCCTTATGTCTATTATCTTTCATTGAATCACCTGCCATTGAAATGGTTATAAAAAACAGTATCTGATCAATTGGTCAGATACTGCTTCTGTCTATCCTTTTATGGATTACATTGCCCACAAGGTGTATATCCTCGGGCGATCAATTCTTCACGAGCCTCATCCGTAAAACTTTTGTTTTTTTCATTCATTTGGTTAACGCTTGGACAAGCTGGTAAATGGAACTTTTTCGTGTGTATATTCAAGACATATTTAAAGAAGCTATAACCCCATCATAGACGACGATTTTCATACCAATTCCATGACCGCCAAAACATGACGGTTTACTTTTCTACGCTCATTTTTGTTGGATCACCCTTTCCAGATTTTTATGCCTTTAGGCCTTGACAACTCTTGGCAGGTTTAGCAGGTCTTTCACCTTTTCTGGGCAAGAAATGGTATCATCAAAGTCGGTCCATTTTCCTGTTTGTTCGATTTCCATAACCGTAACAGATAAAGCCCGTATGCCATCCGTTTCTATTCGTTCTCACACCTTTGCTTCCACAAACCAGCGCCCCTTCTCAAACCAGAGCTTTTTCTCCTGACCGGCTATGACACAAAGATACCGATCTCCGACACCACCAACCTCGGCGGCCCGCCTGCTCACGTCTTTGACGGCATCGATTTCATAGATTTGCTCGGGTCCATATCGTATAGCCAATGGCCGAAGGTGCCCATCCTCTTCAAAACGTACATCAACCGTTACATACCGCTTCTCACGTTTGGTAATTTGCCGCGCCATGCAAATGCCTCCTTATCCCGCATTGAAAAATCCCACCGGATGGACGGTATGGTCATCCTTGGGGTTTATCTTACTCAACTGGTTGTCCGTATAGACAATTGCCCTCTGTACACAGGTATATCCATACCGCTCTCTTACCGTATCTACAGCTTTGTCGATGCGTTCCAGCTTTTCTCTCTTTTCTTCATTGCTAAATAATCCAAGTTGAATTGCACAGTCCTCCGGCACGAGTCCTGTTCCGCGCACACCTACACCGCGCAAAGGCTTTCCCCAACGGTAATTGGCCTTGAACAATGCAAACGCCTCCCGCGCAATTTCCAAAGCTACATTGGTCGGAGTTTCTATTTTGCGCTGGCGCACAAATCCACAGAGATCACTGTCCCGCACTGATACTTCCACTACTGTGCATTTCATGGCGAGTTCCCGCATTCGCATGGCTACACTCTCACTCATGATGTTCAGCATCAACCATACATCCGTATCATTCGCTAGGTCTCGCGGTGTGGTTCCACTATTTCCAACACTTTTGATGGCTGCTCTGTGATCTTGCTTGGCAACCGGCGAAGCGTCCAGTCCCCGAGCAAAGGCAGACAGCGAATATCCAACCTTACCAAACCATCCCTGCAACACCTGAGGATCTGTTTCGGCCAGTTGCCCGATTGTCCGAATGCCGTAGTGATTCAGCTTTTTCTGCGTTGCGGCTCCCACATAAAGCAGATCCTGCACCGGCAACGGGTATACGATCTCTCGATAATTGTCAGCTTCAATTCGTGTAATAGCATCCGGCTTTTTATAATCACTACCCAATTTTGCTGTGATTTTGTTGTTGGAAACGCCAATGCTTACTGTGATTCCCAGTTCTCGCTTTACCCTGACACTGATATCCTTGGCGATAGACATTGCATTTCCGAACAGTCCTACACTACCGGTCACATCCACCCAACTTTCGTCCAGACCAAACCCCTCTACCTGGTCGGAGTAGTTTTGCAGGATTTCCCTCACATACCCACTATACCGCATATATTCCCGGTAGTGCGGCGGCACAATAATTAAATCGCGGCAACACTGCTGTGCCTGCCAGATGGCCATGCCCGTCTTGACCCCCATCCGTTTTGCTGGATAGCTGGCCGTAAGCACAATCCCATGACGGTCTTCTTTGCTTCCGCAAACCGCAATGCGCTTTCCCCGTAACTGAGGATTTTCCTGCATCTCTACACTTGCATAGAAGCAGTTACAGTCACAATGCAGAATATGCCGTTGCCTGGTCATAGTCATTCCCCCTTACACCCATTATATTTACATGTTATTTCAATTTCAATACTATATTTTTGAAAATCCATGTAAATGTACCATTGACTTTACAATTACAGCAGTGGTATACTATGAGTGAGGTGAACTACCATGAGCTGGAATGACAGAATCAAACAGGCCCGGGAAGCCCAAAAACTTACTCGTGAGCAAGTTGTGACCCGGATGCGGGAATTTCTTCCCCATGAAAAAAGTGTAGCCACCCGTACCCTGGTATCCTGGGAGAGCGGCGACACAGAGCCGCGGGTCACTCAGGCAATTGCCTTGGCTCATGCGCTGGGATATCGAGAGGTATCTGATCTGTTCAACGAATCCGAAGGCCCCCAGCTCAACCATTTGGGTATGAACCGTCTGGAAGAGTACCGGGATCTGTTGCTGCACTCTCCTCAGTTTTGTGAGGACATTCATCCCACGATTCGTGTTCTTCCCGTTTATTTGCAACCAGCTTCTGCCGGCACGGGTCAGTGGTTGGATGATGATCTTGCCGAGCAGATGGAGGTAGACGACTCTGTCCCCTCCCGCGCGGAATTTGGGGTTCGCCTGGCCGGTAACTCTATGGAACCTCGTTTCGCAGATGGGCAGATTGTCTGGGCCCGAGCAAGCGAAACAGCAGAGAACGGTTCCATTATTCTTTGTGTTTTGAACGGCCAAGGATATTGCAAAAAACTAAAATGTGACGAACATGGCGTTGCTCTGATTTCGCTGAATCCCGCCTATCAGCCTATTCCCATTGGTGCAGAAGACGAGTTTCATATTGCCGGAATCGTGGTTGGTTAATAAGTACACAAGAATTGGTTTTGACTGCGAGGTGAAAATACAATGTGTGGTCGGTATCTGTTTTCTACTAAAGAGAATCGAGAATTTCAGAGAATCATACAGGATGCTCAGCGCCGCAGTGTGCAGCACGACGAACTGAATTTTCCTATGGCCGGAGATATTGCCCCTACAGCCACGGCGCCGGTTCTTATCGCAAGCGGTAGCAAAGTAGTCGCAGAATTTCAGCGTTGGGGCATACCTGGCTGGCGCGGTGGTCTGATGATCAATGCCCGCGCCGAAACAGTCTGTGAGAAGCCAATGTTCCGCCGGAGCATGGCTGCGCAGCGTTGCGTGATTCCTGCCAGCGGGTACTACGAGTGGGACGCCGGGAAGCACAAATACTTCTTCCAGATCCCAAGGAAGCCAATCTATCTGGCCGGGATCTACGACAATATTGAGGGGATCAACTGTTATGTTGTGTTGACAACTGTGCCTAATGCATCTGTTTCAGATATTCATGATCGCATGCCGCTGATTCTGTCCCACGAGCAGGTACGCCCCTGGTTAACTGATCCTCAAGCAGCACTACGCCTGCTTACCATTGTTCCACCTCTGTTGAAATACACTCGTGAAGATGGACAGTTAAGTTTTGAAGATTTAGCATAAAGGAGGTTGTCCATGAACGCGAATAAGCAGAAGCACGAGATTGAGCGAGTTCTGACAGTGTTTAAGCCGTACCTGGCTAAAGCCGATTTTATGGACTATCTCTGGTGTGACAAACTACAGCATTATGTGTTTTTGTTTATTGACCATACCCGGAGTTCCATTGAAGAATCTGAACTTGTAGATTCAGCTGATATGATCTGTGAGCGGGTGTATTGGGAAATGGGCAATGACATATTGCTAGACCACAATTGCGAAGGCCCGATTGGCGATGCTCCAAAAATCATACAGGATGAATTTTGTAAGAAAGTACAACCGTACGATTCTCAGCTGCCTGAATATCACGCTTTACTCGAGCACATGTTACACACACCATCCACAAGGGATTCCTAACTACCGTGCGGCTTTCTTTCTGCCGGATATATTAGTCGGTTGCATCTGATACCGTCCTATGTTATGCTGATACAGGTAAATCCAGATCAGAGGTGTTTTTGCTGTGAATATCATGATTAGTTCCATGGAATATGATTTTCATACACTGATCAAGGTGGCCGAGATGGCAGGACTTGCCGGTGTCATCACGTTTCATCAGTCGGGTGATGACTATCTAGTCACCTTTCCAGACTGCGAAGATGCCTCAAAGATGGTCGCGGATTTTCGCGCGCGGCTGCGTGGACTGGAAAACAACATTTGGAATTATTAATCTTCTATTTTTGCAGGGTCGCTTCGGCGGCCCTTTATTTTTTTGTTTCATTCACCTCATCCTTTCAATTGCTCATCGGGCTTGGTTGTCATCAGGCGATAGAGTTGCGTATCCCTGGGGAAGCTGTTAGTAAAGGGCACCAGATTTCCTGCGCAGCGGATCAGGCCGCAGCCAGCCGGCACATTGGTGATGTACCCCAGCTGGGTGTCCGAGATGTTCAGCAGTTTGGCCAGTTCCTCCCGGTCAGTGGCGCTCTGGTTGAGCATGATCAGAAATTCCGAGTTGGCCAGCATCAGGCGGGCCGTATCGGAGCGCAGCAGTTCGTCTACATTCTGCGTCATGCCGGTGATCAAACCGTTGTACTTGCGGATGCGCTTCCAGAGCTTGTAGAAGAAATTGGCGCTGTACTCGTACCGGAACAGGATGTAGAACTCGTCACAGAAGATCCAGGTGCGATGCCCTCTTTTCCAGTTCTGGATCACGCGGTTGTAGATGGCGTCCAGCGTCACCAGCATTCCGAGGGGCATCAGCTGTTCACCCAGCTCCCGGATATCGTAAGCAATAATGCGCGCCTTGGTATCCACGTTGGTAGGCTGGGCAAAAGTGCCCAGGGTGCCGGTGATGAAAAGTTCCGAGGAGAGGGCCAACCCCTGCGCTTCCGGTTCCGGCTGCATCTTGAGCAGACGGTAGAAGTCTTTCAACGTGGGGACCGCGCCCTTGTACCCGTTGCGGACATAGGGCATATAGACCTGCTCCGTGCAGCGGCCCAGGATGGATTTTTCCTTGGCGGTGACCAGCCCGCTGCCGATCAGCTGCTCAAACAGGGACAGCACAAACTCACTCTTGGACACGATGGGGTTGCGCTCGTCACCATAGGCGCGGTCCATATCCAGCGCATTGATGTGGGTGTCCGATGTAGCCGAGATGCGGATGACCTCACCTCCGAAGGCTTCCACCAGATGTCCGAATTCAGATTCCACGTCCAGGATCAAAATATCATCCTCCGTGGACAGGGCGATCTGAGCGATCTCCTCTTTTGCGCTCATGGACTTGCCGGAGCCGGACACACCCAAGCGGAAGCTGTTGCCGTTGAGCAGCTGCCGGCGATCTACTACGATGCGGTTCTTGCTGACAGCGTTCTGTCCATAGTAGAGGCCATGGGTCTGCATGATTTCCTGGGCGCGGAAAGGAATGAGCACCGCCGTGCTTTCGGTAGTCAGGGTGCGCAGCGCCTCGATGCGCCGCAATCCATAGGGCAGCACGGTGTCCAGTCCATCCCGCTGCTGCCAGCGCAGGGTGGAAAGCTGGCACAGGTGCTTGCGGGCAACAGAGAGCAGCGATTCGGTATCATCATCCAGCTGTTCCTTGGTTCCCGCCATGTGGACGAGGGTGACCAGACCAAACATCATCCTCTGGTCGCGGGTGGTCAGATCATCCAGCATCTCCTTGGTTTCCTTGCGCTGAAGTTCCATATCATAGGGTACAATGGCCGACCAGTTGTTGTTGGCGTTCTGTTTCCGCTGCCAGTTGGTCACGTTGGTTTCTACACCCAACAGCGTATTCTGCAGCTGACGGGCGGCCTCATCGGTGGGAATGGGCAAGATGTCGATGGACAGCATCAGTTCCCGATCCAGATCGCAGAGCTCCGACACAAAGCTGTCTTTCAGGTAGCTGGCGAAATCCTGAAGATAAAGCACCCGACCCACGCGATCATCGATCTTGAAATGGTCGGCAGAGAACTCCATACTGCTGGGACAAAGCCAGTCTTTGAAATGCTGGCCACGTCGGACTTTCTGGTGGATATCGAACTCAGCGGCAGGCGGGTCCGCCGGGCGGAAGAAGTCGCGGAAGATCCGCAGGCGCTCATTGAGGGAAAGTTCCTGCGCCACTGAGGACAGTGCCGCCAGCTTGGTAGTCAGATCAGTGCCAACGCGGGCAAAGTAGGTGCGGGCTTCCTCGATGTTGCGCTTGACGACACTGATGGTAAGATACCGCTCTCGAACGATGCTGTTGTTGCTCTCAGTGACCTGAGCGCGCAGCATCTCATTGAATTCCTCCCGGTAGTTGTCCAGGCCGTCATCCTTGAGAGGCAGCAGAACAGACCGCTCGAATTCTTCCTTGTTGATCCGCCGGTTGTACAGAGTGATCTTGGCTGACGCACCGGAGTCCAGTGCATTGAGCAGGTCGCAGTAGTCCAGGAACATTGCCGTCTTATCTTCTTTGCCGGCAATAGAATAGTTGATGTCGGTGAACGACCAGATCTTGGAGAACTGGTGGCCCACCTGGAAGATTCCGTCCGCCCAAATGCGGCGGATGGGAATGCAGTCCTGCACGCTGCGCGGAATGCTGAACTTGACACGCTCCTGTTTCCGCGCTTTGGACAGGGTTTTGATCAATGGCGCTTCTCCTTACGGCTGCGCTTCTTCTGCTTGGTTTTTTTCATACGCATCCCCCCTTGGATTGCATCGTAATAATAGCTGTTGGAACGATAGACCAGCCGTTTGGGGCTCAGAATCTCGGATTTGCACCACGCCCAAAACAGTTGCTCGGCAGTCATGCCGTGGTAGGAGAAAAATCCGCAGGCTGCGAAAGGCGCAGCAGCCAGGATGCAGACCCAGCCGATTTCCTCCGTTCCCAGCAGCGGACGGAACAAAAAATAAACGCCCACCGCCACCCCAAGGGCCAGCAGTGAGCAGATAAACTGCCGGGTATTGAGACCGAAGAAGATGGTCTCATGATAGTCCCGGACTTCTTTGGGAATTTTGATTTCCATAGGCAATCACCTTTCTTTCTGTTACAGGCCCATAATTTCCTTGACGATCCGGTCACACCCTTTGACCGCTCCGACCAGCACCAGCAAGTTGAAAGCCAGTTCCCCCACATAGGTCCAGACGGCGGTCACTACCGAAACGCTGGTATCCACAGCGGGCGGGCTGGAGGACACAGCGGAGAAGATGATGCAGGCCAGGGCGATGACCACTCCCTGCAGACAGACTCCGGCGTAACTGCGCAGGAAGTTCTTACCCACATTGGACGTGGGTTCTCCGGCAAAGGACGAAAGCGGAATGGGCGCAATGGCCGCATACATCCAAAGGGAAAACATCCGACCATACACGGTCAGGATCATTACGAAGGACAATACGGTAATGAGCAGCCCGCCGATCAGCGTCACGGCCCAGAGCGGGATAGAATCCCAGAAGCCCACCTGGTTGATGGCGTCAATCAGAGCCTGTGGCAGTGTAACCGCGCTCATTCCGGACACGCCGGATTGGTTGATCACCGTGGAGACCATCCCCTGCACGATCTGGAAGATGGCCAGCATCAGATCCAGGCCATAGGTCACAGCTGCTTTGGCAAGAGCAAAGCGAATAAAGAGTTTGAGGGCCTGTTCGGGGCGTTTGGCCTCCACGAAGGTGCCGCAGGTCTTAACCACACCGGCTGCGAAGAAGAGCACCAGCAGCCCGTAGCCAATGGCTTGCAATGCTCCGTGAATGCCCACCATCACCGCCCATACCTGGCCGTCCTTGAAGGTCTGCGGGCTCTGGGTCAGCAGCTGCCAGATCTCTCCCAGCTTGTCATTCCAGGTGGTCAGGGCAGCGTTGAGGTTGCTTACGATCCAGTTGTCACTCAATAGACATCACCTACAATTTATGCTAAGATATATTTATAAACGAACTGAGGCAGGGCAACCTGGGTAAGGAGCCTGTCACCTGCTTTAACAGGAGTGATTCTATGGCAGATCTCTTTATGGGTGCCGGAGCGCAACTAAATTCACATTTTTCCGGTATAACTCTAAATGTTGGTCCCATCGGTTTTAATTTCGACAGGTTCCCTACCTGAGTTCGTTTATTTAAGCAGTTGCTCTATGCAACTGCTTTTTTTATACACCCACAATGAGGTCCAGGATCTCTTTGGCAAAGGTAATGATGATGCCGCCAGCCAGCGTCAGGAAGCCCTGGCTGCGCTGGCTGGGGTCGTGGCTTTGAAGCGAAAGACCCACCTGAACAATACCCCACCCCAGCAGGATCAGGCCAACGGCGCGAATCACGCTGAAAATGAAGGTGTTCAGATTGGAGATAACGGTCAGCGGGTCACCGTCGGCAAACACCGGCGTGGCGGCGCAGCAGACCAGAACCAGAGCGGCATACAGCGCGAAGGCGCGGCGGGTCAGACGTTTGGTTCGAGGCATATCAATCTTGTTGCGATGCATGGGCATCCCTCCTTGGATAAGTAAACATGGGTTTCGGTTGTTCGGCTGCCGGCAGGAAATCGTCCATGTCCAGCAGTTCGTAGTTTTCGGCATCACCTGCCAGATCCTCATGGGCATCCGGCGCAGCGGTGTAGTCATAGGGCGGAGCGCCGCCATCTTCGGTAAAGCGGATGTTCGGATGCCGGAGCAGGTTGTACTTCCAGTCCATGACCGGGCGTTCACCGCGCACGAACAGCAGCGCTTTGTCATTGGAAAGCAGGCGCACTTCGTCGGGGGTCATTAGGTCGCGGGCCGCTTGCTGGTGGCTGGTACTGCTGCTGCCGCTGCGGCCTCGAGAAAGGCTTCGGCTGGTGGTTTCCACCGTTTCCTTGCCGATCAGCTCGGAAACGTATTTGTGAGTTCCCTGTTCGTTGCCGCCCAGGTAGAGAAACTCGTCGCACAGTCCTACCAGCGATTCCCAGCTATCCTTGTACATGGATTTCAGCTGGGCGATGTTCTGCACAATGATGGAACAGAAGATGCCCCGGGAACGCATGGTCGCCAGTGCAGACAGGAAGCTATCCTTGGGCAAAGCAATGTTGGCGAACTCGTCCATCAGGCAGTGGACCGGCACGGGAAGCCGTCCCCGATGGACACGGTCCGCCTGATAGAAAAGCGTCTGGATCAGCTGGGTGTAGACCATGCCCACCAGATAGTTCAGGGAACGGTCCGCATCCGGGATGCAGCAGAACAGCGCCACCCGTTTTTCTCCCAGCTCGTCCAGATGCAGTTCATCGGTCATGGTCAGTCGGGCGATCTGTGGTAAGTTGAAGGCAGCCAGCCGGACACCGACGCTCACCAGGATGGACTTGGCCGTTTTGCCCGCAGCCTGCTTGTAAATGCCGTATTGCTTGACGGCAATGCTCTCCGGGTCCCGCATGGCCAGACGTTCGAAGAGGATGTCCAGGGGCGACTCGTAGCTCTCGTCCTCCTCCTTGACCTGGGCGCTGCCCAGCAGCTCCATGACCATGCCGAAGTTTTGTTCCTCCGGCGGAGCCTCATGCAGCAGATACAGCATGAGGGCCTGGAGCAGAGCAGTCTCGGATTTTTCCCAAAACGGGTCGGAGCTCTGTGCATGGGGCGGCGTGGTGTTCTGAATGAGGTTGGAGATCAGCTGCAGCACATCCTTGTCATCCCGCACATACCGAAAGGGGTTATAGCAGAAGGACGCATCGGGGTTGAGCAGATCGAACACCCGGACTTCATACCCAATCTGCTTGAGAAAGCCACCGGTCTTGCGCAGGATCTCTCCCTTGGGATCAGTGATCACCATGGAGCAGCCGGTACATAAAGTGCCTTTGCCCACCGTAATACGCCCGGACTCCAGCACATTGGGTACCGCATAGGTACGGGTCTTGCCAGCACCTGCGCCGCCCACAATAAGCACATTGGTGTTGTGCTTGTGCTTATAGCCATCCACCCCGATGCAGAAGTTGCGCGTCATCAGCAGGTTGGGGCCTTGGGTATCCCTGTAGCGACGGTTGAGCTCTTTGGCGTTTCCCCAGCGGGCAGAACCGTGTTCCTCCCCGGGGCGGGTGTTGCGGTGTTCACTGGATGCGACGAGGGCAATCACAGCATACAAGCCGGTGAAGATCAGCAGGAAGCGAGGGGTCTGCCCGCTCCACGCAAGAGGAAGCGGCTGCGCCAGCATCTCATTGCAGGCGCTCAGCAGGCCGGACAGATTCATTCCGGGCTGCCAGCGCATGGCCATGGCCGCTGCGGCCCACCAGATCAGCGGAAGAGGCAGCAGCCAGATCCACCAAGGGGTTGGCGTTTTCTGCAATCAGCGTTCAGCCTGTTTGTGACGGGCAGTGCTGCTTCGTTGCTGCAGCCGGCTGGCTTCCCAGTCTGTCCGCTTCTTCCACAGGGCAGGAAGGGCATGCGGCAAAGCCGGGTCCACTTCTGTGGTATCGATGGTGATCGTCTTGGCCAGTTCTTCAGCCAGATCCTCTTTGGGTTCGTCTTTGTGTTGAGCCGAAAAGAAATCCCTGGGGATATTGCTTCGATGCAGCCGGTATTCGATCTCGGTCTGCAGCATCTGGTGTTCCAGGTCTTGGTCAAACCCACCCACATCGTATCTCCGGATCAGCGCACGGTTCATGCAGATACGTTCCACCTGCTGCGGCAGATCCTTGCAATCCGGATAGCGGCGGCGCAGAGCCTGACCATCGGGGGCATCCGGTCTGAACAGAGCAAGATATTTCTTGCCGGTATAGGCATACATAGCGATATACCCGCAGAGTTCCCACTCGGCTTTCCCGAAGGGCACACGCATCCTGGCCAGACGGTCAGGGGCGACCAAGGCAGACAAATACACGGCCCGCCCCTGCATGACCAACCAGGCGCGAAAATCCATAAAGCGGTCATCGGAAGTGCCATAGTTGATGATAGAGGCCGCCGCACACAGCTTGGGTGTGTCGGCCAGCTGCATAAAGGCTTCCTGCAGCCGGTACCAGGCAAAGAATTCCCGGTCAGGCAGCTTGGTCAGTTCCCAAAACAGGGCCTCCATCATGGAGGCTTCATTCTGCGGGTCGGCCACCTGTTGGGCCCGTTCAATCAGGCTCCAGAAATCATCGGTATTCAAGAACATCCCTCCTTTTCGAATCGCTGCCGCAGGGCAGTAAAAAAGGCCCGCCCGGTGATGGGCAGGCCCTGTGCAGTTCTTTCTTCTTCCAAAGCAAAACGGACATCCAGTTGTCGGGCAGTGTAGTCGGCACGGAAAGGCTGCCAGGTATGGGCATCCATTTTCAGAAGCCGCTGCCAGAGATCCGGGCAATGTTTACGAAGCTTCCGCAGTTCCGGCAGCGGCTGCAAAGGGCAGCACCAGCAGGATACCCTCCGGAAAATCTTGTATAGCCCGCCCCAATCGAAGCCGCGGGCGTAACAGTAGTTGAGGCAGTCTGCTTCGGTCATCCTCCATTCCACCAACGGGTAGTGCAGGTCCTTGCAGCGATGTGCTTCATCCGCCGCAATGCCCACATACTGTACCAGATGATACTGCCTGCGCAGATCCCGCAGGTGCTTGTTGATGACGTGGGTTTTCAGGCGTCCGGTACACCAGCGGCAGGAATGGGAGGGCCAGCTGAGGCCCCGGTTCGTGACCAGACGGGCGGTAGACTTGGCGGTATACTCGTAGAAGTACTGTTCTGCCGTCATCGGGGCTTTCAGACGGGTAATGGGCCGCCCGATGTAGCGTTCCAGACTGGTCAGGTGATCGTACATCTGCGGAAATTCCCAACCGGTGTCACAGAACAGAATCTCATCGATGGGCCGGGCTTCCTCCAGAAGCCGAAGAAGCATTGCCGTCGAATCTTTTCCACCCGACAGCGATGCGATGGTATAGACAGGTTTCAGATTGTTGGGTTCCAACACCTCCTAAAAGAAAAATGCCAGGGAAAATTCCCTGGCAGGATACAGATGGTAATTCAGCGCGTATGACCGAAGAGATGGAAAGGCACTTTGGCCCGCAGCAGATTGGCAAGGGCCGCATCGGCGGCATCGGTGTAACCGCCACTGGCAATGCGCTGGTTGCGCAGATCATTGAGGGCATTCCTTGCCAGCAGGTATTCGGCATCCCCCAGGCGCAGACGTCCGGGGTCTGTTGCATCGATGCGCAGGATCAGCTGGCCGATTTCGGCATAGGGTTTGCCACTGGCTTTTTTCTCCCGATACTGCGCATGGAGTGCGCGGATGAGAACACTTTTATCGTTCCGGTCCATCTTCATTACACGTTCACTCATAAGGGGATGCCTCCTTTTCTTTCTGGTGGTTTCTATTACGGAAACCATACCACAGCTATCCTTGAATAGCTATCCCTCAAATGAAAACAAACGGAAAACTTTTACCCGCGGATCGGACCGTCGCGGTGGATTCGGATGGGCGATCTGGGCATAGGCGAATGTTCCTTGCGGGCGGCCAGAATGGCGCGGATCTCGCCCAGTTCCAGTCGAACGCTGGGACGTTTACCCCGGGCCCGCACCTGGTCGGCGTGGAATCCGGGCCACATAGGCGGCGATTTCTCGCTGCTGTTCGAGGAAGGCATGGACGGAGGGGCGGTTTCCGGCTCCGTCTGGTGACGGGCCGGGAAAGGAAAAACCGGCGGTGCTTCCTCCTTCTGAGGCTCTTTCTGCGGAGTGTCCGGTGCTTTAGTGGGCATAGCCTCCATGTCCTGCGCCACCTCGTCCACCGCTTCTGCCATGCCGGTGTCCACCACATCCAGCTGCAGGCGGTCAAAGATCCGATTCACCTTGGAGGCGTCATCGGCCAGGATTGCGATCTCGATATGGTCGGGATCGGTTTTGTCCCGCATGGGGACAAACAACAGACCGTGCATCTTCGCTTCATGGGCGAACTCCCGCATCCGCTCTTTCTCCACCGAGAAGAACTTCAGCGGCTTGCCTTCCCGCAGCAGGCGGACCAGTCGGGTTTTGCCGTGGGTCTTTTTCTGATCCTGAAGCACCGCGGCCACAAACTTGGCAAAGGTAATCGCCGCCGATCCCGAAAGACGCAGGGCAACCTCGGTGCCCTCCAGCGAGTAGCGAACAACCTGATCTGCCGGTTCTGCACCGTAGTTCATCTGGCTTCTCCTTTTCGCTGATGCGTTTCTTTGTCCTTCGGACGGCTGATCACCTCGAAGGAATCAGTTCCGGGCAGAAGGCTCAGAGCGCGTCCGTTGTCCCAGTTCATAACCAGCTGACCCGCATCATCCACGGCCACCACCGTGCCGGTCGTACCGGGCGGAATGGGCTGGGGATCGTCGGGCATATTCAGCAACCGAACACGGGTGCCGGGCGGGTAGTGATCACGGGCGTATTGGACCCGGTAATTCCATTGATTCGCGTTCATGGGCATTACTCCTTTCTTGTTCGGCACGGCGTTTTTCTTCTTCCTGGCGCTGTGCCATTTCCAGCGAATGTTCTTCGATTCTTTTGCACAATTTGATGGTCTTGCGCAGTTCCCGCAGACGTTGGGTGAGCAGCGGGATTTGGTCACTTTTCGGATCGGTCTTGTACAGGCGATTGCGCTCTGCGTTCAGCTGCCGCACCTCCGCTTCCGTTTGGGCACGGAGATCTCGCAGCTGCGCCAGAGTGCGGATATCCCGGTTCATCAGAAATTCGTACTGTTCAATTCGCTTGTCGAGTTGACGAATCTCCTCCCTCACGGCCGGGGATGGATGCCACGGCTTGCGGCGGAAAACGCCCAACATATACAGTTCCCGATAATAGAAAACGCGCAAGCCTTTGAGCTTGCGTGCTTTCTGGTAGGTCCCGTGCAGCCGGGCATGATGGACGTGTGGTTCGGCCGGGTAGCTTTTCTGCGAATAGAGGATGCGCTGTTTGATGGCCTCCGGGGTATACTGCTTTCCCAGTGTTTTGAAACGAATCGGACGAGATTTTCCGGGCGGCTGCAGCGTAGGATATTTCCGATTGAAACGGAAGGTGTATCCTTTCTGACTTAAACACTGCAGAAATTGCCGCCAGGTCAAAGCCTGTGAGATTGCTTCATTCACGTCCTGGCGCACCATAGATGTCCAGTTTGGACGATTCTCCTGTTCGTCCAACCAAACGTGGTACGGCATGGAGGACTGTTCACTTTCTTGGGTCTCAATGATGGAAAGTCCATATTTTCTGCAGAGCGCATCGGAACGGGCCCGCACCTCGGTATAGTAGGACTTGGCATTGCTGTGGTATTTCCGGCCATTGTCCAGAGCCACCGAACACCACACAATGTGATTGTGATAGTGCTTGGTATTGAGGTGGGTGGTAACCACCGCCTGAAAACGGCCTTGCAGCAGCTGCTCGGCCAGCTCCACCCCGATCTGGTGAGCCAGATCCGGCGTGACTTCTCCTTTGGCGAAACTCTGGACAAGGTGGTATCCCTGCACACCGTCTGTTTGCTTCCAGCGCTGTACCGTATCCCGCATATCCTCGAAGGCGGTTTCACATACACAACTGAGTCCGGTTTCAAAACAATCCGACTCCGTCTTATCCCGGTTGAGAGCGTAGTCCACTGCGTCCTGCAAAGACTTGGGACCGCGTGTTGTCTTGGTTTTATCCCGCACATAGTCCACCGCTCGGTCCAGGCGGCGGACGGGGATAATGGATGTATAGGCCATAGCTCATCTTCCTTCCTCCCTGGTTTTTCGGGGAGTTTTCCGTTTGGGTTGCGGCACTTCTTCCGGCAGACACGGATGGCTGATGTTGCGGTAGTCCATGTTGAAGAAGATACCACGCAGCTTGCCCGGGAAGTGGTTTTCCTTGGCGATCTTCTCCGGCGTTCCACGGCTCTCGATGTAATCGTGGGGGCCGCCATACATGCGGGTCACCATCTCGTCCTTTTCAGGGTCATAGGATATAAAACGCAGATCAAAGCACACCGTCGACAACTGCATCCCTACAAAGGACGCGAAGTGCTGTCGGCGGTTTTCCTGCTCAGTCAGCGGAGGATGTGCATCTTCCGAAGGCTGCAGCTGCAGCGTAGTGGTACAGACGTTGGTCCAGTACTCCACCGGCAGATCAGCCGGCAGGTTCAGGTTGGTGTGGTCTGGGACATAGGCCATATAGTAGCGCTCGGCGTCCGGCTCTTTCCCCACCAGAATGCCGTCCTTGCTGATTTCGCTCACCACCAGAAGGCAATTCCATTCTTTTTTCTTCACGTCAAATCCCATGTACCGCTGTTTGGCGCGGATGACAACGGGCGGTCTGCGAAAGTCATCATTCACAAAAAACTGGTAGTCGGCATCACTCAGCACCAGAGCCCGCTGTATGGAGAACTTCTGCGGCTTACTCATGAACGGCGAAATATTCTGAAGTTCAGTAACATCCAGTACACCGGATACAAAATTGGCGGTTTCCTGATATTTCTTTACCATTGATTTTTCACCTCCTTCCAGATTTCCTGGGAGATTCGAATCATCTTATCTACACTTTCCTGACCGGCCACACCGGTACTGTTTGCCCGATGGGCCACTTGGTTGGCGTTGTTGCAGAGTCCGGACACTTTTCGCAGCAGGTCCTCATGATGGGTACAGGGACGCGGACGAATGGTTTCACCCATAATCAGCGCCCGCAGCAACTTTTCACGAGATAACCCGCTTTGTGCTGCCAGCCGGTTCAGATGCTTCAGTTCATTCTCGGTCAGCCGAAGGGGAATAACGTGGCGGCGCTTTCGTCCGGTCACCGGACGGCATCCGGATGCCCGATCCGAATTTCCGGGTTGTGGCACGCCTCGAGGGTCACCTGCTTCTTCGGTACCCCCGCAAGATCCAGAAGTGTTTTATCCGGCAGATAGGCACCGAACATCTGCGCGGCCACCCTGGTCAGGAGAATTGCCTCTTTTTCGGATACCGCGGTAACCAGAGAACAATGGAAGGCCCCGTACACCGTATCGTATCCTTCCTTGGGAATGTCGGTTTCAAAGGCATACCGCTGTCCCAGGGCGCTGCAGAACTGCCGGTAGTCTTTGGGCGAGAGCTCCAGCAATTCTTCTGTAACGAAGGGGTACGGCACGCCCTCCGCTGCTTCTTCTTTCAGCCGTTCCAAGTCGGTCACCAGCGGGTAAAATTGTGCCCGCATCTCAAATCCACTCATGGTTTTCACCTGTTCCTTTCCCTAGATAATCAAAGCGTCGCTGATCCCGTTCATGCAAAACACTGTTAATGGCCCACCTTACGAAGCACCCTTTCCGCGGGGGACTCTTCGACTACGTCGCCGGTTTCAAGATACAGTATGCTGGATTTGGGAATATACTTGTAGCCATCAAACGCGTTGCCAACCGTAAACACATCCGTGGGCGCAGCCTTTCGGACTCGGGTGACAACACTTTGGTCATTGGGCGTCTCATAATCCTCACTACAACGGATGATGGTTCCGTCCAGCAAGTGAATGAGATACTCCTGCAGCATTATGACGTCTTGTTCCATTTGTATACCTCCGGTATTCTTTCTTCTTGTACTTTGGCGGCACCGCGCTTGCAGGCCGTCGGGGGTTTGGGGCACACCCCAAAAATCTGCGTTTGGATATCCAAACGCTATGCTTGCAAAACCGTCTGCCAGCAGGTGAGAGGCCGTCCCCTCCCCTCTCAGTCGGTGAGGATTTCTCCTTTTTCGGCAGCCTGCAAAACGCCATCCAACGTGGTGAGGACCTTGCTGTATTTCCTGGCAAGGCCCACTTCCGCGTTGGTAGTCGCATCCGAATGCTTGCCGCAAACCACCAACACTGTGCAGCGGAGCAGTTTGTCCCGCACAATTTCGTTGAAAGCATGGCGTTCATCAGGGTTTTCCAGCACAATGAACTGTCCGTCCTGCAAACGAGGACAGACCGGCACATACCCGCACTGAAAAATCGTGCGGCAATAGCCGCGCAAAGTCTTGGAATTGGTGTCATTGGTGGCACACACATAGGCCCAGGGACGTTTCATATCAGTTCTCCTTCCAAAAATGAGGCGGAGTGAATCATGCTATGATTCACTCCGCTGTCGGTTTATGTTACGTTCAGAAAAAGTGAATCATAGCATGATTCACTTTTGGGATTCGAGCGCCTGCTTCACACGCTGGGTACCAAGCTGGAAGTAGGTGGCGGAGAGCTCGACGCCTACCGCTTCATAGCCTTCCTGGACCGCAGCCAGAATGGTGGTACCAGAACCGGCAAACGGGTCGAGGATTCGACCTCCCGGTTCACAGATCTGCACCACGTCCCGCATGAGTTGCAGGGGCTTTTCGGTCACATGAATGCGGTTGGCGGGGTTGGCCTGACGGAATACCCCCGGCAAACAACCCACATTGCGCTCCAGCGGCATCTTGCCGTTGGAACCCCAAACGATAAACTCCGCCTGCTGGCGAAACCTCCCCCGCTGCGGGCGGCTGGACGGCTTATCCCACACTGCGATTCCGCGCCAGATCCACCCGGCCCACTGCAGGGCATCGGTCATGGAGGGCAGCTGCCGCCAGTCGATGAACAGACAGATGGGCGCGCCGGGCTTGCAGGCAGCGCGCACCATCTGAAGCCATTCGCACGTCCACCGGGTCCAGCTGCGTTGATCCATCTGGTCACTGTCAAAATCCGGCAGTGCCTTGTCGCCGCGCAGACTGCTGTACTTCTCAGTGGTCGAGCGGTTCTTGGCCGTCTGGCTGGCACCACCGCTGGCATAGGGCGGGTCGGTAATGACGGCATCAAAGACGGCTCTGGTCATGTGCGGAACGATGTGCATGACATCGCCATGCAGAATCGTCCAGCGGTCATCTCCGAAATGCTCGGGCATAGTAAAATCGTCGGAAGAAAACAAAGTGGTTTGCTGGAGGGTATTCGTCAAAAGCATCATCCTTTCTATGGTTTAGCGTTCAGGTGCTCTAGGCGGCTTGACCTGCTCAATGCTGTACAGCCGCACATGGGTCCCGTTGATGGCCAGGACACTGTTGGTAGGGTTATCCACCGTATTTCCCGGCAGAATAAAGGCATCCGCAGCCAGATAAACAGCACCGGCCACGACTCCCATCACGGTGGCATGGCCTTCCACGAGAGGGACTGCTCCGGTGATCTGGTTTTTCCGAATAACGGCATCACCGCAGACAACAGCACCTTCCTGCACCGTTCCGCCGGACACCACCGCACGGTCACGGATTCGGGCCTGGCCGCCGATTTCAGCTTCATTGGAAACGAGGGCCGAACCGCTTACCCGGGCCTGTCCGGTCAGGAAGGACCCGGTTGTCACGAAGGCACTTTCACAGCAGATGGCATCCCCGTAGATCCAGGCGCCATCGTTTTCCTGGGACAGATTTTCCTCGCTCTGGACATAGCCGCCCAGGGTACCAGGGCCAACGTTTTCGCTTACCCGCTGCAGGGCCCGGATGCGGTGCAGGCTGGGATCTTTGGGATGCGCGATGTCGGTGATCTCATACTTCTTCGAAGGCGTGACTTCTTCCACCGTGAAGTCGAAGTCGTGATCCTGCCAGAAATGCACATACAGCAGGCCATCTTCGGTTTCGATTTCCCGCTGCTCGAAGCCCTCGCCCCAGCCGTCTGAATACTGTCCGGTCAGGTAGTCCATGAGCTTGTCCCAGCCAGGTGCCGAAAGATCCTCATCCGCCCGCACCGTGGTACAGCCATAAAGCCGCCCGTTCCAAACTTCCACCGAGGGGACCAGACTCCGAACGTGCTGCTTAATGTAATCGCTCTCATCGAAGTATTTCATGAGATCTTCGGTACCGTTGTCGGTGTAAGCCTTGACTGCCTTTTCAATTTCCTCCGCATAGAGCAGCAGTTCTTCGCCGTTGTATTCGTCGGCGGAATCCTCGTATTCATACTCTCCGGCCTGGTACAGTTCACCAGTCAGCGGAGAGTACATTTTGAAAATGCGTTCACTCAATCGCATCACCTCCGTTATGGTCATCGCGCCAACTCGGTGCGATGTTGGGTACAGGCACATCTTGCCTGTTTGATTTGTTTGGCGAGGTCGGCATAGTCGCCGCCCTCGATCTGCGGCAGGCACAGGGACACTTTGTACTTGCTGCCGAGATTGCGGGCAATGGCAAGCGCCGCATGGCGGCCCGGCTCATCATTGTCCATGCACAGTTGGATGGTGTCCACATCCGGGTGCTGCCGCAGGAACTCCACCAACGCCACCGGCGTCTTGATCTCCACATTTTCTTCTTTCGGAGCATAGATGCCGCCCAGCGAGAGGCGGTATTTGTCTGCGGTATTATCGGAGAGAGTCATCTCAGCCATGGCATCAATGGCCGCCTCAAACACTGCCACCGTGGTGGAAGGATGCAGCGGCGGAATGCAGAAGCCATACCGCTTGTCGCTGCCCGGCGTTTCAGCCTTAAACGGACGCCCTTGGCTGTAGGTGCCGCGCAAAGCTGCGTACCGTGCTGTGCCGTTTTCATCCTTGCCGATAAACACACAATTGTGATACGGCAGGCTCTCATAGACCAGTCCACGGTCCACACAGTAACTGAGCACCACGGGGGAAATGCCTCGCCCGCAAAGGTACGCCACAACCCGGGCATTGTTGTGGGCAGCAGGCGGAAGAGAGAACTCCGGGCGCTTCTGCTCCACCGCCTCATGAGCGACAGGGATGTACCCAGGTACCTCATCACACAGCATCCGCACGGCTTCCACAAAACCACACTGCTCCACATGGACGAGATAGTCCAGGGCAGACTTGCCTCCGATCCCACGGCTTTTCCAGTGCCAAACGCTGGATTCCCCGTTAATTTTGAAGCTATCGTGACTGCGCAGCTCGAACTCGCCGCGGGCGCTGCTCTTGACCAGATCTGTGGAACGATACCGCCGCAAAAATTCAATGGCCGTCATCTTTTTGGCGGCGGCGATCTGTTCCTTACTGACGCCGGGCATCAGTCGATGGTGGCCAGCAGCAGACCGATCTTATCCACCCGTTCCCAGGGGAAGTCTTCACGTCCGAAATGTCCGCCGACGGCAGTGCGGGCATACATCGGCTGCTGCAGCTGGAGGGTTTCGATCATGCCTGCCGGGGTCAGGTCGAACACATGGCGAACTGCTGCGGCCAGGCAATCGTCCTCGCAGTAGGTTCCGGTGCCGAAGGTGTCCACCGTGACCGCCATGGGCTTGGCCATGCCGATGGCATAGGTCAGGGCCACCCGGCACCGCTCCGCAATGCTGGCGGCCACAAGGTTCTTGGCAATGTACCGGGCCATGTATGCGGCGGTGCGGTCGATTTTGGTGGGATCCTTGCCGGACAGCGCCCCGCCGCCCTGGCTCACAAACGGTCCGTAGGTATCCACCATGAGCTTGCGGCCCGTCAGACCGGTGTCGGCTTCCGGGCCGCCCACCACGAAGCTGCCGCTGGGATTGAGGATGACTTCCATCTGATCATCGGCAGGCATCCCTTTGAGGGCAGGCAGAATGATCTGGGCAAAGATATCGGCCTGGATCTCCTCGATGTGTACCCCCGCCTCGTGCTGGACCGACAGCAGAATCTGGGCCACTCGCACCGGTTTATCATCCTCATACTCCACGACCACCATGGCCTTGCCGTCGGGGCCGATGCCATGCACCGCCTCAGTCATGCGGGCCAGGGTTAGCAGGCTGGTAAGACGATGGGCTATGACCACGGGCATGGGCATCAGTTCGGGCGTTTCGTTGCAGGCGTACCCAATCACGATGCCCTGGTCACCGGCACCGATGGCCTCGTCATCTTCGGGGCTGTCCGCGGGCACTTCCACTGCTCCCGCGATGTCCGGGCTCTGAGGATGCAGATAGCAGTCGACCTGGAAGCCCTTGGGGTCATACCCGACGCTGTTCAGAACGTCCCGGGCAATGTTGAACACGTCGGGATTCGCTTCGGTAGTGATCTCTCCGGCCACAATGATATGACCGCGGGTGGCCATGACCTCACAGGCGACACGGCTGGCGGGGTCACCGGCCAGACACGCGTCCAGAACATTGTCTGCGATGAGATCGCAAAGTTTGTCGGGGTGGCCTTCGGTGACAGATTCGGCAGAATAAAAAGTTCGCATAGCTTTCTCCTTTGTTTGTTGATATGAGTGGTAAAACAAAAAGGCGCACAGCCGGGAGGGCTGCGCGCCTGGTAAAAAGCATATTGGATCATGGCTTATCGCTCTTTGTCATCCCGATTTTTTCGGGGCCGGGTAATGCGTCCTTGTTCATCAATGTCAGGAAAATGAGACACCAGCTTATCCCATCCGACAGTCAGCCCATACAGCATGGCTGTTTGCTGCTGTTTGGTAACGCCCATAGCGGCGTTGAGTCGTTCCGCATAGGTCTTGGCATCGATGCCTTCCGGTGGAGAGTCGATCTTCCAATATCCCTCTTTCCCATACTGGACGAGCATTACATGGTCGACTCCTTCAACCGTACAGAAGCTCAATTCCGGCAGGTTGTGCCGGATTTCAAAATCCAGCTTGACAGACTCAGGCGTATTCGGAAGGTCGGGGTTGGTATACGGCACCTGCATCAGACCGCCGCGATATGGGACAAACAGCTGGGGTTTGAAAAACATGGCTGTGTACCGATCCACCTGCTCATTGGTCAGGCTGCAGAAGTCATCCTGCGTGAGACCGACCACAAAGAAGGTTCCGGCAATAACATCATAGTCCCCCAGCATCCGGTTCAAGGGTAGTCCCTCCAGCTTGCCTTCATCATTGCAGACGATGCAAGCGTTATCCTGCCAGGGGTACACACACTCAATGAGTCCGCCAACGATGGCCTGTTCTGCTGCCAGACTCTTTTCGATTTCCTCTTCCCGGGGATACTGTCCGGGTTCAACGATCAGTACTTTCATATTCTCTCCTCATATTGGGGATCGTCCTCCGGAGAAGGCTCCTCGGCATGACGGCGTTTGTAGAGCAGAACGCCAAAAGCAATGCTGGCAGCACCAGCCAAGGCAACCAACAGCCCCAGCGGCGTGTTATCTCCTGTCTGGGGCAGACTTGCAACCGGTTTGGGCGTGGGTACCGGGGTGCTCACCGGCTGCTCCGGTGTGGGTGTCGGAGACGGCGTGTCCGGGGTATCGGGGCTGGGCGCATCACGCATGACCACCATGCCGTCCTCCAGCTTTTCCCAGTGGTCAAAAATCAGCCAATTCTTGCCGGTACAGACATAGACATCCACCGCGTTGAGCAAGTCGCCGTTTTCCTCCTTGCGCTGCACCAGCTTGAAACGGATGCTTTCTGCCAGTTCGTACCCGTTGGGCGCTGCGGTCTCCACCAGCGTGTATACCGTATCAAATTCCAGTCCGCGGATTTCGGTGGGCGTATCACCGCTGACCCACTGACGCACAACATCACCATCCTTGTCCTGAATGGTAAGGGTTGCACCCGGCAGTTCCTCATCCCCTGTCATCTTCCGTTTGCTGACGAAGAAGGAAGTAGCGTCATTCTCAAAGGTGTTTTCCATCTCGATCACGGGTGTTTCTGCCCCCTGATAGACGAACTCGAACTCCTGATCGGGTGCATCCAAGTAGTATCCCTGGGGCGGGCGCAGCTCCACGATACGGTATTTGCCGCTGTTGGCGGTGGTATTTTCTGGGATATGAACACCTTCCATACCATAGAACTCACCACGCATGGGAAAATCACAGGTGAAGGTGGTATGGCCGTTTTCATCTGTGGGAGCCGAAGTAGCGATGAGATCACCGGCCCGGAACAAGAGGTCACCGGTTGCGCTGTAGATGTCATCCACCGTAATGAGGTTATAGACGGCACCGGCAACCAGTGCTCCAGTTTTGATGTCCTGCTTATAAATGTCCAGCTGGGGCTTTACACGTTCATTGTGGCACTTCAGGACCTGGGCATCGATCTGCGCGGCGCTCGCATCCTTTACATTGATGATTTTATAATTGTCAGTTTCCGAAGCGGAACCATCGCCGGGATTACTGGTGACGGTCTTTGCCAGAACCACATCATTGGTCTGTTTGTCCCAGACAAAAGTCACATCGTAACTTTGCTTGGTGCCAACAAAACCATAAGGAGCACCGGTTTCTTCGATATGGTAACTGCCCAGCGGCAAGGTCACCGTAACTTCACCTACGGTACCATCGTGGATTACACTCAGGAAATCATAGGTGGAATTGGTGCGCCCCGGGGCTAAGGCAGCAATATCGCTGGTGCCGTCGCCGGTGCGGACAACTGCCACCACATCGCCTTTGGCATACCAAAGAGTTCTGTTCCCGTTGGCATCCGTCTGACGGTCCTGCGTGTAGATGTCCTCATTGGCCGTGATGGTATATTCGGCATACGGGATGGGACGTTCCTCATACACAAAGTGGCCGGGACGGGCTTCGCCGGAGAATTCCGGGTCAAAGGTGCCACCCTCGTCCTCCTGCCAGCCGGTCAGGACTTCACCCGTTTTACGGATGGCCAACCGCCCCAAGGTCTCATGGTTGATGTACTCCTGGGTAAGGATATACTCATCCATGTCGTTGACAGCATTGCCAACCACTTCCCACGCCGAGTCGGAAGAGATCTCAAACTCCACCGAATACTGCTCATCGTTGAAGAAGCCGTTGGGGCCTTCCAGCTCCACGACCTCATATCGGCCCAGGGGCAGTTTTTCGGGGGTTTTCATGCGGCCCTCGCTGTCGGTATAGAACACGTTGGTTTTCTCGGTTGGATCACCGCTGCTGGGATCGACCATAGACAGGCGCTCTTTGGTTCCGTCCTCATGCAGCATATAGATGGCGAAAGAGGTGTTGGCCAGTTTGACTGCCTTGCCGGTCTCGGCATCCACCTTGACCAGTTTCAGATAACCTTCCATCTCCTCGTCGAGGATATTATAAGTCAGATAGCTGTTGCTGGGCTCGGTCACACTTCCGTTGGGCTGGCACATGACGCTCTGCGGAGTAGTGCTATCCACCGTAAAGCCAAAGGGATCGCACTGGAACACGTCCTTGGGAATGGTGGACTCCACGACAAGATACTGCCCATAGGGAAGGCCAGTCACTCGGAACACACCTTCCTCGTTGGTAAAGATCTCTTCGAGACGGTACTCACTGGTCGTGCCGGTGGGCACCCAGCCGAGACCGCTCCCGTTGGCATTGTCGCCTGCTTCTGTCAGAGTCGCATTGTAGACATACACCAGATCGGTGTCGCTCTCAAACATCCGCGCTACGGCTTGACTCTCCTGACTGAAATCATATTTGAGGGTTTCGTTATCGTAATTGTCCTTGCGGTAGGCGTCCAGTACGCTCTGGATGTTGTAGCTACCGTCCGGGTTGCGGGCAAACTGATCTGCCTTGCTCAGATCGGGGATGCGGTAAATGGTGAAGCCTGCACCTTCCAGCTTGGGAGCGGGGCTGCCCGGGCCAGTGGTGCTCACCAGCTTGCGCAGTTCGAAGCCGCCCTTCAGCACTGCATCCAGGCTGTGCTCATTCCCACGGATCACATACCCGGACTCATCGCCATAGGACAGGGTCTGATAGTGGTTGATCTCATCGCAGAGGTACCCCTCAGCGTAGCTCAGGTAGTAGCCATCGTAGGTTTTGCTGCCGTCCAGCGCACGGCCCTCTGCCACAGCGGAATATAGATTCTTATAGATATAGTCGGTATACTCACCATCGGACTGTTCCAGGGGAGAATACTGGCCAGTCGGCTCCAGCTTGCGGTTCAGTTCCGGATACTGTCCGGTGATGTAGAACTTGCTGTTGGTATCCACCGGCAGGACAATGCCGGTAGCACGTTCAACCAGATAATACCGACCAAGATAAAGGTTACCGAACACCAGCTTTCCATCCTTGATCTCGGCGCTGGCCACCAGATGGTCTTTGGAAAGGATGGGAAGGTAATTCTCGTCCCAGCCATTGTTGGTACGCACAGTGGTATGCCAGATAGGCTTGCCACTACTGTCCACAATCTTACCGTAGTCAACCACACCGCTCACGCCATCGGGATGGAGAATATCCTCAGCCGCGTAAAGGTCGTACACGGCCCCTTCGATGCTGGCTTCTCCGTGGGGTGCAGTACCGGATACTGCAGAGCTGCTGGCGCTGCGGGGTGTATTCTGTCGCAGCTGATCCAGATCTGATTTCGTCAGAATAATCTCGCCCAAGACGCGATCATTCTGGAAGTTGCCATCCTTCGGAGTCATCGTGTAGCTGTCCTCGTTGTTTGCGAGGCCGGTGCTGTCGGTCTTATAGACACGGGTAGCATCTTTCTTTTCATCGCTGATCGTCACAGTGGCTTCCACACCGCCGGAGGTCAGCAATTTTGTGCCGCCAGTGTATTCGAAGGCGATGTCGGCATTGTAATCTGCATTGTCCAACCAGATCACACTGCCGTCATCGTCCTTCGTGATAACAATGGAATACGCACGCTTACCCAAGGGGGTTCCTGCAGTGCCGGGATGTTCCACATCCGTCCAGTCGCCGTAATAGCCGGAGGGGGCGCGTGTTTCCACGATGATGAACTGGCCCTCGTTCCGCTGGGTATAGTACATCTTCCGGCTGGTGTCAAACTCCGTTCCATATTTCATGTCGTTCACAACGGAATAGGTTCCGTCAGGATTTCGTTCCACTCGATACTTGTTGTAGCCGCCATAGGGAATGTACCGCTGGGTGACGGTGTCCCACTCGTAGACCTCATACAGTGCATCCCCGGCAATTTGCTCGCCGGTCTCGCTGTCCACCTTTTTCAGATTGACCTGCAGGCTCCACTCGTCATTCTTCATGACGTAGCCGTTGGAACTGTCGGCAGGCACGGTGATGGTCTGGTGGCTGCCAAGACTGCCATTGAATTCCTCGAAGCCATACGGGATCTCCACTTCATCGTAAGAGAAGCGGATGGTTGCCAGTTCAGCACGGGCGGCTGCAATCGCTGCATCCACCATTCCCTGAGCCTCGTTCTTCAGCTGCGAAATGGCGGCGTTTTTGGCTGCTTCTGCCGCCGCATCCGCTTCGGCCTGGCTGTTGTAGGGGCCTTCCTGGCCGCTGAGTGTTGTGGTGCTGGTTTTGCTGACTTCATAGTGCACCGTCCAACTCACCGTGCCGTCACCGCCATTGTTCTGGTAGTTGTCATCGTTGGTATGGCCGCTGGTGGTGATGGTCTGCGCACCGGCGGGACTCATCTGCCAGCTGCCGCCGTCGATACTGCCGCCGGTTTTGGATGGCGTAATGGTAATTTTGGCACCATCCACCTTTTCGCCGGTCTCCAGCTGCTGTTTGTCTGCATTGCCTGTGAAGGTCAGGTCGAAGTTGCCGCTGGCAGACTGAGAAGGCGCTTCCCAACTGGCAAAGTATTCTTCCGATTCTCCCGGCTCCGTAGGCAGATCCGCCGGGGCGTACCGTGTCACCACGTTTTGCCAGCCCGGTTCTGAAGCCGCATAGACATACGCACTGCCGGAATCGCTCGCTTCCCCTCGATGTTCCCAGACGTATCTCTGCACATCAAGTTTGCTGGTGCAGCCAGCTGCTGCCGCTTTATCCAGCAGGTCCGTTGTGCCGTAATAGGTCCAATACACACTCGACGAAGGGCGCCCATTGAGCCCTTCATCCATGCAGTAACTCTCGTTTTCGCCTTCAAAGGTAATCAGCCACTCGCCGCCAACCTGGGATACGTCGGTGATGTGGTATTGTGCAGTAGCTCCAGCTTGTGCAGCCCGAAACAGTGTTGGGGTAGCCTTCATCGTAATGTTCGCGTTCCGGGTCACCTGGGCTCCAGTCTGATCCTCATAGGTGGCCGTCACCGTAAAGTCAGTGTCCGATGTCACATACAGCATCCAGGCGGACCGGCTTTCCTGCTGGAACGTGCGCTTCCATTCCTGCCCTGACAGTTCCCGACCGCGTGGGTCACAGAATTGGGCAGACTCATCCAGCTTGACTGTCACACTGCTGCCCTGTGCAGGTCCATCCACCTGCAGCAGAAGCGGGACAATCTTACCGGCTGCAATCTCAGCATGAGCAGTTTCCGTTTCGAACAGGCTCTCATCAATATTTCCGTTTTCAGATCCAGAGTAGTCGGAGTCCAGAACGGTCAGACTCAGCCTTGCAGATTCTGCCGTTTCAGGTGTAGCAGTTTGTTCTTCGGCAACTGTCGTTTCTTGCTTCGGCTGTTCTGCCATAGCAAAGCTCACGCCGCTTCCTGCAGCGAAAATCAGCACCGCCAATGCTGTGCAGAGCAGCCGAATCCAGTTTTTACGGTTCATATCTAACCTCCCAGTTTACGGAAAACAGAAAGCCCTCTGCATTTTCTGCAAGAGGACTTTTCTCATGATAGGCGGTTCGACCGCCCGGATTTTCTCTGATACTATCCACTCCTTTTCTTTATCTCTGCATCAGCTGGATTTCCACTTCGATCAGCCGACGCCCGATGGCCTCCACCACATTGACCGTCACGCCATTTCCGGCCTGTTTGTAGATCTGATTGTCGCTTTGAATGACCAGTACCTTGTCGATGCGCTCATCTGTCCAGCCCTGCAGACGCAGGCACTCCCGTGGAGTCAAACGACGGATACGCCCATTGTGCAGCACCCCGGAAGCCTCCCTCTTGTGCTTGCGAATCCCGCCATTCTGCTTTGCGGTCAGGCAGCGGGCAATCTCGGTGGTTTTCGGATCACGGTTCATGTCGATGAAGCATGGTGTCCCTTGGGTTGATTCGGTGGTGAGGGTGTGGGCAATTTTGTGTCCCACCCTACCGCGACGGGTGTTGGTGCTATAGTAACTGATGTCGATGCTGTCCCCTTCATAGGCCATCTTGTAGCCTTTTCGGGTCGCTTCTTTGATGGGCAATCCGACAGCATACAAACCGGTGCGTCCTCCAAATCCTCCCGCATGAGCAGCCAGTGTACAGCTTATTCCGTCGGGGGAATAGATTCGTTCTCCCTGGGTGCCTGGTCGAACTTGTGCAAGAGCATTTCCTGCTGCTGTGGTGAAAGGAAGTATTTTTCCTCTACATCGAGCATCAAGATATCCGACAAGGTACACCCTGCGGCGGGACTGGGGAACACCGAAATCTTTGCTGTTGAGCACCTGCCATTCCACACCATACCCCAGTCTGTCCAGCGTATGGAGGATCGTCGCAAACGTCCGTCCGCCCTCATGAGAAAGCAGGCCGGGTACGTTTTCAAACAGCAGATAGCGAGGCTTCCGGGCTTCAGCCAATCGGGCCAGCTCGAAGAAGAGAGTGCCGCGGGGATCTCCGAACCCTCGTCGGTTGCCGGCAAGGCTGAAAGCCTGGCAAGGAAATCCTCCGCAGAGCAGTTCGAAGTCGGGCATTGTATCGGGATCGGCTTTTCGGGCATCGTCAATGAACCACTCTCCCTCCGTGTCAAACAGAGCGCGATAGCTGCGGTCGGCGTATTTGTCGATCTCACAGTGTCCCATGCAAACAAAATTGCCGGCTCTGGTCAGCCCCTCCCGGAAGCCACCCATGCCGGCAAACATATCAATATAGTGAATGGTCTTACGCATCCTCTCCTTTCCTGATGATCGTGTTGTTATTTAGAGCACAAGCAAAGGCATCCCTCCCTTCAAATGGACACGAAAAAAGCCCTGCAGGCGGTTAACCTGCAAGGCTTTAGGACGTAGTTGCGTAACCTAGTCAGTCGCATAGAGAAGCCAAAAAGTCAAGGGTTTGCTTCGGTACCTCTTTCTCCTCAGCTGATTGCGGAGGTATTTGAGTCACACCAACTTGCGCGAATTCTTCATGGATTACTTCCCGCAAAATCTGTTTGAACGCTTCCCGCTGTTCTTCGGCCAGGATTGCCCTGACCAGAAAATCTTTGCGCTGGTTTGCCGGCATCTGCTGCAGACAGGTCCAGGCTCGCCGATGGTCCGGGATACTGAGCTGCGGCCGGAAAACGTATTGTGGCCGTTTCACCCCTCATTCACCGCGCCCTGAACGCGACCCAAGGCGCGCTCAAAACCGATGGCGTTCACCCGGTCGTCCAGCAGCGGAATCACGCGGCACAAGCCGTCTTTGGGGCTGATGTGGCGGTTCACGATACAGGCCCCGCCGCCCAGCATGACCAGCGGCATAGCGTGAAGATCGAAGCCCGCTTCCATGACTACGGAGAACAAGCGCTCGGTATACATCCGCCCCTGTTTGTTCACGATGCTGCGTACCTCATCCGCCAGGCTGCAGGGCTGCCCTGCCAGTATCTGCTCGATCTGGGCGTCGGTGAGCGAAAGGCCGGTTTCCTGGCGGACCCGCTCCCGGATCTCGTCAATACAGCGGATCATCCCCAGTTCCAGGCTGTGCGCCGTTTCCGCTACCGGCAGGGCGTTGTCGATCCGCATCAGATCCACTGTCCAGCCGCCAATGTCCATGAGCAGCAGCGACGGTTCGTCGGTCAGCAGGTCCGGCTCAGCCATCAGGGCGGCAAAGCCCTGGGGAAACAGCTGAACATCCGCGATGGTGATGCTGTATTCCACACCCTCGTAGCGGAACTGAACCGGCTGGGAAGGACGAAGCAGATAGCTGCGGAACTTCGGCTTGTCCCGGCCATAGCTGGTCAGCGGCAGGCCCGCCGCGATCCGGACCGTACACTCGGTGGGAGCACCTCGGCTGCGAATTTCCTGCGCCAATGCAGCCAGTGTCAGCAGGTAGTAGTTGTCGTTGATTGTTTTGTCACGCTGAATCGGTTGCCGTCCGCTCCCGCAAACAAAAAAGCACCCGCCAGACTCAAGGAGTCCCTGGCGGGTGTAAGGTTCGTGGCTACCGTAGGCTGTAAGACCAGCTGGGAAAGAGCAGTGCCGCGTTTTGATGGCGTAGTAGCCGTGATCGATGCCAATGTTCATGGTTTTTGCCTCGCTTTCGTTTTTCGTTGAGATTTGCGGATCTATGTAAACGGCGGGTAGATAACTTTTCTTCCCAGCCGGTAAGTTTATACTAGGGGGAGAGGTGTGGAGAGGGGGAAAAGCAGAAAGCCGCCCGGTTCCGGCATTGCCAGAAACCGAGCGGCTAAAAATGGGCGCACTTGTCCTACGAATATTTGATTGTTAAAAACAACTCTATTCTATTTAATTGTCAATCCTGTCGAATATCAGCGAACTCATTCGCATCTTGAGAAATGCAAATCCATTTCTGAATTGTTTCAGGGCTCGTACCATACAACTGCTTACGATCGAGCTCCTTTGCTAGTGCTATTGCCTCTTTCCGAATTTCTCCCTTTTCTGCTGCCGAATCAATACTATCATCAACTTCAATAACCGTCTGTTCCAACAGTTGACCAAGCCCCGATAATACAGGCTCTAATATTTCTTCAGTAATATAAGATACCTGATTCGAAACTACCGTTTTAAATACTCTCAATGCGTTCTTTAAATATTTCGGAATACACCAAGCAATTTGCTGAGATAAAATCAATAGTGCTGCACAGATTTCCTCATCGCTTAAAAGTTGATTTTCATAATGATTAGCAGCGATAATTATCGCATTATTATTGTAAAGAGAGCACGTCTCATCTGCTGTTAATAAGCATCGCTTTAACTCCTGTTCGGAAGAGAAGTCTACTTTCAATCGTTTATTCCAATTGTTTTCTAGCCCATAATACCGAAGATTCAGATCCTTAAATACGCTCAAAGTATCTGCCATGCTCTGTTGGTCAGCTTCATTGGGATTCCAGTTTTTCTTACTTGAAGTGAGAACCCAAAGTCCTCTCGCTATCCCATACAATTGTGCAAGTGTTACCTTTTTCAGTCCTACAAACTCAAGTATTCCTATTGAAACATTATGAGAGAGCTCTTTAACTCGTTTTCTGAATATATGTACAATCCTTGAAACTTGTTCTTCTGTAAAAGCATCAGCGTATTGAATTGCAAATGCTGTCAGTTCTTCAAGTAGTACACAATCATTTTGGGGGCGATGGGCTTCATTCTCATACCCTTGAATATCTGCCACAATTTTGTCTCTTAAATACATTATAAGGTCAATTCCCTCCGGATGCGGGAGTTGTAAACATGTTGTACGAAGCCATCCAGCGGACCCTTTTGTAGGAACGACAAACTGTTGATTCTGCCACAATAGATTACTAAGCTTTTGTTTCTGTTCTTTTGTTAATAACTCCTGACTTAAACAAAACAAAAGTCTGGTTACAACAGCATCTCTATTGTAATCTGAGAGCGTCATGTCCAAAAGATCATCTACTGCGGATAAAGGCTCTATGTCCCCCTCTCTCTTTTTATCACATTTTGGCACAAACTGCAGCGGTTCCGGATAATAAATATTAGAATCAGCATCTTCAAGATTTGGCAATGGAAAACAAAGGAATTTTAAAATCAGATTTTTCCGTTCAGTTTCCGGATAAGCAAGCGGAAGTCTCTTTGTAATAGACAGTGCATGTTGATAGCATAGTTTAACAGGTGACTCATATAGCGTTCTTAAAAGATTAAGGGCCTTGTCCAAAAGAGTACAGGAACACTTACAACAAAGTTCAGATAGTACCTCTGGCAACACGTCTGCTGCCCATCTCGTAAAGTTTTTTCTATAAAACCAATCGCTCGGAAGCAAAAATTCTTCTGTACGAATAATCGCATCTAAGTAAAACTGAAAACGAACATCGCATTTCTCCACACTCCACGTACTTAACACGCCTCTTGTTAGTACATCCCCCACCGATTTTGGTTCATCTGCTCTTACTAAAGTTAGGATTGCCATTTCTGGCGCTATGTTCGCTATTCGTTCGGCTGCGCCGCAGGCAGCCTTTTTATTTTCGTAAACATTTTTTACTCGAAACGGGATGCCTGTCTCTTCTCTAAATCGGAGGAAGGTAAAGGCCAAGACGAGATCCTTGTTCTCAATATGATTCGTAACCACTCTAGCCATTCCAAAATCAAAAGTTCTTTTCCTTTCAGGTCCAAAGGAACGTTTCCACAGGGACTCTAATCGCGGCACAAAGTAAGCGTTTTGTTCACTCCATGAAACATAATGCTGTTTATGACGAGCCATATGTTGTTCATCAATAAATTGATCATCACGTTCCTTTGAATCCTTTTCTTTGTGATTCTTAGATAATCTAAAGTCTATCGCTTGAGAAATAAAACCTTGCAAGCACATCATCGCACTTTCAACCGACAATAAAAACAGGTTTGGTCGCAATTGTTCTAAGCACTGTTTTCTCAAATTTAAGATTGCTTTTTCCAAAAGATCATGTGCAAGTTCGCATTTTCCGCTCTCTGCCAGAAGACTCGATTTTCTCAATACCCAAAGTGGCATATTATCCAGGACTTCCCAATCTTCAAGATCTTGGTCTAGCACTTCAAATTGATATTGAGAAAAGTCAAACAGGCACTTTTCCCAATGAAGCCTCTGCTTCTGATTTACCTTAAGAATATCACTCCTCTGTAAGATTTCTTTATGAAGGGATTGCCATTGTTGATGCCAACCATGTTCTCGAAATGCACGAAGCATTGAAATCTGTAATTCCGCTTTGTGTTCAGAAGTTTCATGCTCATGGCGCCGCAAGATTTGTTCATAATACTTTAAATCTTGTTGCATAAGTGGCAACATACCTTTTTCACGCAACCAATTGTATTCATACAAAAATTCCAACTCATTTTCTTTATCCAACTGCGCTGAATCAGAATTGCAATATTCTTCTAAAATATTTGAAGCCGGAAAAATTATTACTCGCCTAGCATAATTCAAACGCTCAACTGGCATGAATAGTAGTTCTGGACAGCTCGAATGATTTTTTTTCAAAACAAGTAACGCGTCTTTTATGGACAAATCTTTTCCAGGCTTTGCTGCTGTCAATGGAAGTATAGGCCACTTTTGTTGAACTTTCTGACTGTCATGATAATTTTCTAGCAAATAATTTAAGGCGTTTTCATACACTTCAGCAGGCTGATCACTTGGAAATACTTCTGAAAGATCAACTGAGATAATATGTTTTCGACGCAACCATTTCTGCTGTGTATCGGATAATTGTTGATGCAAAAGAAGATATATGTTGGGTGCATTTTGAGTTCCGAGGGTGTCATGAATCCACCCAACCCAGCTATTGAAATTTGGATCATCTCCAGAGAATCCAATCAAACAAAGCGTATTTTCCAAAAGGGACTGTTGTACAGTATTTACAAATGGAGCAAATTGTTTTGGATACGTGCGATAATCTTCTGCAGTGATAATAAATGGACGTTGAGAAGGGAACGAGCCATGGAGTTTAATAATTCTCGTAGAGCCGGCGCTTCCCACCAGATCCTTAGGACTTAATATGTAAGTGAACTGCTTTTCTGTAAGTTCCTCACTTGTTCGCTCCAAAAGTGTATCATAATTTGTAGTGAAAATATCACTCCACGGTAATTGCAATAACTTTTTATGTAGAGCAGACGGTTTATAGTCAGTATCGCGTATGCCACTAATTAGCAATCGGTCCAACTCTTGCCGCCCATATTGTATCTCAACATATTCAGCCAGTTTTAAAGGGTCAACGCCCTCAAACTCTTGTAACTCTCCAGTAGAAGAAGCAAGCCTTTCTTTAAATATTTTTGCCAAATCTCCCCACAACGGGCTATCTGGCACATCAGGAGTTACTTTAATCGCATTTCGGCTAAACCCCGCGCCAACAAGCACCGCAGCATGATGTTCTTGTATATGGGTACTAATAATTTCAAGGTTCTTTTGTGCATTAGACTCCATAAACCCGTACGCATCTCCTTCCTACTAAACAATCTATATATAACGATTATACGAGAACCTCAAAACTAATACAACTTGAAACTCTTTTTATATAATTATGTACTAACTATAAAAAGGGCGCTACCAAGGCTTCCTTTTCACCTCATCCGACAGACTACAGGGATAAGCATATCAGTTATATGCTCATTTGGGTTATCCATAAGAGATATATTACAGTTCCCTAGTGAACACTTTCTTAAATCTCATCGCTGTCAATGTTTAGTACGGTAAATTTGTACTAGGCGGGAGATGTGGAGAGGGGGAAAAGCAAAAAGGCGCCCAGTTTCGGCATTGCTAGAAACCGAACGGCTAAAAATGGGCGCACTTTTAGAGTTGCTTTCAGCTTTCAATGATTCGCTAACATAAATACACTTTTAACCAGCACACACTTTTATCGGCTACATCGTTATGCATTTATTCTTAGCATCTGTTAGCTTTGCAGATTTTGTCTCACAAAGCACTCATTTACTGCATTTTCGGCATCGTTTTCCCATTTTTACATTCCAGTTTTTTTCGCCCAACAAGCCCTTCTTTCCTCCAGCTTCCATCTCACTTCATTCTCTCTGTTTGTATGCGCTTTACTTCATCGTTTCGCGCCTCTTCTTTGTATGTTTTCTCCATCGTCATTTTCCCACTCCCTTCATTTCCTCTTGTTGTCTTGACTTTCCGCAAGCCCTCATATATAATCATATTGTCGCAAGTATCTCTACCAGGAAGGGATTGTGCCATGTACAACTTCAACTTCTCCTTCGTTCGTTCCGGAGCTCCTATTGTCACGTTTAGCGTAACCGGCCTTGCGTTCAACCCTATCGTTTGTTCCATGCTTGGCTGTCCTGATTCTATCGACATCGGCTACGATGAGGATGCCAACGTGCTAGGTGTTTGTGCCCATCGTCCAGAGCACGAAGGCAAGCCCTACGATTTTGCTTCTAGAAAAAAGGATGGTTGGGTCCGGATTAGCTGCCGTGATTTTATGCGTTACCTTTCTCAGCGAAACAATATGGACTTTACAAAGGCCAAGCAATTTATCCCAGAATTCGACGCTGAATCCGAGATGCTTATCATCCATGTAGACGAAGAACACTTGAAACCAACAAAAGCAGCAAAAGATTCGGAATGACAAAAAAATAAAGTCGACAAAATCTTTTGGCGAAGATTTTGTCGACTTATAAGCCATAGCAAACAGGAATGCACCTGATGACTACGACTCTCACCAAGTTCAGTATATCAGAATTTTGGCCTGTTTGCAAGCTTGTCGTACCCAAAAGGAGGCGACAACATTTCTTGACAAGCAGGCATTTTTTTGTCTTTTTGAATAAAAATCTATTTATTTGAAAGGACGTGCTAATTTGACATCCAAAGAACAAAAGAACAGCCTTAAACTTCTGAGAAACAATTGTCCCATCGGTGAAGTCGATATGCCAATCATTAGCCGTGAAAACCTCCCCGAACTTTCTGGAGTACTTTCTTTCCATGAAATTAGCGAGGGAGATCCAAAGGCTAAAGAAGAGTCCCTGCTTATCCATTTTTTTAAAGACGATTATGTCTTCGATAAGCTGTATGAAAAATTTGATACAAAGCATTCCATGGACAAGGTTAAACAACTTGCCCAATACACAGCGGTCTGCTCACCTGATTTCAGCTTATATCCAGAAATGCCCTTGCCTGTTCAAGAGTTCCAAGTATTCAAAAACCGTTGGTGCGGAGCTCACTGGCAAACACTAGGGCTTCATGTATTTCCCACTGTAACATGGGGGGGACGAAAGAAGCTATAGTTTCTGCTTTGCAGGCATTGAAAAGCACTCCACAGTTGTTGTTAGCACTGTAGGATGCAGGACATCTCCGAATGAATTTTTGAGGGGATACAATCGAATGTTGGAAGTTATACATCCTGAAACTATTATTTGTTACGGCACGCCTTTTTCCGATATGGAGGGTAATATTATTTCTTTTCCCTACGCAACATTTAGGAAGGAGGCCAGCGCTTAATGGGCGGGAGAGGTATTCACGCATTGAACAGCAACAAGCAGTTAACCTTAACACAAGTGTTGCAACAAAACGAAGTAAAAAATATCCGTGAAAATTTTCAACAAATTCGCCTTTCTAAGGTTGATAGCGGCTCTGCGCCAATATCTAAGCAGCCCCTGTTAAAAAGGTGTGCTTGCTGCAAACAATACACCTTGCCAGCCTTCTCACAGTATCTCACGTGCAAAGTTTGTGGATGGATCGATGATCCAGAACAAAACTCAAATCCAAGATCATCTATTGGCCGCAACCCCTTTACACTTAAGGAAGCGCAAGAATTGTGGAAAAACAAAGGAACTGAAACCGCACATCATTAATTAGATGCACAAAAAGAAAGCCTCCGATCTCATCAATCGGAGGCTTTTGGTGCACCATCGGGGACTCGAACCCAGGACCCACTGATTAAGAGTCAGTTGCTCTACCAACTGAGCTAATGGTGCATATGAGGATTTTCGGCGATTCAGCGTCAAATCCTGTTTTGAATAGTTCAGCGGTTTCCAGCCTTAGTATTGGCTACTAACGCTACCAACTGAGCTAATGGCGCTTATAAAAGCAATCTCCGGACCGGGCCTATGGCTCGGCCCGGAGGCTGCTGTTTGTAAGAGAAGCCGGCATCTACCTATTTTCACAGGCCGTCTCCAGCCAACTATCTTCGGCACAAGTGAGCTTAACTTCTGTGTTCGGAATGGGAACAGGTGGATCCTCACCGTCATCGACACCGGCCATTTGCATGACCTTATCGGCTATGCTTCTCTTTTCTGA